>Ga0209487_1000018_pt1 | contig 181407 bp, 166 predicted proteins | sample Poulit2012_FD_187524 | JGI IMG/M metagenome (GOLD analysis project Ga0209487, IMG submission 187524) | Agricultural soil microbial communities from Georgia to study Nitrogen management - Poultry litter 2012 (SPAdes) (version 2) | ecosystem: Environmental > Terrestrial > Soil > Agricultural...
AATGTGCGGCTTTGTCCGCTCGAACTTTGCCTTCGACACAGATTCCTCCTAGAACTGTTCGACTGGAGAAGGACATGCAGCCGCTTGTGGCGGTCTGACTTTGGTCCAGTCTACGTCAGATGTTGTTGTTACTAGTTTCCCCGGGTGGTTAGGACCGGTCCGTGGATTGCTAAACAACCTCGGCCGCCAACGCGGACCGGACCCTAGTCCTGAACCAAATACCGTGTTCGGGGAGACACGCTATTTGGCTGGGGTGGACCTGAGCTTCAGGCCCACCCCATAATTCTAGCCAGCAAATAAGTCTAAATTATTCGCCGGAGTGTTTCTGAATAATTTCTTCAGATACCGCAGCTGGTACTTCACCGTATGAGTGGAAGGTCATGGTATATACCGCACGACCCTGGGTACGAGAGCGAAGGTCACCAATGTAACCAAACATCTCGGACAGCGGGACGTGAGCCTTGACAACCTTGACGCCGGCAGCGTCTTCCATCGATTCGATGGTACCGCGGCGTGAGTTCAGGTCACCAATGACATCCCCCATGTATTCTTCAGGAGTACGTACTTCAACGGCCATGATCGGCTCTAACAGAACTGGTTTGGCCCGTTTGATACCTTCCTTGAAGACCTGGGAACCTGCGAGTTTGAACGCCATTTCGGACGAGTCAACATCGTGGTACGCACCGTCTTCCAGGGTGGCCTTGACGCCAACCATTGGGTAACCGGCGAGTACACCGAATTCCATGGCTTCCTGAATACCCTGATCTACCGATGGAATGTATTCGCGTGGAATACGTCCACCAGTAACGGCGTTGTTGAATTCGTAGATTTCGCCCTCTTCGGTATCCAGCGGTTCGAAGGTCACGATAACCTTTGCGAACTGGCCGGAACCACCGGTCTGCTTCTTGTGGGTGTAGTCTACGGATTCGACCTTGCGACGAATGGTTTCGCGATAAGAGACCTGTGGCTTACCCACGGTGGCTTCTACCTTGAATTCGCGCTTCATGCGGTCGACGAGTACATCCAAGTGCAGCTCGCCCATACCGCCGATCTCAGTCTGACCGGTTTCTTCGTTCTGGCTAACGGTGAAGGTTGGGTCTTCTGCCGACAGGCGCTGAATAGCAGTCGACAGCTTCTCCTGGTCACCCTTCGAGTTCGGCTCGATAGCAACTGAGATGACTGGTTCTGGGAATTCCATGGATTCCAGAATGATCGGCGCATCTTTTGCCGATAAGCTGTCACCGGTAGTGGTGTCTTTGAGACCTACCACAGCATAAATGTGGCCGGCCTGAGCTTCATCAACAGGGTTTTCCTTGTTGGCGTGCATCTGGAAGAGCTTCGAGACGCGTTCCTGCTTCTGCTTGGTGGCATTCAGAATCTGGTCGCCAGCTTTGATCTTGCCGGAGTACACGCGGATGTAAGTCAAAGTACCAAAGAATGGGTGAGCGGCAATCTTGAAAGCCAGGGCGGAGAACGGCTCATCAAGGCTTGGCTTGCGAGTCAGTGCTTCTTCTGGGTCTTTCATCGAAATACCAGCTACGGAGTCAACATCCAGTGGTGATGGCAAGTAATCAACCACAGCGTCAATGATCGGCTGAACACCGCGGTTCTTGAACGCTGAGCCACAGAATACTGGGTACGCTTCGTCAGCGATAGTCAGCGCACGAACCCCAGCCTTGATCTCATCGTTGGTCAGCTCGCCGTCGTCCAAGTACTTCATCATCAGCTCTTCCGATGACTCAGCTACGGATTCGATGAGTTCGTTACGGTACTCTTCGGCACGTTCCTTGAGATCTTCAGGGATCTCTTGGATGTCATAGCTTGCACCAAGGGCAGTGTCACCCTTGGCGTCTTCTGGCCAAACGAATGCCTTCATGGTGACCAGATCGACGACACCGATGAAATCATTTTCAGCACCAATTGGTAGCTGCATAACCAGTGGCTTGGCACCCAGACGGGACTTGATGGTATCTACGGTGTTGTAGAAGTCGGCACCAAGTTTGTCCATTTTGTTCACGAAGCAAATACGGGGTACACCGTATTTGTCCGCTTGACGCCAGACGGTTTCGGACTGTGGTTCCACGCCTTCTTTGGCATCGAAAACCGCTACAGCACCGTCGAGAACACGCAGGGAACGTTCGACTTCAACAGTGAAATCAACGTGACCTGGAGTGTCGATGACGTTAATCTGGTTACCTTCCCAGAAGCTGGTGACAGCCGCTGAGGTAATGGTGATACCGCGCTCTTTTTCCTGGGCCATCCAGTCGGTGGTCGATGCACCGTCGTGGGTTTCACCCAGTTTGTGGTTCACACCGGTGTAGAACAGGATGCGCTCGGTTGTGGTGGTTTTGCCGGCATCAATGTGAGCCATGATGCCGATGTTACGAACTTTTGTGAGGTCGGTAAGCACTTCTTGTTGTGCCACAGGTTCTCCCTTAGTTGTTGCCTAATTCCCTGAGCCACAGACTCCTGGTTGAGGCAACGGCTCGGATTGAGTACTGAGTTGGTATTTGATTTACCAGCGGTAGTGGGCAAACGCCTTGTTGGCTTCAGCCATTTTGTGCACGTCCTCACGACGTTTTACAGCTGCACCCAGTCCGTTGGAAGCATCCAGAATTTCATTAGTCAGTCGTTCAGTCATCGACTTTTCGCGGCGTGCGTTCGAATAGGTCACGAGCCAGCGCAGAGCCAGAGCGGTTGCACGACCAGGCTTGACCTCTACGGGTACCTGGTAGGTCGCGCCACCAACACGGCGTGAGCGGACTTCGAGTGCGGGACGTACGTTATCCAGCGCCTTTTTCAGTGTGGCTACTGGGTCGTCGCCGCCTTTTTCACGGGTACCGTTCAGGGCACCATAGACAATTCGTTCAGCAGTCGCTTTCTTGCCGTCAACCAAGACTTTATTAATCAACTGGGTGACCAAGGATGAACCGTAAACGGGGTCAACTACCAGTGGGCGCTTTGCGACAGGTCCTTTACGTGGCATGTGTTAGTTCTTCTCCTTCTTGGCACCGTAACGGCTACGAGCCTGACGACGGTCTTTGACACCCTGGGTATCCAGAGCACCACGGACAATCTTGTAGCGGACACCTGGAAGGTCTTTCACGCCACCGCCACGAACGAGCACGATGGAGTGCTCCTGGAGGTTGTGGCCTTCACCTGGAATGTAGGCGGTTACTTCGATACCACCGGCCAGGCGGACACGTGCGACTTTACGCAGCGCGGAGTTTGGCTTCTTCGGCGTGGTCGTGTACACACGAGTGCACACTCCACGACGCATTGGACGCGATTCGAGTGCTGGCACGCCAACGCGTTTTGGCTTCGGTGTGCGGCCCTTACGGACCAGCTGCTGAATTGTTGGCAAAATACTCTCCGTATGATCTCATCTTCTTTCGAACGGTTCGAGCACCCAAAGATGTCTCGAATCGAAAGAAAGCTTGGTCTTTTTTCGACGTCTACAAGATTCGCCTTTAGACGTGCAAAAAGGTGGCATTTGTTGCGCAAGTTCCCCGCAACCCGGACAGAGTCCTACTGCCACTTTGAAACAATCGTTCCTAGTGTACCAGGTCCGTCACAAATCCAACAATTCAGCGGCTGAGCTGGTGGCAAAGCTATGTCAGTCATTCATAGTGCCGGGCGTGTGTGCTACCTCAGCTGGGGCTTTGGTTAATCGATAACGCTGATACAGATCCCGTTTGATGTTGCGATCTTTGGAATACTGGAGCGGCCAGCCGATGCGTCGACTCCGTTTGGCTTGGTCGAGCATCACCTGTTGTTCTTTAGAAGCATATTCGCGGGCAAGCTTAAGCGGAATCGTGGTTGAAACAGCGGGACCGTCGGTAACAACCGGCGCGGGGTGAGCTGATTTTTCAATGAGTTCCCGATAGAGATACTCTGCGGGGTTGGCTTCAGCAACAGTCAGATAGTAATGGTGTCGTCCCAGCCGCGGGTTCATTTCCAAAAAGTACGGTTCGCCGGTGTCTTGGTGGATCTTGATGTCGAACATGCCGAACCCATGCCAGTTCGTCGCGTCCATCAGCTTCGCTCCCTGGGCCTCAATTGCGCTGTCGCTGGCCGCCACGACCGCTCGCGCGTTACCTTCTAATCCCGGCGCATGGTCTTCAACGACCACCTGTGCTAGACCCGTCAGCACATTGACGCCGTGTCGGTCTCTGAAATGGGTCAGAATTCTCAGGTTTGAGTCCGGCCCAGGGATGAATTGCTGTATGATCAAATCACTCCGGTAGCCTGCTTCAATAGCTCTTGTCAGCACCTCGACGAGTTGGGTTGCATCGGTGAGGTAATGGACCTTACGGCGCCCTTCAAAACGTGTATTGGCCCATGCGCTGCCATCGCCAGCCTTGAGAATAAGCGGGTACTGCCAGGTTGGTGCCGTTAGCGTATTGACAAATTCGTCCACGGTATCGGTGCCCTGAGAACAATCGAATGCTGCGGTACGGGGGTACTTGATGCCCTGTGCTTCACACAGCGCATAGAACTCGGTTTTCAACGCAGCCTGGTCGAGTTGCGCAGAAGTGAGTTCGGGCAACACGTATCCCATCGACCGAAGTTCCGCGCTGCGCTCCACGACAATACGGACCAAGTGATCGTAGCCCGGCAATAAGATCAGCGGCCGCGGAGAGGTTTCGCGGAGTCGATGTGCCACGTGCTGTAGGTGTTGCAGGACGTGATCTGCGTCAAACATTTGTCCGGCGGGAAAGAGCTGGGTGAGCTTGCTTCCACCTACGATGAGGTTTTCGGCAGTAGGTACCACCGCCGACATGACCCCAAAGGCTTCATGAAATTCTCGGGCGAGACTATAGGCGCCGAGATCACCGCCGGTAATGACGGGCACGAACGGTTGGGCTGCGGGAATCTGAGCGCTCATAAGCCATCAGTGTAGCAACTGTAGCGATGAGCCTTGGTGTTCTGCGGGGACCGGCTGGTGCCGCTTGGGGTACTCTGGACACGTGACACTTCATAAAATTTTGGATATTCAAGAGATCTCAACGCAGCAGCACCAGCAGTTTCTTGCTGATCAGCAGCATGCTTCGTTTCTTCAAAACCCATTGTGGCCACAGACCAAGACTGCATGGCGAAGCCAGTCGCTGGGTTGGTGGGACCAGGATGAGTTGGTCGCTACCTCCTTGGTGTTGTATCGGCCAATTCCTGTGCCCGGACTGCGCGGCCGCAGCCTTGCTTATATTGCGGATGGACCAGTATTCGATCCGGACAATATCGCGCTGCGGTCGATCCTTGAACCCCTTATCCCCTATGCGCGAGCTCGGGGCGCTTTTTTGATCCGGATGGGCCTGCCCTTTATATTGCGTCGTTGGGATGCCGATGACGTGCGCAAGGCGCTATCGGCGGGTGAACACGCCATGATGCCCGACTTGACACCGGCGGAGAACTATCCTGATGCGTGGAATCTGGAAGATGAACTCACACGCATGGGGTGGGAAAAACCTGAGATGACCGAGGATTTTGGGTCCGGTCAAGCTCAGTTCCAGGCCCGTATTCCGTTGCCTGAACTCTCGGCAGAACAGCGCGCAGATCGCGAATCTGCCGAGTTTGAGGCCGCGGTTGAAGAAGTGTTGATGCGCATGGATAGCACGTCTCGTCGCCAGACCCGCAAGTCCACCCGCTCAGATTTGAAGATCTCGTCGGGTGGGCGTGCTGAGATCGACCAATGGCAGGCCTTATATGAGGAAACAGCTGAACGCGATGATTTTATTGGCCGCCCGCAGGGCTACTTCGAGGCAATGTACGATGCGTTGAACGGTTCCGATCTTTCCCAGTGCAAGGTCCTGTTTGCCCACTATGAGGATAAACTTCTGGCCTCCGCAATTTATGTACAGCAGCAGGACACCGGCTGGTATGTCTATGGCGCTTCCACGCGTGAAGAGTCCAAGCGGTACGCACCACGGGCGTTGCAGTTAGAACAAGTCAAGCTCAGCCTTGAAGCTGGCGCGAGCTGGTACGACCTCGGGGGTGTTTCTGCCACGCTCGACAAACAGCATGAACTGGCCGGCTTGACCAGATTCAAGACGACCATGGGTGCAGATGTCGTCGAAACCATGGGCGAATGGGACTTCCCCATCAATAAGGTCCTCACGCGGGTCTTCAATGCCTACATGCAGCGTCGTGGCTAGTTCAGGCGTATTTCTTGCACAGTGATTTTATTCGCGAACCGCAACTTGCACGTCTAATCTGGTAACCAACGTGTTTTGTATTTCTCGTTCGGAGGTTGTGGTTCTGTGAGTTCGCAAGATTTGCAGTCAGGAACGACGCCACGTATGTCGTTGGTGTTAATCCTGACCGGATTAGGTGGGCTATTGTTCGTGGTCGGTGTGATCGCTTTGATAGCCTCAGATCCGGTGAATTGGTTTGGTGTCGGCCTGGCATGGTTTGCCGGTGCATACAGCCTCGTCATGGCACGCGTGGTAGGTAAGGGAAAGCTCGATTCCCGCCGCTAGTTTTATAGCGATTAACAAATCGGAGCCAGTGCAAAGCATTGCACTGGCTCCGATTTTTTGTTCTCCTTAGTGGGAAGTCACAGGCTTAGCGGAAGTCGCCGCCCATACCGTAATCTTCCAGTGGGATTGCGTGGAAGTCTCCACCAATCTCTGTGTCCATACCGGGGTAATCGAAGTCCGGGAATGCCGCGGCACCGGTGAACATGTTGGCTTTGGCGTCGTCGGTTGGCTCTACAGCAACGTTGGTGTAGCGCTCCAGGCCGGTACCGGCAGGGATGAGCTTACCAATGATGACGTTCTCCTTCAGACCAAGCAGCGGATCAGCCTTACCTTCCATAGCCGCCTGCGTCAGTACGCGGGTGGTCTCCTGGAAGGATGCGGCGGACAGCCACGAGTCGGTTGCCAGCGATGCCTTGGTAATACCCATGAGTTCGTCACGGCCGACGGCAGGACGTTTGCCTTCGGCAACGGCTGCACGGTTGGCGGCTACGAACTGCATGCGGTCTGCCAACTCACCTGGCAGCAAGTCGGTATCACCCGAGTCAATGATGGTTACACGACGCAGCATCTGGCGGACAATGACTTCCACGTGTTTGTCGTGAATACCAACACCCTGCGACTGATAAACCTCTTGCACCTCGTCGACCAGGAATTTCTGGGCTGCACGTGGGCCAAGGACACGCAGAACCTGCTTCGGATCGATCGCACCAGCAACCAGCTGGGTGCCGACCTCAACGTGCTGACCATCTTCGACCAGCAGCCGTGAGCGACGCAAGACCGGGTAGGCCATTTCTTCGGATTCGTTGTCATCCGGAGTCAGGACCAGACGGATCTGTTTATCGTCTTCTTCAAGGGTCACACGACCCGAGAACTCTGCGATGGGCGCGACACCCTTTGGTGTACGAGCCTCAAAGAGTTCCTGAATACGTGGCAGACCCTGGGTAATATCGTCAGCCGATGCGACACCACCGGTGTGGAAAGTACGCATGGTCAACTGAGTTCCTGGTTCACCAATGGACTGCGCGGCGATAATACCGACGGCTTCACCGATGTCGACGACCTTACCGGTCGCCATCGAACGGCCGTAGCACTTAGCACAGGTTCCAACTGCTGAATCACAGGTCAATACCGAACGGATGCGAATCTCAGTGACACCGGCATCACGCAGCAGGTTGAGCTTAGTGCTACCAATGTCTTGGCCGGCTTCCACGATCACATTGCCGTCAGCGTCTACAGCGTCACGAGCAAGCACCCGGGAGTATGCGGAGGTCTCGATATCATCGACCAGCTGCAATTCGCCGTTTTCGTCTGGCTCAGCGATGACGGTGTTTAGACCCTTGCGGGTGCCACAGTCTTCTTCTCGCACGATGACATCCTGTGAGACGTCAACGAGACGACGCGTCAGGTAGCCCGAGTTCGCGGTCTTCAACGCAGTATCGGCCAGACCCTTACGGGCACCGTGCGTAGCGGAGAAGTATTCCAGAACTGACAGGCCCTCACGGTACGAAGACTTGATCGGCCGTGGGATGATCTCACCCTTCGGGTTAGCAACCAGACCACGGATACCGGCAATCTGACGAACTTGCAGCCAGTTACCGCGAGCACCCGAGGTGACCATCCGGTTGACGGAGTTCTGACGGGCAAGGCCCTTCATCATCGCGTCGGAGACTTCATCGGTTGCGTTGTTCCAAGTGTCGATCAATTCGGCACGGCGCTCATCGTCGGAGATCAGACCGGTTTCGTACTGGGTCTGAACCTTGGCGGCCTGTTCTTCGTAGAACTCCATGATGGAGGCCTTGTCGAAGTCCGAAGTGATATCGGAGATCGCCACGGTGACACCTGACCAGGTACCCCAGTAGAAGCCGGCGTCTTTGAGATTGTCCAGTGCCTGTGCTGTCTCGATCAGTGGGTAGCGTTCGGCGAGATCGTTGACGAGCTCTCCGAGGGTACCCTTTGTGGCGATGACTTCTACCCACGGGTAGTCATTTGGCAGTAACTGGTTGAATAGCACTCGGCCGATGGTGGTGTGCAGGTAGGCGCGCTGGCCTTCTTCCCAACCTTCTGGCGCAGGCATTGCGTCGGAGGGTACGAAGTTATCAACGCCGATCGTGATCGAAGCGTTGAGGTGTACCTCTTCGGCGTCCATGGCCATGATGGCTTCGCCCAAGGATGAGTAGCTGTTGCCGATGCCTTCAACGTCGTCACGAACATCGGTCAGATGGTTCAGACCGATGACCATATCCTGCGATGGGACGGCTACGGCGCGACCATCGGATGGTTTCAGGATGTTATTCGACGACAGCATCAGCAGACGTGCTTCAGCCTGAGCTTCGGGGCTCAGTGGCAGGTGAACTGCCATCTGGTCACCGTCGAAGTCTGCGTTGAACGCGGCACAGACGAGCGGGTGCAGCTGAATGGCTTTACCTTCGACCAGCTGTGGTTCGAACGCTTGAATACCCAGCCGGTGCAGGGTTGGCGCACGGTTGAGCAGTACCGGGTGTTCGGTAATGACTTCTTCCAGCACATCCCAGACCTGTGGGCGGGTACGTTCGACCATGCGTTTGGCTGATTTGATGTTCTGCGCATGGTTGAGATCCACCAGGCGTTTCATCACGAAGGGCTTGAATAGCTCCAGAGCCATCTGTTTTGGTAGACCGGCCTGGTGCAGCTCGAGCTGTGGACCAACAACAATGACCGAACGGCCAGAGTAGTCCACGCGCTTACCGAGCAGGTTCTGACGGAACCGGCCCTGTTTACCCTTGAGCATGTCAGACAGCGACTTCAGTGGACGGTTACCCGGTCCGGTGACCGCACGGCCGCGACGTCCGTTGTCAAACAGCGAGTCAACGGATTCTTGCAGCATGCGCTTTTCGTTGTTGACAATAATCTCGGGCGCACCGAGTTCCAGCAGACGCTTCAGACGCGAGTTCCGGTTGATCACACGACGGTAGAGGTCGTTGAGGTCAGACGTCGCGAAACGCCCACCGTCAAGCTGCACCATTGGGCGCAGTTCTGGTGGAATGATTGGCACAGCGTCCAGCACCATGCCCTCTGGTGAGTTATCAGTGGTCAGGAACGCATTGACAACTTTTAGGCGTTTCAGAGCACGGGTCTTCCGCTGACCTTTTCCGGTCTGGATGATCTCGCGCAGTTTTTCTGCTTCGCCTTCCAGATCAAAGGTCTGCAAGCGACGCTGAATCGATTCAGCACCCATCGAGCCTTCGAAGTATTCACCGTATTTGTCGCGCATCGAGCGGAAGATCTGCTCGTCGCCTTCAAGGTCGCCGACCTTGAGGTTCTTGAAGCGTTCCCAGACGTCTTCCATCTGGGAGATTTCAGCTTCTGCACGCTTGCGGACCTGTCCCATGGTCTTTTCGGCCAGGGATTTGGCTTTTTCACGGTCGGCGTCTTTGGCGCCGGTCTTCTCGAGCTCGGCCAGCTCTTCTTCGAGTTCGCGCTGGATTGCTGCGATATCGGAGTCGAGCTGTTTCTTCAGGAAGTTGACTTCCTGATCGTGCTCAGCCTGCAGGTTCGGTAGATCGGCGTGACGAGCTTCTTCATCGACGTCGGTGATCATGTAGGCGGCGAAGTAGATGATCTTTTCCAGATCCTTCGGCGCCAGGTCCAGCAGGTAGCCAAGGCGTGATGGCACGCCTTTGAAGTACCAGATGTGGGTTACCGGCGCAGCCAGTTCGATGTGACCCATGCGATCACGACGAACCTTGGAGCGGGTGACTTCTACACCACAGCGCTCACAAATGATGCCCTTGTAACGGACACGCTTGTATTTGCCGCAGTAGCATTCCCAGTCACGGGTTGGGCCGAAAATGCGTTCACAAAACAGGCCATCTTTTTCTGGCTTGAGGGTTCGGTAGTTAATGGTTTCAGGTTTCTTGACCTCACCGTAGGACCACTCGCGGATTTGGTCTGCGGTGGCCAGTCCGATGCGCATGAGGCCGAATGAGTTTTCTGTGGACATAGTCCTGATGAACTCCTGGTTCTAAAAATGGATGAAAGACTGATTTGTGTGGTGAACTTAGACTTCTTCTACCGAGCTGGGTTCAGCACGGGAGAGGTCGATGCCTAGTTCTTCAGCAGCACGGAATGAATCTTCATCCGAGTCACGCATTTCAATGGATTGACCGTCGGCGGAAAGGACTTCCACGTTCAGGCACAATGACTGCATTTCCTTGATGAGCACCTTGAAGGATTCAGGGACGCCAGGTTCAGGAATGTTTTCACCTTTGACGATCGCCTCGTAGACCTTTACCCGGCCGTGGACGTCGTCAGATTTGTGGGTGAGCAGTTCCTGCAGCGTGTAGGCGGCACCGTAGGCTTCGAGTGCCCAGACCTCCATTTCACCAAAGCGCTGACCACCGAACTGTGCTTTACCACCCAGTGGTTGCTGGGTAATCATCGAGTATGGTCCGGTCGAGCGTGCGTGGATCTTATCGTCGACCAAGTGGTGCAGCTTCAGCATGTACATGTAACCAACCGAAACTGGTTCTGGGAATGGTTCACCAGAGCGGCCGTCGAACAGCGTGGCTTTACCACTGCTGTCCATCAGGCGGTCGCCGTCGCGGGTCGGGTTGACGTGGTCAAGCAGACCAGTGACTTCTTCGGCTTCCGCACCGTCGAAGACCGGGGTGGCCACATTGACCGGTCCGGTTTCGCGGGGCAGGTTCGGTAGCTTCTTCAAGAAGTCTGGTTCGCCTTCGACTTTCCAACCGTTGGCGGCAGCCCAGCCCAGGTGCAATTCCATGACCTGTCCCAAGTTCATACGTCCGGGAACACCCAGTGGGTTCAAGATCATATCGATGGGGGTACCATCTGGCAGGAAGGGCATATCTTCGGTTGGCAGGATCTTGGCGATGACACCCTTGTTCCCGTGGCGTCCGGCCATCTTGTCGCCGTCGGTGATCTTACGCTTCTGTGCAACGTAGACGCGAACCAGTTCGTTCACGCCGGCTGGTAGATCGTCGTCTTCGTCACGATCAAAGATGCGAACACCGATGACGGTACCGGATTCACCGTGTGGGACCTTCAGCGAGGTGTCACGGACTTCCTTGGACTTTTCACCGAAGATGGCGCGCAGCAGACGCTCTTCTGGGGTCAGTTCGGTTTCACCCTTCGGGGTGACACGACCGACCAGAATGTCGCCGGCTTCTACCTCAGCCCCGATGTGGATGATGCCGCGTTCGTCCAGTTGTGCCAGAACTTCTTCCGAAACGTTTGGAATATCGCGGGTGATCTCTTCGGCACCCAGTTTGGTATCACGCGCATCGACTTCGTATTCTTCGATGTGAATTGAGGTCAATACGTCATCGGAGACCATACGCTGGGAGACAATAATGGCGTCTTCGAAGTTCAGACCCTCCCACGGCATGAAGGCCACAAGCAGGTTCTTGCCGAGGGCGAGTTCGCCGTTTTCGGTGGATGGACCATCAGCGATGATCGACCCGAATTCGACGCGGTCACCTTCGGATACGCAAACGACCTGGTTGTACGCGTTGCCCTGGTTGGAGCGCGCGAACTTCATGACCGGGTAATGCCGGGTGGTGCCTTCGTCTTCCATAACGGTGACCATGTCGGCGGCAACCTCGGTGACGACCCCTGGATTCTGCGCAATGATCGAGTCACCGGCGTCAACAGCAATGGGTTTCTCCATGCCTGTACCGACCAGTGGTGCCTCAGATTCGATCAGTGGCACGGCCTGACGCTGCATATTGGCACCCATCAGGGCGCGGTTCGCGTCGTCATGCTCCAGGAATGGAATCAGTGCGGTTGCAGCCGAGACCATCTGGCGTGGCGAAACGTCCATGTAGTCAATATCGGACGGTTCGGCGAGGATTGGTTCACCGTCACCACCGCGCTGACGTGACATGACGAGTTCTTCGGCGAAGCTACCGTCATCGTTCAGCACGGCGTTTGCCTGTGCGATTTGCACGTGCAGTTCGTCATCAGCGGTCAGGTACTCGACCTGGTCGGTGACCTTACCGTCGACGACCTTACGGTATGGGGTTTCGATGAAACCAAATGCGTTGATGCGACCGTAGGTAGCCATCGAACCGATGAGCCCAATGTTTGGGCCTTCCGGAGTTTCAATCGGACACATACGCCCGTAGTGCGATGGGTGCACGTCACGAACTTCCATGCCGGCACGATCACGCGATAGCCCACCGGGGCCAAGCGCTGACAGACGACGCTTGTGTGTTAGCCCCGCCAGCGGGTTGCCCTGGTCCATAAACTGCGACAGCTGCGAGGTTCCGAAGAACTCGCGGATAGCAGCAACGACCGGGCGGATGTTGATCAACGTCTGTGGGGTAATCGCGTCGACGTCCTGGGTGGTCATGCGTTCACGAACGACACGCTCCATCCGGGACAGGCCGGTGCGGATTTGGTTTTCAATCAGTTCGCCAACCGCACGGATACGACGGTTTCCGAAGTGGTCGATGTCATCGACTTCAACTGGGACTTCGATTTCCTCGCCCTTGCGGGTGCCCTTGATCTTGGAGTCACCATTGTGCAGTGCAGCAATGAAGTGCACCATCTGGCGGACGTCGTCTTCGGTCAGAACCAGTGAAGATGGGTCACCCAGGGGCGCGTCAACACCGAGTTTACGGTTGAGTTTGTAACGACCAACTTTGGCCAGATCGTAACGACGCTCGGTGAAGTAGAGATTCTCCAGCAGGTTTTGTGCAGAGTCGACCGATACTGGTTCACCCGGGCGCAGTTTGCGGTAGATATCTTTGAGGGCTTCGTCCTGGTCGGCGATGCCGTCTTTTTCCAGGGTCAGCATCATGGAGTCGTAGTGACCGAACTCTTCACGGATAGCAGCTTCGGTCCAGCCTAGCGCTTTCAGTAGGACGGTAACGGGCTGCTTACGGCGGCGGTCAAGACGGACCGAGACCTGATCGCGACGGTCGATTTCCAGTTCGAACCAGGCACCACGCGATGGAATGATCCGCGCAGTGTAAATATCTTTGTCAGTGGTTTTATCCGGGCTGCGCTCGAAGTAGGCGCCAGGGGAACGAACCAGCTGGGATACCACGACACGTTCGGTACCGTTGATGATGAAGGTACCCTCATCGGTCATGAGTGGGAAATCACCCATGAAGACGGTTTGCTGCTTGATTTCGCCGGTGTTGTAGTTCATGAACTCGGCTTTGACGTACAGCGGCGCAGCATAGGAAGCGTCACGTTCTTTGGCTTCCTCGGCTCCCATCTTTGGGTCAGAGAACTCCGGGTCCGAAAATGACAGGGACATGGTGCCCTGGTAATCTTCGATCGGCGAGATTTCATCAAAGATTTCTGCCAGACCAGAAGTTGTTACTACCGAGTCATCGCCGATTTCTTGTGCACGTTCAACTTGAGCAGCCCAGCGCGCATTGCCCATCAGACGGTCAAATGATTCCGTCTGCAGAGCAAGGAGATTTGGGACTTCGAGAGGCTCAGCAATCTTTGCAAAAGAAACACGACCGGCTGAAGAGCCATGTCGATAGTTTGTAGCGGTTGTGTTATCAGAGGTGCTAGAAGCGACCAACAGCGATCCTTTCACAGACCTTCCAAAATTTTAGTTATGCGTAGCGCCCGAGTATCATGCCAGATACGCCACGAGACGAAGACACGGGACCCACCGCTATATGAAGGTCTCACCGCTCTTGTGTATGATCCTGTGGAGATGGTGCAATCCAGCGGGTTTAGCTGGGACACCAATTCGACCTGGAGACAGGGTTACGCAAAGATTCAGCATAGCTTGACTGGACCCCATTTGTCCAGTAAGTTAGCGTGTTTTGCTCCAAGCGGTGGCTTATCGGGGGTGATCTCCCCCACGAATTTGTTCCACAATATGATCAATCAGTTGGTCCAATACGGTGATGCCGTCGGAGACACCGCCCATCGAGCCGGGCAGTGTGGCCACAAACGTTTGCCCTATAAGTCCTGCCACACCGCGTGATAATGCCGCATGCGGCGTGTTTTTCAACCCTTGCAGCAATACTGCAGTCATAACATTGGGTAATTGTTGATCGAAATATTGGCTGATCACATCGACCGTCTGATCGGTCGGAGAGATACCCGTTCCGCCGCTGGTGATGAGCACGTCCGGCATTGGACCGTACTCGCCGGCCGTGATACTTTCCAGCGTGGCTTCCAAGTCATGGTCGGCCACGACCAATGCCTCTGGCGTGGCATAACCTTTGGTGGTTAACCACTCGACGAGCTTTGGCCCGGCGTCATCCTCATAAATGCCGGCTGCCGCCCGAGTTGATGCGATCAGCACCATCCCGGTTTTGTCACTGGAGGTGCGAGCTGCTTGCCGAGGCCCCTGCGATTGTGGCGAGACGCTCTTAGGGACCGGACGCACGGGAGCATCCAAGGTGGTATCAGCGAACAGATGGGCGGTCACTAGTTGGCCTGGTTTGAGACCGATCATCGGCGGAACTTCTATGAGGGCATTCGTGCCCACTGCTTGGGCGACTAAATGTGATCCCGCATCACCTTGGAGCTGCGCGACGACTTCGGCTCCGTGCAGCCCTACCACACCGCGCCGGTACTGTGTCTTGCCCCAGATGCCAGTGGTTGGCATATTGAGGCGCGCAGTAATCTCCACGGGCTGGTATCCCGAGCCAAAGGCTTGCCAGAGTGCCGGCAACACGAGCATCCGAGCAGATACCAACGACGAGATGGGGTTGCCCGGCAGCGCGATGAGAGGCGTGTTTCTGTAGATCCCGTAACCTTGTGGTCCGCCTGGTTGCTGCTGGACATTGCCCACCCACGCATCTATGCGTTCGAGCAGTTGGCGGACCACTTCATATTTGCCCTCTGAAATGCCACCTGAAGTAATAATCACATCCGGTGCGTGGTCTGCTACGAGGGCATCTAACACGCGTCGAAAATCCCGCAGATCATCGGTGGTAGCCGCGGTAGCGACGATATCTATACCGTGGGTTGTTCCCAGGGCTTGGAGCATGGGTGTATTTGCATCGAAAATTTTCGCAGGGGCTGAGCTGCCGCCTGTGACAACTTCATCCCCACCTGCTACCAGAGCGATGCGTGGGCGCGCTTTGACCGGAAGTTCCGTTAACCCCTGGGAGGCGGCAGCCGCGACCAACGGCGCATCGATAAGCTCACCTTCACTTGCCAGCAACGTCCCGGCGCGCATATCACTGCCGGTTTTGCGGATAAAGGTCCCAACTTCCACCGGCGGCAGAACAACATAATCACCCGTGTCGACGAATCGCGGTGGGTCGGCACGCTCTACTGGCACAATGGCGACGACATCTTCTGGGATTTTGGCCCCGGTCATAATCGGCACCGCAGTATCGTGCCCGTAGCCGTTGACACCGTATTGATACACTTCGGCGGGATCGGTCCCGGCAGGAACATCCGGGCCGACCCGAAAGCGGCCGCCGGCGATGTTGGCGTAGCCGATGCCGTACCCGTCCATTTGGGAATTATCAAACGAAGGCGAAGGAAGCCTCGTAACCACGTCGGATGCCAAGCGCCAACCGACGCTGTGCTGCACCGGACGAGTCACAGCCGGCAGTGGTCCGACCGTATCCGACAGTAAGCGGGCCAACGTCTGGGCATAGGCCTGTGTTGACAGGCTCACGAGTTCTCTCCTGATTCGTCTATTGACCAGTCACCGGATTTACCGCCGATTTTTTCCACCACTTGCACATCGGTGATGCTAGCTCGTGGATCGACCGCTTTGATCATGTCATAGACCGTCAGCGCAGCTGTTGAAGCCGCCGATAGTGCTTCCATCTCCACGCCCGTCACGCCTGTGGTTTTGACAAGGGACTCAACTCGAACCGTGCCCGCTTCGACATCAGCTTTGAAATCTACAGTAATTTTGCCCAGCGGGATCGGATGGCACAGTGGGATGGTTTCCCACGTCTTTTTGGCAGCCATAATCCCGGCCACGCGGGCTACGGGCAGGGCGTCGCCCTTGGGCAACCCGGCGTCCATGATCATCTCCACGACTTCGCGATGGGTTTGTACCACCGCTTGAGCCCGTGCAGTTCTGTCGGTCGTCGCCTTCTCCGTGACATCTACCATGTGAGCCGACCCGTCGGCACGTACATGGCTAAGGTGGTGCTCCATGGATTCCCTTTCATCCCCTCTGATCAGGGTCTAGACTAACTATAGAACGTAACACGGATATTTCGCCCCAACATTCCGCGCAACTGAAGTTGTGACGGTAAGGAGCACACTTTGTCAGGTTTGATCGATCAGTTCGGCCGCACCGCTACCGATCTTCGGATGTCCCTCATTGATAAATGCAATTTACGCTGTCGTTATTGCATGCCAGCCGAAGGATTAGATTGGCTGAAAAAAGACGATATGCTCGCCGCTCACGAAGTGATTCGCCTGGCCGATATCGCTATTGACCAATTAGGTATCGACAAAATTCGGTTTACCGGTGGTGAGCCGCTTGTACGAGCCGACCTCGTAGACATCCTCGCTGGGGTACACGAGGCACATCCAGACGTTGAACTGTCGATGACCACCAACGGGATCAACTTGGAACGTAAGATTGATGATCTGGTAGCAGCAGGGCTGAGTCGTATCAACGTCTCGCTTGATACGGTATGCCCTGAAACATTCGCCAAGATCACCCGGCGCGACCGACTGACCAAGGTGCTCTCGGGTCTGCATTCCGCAAAAGCCGCTGGATTAGATCCGATTAAAATCAATGCGGTATTGCTCCGCGGCATCAATGACCAACAGGCGGCTGAGCTACTGACCTGGACTATCGAACACGGCTATGCGCTGCGGTTTATCGAACAAATGCCCTTGGACGCTGATCACAAGTGGAAGCGAGACAATATGGTCACCGCCGCTGAGATCCGCGAGCAAATTTCCGAGGTATACACGCTAACACCCCACGAAGAGCCGCGGGGATCTGCACCGGCAGAGCTCTTTGATGTGCGTGACAAGACCACTCATGAAGTCCTAGGAACCCTCGGGATCATTGCCTCGGTAACCGAACCGTTTTGTGCGGCCTGTTCTCGGACTCGCATCACCGCCGATGCGAAAGTCCGGTCTTGCCTGTTCTCACACACCGAAACAGATCTGATGGAACTTTTACGTGATGGATCCTCAGATGAGGCCATCGCCCACGCGTGGCGGACCGCGATGTGGCACAAGCCAAAAGCACACGGACAAACCAAAACGGGACTAGGTATGCCGGGCTTCGTGCAACCAGAACGCACCATGAGCGCCATCGGCGGCTAATGCGCCAGTACAGGTTTGCATAGCTACCCAAAGGTCATAATCGTTGCGTCACAACCGTCACAACAGTAGCGCGTGTGACCGGTCCACGATAAGCGTTCTAATGCGTCAGTGCCATGAACCGTTCGGCGGGATACTCTAGGACGTCACCGTTGAGAATTTCAGGGTGGTCACAGCCCATCACGGCAGACAGTCCCAAGCGAAACAGCGTCCCGTGTCCCACAAGAATGACATTGCTCGTCCGATGTTCTGCGGCAATGTGTTGAAAGGCGTCTAACGCCCGCTGTTGTACTTGTTCGTCGGACTCTTCGGCACACATTAATTCGGCGCGGGTTTCTTCATCAAAGTCGCCTAAATGTACCCCTTCGGCCGGACCAAAGTCGCGTTCGATGAGGTTATCTAACCGGTGCACACTTTCAATTTCGAGTATTTCTGCCACCCGTTGCGCGGTTTGCACGGATCGCATCAAAGGGGAAGAGTAAATGACATGCCAGTGCCCCATGCGCATGAGCTTTTGGGCCGCTTTGGTTGCTTCGAAGTAGCCTTCGGCACTCAGCGGATTGTCAGTTCGACCTTGAAGCAGTCGTCTGTGACTCCACTCCGTACGTCCATGACGGACAAAAGCCCACTTCATTACGAGAACCTCACTTGTTGATCTGTAGTTATTAGATGTACGGGTGCGACACTAACGGCTCGTAAACGGACACTGAGTATTTGGTAAAAACTGGGGCACCGATGCGTAACCCCTTATCACCAGGTAAGAACCTGAACAATACATTAAAAACGTCACCCCGCTGCGCGAGTGCAGCGGGGTGACGTGAGGTCTGTAAGGAGACCTTATGAGGGTGTGAAGCTTACTTCAGGGTGACGGTTGCGCCAGCGCCTTCGAGTGCTTCCTTGGCTGCATCTGCAGCGGCTTGATCGACACCTTCGAGAACAGCCTTTGGAGCAGCATCTACGAGGTCTTTTGCGTCTTTCAGGCCCAGGGAGGTCAGTGCGCGAACCTCTTTAATGACACCGATCTTGGCGTCACCTGCCGATTCGAGGACAACGTCGAATTCGGTCTGTTCTTCAGCGGCAGCACCAGCGTCGTCTCCACCACCAGCTGGAGCACCAGCGGCTACAGCGACTGGAGCAGCAGCGGTAACGTCGAATTCTTCTTCAAAAGCTTTGATGAATTCGGACAGTTCTAACAGGGACAGCTCTTTGAAAGCATCCAACAGTTCTTCGGTGGACAGTTTTGCCATGATAGTGGCTCCTTTACGGTAAAAGTTTTTGAGGTGTTAGGCGGCACGTTGCGTGCCAGCGGTTAAGCAGCTTCTTCTTGCTTTTCGCGCAGCGCTTCTGCGAGGCGAACAGCCTTTTCGATAGGTGCCTGGAATGTAGCGGCTGCCTTGGAGAGCGAGCCCTTCATTGCACCAGCCATCATCGACAGCAGCGTCTCGCGAGATTCGAGACTTGCCAGCTGAATAACATCGGCTTCATCAAGGGGCTGGCCTTCCATGTAGCCGCCCTTGATGACTAATTTGTCGTGGTCTTTGGCGAAATCACGAATGACTTTTGCTACATCTACGGTCTCACCCGAGACGAAAGCGATTGCGGTAGGACCGGTCAGCTTGCCTTCGAGAGCAGTGACTCCGGCCTTTTCTGCCGCAATAGCAGTCAGCGTGTTCTTCGCCACGGCGTAAGTAGCGTTCTCACCTAGAGCACGACGCAGGTTCGTGATCTCTTCAACGGTGAGACCACGGTATTCTGTGACTACAGCCGAGGATGAGTTGCGAAACAGCTCCGCAAGCTCTTCCACGGCTGCAGTTTTTTCAGCATTCGCCATGGCACTCCTTCCTTTGTGGATGTGCCGGCCGCTCAAACACAAAAACGCCCCGTGCAGGTGCACAGGGCGCAAAGATTCATGAACTGCGAGCAAACGCAGTCGTCCTAAGCCATCATGTTCACCTGCGCGGGCCGCTCTTGCGAGAGCTTTTATAGTCACACCTATTTAACACAGGTGAATTACGACCGGCGGTCTTCGGTAGCCATCACTTTACAATCAATCGGCTCGTATTGGCAAATCGCCTGGATCCAAGAACTACGGCCAGTTATCACGACCAGCCGAAGCCTTTATCCATCGATATCGAGTCGGGCCTGGCCGACGAGAAAGGCAAGTTGTGCGCCATTATCTGCACCAACTTTATGCATCGCCCTGGTGACCGTTGACTTGACCGTGTCAGGTGCGATATGCATTTCTGCTGCGATCTCTTTATATACCTTTCCATTGCCGATTAGATGGGCCACCTCAAGTTCTCGAGGGGTCAGTGACGCGATACGCTCTCGCGCTTGCGCAATTTCAGGTGCCGTCGATGGCTGAAGAAAGCTCTTAATCAGCCGGCTCGTGGTGTGTGGTGACACCATAGGGTCTCCCTCGGCTGCCGCACGGATAGCTGGGGTCAATAGGGTCTCGGCATCGTTTTTGAGGATAAATCCTGCAGCACCGGCTTCCAGCGCACCCCGCGTGTACGACTCTAAATCAAAACTTGTTGCTGCTACGACTTTAGGTGGGTCGAGGAGGTTACGGATACGGCGAATGGCTTCAACCCCATCAAATTCACCGGGCAAGTAGAGGTCCATGACAACGACTTCGGGACGCTCAGTACGAATTTGCTGCAGTGCTTCGATGCCATTGGTCGCGGTGGCGACAACTTCCATCGTCGGATCAGCTTCCACGATCGCTACGAGATTGCGCAGCGTCATGGTTTCATCGTCGACTATTACTACCCGCGTTGTCACATGGAAAAGCCTAGCATTGCGGGTAGGACACGTTTAGGATACGTGTCCCATGTCAGCCTCCCATGGTAACCGGACCGAGAGCCGAAAATGCTCCGGAAGGTATTCTTCCTGTGCGTAGCCTCCGATGAGTTCAGCACGTTCCTTGATACCAAGTAGCCCAGTGCCGGTGCCCGCGTCGAAGGATTGGTGGGGGTTGCGTGCATTTGTGAATTGCAATAGGAGCCCCTCTCCCGGCTGGCCTTCGATGCGCAGTTGCACGGTGTTATCTGTGCTGTGCCGGAGTACATTGGTCAGAGCTTCTTGCGTAATGCGCAGCACGGCCCGTTGTAACCCATCTGGTGCGGCGTCGTAGCTATTTAGCATCACCTGAGGGTGAATCGTCAGGCCCTGATGGACTGCATCATCGAACAACGCTTTGAGGTCTTGAAACCCACCGGGAGCTACCGAGGGGACGGTGGTTTCTTTTTCTCCATGATCCCGCAACGAGGTGACTAAGTTTCGCAGGTCTTTAAGGGCCTGATCCGAATACTGTTTGGTCTCCTGCAGCGCGCTGGTCAGTTGTTCGTTGTCGGCCTCCGCAAGGGATTTCTGCATCTGGCCGGTCTGCAATGATAAAGCTGTTAACCGCTGAGCTAGGGTGTCGTGAACTTCACGGGCCAGGTATTCGCGTTCTGTCTGTCTCGTCATTTTCGACGAGATGACTTCGCGGTCGTGTTCGACCGCTTGCACAGCCTCCTGTGCCTGTCGGATACGACGTCGTTGACGGGTAGTGAGCGCAATGGAGAGCACTAGTCCAAGCGTAGCGAACCCAAAGACCAAGACCACCGAGATTGCTACGGAAGTATCAATGCGGTCGTTCCACCGGAAGATCGCAAGGATATGCCAGCCGATATTCAGCAGTATTGCCGTAAGTCCAGCACCGGCTATCACCCAGTGCCAACGGCGTTGCGCTCGAACAATCCATACGGTCAAGCCTATGGCCAACACATAGGGATCGCCTTGTAGAATGACCGCGTAAAATGCCCCCACGATAATCAATGCCAAAGGAATCTTGCGGTACCACGGGATTAGCAGCAGCACCAAGAATCCAATGGCGAAACGGATCGCCCCAAGATCCGTAATTTCCTCGTAGCCAGCATCGGTGAAATTCTCGGGCGCGGTCAAAAGTGCCAGAACGGTTACGAGGGTACCGACGAACATCATGGCGATAACCGCCACGATGTTCAGCACGATGTACCAGAATCGGTACGACTTCCGCATTGTCGTCATGATGCTTCAGTCTAGTCAGAGGGTAGGACACTGTAGTCCCACTTTTGGTGATACTTCGATACCCGAACGGGTATGTGGGTATACCCGGTAAGTGGTGCCGCTGATTCTCGCGCGCCCATAACGTCAGTAGTGTTCAGTTTTCTCGCACTACTTGAAAGGCAACCATGTCTACCCTTACTGAAACCCAGCCACCGCAACAACAGCCAAACTCGCGCAATACGGTAGGGCTAATCGCGCTCATTGCAGCCATTGTGGGAGCGGTTTTTGCGGTCATTCCAGGGGCGTTTGGCATCGGATGGATCCTGCTACCCATCGCATTCATATTGTCAATTATCTCGTTATTCATGAAGGGTCAGAAGCGTGGGCAAGGCATCGCAGCACTGATCATTTCGATCGTTGGTACCGTCATTGGTTTCATCGTGTTCTTTGCAGTCGCTGCATCGTCGGTCGAGGAGGCTTTCAATGATGATTTAGAAATCCAAAATCCAGTCGAAGACGGTGACGATGCCGCTCCTGCGGCTGAAGATGAGGCCTCCGGCGAACCTGTGGAAAATGATGAACCGGGCGGAGAAGCTGGGGAATCCACTGAAGACGGTACCCGTGACAATCCGCTACCACTAGGTGCCACCGTTACCGACGGTGATTGGGAGGTCACTCTCAATAGCGTCGAACTAAATGCCACCGATGCCGTGCTGGCAGAAAACCCGCTGAATGAGGAACCTGCGGAAGGTAACGGCTACATCATGGCAAATGTCACTGCTACCTACCTTGGCGACGATCCAGCCGGCGATGAACCCTCTGGGGTGCGTGTCGAGTATGTTTCGGCTGAAGGTAATTCCTTCGATTCCACCGCAAATATGGTTATTGTACCGGAGTACTTCAACCGTTCAGAGACGCTATACGAGGGCGCTTCTGCGACCGGAAACTTTGGGGTAGAAGTCCCCATGGACGATATTGAAAACGGTAATATCCTACTGTCACCCACCATGTTTGGTGACGGTGTATTTTATGAGCTTCAGTAACTACTAGCTTTCTACCGCCTTACAGAACAAAGCGGGCTAGGAAGAACAATCTTCCTAGCCCGCTTCTGAATGCGTTACCCAATCGTAATGGGTATGACGTTACTCGTCGTCTTCTTCAGGAAGTACGCGAGTGACGTTTGGATCGATTGGCACACCGGGGCCATGCGTCGTGGTCACCGTGGATTTGGTGATGTAGCGGCCCTTAGCAGCGGATGGTTTCAAGCGAATAATCTCATCCAGTGCAGTTGCGAAGTTCTCGGTGAGCTGTTCAGCCGTGAAGCTGGTATTACCGATGATGAAGTGCAGGTTTGCGTGACGATCAACGCGGAAATCGATCTTGCCGCCCTTGATGTCCTTGACTGCCTGAGCAACGTTCGGGGTAACAGTCCCGGTACGTGGGTTTGGCATGAGGTTACGTGGGCCCAGAATCTTTCCGAGGCGACCAACGAGTCCCATCATGTCCGGTGATGCAACGGCGGCATCGAAATCTGTCCAGCCACCCTGAATACGTTCTACCAGGTCATCGGAACCGACGAAGTCTGCGCCGGCTTCTTCAGCTGCGGTAGCATTTTCACCGGTTGCAAAGACGACAACACGAGCGGTTTTACCGGTTCCGTGTGGCAGGTTCGCGGTCCCGCGAACCATCTGGTCGGCCTTCCGAGGGTCAACCGACAGTCGCATGGCGACTTCTACGGTGGCGTCTTTCGAGGACGGGTTGATTTCTTTTGCTAAAGCGATTGCTTCATCGGGCGCGTAGAGGCGATCTTCGATCTGTGCCGCGGCTGCTCTATATGCTTTGCTGCGCTTTGCCATCTGCGTTTTCTCCTTATGCAGTTGTGGTAACGACGGACCGCGCTGGGCCCTACCACGAAAATATGAAGGGGTTGAGGTTAGTCCTCAACCGTGATGCCCATTGAGCGGGCGGTTCCAGCCACAATCTTGGTTGCGGAGTCGATGTCGTTGGCGTTGAGGTCCGGCATCTTGGTTTCGGCGATTTCTTTAGCCTGAGCCGTGGTGATCTTGCCAACTTTGACGGTGTGTGGAGTACCAGAACCCTTGTCAATGCCAGCAGCTTTCTTGATGAGCTGCGAAGCAGGTGGGGTTTTGGTAATAAAGGTGAATGAGCGGTCTTCGTAGACGGTAATTTCTACCGGCACGATGTTGCCGCGCATGGATTCAGTCTCAGCGTTGTAGGCCTTGACGAACTCCATCATGTTCACACCGTGTTGACCAAGTGCTGGTCCAACCGGTGGAGCAGGTGACGCTGCACCAGCTTCAATCTGGAGTTTGATCAGACCTGCGACCTTTTTCTTTGGGGCCATTTTGGGGTCCTTTTCTTCTTCGGATAACGCCAGCCACAGGAGCGTGGGTGGCGGGACGATCACCGTGGCGCGGTGATCTGGACACTTCAAGCCCGAACAAAGCTTTCGGGCTTGAAGTGAAGTCTGTATATGGTGTTATTCGACCTTGGCGACCTCGTGGAAACCAAGGGTTACCGGGGTTTCGCGTTCGAAAATCGTAACCAGCACAACCAATTGCTGCGATTCGACCTTGACCTCGGAAATGGTAGCTGGCAGTGATTCGAATGGGCCTTCTTTGACCGTTACCGACTCGCCGACTTCGAAATCCACCGATACCTGAGGTGCAGCCTCTTGAGCGGCTTCGCCCTTGAGTGGTGCGCCAGCCTTTTCGGCTTCTTTGGCGGCTTCTTGCAGCAAGGATGGAGCAAGCATGTCAAAGACTTCCTGCTGACTCAATGGCACCGGATCATAGGCGTTGCCAACGAAACCGGTCACCCCGGGCGTGTGGCGTACAGTGGCCCAGGCATCTTCATTCATTTCCATGCGGACTAGCACGTAGCCTGGAATCCGAACGCGATTGATAACCTTGCGCTCGGTGTTTTTGATTTCTACGACTTCCTCCATGGGAACTTCGATCTCGTAGATGTCGTCTTCGACTTCTAGCGTTTGAATACGAGTTTCCAAGTTCTGTTTGACGCGACGCTCGTGACCGGAATAGGTGTGGATGACATACCACTCACCCGGGGCACGACGTAACCGCGTGCGCAGTTCTTCTTCAACTTGCTCTGGGTCCTTGACCGCGGGCTCTTCAGGAACTTCCTCGTCTACAGAAGCTTCTTCTAGGAGCTCTTCGCCTTCGACTTCTTCGGCTACCTCAGTTGGTTCGCGGACGGCAACCTCATCGGGTTCGCTGTCTGCATCAAAGGCCGGGACCTCGTCGCTATTTTCCACGTCGGCAGCTGCTTCAGCCGGCTCCTGTGGTTCGTCTGTAACGTCGTCGGCGACATCCCCCACCGCAGCGGTGGAATTATCGACGTCGGCGTCGATGTTTGGATCGCGTTCGTTCTCCGACACTAGGTATCCTGCTTTCTCAACGGTCGATCACGGGTATTTACTGACATCTTCACTACGGGAAGTATGCCCGCGATACATGTGAAGTTTTTCAGAGGCCGTCAGAACTACCGAATACCCAGGATGCACCCATACCGAACAGCCAGTCGAGCAGGCTCACCAGTCCAATCACTATGACCACGAAGACCAGTACTACCCCGGTCATCTTGATGAGCTCTTGGCGGGTCGGCGTTACGACCTTCCGCATCTCATCAACGACCTGGCGCAGGAACATCATGATCCGAGCAAAGAACCCACGCTTTTCAGTCGTTTGGGACGACGTAGATTTGCTCAATGATCCTCGCTCATAATGATTGTGCTGATAGGTTCTTCGATTCCTTCGAACCTCATGCGCAGGGCAGACAGGACTCGAACCTGCAACCTACGGTTTTGGAGACCGTTGCGCTACCAATTGCGCCACTGCCCTAGGGTTGATCGCACAAAAAATTTGGTGTGCGACCTACACCAGAGTCCAATCATAGCCAATGAGTGGGCACTCGACAAATCCGAAGCACGGCTCGACGCTGCTGCGCAACCTGAAGACGTCCTAGTTTCGGGGCTCGACGAGCCGACTACAGTACTATTGACCCCTTTATCTGAGAATTGTGGACTGTCTCGCCACATCGGCGAGTTCCTGAACGAAAGGCATAAGCCATTTATGGTTGAACCAGCACGTCGAGTTTCTGCGCGACTCCAAGCCATTCCTGAATCCGCAACACTTGCTATCACTGCAAAAGCCAAGGAGCTCAAAGCAGCTGGCGAACCTGTGATCGGATTCGGCGCAGGAGAACCAGACTTCCCCACCCCGGACTATATTCTCGAAGCAGCTCAAGCCGCGGTGTTTGACCCTGCAAATCACCGCTATACGCCAGCTGCCGGGCTGCCGGATCTACGCCAAGCCATCGCGGAGAAAACGTTACGCGATTCCGGCGTTGAGGTTGAGGCCTCCCAAGTGATTGTGACCAATGGCGGCAAGCAAGCCGTCTACAATGCATTCACCGCCATCACCGATCCCGGCGACGAAATTCTTTTGCCTGCCCCGTATTGGACCACGTATCCAGAAGCCATCAAGCTGGCCGGCGGCACACCCGTCGATGTATTTGCAGGGGCGGAGGCGGGGTACAAAGTCACCGTCGAGCAGCTGGAAGCAGCCCGAACAGAGCGGACAAAAGCGCTGGTGTTCGTCTCCCCATCCAACCCGACCGGGGCGGTGTACACCCCCGAGGAGACCCGAGCCATCGGCCAATGGGCACTAGAGCACGGCATTTGGGTGCTTACCGATGAGATCTACGAGCACCTGATCTACGACGAGGCGGAGTTCACCTCGATTCTCAAAGCGGTCCCTGACCTGGCAAACCAAACGATCATCTTGAATGGTGTCGCAAAAACCTACGCCATGACCGGTTGGCGTGTCGGCTGGATGATCAGCCCGGCCGACGTCACTAAAGCGGCCTCCACCCTGCAATCCCATGCGACTTCGAATGTCAACAACATCGCACAAAAAGCTGCGCTGGCAGCAGTATCCGGACCACTAGATGCAGTTGATGAAATGCGCAAGGCCTTCGATGAGCGCCGTAAGACCATCGTCGAAATGCTCAACGACGTCGATGGTTTCAACTGCCCGATGCCAAAGGGTGCTTTCTACGCCTACGTGGATGTCACGAAAGTTCTGGGCAAAGACATCGATGGTCAACGCGTCGACACGTCAGCGGAACTGGCTGCCGTCATCTTAGAAAAGGCTCAGGTAGCAGTGGTCCCAGGAGAAGCGTTCGGGAAGACCGGCTACGTTCGGCTGTCCTATGCGCTGGGCATGGATGACCTCAAGGAAGGGGTCGAGCGCATTCAGCGACTCATCAACAGCTAAAGAGACACCCGCAGTAGCGGCATAGATGCTTTACTCTGAACGTGAATACGCCATAGACTCTACGTTTATGGCGTATTTGCGTATCTCCGAAGCGGCCGGGTTTCTAGGGGTCTCCGATGACTCGGTTCGCCGGTGGATTAGTCAAGGCAAGCTCACTGCCACCAAGGATAACGGTGGCCGTCAAGTGGTGGCAGGCACTGAGGTAGCCGCCCTGGCAAGGGCTGCGGCTGAGGGCAGGGCCAACGTGCCTGGCGAATTAGCATCCTCGGCGCGCAATAAGCTCACGGGCCTCGTGACGAGGATCGACTCAGATAAAGTCATGTCGCAGGTGGAATTGCAGTGCGGACCGTTTCGTGTGGTCTCCTTGATTTCTACCGAAGCCGTCAAGGAGCTGGGCTTAGCAGTCGGGTCCCCCGCCATCGCGACCGTCAAAGCAACCAACGTCGTCATCGAAACCACCGGGCTCACTGCATGAAACGGCTCTTGAGTGTTTTAGTGTGTCTCAGTGCGCTGGGCTTAAGTGGCTGCAGTGGCGATTCAGCAGCTCAAGACACGCCCGGTTCGAACGGTGAGGACACCAGCCTGACTGTCTTCGCTGCAGCGTCCCTGCAAAGTCCCTTTGATGAAATAGGCGCCGCCTTCATGGCGGAGCACCCCGATGTCAGGGTGGAATTCAACTACGCGGGGTCGTCGACGTTGGCCCAGCATCTGGAAGCTGGTGCACCAGCTGATGTCTTTGCTTCCGCTGACGAGGTCACCATGGACTCAGCTGCGCAAGCCGACCTCCTTGCTGGCGAGGGTTCGGAGCTTATTGCCGCTAATCACCTAGTGGGCATCGTCCCCAAAGATAATCCGGCCGAAGTCCGGTCACTAGCAGATGCCACCGCCCCGGAGGTTAACCTCGTGGTGTGCGCACCCCAGGTGCCATGTGGCGCGCTGGCACAGACCGTCGCCCAAGCATCGAATCTCTCCCTCGAGCCTGTATCGGAAGAACAACAGGTAACCGATGTGCTCGGCAAAGTCCGGTCAGGTCAAGCAGATGCAGGGTTAGTATATGCCACCGAAGCTGCCCTAGCCGCAGACGAGGTCGACACCTTTGAACTTGACGATACCGAGGAGGCGCTGAACTACTACCCCATTGCCCCGCTCGCTACCGCCCAGCAACCAGAGCTGGCCGAAGAGTTCATCGATTTTGTGCAAGCAGAGACCGGGCAGGACATCCTCCAGGCCCATGGCTTTCAGGCACCTTAGCGGGGAGGCCCCATGGTAGCGCATATGAGCCGTCGTCACTTCGTTACACGACGCCAGCGTCTGGTGACTCCGGGCATTCCGCCGACAACTATCGCGATCGCTTGCCTTGCTGGAATCTTTTTCCTCCTGCCATTCATCGCGTTGCTGACCGGCATCCGTTGGACCGATCTGCCTGCATTGCTGACCACACAAGCCGCCCTGGATGCTTTGTGGCTGTCCCTGCGCACGGCGACCACAGCAACGGTATTATGCCTCCTGCTCGGCATCCCCCTCGCCTTGGTGTTAGCCCGCATCGACTTTCCGGGACGCACCCTGGCACGTGCCATCGTCTTGGTGCCCTTGGTCATTCCTCCGGTCGTCGCCGGAATTGTTCTGACCGAAGCTTTCGGCCGACGCGGTCTGATCGGCGAACACCTGAGCGCTTTTGGCATCGACATCGCCTTTACGACCGCAGCAGTCGTTCTGGCGCAGACGTTTGTAGCACTGCCCTTTATGGTTACCTCGCTGGAATCGCAGTTAGTCTCCACTGGTCAGCACTATGAGCGGGTCGCCCAATCACTCGGAGCCTCAAAATGGCGGACCTTTACAACCATCACCTTGCCGCTATTAGGGCCCGGGCTGCTTTCTGGCACCGTGCTGACTTTTGCTCGAGCACTAGGCGAATTCGGAGCCACGATCACGTTCGCGGGTTCATTACAGGGCACTACCAGAACAATGCCCTTAGAAATATATCTGACACGTGAGACCGACCCGGACGCAGCAGTCGCATTATCTCTGGTCCTGATCGGCATAGCGGTGATAGTAATCGCCGTGGCGTACTTCCGACCTGCCAAACGTAGGCGGCCAAGGTCATGACCAAGATTTCTAACCACTCAGAGGCAAAAGCTTCCGGCCTTTCTGTTGAGCTTCGTGTCGCAGATCGTGATGTACAAGTAGCGTTCAAGGTGCCTGGCGGCTACACCCTAGGCTTAGTCGGGCCGAACGGAGCGGGCAAAACCACGACCTTGCTAGCACTTGCCGGTTGGCTGGTCCCCGATACAGGTTCAGCGCGGTTAGACGGCACGGTACTCTTCGATTGCCCCACTCCAGACGAACCCCCAACCACCTGGCTGCCCGCAGCGGACCGTGGTATCGGCCATCTCGCCCAAGAACCCCGCCTTTTCCCCCACCTATCAGCGCGAGACAACATCATGTTTGGCATGCCACGCAGCGGAATTCGCGGACGACAAGCACGAAGGGACGCAGCCGAGACCTGGTTGGATCGGGTGGGGCTGGCCGGTTACGGGCCGCGCAAGCCCCACCAGTTATCCGGCGGGCAGGCTCAACGCGTAGCCATCGCACGCGTGCTGGCTTCCAACCCCCGCCTGGTACTACTCGATGAGCCCCTGGCTGCCTTAGACCGCAAAGCAGCACCGGCCATCCGGGACCTGCTGGGCGAAGTGCTCCAACAGCACACCGTGGTTCTGGTCAGTCACCATGCTGCAGACATCGATGCGTTGGCTGACACAGTCCACCCCATTCAACCGTTATTGTGAGTTTAATCACAAGCAGGAGAGCGCATCTCGCCCAGGGAATAATCGTGACGGATTCGACATTAACATTGATGGTGGTAGTCGTATACTTTGGCTACCGTGTCTGCAACCGCATTTCCATCATGCTGAGAGGCTGAAACCTATGTTGCGTACCATGTTCCACGCAAAGATCCATCGGGCCACCGTTACTGAGGCCGACTTGCACTATGTTGGTTCCGTTACCGTGGATCAGGAACTTTTGGATGCCGCCGGCATTCTTCCTGGTGAGCTTGTGTCGATTGTGGACATCACCAACGGCGCGCGTTTAGAAACTTACACCATCGCCGGCGAGCGCAACTCAGGCGTCATCGGGATCAACGGTGCAGCTGCCCATTTGATCAATCCTGGTGACCTGGTCATTCTTATCGCATACGCTCAAATGGAAGATGCCGAAGCACGTACGTATGAACCAAGCATCGTTCACGTCGATGAACACAACCGCATTATCAGCCTCGGAACTGAGCCTACCGAGGCCCTGCAAGAAGGTACACAGCGTCCACCGCATGCTCGGACGCTCTCTGCAGCTCGGCTTAACTAAGCCTTCACTAGCACCGGAATCGCAGCGCCGCCGCTCGGATTGTTGAATACATCCGGGCGGTTTTTCTTTTTAAGCCTCCATGCCGCAGCGCGATATTGTGCTGCGATAGCTCGTCATGCATACCCGGTGGTCGAGATATCGAATCAATAAAGAATCAAAAAATCCTGTGCAAATGGTGTGTGAGCTGTTGAGCCGCATGTCACAGCTGCGTAAGGTTGATCTCATCCTGCCCAGCAGACTGGGCCCGTCACTCGAAGAGGAACGATGCACCGCAATCTATTGCAGCTCCATGAGATGGGATCTGCCAGAGCCCGGTGCCGTGAAGGATGGTAGTTTTTATGAAACACAAAATCTCACACACCAAGACACTCACAGCGATATCTGCCGTCGCATTACTCGCTCTGACAGCCTGCGGTGGTGATGGCGGCAATGGTGGCGACGAAGCCGGCGGCAACGGCGGCGGCGATGGGGAAACCATCACCGTCGGCATCGCCGGCGAAGTGCCCTACTCCTACCTGGATGACGACGGCAATCCCACCGGTGCAACTGTGGCACTTGCTGAACGAATCTTTGGCGAAGAAATGGGCCACGAAGTCGAAGCCGAGCTGGTCGACTGGGACAACCTGATCCCGGGTCTCAACGCCGAACGCTTCGATGCGATCTCAGCCGGTATGTCAATCACCCCAGAACGTTGCGAAGAGGCAGCTTTTGCCGAGCCAGAAATCATGTACACGACCGCGCTCGTGGTAGAAGCCGGTAACCCTCTTGGTGTAGAAAACCTCGACGACGTACTTGAAGCTCAAGAAGCTGGTGAAGACATTACCCTCGCGGTGCTTACTGCCGGCATCGAAGCTGGTTATGCAAGCGACTTGGGCCTCGACTACGACGGCGTCGGAAGTGCCGACGAAGGCATCGAAATGGTCGAAGGTGGCCGCGCCGATGTGTTCGCTATGACCGCTATCTCCTTGAATCAAATGGCATCCGAGAACGAGAACCTGGAAGTCACCGATGCGTTTGTTCAAGAAATTGACGGCGTCAAACAATACGGTGCTGGCTCCACGGTCTTCCGCCAAAACGATACGGAAACACTCGAGCAATACAACGAGCACCTCGCCGAACTGAAATCTAGCGGCGAGCTCGGTGAGATTCTCGGAGAATTCGGTTTCACTGACGCGGAAGTACCACCCGAAGAAATGACGACCGAAGCGCTCTGCGCAAACGACCTGGAAGCCTTGCAGGATATCGAGGAATAACGTCACCGATCCCGGTTCTTCACCCCTCATGTCGACGCACGTCGTCGACATGAGGGGTTCACAAGATAAGAAAGCGAGTTCTTGTGAGTTATCTCGATGCACTCTCCATGCACGGCTCCCGACTCTGGGACGGGCTCCTTCTGACCATTCTGCTAACGGTCATTAGCGGACTATTAGCGTTTGTGGTGTCAGTAATGCTCGGTCTCATGGCGGGCAGTACAAAGAAAATCGCCCGAATTCCCGCCCGAATCATTATTGAGTTCTTTCGCGGGACGTCTCTGCTTGTCCAACTGATGTGGCTGTTTTACGTGTTGCCGCTGTTCGGTCCAAGTCTTGGCGCGATGGCGGTAGCAGTATTCGCACTGACGCTCAACTATGGCGCTTACGGGGCGGAAGCGGTTCGAGCGTCTTTGACCTCGGTGCCCCAAGGTCAATGGGAAGCCACCACCGCACTATCCATGTCTTGGCCGCATAAAATCCGTCGCGTCATCTTCCCACAAGCCTGGGCACTTATGCTGCCATCGCTCACTAACCTCTGGGTTCATCTGCTCAAAGGCAGCTCTATCGTCTACATCATTGGCATGAGCGAGTTCACCTTCGAATTACTGCAGTTACGGCGCACAACCGATTGGTTTTTCGCGCTAGCCGTGGTCGGCCTCATTGTGTATTTCCTGATCGCCTTGGTCCTGACACAACTGATGCAGCTGCTCGAGGCGCGCGCAAAACACAGACTCGGCCAAGGACCCAGCCTGAAAGAAATCTTGTCACCGGTTCCCAAAGTCGAGCGTAGGCCCGCTGAGTCTGCAGCCACATCTGGAGGTGGGCAATGAGTATTTCACAGCTCCTGGTGGCTGGCCTAGCTACCTCAGTAGATGCCCCAGACATTGAGGACAGCACCAGCTTCTGGCGCTGGGACTTCGCCTGGGAAGTCCTACCAACGATGCTTAGCTCGTTCTTTCGAGTCACGCTGTTGGTCACCGTGGTGGGTACCTTGATCGCAGCCGTGTTGGGCTTAATCATCGCAATTATGATCCGCTTGCTCCCGCGTCCACTTTCCCTGTTGATGACCTGGATCGCCAACTTCATCCGGATGACGCCCATTGTGGTGCAACTGCTGATCCTGTTTTATGGGTTCGTCTGGATGGAACCAATGACCATTGCTTTGATCGTCTACGGGGTGCACTACTCGACGTATATGTCCGAGGTGTATCGTGCCGGGATCGACTCGGTGCCACGCGGCCAGTGGGAGGCATCAACTGCATTGTCAATGTCACCAGGACGCACTTGGCGCAGGGTCGTCATCCCACAGGCACTGCGGTCCACCGTGCCGTCGTTGGGAAACTATGCGATCTCAATGTTCAAGGACACCCCCTTCCTCATTGCCATCTCGGTTATGGAAATGGTGACCACAGCGCTGGAAATCGGTGGATTCACATATCGATACATCGAGACCATTACGATTGCCGGCGTGATCTTTTTGGTTGCCAGCTACTTCACTGCCGTGCTTGTCAATCGATTGGAGAAAAAACTTGCCTACGCCTACTGAGCCAACTGCCACCACGCAACCCGTCATTGAATTTCGTGACGTGGAGAAACGCTTCGGTGATAACGTCGTCCTCAAGGACTTGAACTTCTCGGTCGAGCGCGGGGAACGCGTCACCCTGATCGGGCCGTCTGGTTCCGGAAAGACGACCATTCTGCGTTTGGCCATGACGCTCGAGCATTTAACGGACGGCTACATCTTCATCAATGGCGATCCGTTGGTGTATGAAGAACGTGACGGTAGGCGGATACCGGTAGGTAAGCGCGAGCAAAAGCGCCTCCGGACAAAAATCGGTATGGTTTTTCAGCAGTTTAACCTGTTTCCCAACATGAGTGTCATGGAAAACTTAGTCGAGGCACCCATCCATGTATTAGGCCTGAGCAAAGAGGCCGCCAGAACCCGCGCCCATGAACTGCTGGAAAACGTGGGGCTGCCCGACAAAGCCAATGCACACCCGACAGAACTTTCCGGTGGCCAGCAACAGCGCGTGGCCATCGCACGTGCTCTAGCGATGGACCCGCAAATCCTACTGCTCGATGAGGTCACCTCAGCCCTGGACCCCGAAGTGGTCGTAGATGTGCTGCAGGTGCTCCGCGATGTTGCAGAAAACACCGATGTCACCATGCTCATCGTGACGCACGAGATGAGTTTCGCACGAGATGTGTCGCACCGGGTCATGATGTTCGACGACGGCAGGGTCATCGAAAGCGCCGATCCTGAGACGATTTTTACCAACCCGTCTCAGGATCGCACAAAGAAGTTTCTTTCGGCGGTGTTGCGCTAGTCTCCCGTTCGAGACCACAAACACCAGGCTACGAGCGTGTCTGGGACACCCCAGTTGTAAGGGCTACGTTCACCCGGGATGTGTTCCGCCGGGTGACTGCCCGCCAGATCGTGACGACAATCATGATGGCTAATAGCACGGCACCGACATACCCGTTGAGTACGTACACGATATTGACCATCTCATCGAAGGGCAGCCACAAACCGATAACGGTGCCCACCAGAGCCAGGATGATCGTGAGGTATTTGTATCGTCTCGTGCCGTCGGGAAATACCCGTGACGAAACGGTCCACAGCAACGGGATGGCGGTGGTGTAAATCCCCGCAAGAATCATCAGCGAAACTAATGACGCGACAAACGGCGCGATATCACCGGCCAGTACCAGCATGGGGATCTGCATACCAGCGACTCGTTCAATGTTAGCCAACAGTCCCAGGCCCACAATGACGCAAGCCAGCGAGAAGATCACTCCCCCACCAAGTCCGCCGGCTCGTGCCTCGCGCTGGGTCGGGACGGTCTTACCAAGGGCGGTCAGGAAAGCCGCTAGCCAGAGCATGCAAAATCCTACATAGCTCAATCCAGCTACTATCCAGTTGCTTGACGCCTGCTGCACCTCGAGGTGAGCGACGATATTGTGTCCGGCCAACAGCCCAGTGTCCGCGTTGATAATTCCGACGATGCCCAGTCCGAGAGCGATGACCACGATGATCGGTCCGATTTTCCCGATGACATCCACAAGCGAGTTCAGCCCAAACATCACGGTGATAACGACCAGGGCGGTCAGACCGAATCCTCCGACCCACGTTGGCAGATTGTAATGTTCCTCAAATACGGCCCCGGCGCCTGCCACCATGACGGTAAACGACAGGAACACAAAAAGAATCGAGAAATAGTCAAAGAATTTTCCGACGTATTTGCCGGCATAGTACTCAAAGATTCGGGAGGGCTTGTCGAATTGTTCACGCTGTCCTACGGCAAGGAACTGAATACAGACGAAGCTGATCAGTAGCATCACAATGGCACCGGTTCCGAATACACCCCAGAATCCGTAGGATGCGTAGTACTGCATAATCTCTTGTCCGGTGGCAAAGCCCGAGCCAATGAGAAACGCCATAATTGCCCCGGCGTACGTGAGCACGCGCAGGGCACTTGATCGTTCAGTAGAAAATAGATGCGTTTTCTTTCGTCGTTGTATCTGTGCCATGTGAAAACCTTCAATTATTGCGAGTGACGGCTGATATATCTGACCCTTAGGATGAGATATATCACTACGTGAGTAGACTAGACGACCTTGAGTGTGATGGTCAACACCTTACGATAGCCTGTTGGTGAATTTTCGCCTATTTACTCCTCGCTGGGGTCCGCCCGGCAGGGCTGTTCTGGAGACCACTCGCGCGTTAGGCTAGTTCCGATGTTTACCGTCACAGGTGCGGTAGCGGTTTTCCCAGTTTGTAGCGGAGGCGCAAGTGTCTAAGCACGACTTGAATTCACCTGGTCTATCAAACGCAAATCAGCGTGTGGTGTTATCTGCCTGGGCGCGGTCTTTGCAGGAAGACCCCACCCTATTTCACCGCGCCAACGAGGCGTGTTTAGCGGATCGTCGTTTTGAGATTCCGGCGGAGCACGAACTCGATGAGTGGGATCCTCAGACTGCCACATTCATCCAGTTGTTTAATATCTCTATTCTCTACGGGCCCCAATGGTTTCTAGAAGCCGCTCGTGAGATCGATGACGAAGTATTGGCACTAGAATCCACGATGCTACGTCTTGGCTATGAGGCAGGGGCTCGTTCCTTGGGTGAAGAAGTGCTGTATTATGCAGAAGATATTCCGTTCTACGATGATGCACAGCTCAACGTCACCTCCCAGGCCAGGGATGCGCGCCGACTTGAGACGGCGTGTCCGCCTGATGACACTATCTCGATGCCATTGGACGCGCTAGACCACTTTTTCACAATCGCTGCCTTTGGGCACGAGGCAGAACCGATCGCTGGCGCAGGCTACGACGTGTTCTCAGAAACCGTAGGACAGCTCATGGTCCTGGTTGCGGCTGACCAACGGAACAAAGGCTACGGCACGTTTATGTTGGCGCGTGCAGCAGAAGAGTGCATGTTCGATGGCTTGCTGCCGCAGTTTGTCACACCGGTAGGCGATGAGGTTGGCGAAAAAATGGCCAATGATGTCGGTTTCCTCTTATCCGGCTATCGCACCAGCATCACGTTTGATTAACGGCGACGCAGATTTGTCAGGCCCTGCACTCTTCCTACAACCTTTCCTGCGGTGGGTGGGGTCAGGATTTCCTGCGATGCGGCCGTGAAATTCGGTTCCTCGTCTGCTTCGGCGTCTTCCGGAGGCATTTCCCGAATGATTAACTCGGCCTCAGGGTCCGTATTGCGCCGAATCACGGCGGTCCCTACGGCGCCCATCTCGTGATGCATCGCCACGGATTTCAAACTACCAATAGAGCGGGCTGAAGCCATAGCCGCTGGATCATCACCCTCGGGCCGGACAATAATATCAGCGCCGACCTCGGGCAATCCATGAACTGATCCATCAATCATCAAACCGACTAGCCGGCGAGGTGGATGCCCTAAGTTGTGAACGCGGGCAACGGTCTCTTGGCCCTTATAGCAGCCCTTTTCTAAGTGTACGGCGGTGCGAAGCCAGTCTAACTCGTGTGGAATCGAGCGTTCATCAGTATCAAACAACTGTCGCGGACGCCCGGCGGCAATGCGCAGTGCCTCAGCGGCCATTGTGCCCGCGAGCCGGAAACCCTCGGGCAAATTCTGTACGGTGTCGACCAGTTCGTTGGCTTCAACGATATATAGTCGCCAGGAGTAGTCTTCGTGGACCGCTGGATGGTCTTGTGGGTCATCCGTGTAGGCATAGCCGCCGGTGGATACACCGGGCCATGGGTCGATCCAGACCGGCGCGTCGAGCCCGGGCACTTCATCGGTGGCACCAAGCAGGGCCAGCTCGCCGGTTCGATCAGTGATTTCAACCCGCGCGGCGAATTGCATGCGAGTCAGCCAGTCGTACAGGCTGGCGTTCATGGTGGGTTCGGTGATGAGGTAGGCGGTTTCGCCGTCATCATGAATTTTGACCGCGATCTCGATACGGCCTTTGAGATCCAGAAACAGCGCTTCGGTATTGATCGGCGCTGGAATGCCTTGGACCTGCTGGGTCGTGAGCGTCTCGATCATCGAGAGTCGATCTGAACCTGTAATAGTCACAATGCCGTAGTGCGACAGGTCGACAACGGCTTCGCCATTGGCTAATGCCCGCTGTTCTTGGGCGGGCTGACCGTAGTGGCCTGCGACGTATTGGTCAACCGAATCTGCTGCCACCGCGCCGTGAATAGCCTTCGGACCGGTCAGCAGTGGTGAGGTAGCGGGCGTATATTCGATGTGCGTTACGTCAAGCATAAAACTCAGGTTTCGTGTTTGCCTGGCAGGTGTGGTTTGCCAGGCGGGAGGCGGCCATCATTGACAGATGGCATTTTATCCAGGATACCGGATGCATGCGGTTTTGGCTGTTCGCCTTTGGCTTCGACGACATCCCAGCGCCAGAACATCTGCCCGTTGACCAGCCCATAGATGCGGTTTGCGGAGTGATATTCACCGCTGAGTGTCCCCAGGAGGATCGCGTCCGCGTTGAGTTCAATCTGGGGTCCACGGACAATGCCATAGTACAACTCGGACATGGATCCCGGATGGGTAATCGTGGCGGTGATCGGAAAGTCTGTTTCGTTTTTCCGTAAGCGTTCGACGTCTTGAGCCGAACGGTATGCGGGGACAATGTCGGCGGGCTTCATCCCCGGGCCAACGTCAGCGGCATGACGTTGGCGATCAATTGCCCAATACCCGGATTCATAGGTGAGCGGGCGAATGAGTGTCCCGTCTGCTTCTGCAAGCCACGTCTCAGCGCGGTACTGCAGGAAGGGCAGTCCAGTTTCGGCAAAATCCAGGCGCTGATAGAAAATCTGGGAGTCTTCCTCCCCAGCACCGAGGCGGCCTTGTCCTTCCCAAGAACCGATCACCCACGCAAGAGGTGCCAGTTCCGGTAGTAGGTCATACGGAAGTTCAGTAGCCACGTTGAAAGTTAGCGCTGACCTCTGAACAGGCCGGTAATGACCAGAATAGCGAACAGGGCCATGCCAACGCCAGCGAGGCCGACGAGGACAGTGAAGAAGATTTCTAAAGCTACAACAGACATAAAACTCAGTTTACTCACAAACTCGACAGGTGACGACTTGGTGTCGTCAATTATTACCAAGGCAGCGCATGGATCACGAAGTAGCTGATCATCCCCGGCACGATGGTAGCTCCGGTCCCCACGGCCACCGCCGTCATCGGATGCGACAGGGCGGATTGCGGAACTTCTCGGGTATGCGAGAAGCTATCAACCAATGCCACAGTTAGCGCGGTGAGGGCAGCAGCGATTACAGCCGGTACCGACAGCGGCCCGGGACGGAAAAATTGCAACCCAACCGCCACCGCGGTGGCAGCGACAACCGTGAGGATCATGCGGTTACGACGCCGCGTCGACACTAGAGTAGCCAGCGCCGCGACCGCCAGCGCGGCCAGAACGGTCAGCATTAACCAAGTGATGCCGGTAATGGGCTCTACACCGAAGGCACCGGCTGCGACTTCGTACTTATTGCGCAGCAACAAAGCCCATCCAGCTGCGGTAACCGAAACGACGGCGCCCACGGCAAACATCGCGGTGCTCAGCACGCGTTGTATTCCCCCGGGCAGCGTAAAGGTCTGAATCACAAACATCAGCAGCACCCCGAGTGCGGCGGCTCCACCTACCGGAGCCAACCATAAGTCCAAGGCGCGTTCGGAAAAGCGTGTCGTGACCGGTAGCAAACTCACCAACCACACGGCTGTCAGGCTCGGAAAGGCTATGCCGGCGCTGACGCCCCAACGCGGCGTCGCGCTGACGGTTACGGGCCACGCTATCGCAAAGAGCAGCACCAGGGCTGAAATTACCAGCGGACCGGTCAGTCTGGGCAGCGAGGGGACGAAAACCGTGACTACCGCTAACAGCGTGGCTGCGGCAACCGTGGTTAAAGCTGAGATTGTTCTGCGCACCCTTCTATCATGTCATGCCGTGCATTAGTGGTGTTCTCCGAGACAACAGTGCGCTGATTGGCTTACTAAGCGGTTATTCTGGTGCCATGACTGAAATGCGTGTATTACGTCCTGCTGAAACGGCCAACCAGTTGTCGCGTCTTCGCGCACTTGCTGATCGTGGTGTTGCGGCTGACCACAACGAGCCGTTTGGAGACCAGACCTGGGTGGAGCTCCGTTCGGGCAACGCCTGGCTCATAACGACCGGGGACACAGAACTCACCGGAGCTTCGGTGATTGTGATCCCGACTGATGCCACGCAAGCTGTTTTAGTTGAACTAGTGGTAGCTCCGGACTCTCGCGGGGCGGGTCTTGGACGCAAGCTGGTGGATGCGTCGACCGAGGTAATCAAACACCAGGCTGAACAAGACCAAGTCGTCACCGCCTGGTCCCACGGCGACCATCCAGCTGCCCGCCACCTCGCAGCGAAAGCAGAATTAGAACCGGTGCGCATACTGTACCGGATGGCCGTAGAAATCGACCGCGAATCTTTCGGTGACCCCAACCTACCCAAGGGGTATTCCATTCGAACCTTTGAGCCGGGTACCGATGACGCTGCCTGGTTAGCTCTGAACGCTACGGCGTTTGCCGACCATCCGGAGCAAGGGCAGCTGACGCAGAAAGATCTTGACGCACGCAAAGCAGAAGAGTGGTTTGACCCAGAAGGATTTTTTATCGCCGAGGATGCCCAGGGTAATCCGGTCGGCTTTCACTGGACCAAGACGCCGGTGGGTTCGGCTTCCGGAGAGGTATACGCCGTCGGAGTACATCCAGACACGCAGGGCACCGGATTAGGAAAAGCATTGACGATCCATGGCATGAACTATTTGGCCGCTTCTGGGTTGGAGAAGATCGTATTATACGTTGATGATGAAAACCGCCCGGCGGTGAACTTATACAATTCATTGGGCTTCGGTGTCGAAAATACCGACGTCATGTTCTCTTCAGATAGCTAAGGTATTCATGCGCCCGGCAAAACGCATCGGCAAACTCACCACTACTCGTGCTACATCAGAAACCATCGAAAACGGCGCCAACGCCAGAATCTTAGCGGCTGGCACGCTACCCTGGCGCATCAAAAGCGGACAGCTTCAGGTGTTATTGATTCACCGGCCCGAATACGATGACTGGTCCTGGCCAAAAGGTCGGTTGGGCCCCAATGAGACGCTGCCCGAAACAGCTTGGCGCGAGACGAAAGAAGAAATTGGTCTCGATTTATCGCTGGGTATCCCCCTTGGCGTGATTCGCTATAAAGATCCCAACGGGAAGAACCGCAAAGAGGTCTGGTACTGGGCTGCCCGCGTCATCGATAAAAAACCCGTACCTGACAGGAACGAAGTCGACCAAACCCGCTGGGCGACGGTCGAACAGGCCCGAGAGCTGTTGACCAAACAGGTCGACCAAGTGCCGCTCGATATGCTCGCCAAAGCGTATCGGGAAAAGCAGTTGGCCACGATCCCGTTTATTGTCTTACGACAGGCCAAACCGATTCCAGCCGAATCCTGGACCAAGGACGAAGTCGATCGACCCCTGGCCGAGTCGGGGTATACGCAAGCAAAAGCGGTAGCACGACTGCTCCGAGCGTGGCAACCCACGCGCATTTTGAGCTCGAAATACAAGCGCTCCCTAGAGACCATCGCTCCCTACGTCAAAAAGCACGGCGGCAGCGTACGGACCAAACGCTGGTTGAACATGAAAACGGCAACCGCGCACCCAAATTATCTCGCCCGGCGCCTTGCTCAAGAACTACGGCGCTTAGAGCCCACGATCCTGTGCTCGCAGCCTTCGGTGATCAAAAGCATTCTCAGCGAAATCCGGTGCTTAATTCGTAATGATGATTCCTTGATGAACGCAAAAACCCTAACCGCTCGAAAGAAATCGAACCTCTCCCCCGGGTCGATTCTTGTGATCCATCGCGCGAAGCATCGGGCAGGAAAAATCGTCTCGGCGGAACGCTACGAACCCTTGGTCAAATAGCTGCTAAGGGTCGTTCCCATGTCCTCTGAACGAGGGCCTTGGTAGGCTGAAGCTATGACTACCTCGCCAGGCACGCAGCCCGCTAAGATCGTGCATGACAACCTTCGGCTGGTGGATGCTCCTGCCAAGGATCGCTTTGAGCTGTACCAGGATCACCCCGAATCCGGTGACAGTGTATTCATTGGGTTCATTGGGTACCGAATGGCCGAAGAAGACCCCGAGGTGTACGTGCTGCAACATACGATCGTGGCAGAACAATATGGTCGACAAGGTTATGCACGAGCCTTGACTACGCTCGTGCTGGAACACTTGGCCAAGCAGGAACAAAAGTTCACGACCCAGTGTTCTTATATTGTGGACTATTTGCGCAGATACCCCGAATATCTGCAGCTCGTTACTAACCCCAGATCCCATCGCTAATCTCACGGAATAGGCTCATGACCGTTACCTCCATTGATACCCCGTACGAAGAGTTGTTGGCAGACGTGCTAGAAAACGGTACGCTGACCACCGATCGCACCGGTACCGGCACGTACTCGGTCTTCGGGCGTCAGATTCGTTATAACCTCGCGGAGTATTTTCCGTTGATCACCACCAAGCGTGTGCATTTTAAATCCGCCGCGCTGGAACTGATTTGGTTTCTCAACGGTGACTCGAACGTGAAATGGCTCCAGGAACGCGGGGTGCGGATCTGGAACGAATGGGCAGATGAAGACGGAGAGCTCGGACCCGTTTACGGCGTCCAGTGGCGCTCCTGGCCGGCACCAAATGGTGAAACCATTGATCAGATGCGCCAGGTCATGGACTCACTAGCCAATAATCCCAGTTCGCGGCGTCACATGGTGACCGCCTGGAATCCCGGTCAGATCGAAGAGATGGCACTACCGGCCTGCCACGCAATGTTCCAGTTCCATGTCCAGCCAGAAGAAAACGGTCCTGGCAAATTATCCTGCCAGCTGTACCAACGCTCAGCCGATATGTTCTTGGGTGTTCCATTCAATATCGCAGAGTACTCCCTGCTGACGATGATGATGGCTCACCAGCTGGGCTATAACCCCGGAGAGTTCATCTGGACGGGTGGAGATGTTCACATCTACACCAATCACGTCGAACAGGTACGCGAACAACTGACCCGAGAACCTTACCCGTACCCGCAGTTGCGGTTCCGGCGCAAACCAAAAGATCTGTTCAGTTACGAATGGGAAGACTTCGAACTTGTCGAATACCAACACCACCCCACCATTAAAGCCCCGGTTGCCGTCTAACACCCGCATCGGCATGGTCTGGGCCCAAAGTCTCAACGGCGTGATTGGCCGCGATGGCGATATGCCGTGGCATGTGCCCGAAGATCTCCAGCACTTCAAGCGCGTGACCATGGGCGAAGTCCTGGTGATGGGCCGAAAAACCTGGTCATCGTTCCCCAATTCTGTCAGGCCGCTGCCCGGGCGAACCTCGGTCGTAGTGTCCGGCACGTTTGCGGAGGACCCCTCAGATCTCAAATTGCACGAAGACGGTGTACACGTCGCCGCCGATTTGGAAACCGGACTCGAACTTGCCGGTGAGCTTAAGACAGGTCACAAAATTTGGGTCATCGGTGGGGGCAGCCTATATGATCAGGCACTAGAACTAGCCACCGTAGTAGAACGCAGCGTTTTTAACCTCGACGTTGACGGCGATACATATGCCCCAGAGCTCGATGACTCTTGGATATTAGCTACACAGGATCCCGCAAATGGCTGGCATATGTCGGAATCCTCGGTGCAATACCGGTTTGAACGATGGGAGCGCACCCTTGACGAAAACAACTAACACCGATGCTCCGGTGTCGCAGCGCCAGATGGTGCTAGCATTCATCGGACTGGTAGCCGGTCCGCTCCTCGCGCTCGTGTGCGCCGGGATGGGCCTGTACTTGGTGTTGACCGGCAAGACCATCGCCGGCTTGATTTTCATCCTCGTGCTGACCCAAATCTTTATTGGCGTGGGACTTTGGGCCTATACCGCTCGGAAAAAACACGCTCTAGCCCAGAAGGTAGAATAACGTTATGACCCAACAAACTTCAGAGGCACCCCTGTACGCTGATACTGCTTCCCGTCCGTCCGTAGGCCTTATCGGCTGGCGTGGCATGGTCGGTTCGGTGCTCATGCAACGCATGGTCGAAGAAAACGACTTCGCGAAGATCAATCCGGTGTTCTTCTCCACTTCAAATGCTGGTGGACCGGTTCCCGAACTGCCTGGCGTCGATACGTCCGAAACTCTTCAGGATGCACATGATCTCGAGACGCTGGCCAAGCTGCCCGTCATTTTGACCACGCAGGGTGGCGACTACACCAACGAGGTATATCCAAAACTTCGTGCTACCGGTTGGGACGGCATCTGGATTGATGCTTCCTCCGCGCTGCGGATGGATGATGAATCCATCATCGTCTTGGACCCGGTAAACCGCGACCAAATCGACACTGGCCTCAAAAACGGGATCAACCAGTTCGTCGGCGGTAACTGCACTGTCTCGCTGATGCTCCTAGGCCTCGGCGGACTCATGCGCAACGGCCTGGTCGAATGGGGAACGGCTATGACGTACCAGGCGGCTTCGGGCGGTGGCGCGCGCCATATGCGTGAGCTGCTCAAAGGCTTTGGCACCCTTTACGACGTCGTGTCAGAAGACCTCAAGAACCCAAGCTCGGCCATCCTCGACATTGATCGTAAGGTCATTGAGGCCCAGCGTGATGGGAGCATGGATGTCACCGAGTTCGGTGCACCGCTTGCCGGCTCGCTCATCCCATGGATCGACTCGGATCTTGGTAACGGCATGTCCCGCGAAGATTGGAAAGGCATGGCCGAAACCAACAAGATCCTCGGTCGGTCCGGTGACAATGTCATGCCACTGGAATCCGTGACCGTGCGGATTGGTGCGCTGCGCTCGCACTCCCAAGCGCTCACGATGAAGCTCACCAAAGACGTTCCAGTGGACGAGATTGAAGACATTCTGGCCAACGACAACGACTGGGTCAAGGTTGTTCCCAATACCAAAGAAGCTTCAGTCGAACAGCTCACGCCTGTTGCAGTGACCGGCACCATGGACGTTCCAGTTGGCCGTATCCGCAAGCTGGCGATGGGACCGGAATACATCTCCGCGTTTACCGTAGGCGACCAGTTGCTGTGGGGCGCTGCTGAACCAGTACGCCGCATGCTGATGATCGCCACCGGCAACCTCTAAACGGCAAAGCCGGATACACCGGACAATATTTAGCTTCGAGCCACCAGTCGAAATCGATTGGTGGCTCGAATCGTCTCACGTGACATCGCCGAGCTCTTACACTACTGACGAGAAAATACGGCGCATATCATCCACTGCATTACTCACTGATACCCCCGCTCAGCAGGTATCATGTCGACTACAGTGTGAGATGCGTCACTGCAGCATGTCTATCGAGGAGAACGGTTCTTTGAAGCTTCCCAAATTCAAGATTCCAACGTACGCGTCGATGCGGGTCGGCCCGAAATTCTTACAACGCTTTATGCGCATCTGGCCACCGTATCTTGGTGCCGGCATCAAACCCGAATATATTGCTGACGACGCTTCGCGATCCATCGTTACCCACAAACCAAACCTGTTCACCCGAAACCTAGTGGGCACGGCCTTTGGCGGCACGATGTTGTCGATGACTGATCCATTCTTCATGTTCGCCGGAGTCTATGGGCTCGGCAAAGAATATTTCGTATGGGATGTAGGAGTTGAAGCACGGTTCCTCAAGCCGGGACGTGGCAAACTGACCGCCGACATGCAGGTCACGGATGAGACGCGGGACCTCATCCGTGCCAAAACCGCCAACGGTGAGAAATACCTCCACTGGTTCGACGTGGACATCACTGATGAGCAAGGCGAAGTCGTTGCCCAGATCCGTCGCCAAGTGTACTTCCGGAAGAAGCCACAGTTTGTGAAATCCCCACCTGCCAAGACCACTAGCCACCGCTAGGTTTTCAGCTCTTATGAGAAAGCCGCGCCCGTCCTCACGTGATGGCGAGAACGGGCGCGGTCTGTGGTGAGTGCTATGCCAGGCTACGCATCACTCTTACGATGGTGCCGCCAGACTAAGACCAGTCCGAGCAGGAGAATGCTGAGTCCTGCCAGAATCAGCATGGTCACCTGCGCACCAGTGCTAGCCAGACCACCACTGGAGGTCGTGTCCTGACTATCAGATGCGACTTGGTCATCCATTCCGGAAGTACCTGCTGGCTCACCTGAAGGGTCCACAGGCGACTCACCTGATGGCTCGGAAGGTTCTTCGGAAGGCTCAACATTCGGATCTTCCGAAGGATCTTCAGTTGATTCGTCGGACGGGGTCGGGGTTGGTTCCTGCCCCGTTTCAATGCCTGCTGTGAAGGTTTGGACTGCGGAGAATCGAGGGTCCGTTCCTGCGGCACCGTCTTGCAGGTCAAGCGCGATGGTGCTCAAGGTACTTGCAGCAGGAGTCGAGCTGAGCGTGTACCAACCGTAGTCAATGTCAGCGATGAGGTTCTCCCATGCCACAGTCTCGGAATCGCCCGCGGCTAAGTCCACGGTGGCGATGCTCTCTGGACCTTCAAGTACCTGAATACCCGAGGTATCGACACGCTTGTCATACATCAGTGTGATCGGCACCGTCAGCTCATCGGACTCTGCGGTATAGCCCATGTCGCGTGGATCGTACTCATAGGGAGTGTAGGAATCCAGGCCGGGGTGATACGCGTTGATGGCCGTCTCACCTGAGCCCACATCGACCTGATACAGCCGGAAGAACATCGCATCACGAGCATCGTCGTGTTCGTATGACTGATAGTCTGCTACGGTCTCGACCACGGCGGTGCCATCGTCACGCTCGATCACGCGCTGACGGACACCGTGGAGGTGACCGGACATCGTCATTACGACGTTCGAGTTCGGTTCAACCAGCCGTTCGAAGAACACATCACCCTGTGAGACCCAGCGGCCGTTTTGCGGATTGGCGCGCTCATCGATTTCGGGACGCAGGTACTCGTGCGTACCCAAAATGACGTTATGGTCCGGGTGAGATTCGATGACTTCTTCTGCCCATGCCAGCTGTTCCTCCGACGAATCATAGGGCAGCGACAAGAACAGCAGTTTCACACCCTCGTGTTCGATCACATCATAGTGTGCTGCAATGCCCTCGGGCCCTGCTTCACCAAACCAGGGTTGATCAGCGTACCGATCGACTGGGAAGTACTCATCGAACAGTTCGTTGGTGGCTCCCCACACGTTGTCGTGGTTACCCGGCAGAACGGAGTGCGGCACGTTGGCATCTTCGAGGATTTCTTGCATCTTCGAAGCCAACTCGAATTCGTAGCGTGCCCGATCATCTTCCTGGTTGCCACGCAGCCAGTTCTGAATCAGGTCACCTGTGTGCATCACAAAGGCAATATCGCGAGCCTCGTGGTTGGCTGCCAACCACGAGTTGATTTCCGTAAATGATTCCGGGTGCTGCTCCAACAGATACTGGCTGTCTGTGACGTGTCCGATGGCGAAATCGTACTCGCCAGGCGTCTTGAACTGTTCGTTCGGCTCCGACCCGGCATCCGTGAAGACGTCTTGAGTGCGAGGCCCATGTTGAACCAGCATGTCTAAGGTGCCGTCAGCTACGCCGTCGGCAACGTCTACGGTGCCCACCAGCGTCAGTTCCTCGCCCTCCTCACCGTGCTGAGCTGAAACCAGGTCCCAGGCGTCTGTTGTGTGGTCATACACGTACAGCTGTAGTTCGTGACGGCCCAGTGTAGAGCCGCTCCAGGCGACGTCAATGGTCTCGCTGGATGGCTCGCCGACGGCCAGTTCGAAGCGCTGGTACGGATAGGCGTACTTAGAGTCTTCTGCAACCGGCATGTTCTGGATGTCTTCGACTTGGGTTTCATTGTCACCGGTGCGTGATGGCAGCGGGGCCTGGTCGGACACTCCGGTATACGCAACAGAGTTCTCCCAGTCGATGTCAGCCAGTTGTCCACCGCGGATCTCATTGGTGGTAGCCCCGTCGGACTGTTCCAAAGTGAGGTGCTGGGTGGTCTCGATTTCGGCGGCATCTGACAGGTTTGGCAGTTCAGTGCGCTCGGCGCGGTCTACCTGTGCTGGATCCAACCAACCCTCACGTGGCTCCGTGGGATCGTGGTACTCAGGACCATCGGTGACACCAGGAGTAGCCTCGGCGGGTACGAAGTCCGCAATATTATTCTGCGTGTTTTGTACTCGGTGGTAGCTCAGTCCGTGTTCCCATGCTGCCTCCGGGCTGACTTTGCCCAGGCGACGGTCCAGCGGGATGCCATCGGAACATGGCGAGTCCGGTGCATTCGTGACGAGCCCGACGTCATCATAAAAGACGCCGACGCGGTCGACAGGATTGCCGGATTCATCCAGCAGGCTCACACCAAAACCATCACGCGGTAGGACCGCATCGGTCGAGGCGTCACCATTATGTTCGGAGCCCGGACCGGTCAGGGTCAGCACGGAACCTGATTCCAGCACGGTCCCTTCTGGCGCGGTCACCCCGGATGTTGGCATACGCCGGCCATCGGTTGAGCAATAGAACAGTTGGTAACCAGACAGATCATAGTCTTCGTCACCGTTGTTAATAAGCTCAACGAACTGGTCTTCATGTCCGTTGACGCCGCCACCAGCAACCTCGTTTATCAACAGATCGCCGGCTTCGGTTTCACCATCCCACGCGACTTCAGTGAGCCCATCTGGGTCGTGCTCACCTGGAGTGCGGGTCGCACGGATGAAATCTTCGGCGTTATTTCCGGTATCGGATACGCGCTGATAGCTCTGCTCGGTCGCAAAATCGAGATTATTCGGCAGGGGCTCACCTTGCGTACAAGCCGAGTCGACACGAGTAAACACACCGACCGAATCGACAATGCCGAGGTCTTCGTCCACGAGCATGACACCGAAGCCCGCATTCGCGTTGAAGCTGGTGTGGTATTCAGCATCGGGGTTTTCGATGGTTGAAGCAGTGCCTGCACGGGAGGCGACAAAGACTTCACCGGGCTCGAGTTCGCGATCGGGCATGTCGAACTGGTGAGTGTCGTTATAGACGCGGCCGGTCCCAACACAGCGGTACATCTGCCAACCGGAGACATCAACGGGCTCGTCACCCAGGTTGGTGATTTCGACGAAGTTGTCGCCGGCGCCACCGGGCCCTCCATTGGTCAGTTCGGTGAAGCGTACGGTTGATTCAACATGGTGGTCGACTGTTTCCGTGTTATTGACGCGCCCCGGAGTGCGTGGAGCCTGGATGAAGTCGTTTTGGGCATCGCCGGTGATGTCAACGCGCTGCCACGTCTCTTCGTGGATACCAGACAGGCTTCCAGGCAACGGGCTGCCGTTGGCACAGTAACTTTCCACATCATGCCGCGATGAGCCAACACGATCCACGACCTTATTGTTTTCATCAAAGATGATGAGCCCATATTGTGCGGCAAAAGAAATATTAAAGAAATAGTCGGCTGCTGCTCGAATTTCTGGTCTGGCGAGTCCAGAACGGCCGGCGGTAATCCGCTGACCTGGCTCAAGCACGACACCGTTCAATTGATCTGAGGACAGCTGAGGTACCGAAGCGCGAACGCCCGTTCCAACACACCGGTAGACAGACCAGCCGGTGAGATCTTGAGCTTCATCTCCGTAGTTGACGATCTCAAAGAAGATATCGCCGTTACCCTCTGGTCCGGTGTTGGTCATTTCCGAGACCAGCACATTGGCACCACCGGTGGTGGACAGGAATTCTTCTACCTCTTCTTCGTTGTCAGCGGGTTCGCCGGCTTCGAGCTCGCCGGGTGTAGCAACGGCAGCGACGAAGTCCTCGGCGTTATTGCCCGTGGACTCGACGCGCTGGTATGACTGATCGGAATCTACATCCAGGCTGAAATATGGCAGGGGGTCACCATCTGCACACGCGGAGTCTTGTCCGTCTGCCCAGGCAACCCGATCGACGATGGCGTTGTCGCCATCGTAGAGAATGACGCCGGCAGCGTCATCAACAAAGCCGTTGAACGTATCATCCGTTTCCACGATGATGGCCTCGCCGGGTGCAATGGTCTCAGCTGGCATCTCTGATGCGTATGTGTAGGCATTCCCGTTGAAATGACGACCAAGCTGGTTACACGTACCAACTGACCAGCCGGTAATATCGATTTCTTCATCGCCGTAGTTCCCGATTTCAACGATCGGGTTACCTTCTGAATCACCGTGTGCCACTTCCGATACCAGCACGTCGCCGCGCAATGGTTCCGGGGACGGTTCCGTAGCGTTTTCTGCACCCGGAGTCCGTGGCGCCAGAATGAAGTCGTCGGCGTTATTGTCGGTATCAGTAACTCGCTGCCAGGACTCCCCCAGCGCGGAGTTTGTGACATTAGCCAATGCAGTACCCTCAGCACAGTCATCACCACCGACGGATGGATCTTTGACCGCTACGCTATCGACGGTTTCACCTTGATCATCGACGATCATCGCACCGTACGAATTATTTGCAAACGAGGTGCCGTAGAGATAATCGACTTCCTCTTCACTAAAGGGGGTATTGGTGAACTCGCGGGCCAGGAGAATAATCTCACCGGCTTCGATCTCGCCTTCTAACGTGGTCTGGGGCCCGGAGGCACGGTTTCCGCTTCCGGTACAGCGATAAACGTCCCAGCCGGTTACATCTACCGCTTCATCTGAGGTGTTCGTAATTTCGATAAAGTTGTCGTGGTAGCCGTTCGGGCCACCATTGGTTAGCTCAGAGATGACCACTCCGCTACTATCTATGGTCTTTTGTTGCGGATTCTGAAGGGTCTCTTCTGCTTCCTCAGTTTCGCTGTCTTCCTCCACGCTGGGGGCTTCTGAAGTTTCCGGTTCTTCAGTCTCCTCCGCGGCGGAAGACTCATCAGTGGGGTTTGGCATCTCTTCAGCCGTCGGTTCGGGCGACGGACTTGTTGATTCAGCAAGAGCTGGAGTAACGACTCCTACTGCCAACGGAACGCTTAACGACAGCCCAAGCAGGACGCTCAGGGCCTGTCTAGCACGTTGTCGTGATGCAGACATGCAAAAATTTCTCTCCTACAAGGTGATGGTTTAAAGCCCCAAAAGAACCCTTTTGGACGGCATACTCGAGATGCTAAGTCGTCATCTCGAATTCCAGTCATCTTCTCGGTGAATTTCGCATGAACTGCCTTGGAGTGTGTCCAAGGTCATCATCCCTTGTCAGATCAGACATTCTTGGACCTGAAGACAGCGTTACCGCATCACGAGTCGGTCATACATCACCTTCTTTTAGCATGCTGACAACAACGATCCCGCGAGCAAGAGATGGGTCTCTGTTTTCCCGCGGGATCGTGGCTATTTTGAGGTATTTCAGCAAGCGGTTCGCGGCGCTAAACGGTTGTCGACACAGTTGCGTCGGCCCCAGCCTTCGCCATCTGCAAGCGCAGATTTGCGGTCGCTTCCGCATCGACCTGTAGACCATCATCAGTCTCGACCAAGACGACGCCGTAGTCGTTGCGTGCTGCTTCACGAGTGGTGAAGTCATCCAGCACATCGGACAGCACCTTCTGCGGGTCGCGCTTAATTGGTTCACCGAACCCGCCGGCTGATGGAACGGTGATCTGGATTGAATCACCGGCCTTGAGTTGGCGTCCGGTAACTTTCGATGGCCAGGATTCTTCGCCTTCGCGACCTGGGTTTTTGATCAGTGAGGCATTGAGTCCATCATGGCCACCGTGGGCACCCCATGGCAGGTCAGACTCTTGACGTTCACCTTCACAAGTAATAACCGTGTCAGTCAGGAACGTGTTCTCACGAACGATCCCGATGCCGCCGCGGAACTCGCCGGCTGCGGCGGGTTCATCCCGCAGCTCGTAGCGGTCAGTGCGCATCGGGAAGCGCCATTCGAGCTCCTCGATGGGGTTATTGCGGGTGTTGGCGATCAAGTTGTCAACCGAGTCCGGACCATCGCCATTGTGGCGAGCTCCATTGGCACCTTCGTTTACTTCCAGGTAGACCCAATACTCACCCTGTACCTCGTCCCAACCGGAATATGACATGAAGTGAATATGGGCTGAGTTCCCAGCAGTAACTTTTTCGGGCATGACCGGTGCCAAAGCACGCAGTGCAAGGTCAACGGCGCGTTGGACCTGCGAGAACCGCGAGAAGGTAGCGGCAGGATACTTCGGATTGAAGATTGTACCTTCTGGTGCGATGACCTTTAGTGGTTTCAGCATGCCTTCGTTCTGCGGCACAAAGACCGGGAAAGCAACTTCGTCCAAGAACATCATGCGAGTAATGAAGGTAAACGCTGACACGGTCGTTCCTTCAAACGCACAGTTGTACGCCGTTGGAACTTGTTCCGATGAGCCGGTCAGGTCGTAGGTAATCTCGTCACCTTCGACAATGACCTTGACCGCAATCGGCAACTTCTTCCCGTAGTTGCGGCCATCGTCGTCCAGATAGCCGACGTCGGTTTCATACACCCCGTCTGGGATCTTGGCGATCTCTTGACGAAGCATGGTCTCTGAGTAATCGATCCATGCCTGACCGGAGTCTTGCACCGCTTGCAGTCCGTAGCGCTCCACCAACGACAGGTAGCGATTCGAAGCCAGTTCAGTAGCCGCGATCATCGCCTGGAAGTCTCCCTGATTCGAAGTCGGTGTGCGGGTGTTATCCAGAATGTGTTTGATCAACGCTTCCTGACGGACGCCCTTCTCATAGATCTTCACCGCGCGGAAGATCTGGCCCTCCGACTGAATATCCTGGATGTCGACCATCAACCCCGAATGAGCACCACCGTTATCGATGAGCTGACCCGAAGCCCCAGAAAAGCCAACCAGCTGACTTTCAAAGAAGATCGGCTTGATGATTGCCACGTCTGGGGAGTGGGTCGCGCCCAAGTAGGGATCGTTGTGCAGGATGATGTCACCCTCGTGAATGTCGTCTCCCAAAACAGAGATGACACCTTTTACGATCTTCGGCATCGACCCCATGAACATTGGAGTCGAGTCGGATTCAGCTAGCACGTTGCCTTCAGCGTCGAAGAGCCCAGCCCCAAGGTCCTCAGATTCACGAATGATCGAGGAATAGGCCATCCGGAACAACACCGATGCCATTTCTTTAGCGGCCGAGTTCAGCGCACCGCCAATGACGCGCATCAGAATTGGCGTTGCTAGATCTTCTGCGGTGGATTCGTTTGCGGGACAGGCAATGACGATGTTGCCGGCGTGGTCGATTTCGCCTTTAAACCCTGGTGGAACGACCACAGTGGCATCATACTGTTCGATGATTGCCGGACCCTCAAAGGACTGGCCGATGGCCAGTTTTTCGCGCTCGTAGAATGGGGTTGGCACGGTTTCTGGCTTACCGCCAACGTCAAAGGTGACGTCACGGGTTTCGATCAGCGCCTCGGCCAAGGTGGCTTCGGTAGTTGGTTTGACTGCCGGCAGGTCACCCATTTCGGCGGTGGCTTCCACGCGAATGTTGATGAGTTCTACCGCGCTGTGGGAGAACCGGTGACCATATTCTTCTTCGTGGGCTGCATGGAAACGCGCCTCGGCTTCGGCCAACCAAGCCTCATTGATTGGGCCGTCTGGGACGTCGAAACGAATCTCGTAGCCCTGCCCTTCGTAGCGAGCGTCAGCCAACCGCTGTAGCTTGCGGCGTTCTGGCGCGACACTCTCGGCATCCAGCTGATTAGTCGCGTTGGTTTCCAGTGCTTCGTACGAAGCCTGAAGCGATGCGCAATCGGCATCGGCTAGGCGGAAGCGGACAGTCGAGACGAATTCGTAGCGTTCGTCGGTAGCCAGCAGTCCCAGCGCAGCAATGATACCCGGATTAGCGGGGACCAGAACATTTGGCACTTCAAGTTCGGAGGCGATTTCGCATGCGAAGAGGCCGCCGGCTCCACCGGCAGCGACCAGTGTGAAGTCGCGTGGGTCATAACCGCGGCGAACCGAATTTTCTTCAATCGCTTGGGTCATGCCATATTTCTGCAGTTGCAAAGCACCCAGCGCAGCTTCATCCACTGACATATCCAACTGATCTGCCACTTTACTCATGGCCTCTCGGGACAGGTCTGGACGCAGATCGATACCTGAACCGGCCAGCATACGTTCTGGACGTAGTCGACCCAACAGCAGTTGTGCGTCAGTGGAGGTGGGCTCTTGGCCGCCACGGTTATAGCAGACTGGCCCTGGGTCAGCGCCCGCCGATTGTGGACCTACACGGAATACGCCACCTTGGTCCACGTATGCGATCGAGCCACCACCGGCACCGATGGTGTCGATATCGACCATCGGGATCATTGCTTGATAGTCACCAATCTTGGTGTCGAGTAGGTGTCGCATACGAAGCTCGCCCTGATATGCAACACCGATATCTGCCGATGTGCCGCCGATATCCAGCGTGACGATATTATCAAAACCGGATTGTGCACCGGCCCATAGGCCGCCGATCAAGCCACCGACTGGCCCAGACATCATTAAGCTCACTGGGCGCTTAGCTGCTTCCTTAATAGGCACCATACCGCCGGAAGACTGCATCAATAGGATTTCTCGCCCGTAACCCAGAGCTTCAATTTCATTCTGCAGACGGAACAGGTAGTTAGACACCCGAGGGCCGACATAAGCATTGAGTGCCGTGGTCGAGAAGCGCTCATATTCTCGGTACAACGGTACAATATCGCTAGATAATGATAGATATGCTTCAGGGAATTCTTCGCGAACGATCTCGCCAATGCGTTGTTCGTGCGATGGGTTTAGATATGAGTGCAGCAGACATACTGCAATAGCTTCAACGCCTGCCGCTTTAAGCTGACGGACGCGCTGGCGGACTTCACTTTCATCAAGAGCCCCTAGAACATCACCAAAAGGAGCGGTAATCCGCTCGTTAACCGTTAAACGGTGGCGGCGTTTAACCAACGGATGAGTCTGCCATGGCAACTCTTGCTGGAGAGAAAAGTTGTGCGGTTTCTTATGACGTGCGATGTGCAGAATGTCGCGGAAGCCTTCAGTTGTGATCATACCGACTTCCGCGCCTTTATGAGTCAACGCGGTGTTTGTCGCTACCGTCGTACCGTGGACGACCTGATCGACTTCAGCAAGCGTGATCCCAGCCTTTTGACTGAGCATTTTGAGTCCATCAATGACTGCGATGGAAGGGTCTTCGGGAGTTGAGGGGACTTTTTCGACGAAACCGGTGCGGGCTTCATCATCTGAGAAATACAAGTCGGTGAATGTACCACCGACGTCTACACCAATGCGCTTCATATTTTTCCTCCCAATTGGAATACTGACAAAGAAGCTGTCGCGAAGCTGAGGAGAGTGGGCTGGTAGCGGCCAAAGATACAATAAACCTAGGCAGCCGCCACCGATGTTGGTGAGTATGCAAGAAATCGGTCAGGTATCTGTCTGCCTCGCCTGACCATTCGAGGCGGTGGCACAAAGGCCAGATCGCTTAGCCTCGCTCAAGAGGTACTAAACAATCTGGCCCCTGTCACTTATGCCGGACACCAGCAAGTGCTAGTTGGCTACTACAGCTTTCTGCTGATCAACTACGGAAAGTGCTGGAGTTGGTACGGTGTCTTCGAAGTTTGGCAGGTTGTTGAGGTAGTCCACAACGGTGCCGACTGATTCGACGTCGCCGAATTTATTGTCGATATCAAACAGGTTCCATGCCACGGTTCCGGCTACGCGGTCGCCGATAGCTTCGCGTACCGCGATTGGACGGAAACCTTCTGCCATGGCATCTTCAATGGTGTTGCGGACACAGGCCGAAGCAGTAACCCCGGTGACGATCAGGGTATCAATGCGGTTGGCAGTCAGGAACTGGTTCAAGAAGGTGCCCGGGAAGGCCGAGGCACGCTTTTTGGTGATGACCAATTCGCCTGGTTCCGGGGCAATGCGGGAGTCGATGTCCGCTGCGCCGGTCGAAGCATCCAGAGTTTCCAATGGAATCTTCTGCGACCATAGCCCCATGTCTGATGGAACAGATGCGTTCAGCACGTCGTAGTGGGTGGTGATGAAGATGACTGGTACACCTTTGGCCCGAGCTGCAGCGTTCAAGTCCTGGCAGGCTGGGATGATGGTGTCCATGTTGCGGCAGGTGAACGGGTGGCCTGGGCGGGTCCATGCATTGGCCATATCAATGTGGATTACGGCTGGACGAGTACCGAAACCAACGCGGCGCTTGAAACCGCGGCTTTCCATTTCTTCGGCGCCTTGGTTGAAAGCTTTTTCCAGAAGCTCTTCAAGCTGGCGTTCGGTCGCTTTGTACGCTTCGTCTGATTCGTAAATGCCATCCACCATGGTAATCTCCTTTGATTTGGTATGTGATCCGCATCACTGTCTGTGTTGCTACTACAACAATGTAGTTGCTCACATAGCAAATAGCAAGGGCTGTGCCGAGATATTTTTTCAACGCCAGGCATTTCCGGTAAACCATGCTGTCAGCAACCACTTGGCCCAAAAAGATTTTGGGCCACGCAGGCCAGGCGCCTCGCGGCCAAACATGCGCTGCGCCTCGGCATTACGAGAACCCAAAATCGAACTCAGAGACACCATGCCATGGCGTAGCAGCAATAAAGTCCGTACTATCTAGCTGTGCATTTAGAGCGCAATCCGACGTGCAGGATCTTGTTCAACGCAAAATCAACGAAAAAGCAGCCCCACAACGGGCCATGCCAGCAGCAGTCCAAATTATCGACCTCAAAACACCGCGAGCGCCGGAGCTTCGGCGGACAATCACGCGACAGAGTAACTACCACTCGAAGCACACGGTGAGTCGATCACCCCTATGCATGAGCCCTGAAAGCCCGAGGTATTTGCCCACGCCCCTTGCGGGTTGCTCTTTCAACAACTAAATTGTTGTCACAGCAACCCGATGTGCTGCAGATCACAAATGCCACTCGTGGCGTCATAGAGATTCCGGATTGTGCTTGCTTGCATCCGAAGTTCCCATGACTCATAACCTCCACGCTCAGGTACACCGGAAAGTTTTTGAATACCTGGCCCTTAGAAATGGAGTCCTTCCATGACGACCGATGACACTACTCCTTCAGAAAAACCAACGCCAACCGCCGAAGTGCCGATTAAAACACTTCGCCAAGTAACCTTCGCCGGTTTCGCCGGGACCGTTGTTGAATGGTTCGATTTCGCTGTCTACGGATTTATGGCAGCCATTATTGCTACCGTATTCTTCCCAGATTCCGGAGGAGTTATAGCACTACTACAGACCTTTGCGATCTTTGCTGTCGCATTCGCACTACGGCCCCTGGGCGGCGCGATCTTCGGCATGCTGGGCGACCGGTTCGGGCGAAAAAAGATTCTGATCACGACTGTTCTGTTGATGTCTGGCTCCACCGCAGCCATCGGGCTATTGCCTAGCTATGAACAGATCGGTGTGTGGGCTGCAGTGCTGCTGACACTGGCACGCTGTCTGCAAGGCCTATCTGCCGGCGGTGAGTACGCAGGTGCGGTCACTTACGTCATCGAGCACTCCCCACCGCATCAACGAGCCCGCTGGGGTTCAGCGATGCCAACAGCTACCTTCACAGCCTTTGCCGCTGCCGCGCTCTTGTCCTTCGTATTGACCAGTGGCCTCGGCGACGCTGCTATGAACGAGTGGGGCTGGCGAATTCCGTTTCTGGTCGCTGCGCCGCTCGGACTGATCGCATTTTGGATTCGGCGGAAACTGGGCGAATCTCCTATGTTCGCCGAATCAGGAGAAGATGGCAACACAGAGCATGCCCCGCTGCGTGTCACGCTTAAAACTCAGGCACGCCCGATGCTCATCCTAGGCGGCTACATTTCACTGACGGCACTGAGCTTTTACATTTTCTCCACCTATATGACAACCTTCCTGCGCGAAGTGGTCCAACTGGAGTCGGTTCCGGTGTTAGCTTCTAATGTCATTGCATTGACTCTCGCAGCGCTGCTCGCCCCGCTGGTCGGTCGGCTGTGTGATCGCATCGGCCGACGGAAGACCATGTTTATGTCTGCAATTCTGTTGGGTACTACCGCCATTCCCGGCTATATCTTGGCTTCGGGTGGCACGTTTGGCGCTGCGCTTGGCGCGCAGATCCTTTTGATGCTCGGTACTGTCACCGCGAATGTCGTGACGGCGGTTCTACTCACCGAAGTGTTCCCGACCAAGGTTCGCTACACTGCTTCGGGGATCACCTACAACGTGTCCTATGCAGTCTTTGGTGGCACCGCCCCTTACATTGCCACCTGGCTCATCGATGTCACCGGCAATCCCATCTCACCGGCGATCTACTTGACAGTTATCGCCGTCGGTGCATTCCTCGCTACCACTCTCATGCCCGAGACCGCTGGGCGTCAGCTCGGTTCGGGCCTTGATGATGAGCCCATCACCTCCTCGGTCCCGGTCCTACCAGCCAATAGCCGAATCAAACCGTCAAAGCCCAAAACAGCAAAGATGAAAACCTCCGTCTAGAACCCAGGTAAGCAAACGATTCGAGGGCGTGACTGAAAGGTCACGCCCTCGAATTTTCTTCTACGACGGGCGCGCCAAGGCGAGCCGAGATATCGTTGGCCGTTTGACGTACCGCCTCTTGAAAAGCTTGCGCAGAGTCATTGAGTTCAACACGCGAAGATGGCGCTGAAAGAATCACACACCCGGTCGCTGCCCCACGCAGATCTCGTACCACGGCGGCCACACCGAATTCCTCTGGCGTGGTACGTCCGTTATTCATTGCGACACCGGTGACACGAATTTTTTCCAATTCGGCTTGCATCTGTTGTCGACTGGGCTGCTCTTCAGGCAACAGGATATGGCCGGCATCCAGTAATTCATGCACCGTTTTGAGTGGTTGATGGGCCAACATCACGCGTACTGACGAGGAGTCCCACCGGTTGTACCGGTTACCAATAGGCTGTGTATGCCGCACTTGATGCGGACTAGCCACTTGGTCAACCACAATGGTGCCGGTGCCGCTCCACACGCCCAATGCGGATGTTTCACCCGTGGTTTCGGTGAGTCGCTCGAGATATTCAAGGCCCGCATCACGAATATCCAGATCGGCCAGCAGCGGGGCCGATAATTCAAGCACGCCAAGCCCGAGTCGATATCGCCCACCATCGCGTTCGCGTTGCACGTAGCCAAGTTCTGCCAGACCGTGCAGCATCCGGGAGACCGTCGATTTGTGCAGCCCGACGATCTCAGCAATTTCAGTGACACCGAGTGCCGGATGCTGAATAGAGAATGACTCAAGTATTGCCAGCCCGTTGAGCAGCGCAGCTGGCGCCCCTTGGGGCTGTTTTGCAGACGATTCGTCAGAGGCCGACATCGGCCCTCCTCACAGTAGAGTGATGTGCGATAGTTGGTCACATTGTATGTCGTGACGTAATAAATCGCACAGACCACGTTTAGGCGCCCAACTGCACTCCCACTAATACAGGTTCTGGCACCAGAGTGACGCCCCACTTTTCAGCGACCCCGTCGCGCACTAGGGTCGCGATTTGTATCATGTCCTGGGTCGTGGCGCTGCCTCGGTTTGTGAGTGCCAGGGTGTGTTTCGTCGAGAGTGCGGCTCGGCCTTCCACGGTGCCGGGTTCATTATTGAGTCCAAACCCTTTGTGGTACCCCGCGTGATCGATCAACCACGCTGCAGACAGCTTGACTGTGTCGGTGGTGTTGCCCGCTTCGTGATGAGCAAATTTCGGCGCATTGTCCGGCAGCGTTGCGGCTACCTCGACCGGCACGATTGGGTTGGTGAAAAATGATCCGGTGGACCAGGTGTCATGATCAGACGGCGCTAACACCATGCCCTTACCGGCACGAAGATCCAATACGCTTTGCCTGACGTGTTCCAGCGGTGCAAAATCGCCCAGCTCAACGTTGAGAGCTTTGGCCAGTTGGGCGTAACGTACCGGAGCACTTTGGCCGGATTTGGCCAGTCGCAGATCCACTGACAAGACGATCCAGCGCGGTGATGCGTGGTCGAAATTGGTGGTCGAAGAAACGATTGTGCGTTTAATAATCGAGTCCCGGTAGCCAAAATCTAGGTCAGCTGCGGTAAGTTCCGCGACGGCGCGTTCTTTGCGGTCCCAGACGCGAATACTGCACAGCGTCTGAGAAATATCAGCCCCATACGCACCCACATTTTGCACGGGGGTAGCACCGGTAGAGCCCGGGATACCGGAGAGCGCCTCGATGCCGGTGAGTCCTTGAGAAACCGACCAGGCGACCACGCTATCCCAGTTATGGCCTGCAGCGATGCGAACGTGCACGTGAGTGTCGGTGGAATCGGTCACCTCGATGCCTTCGGTGGCGATTTGGACAACCGTGCCGGGAAATCCTGCGTCAGCAACCAGCATGTTTGAACCGCCGGATAGCACGAGCAGCGGGCTGCCAGCCGCGTCTGTATCGGCGATGGCTTGGGTGAGTTGGTCTTCGGTCGATGCCACGATCCAGGCTTGTGCCGGACCGCCAACACGAGCGGTGGTGTGGTGTGCCAGGAGGTTCTGTACCATGCGCTTACAGCTGTACCTGTGCTTGGGCACGAGTCAACACTCGCGCACCGTCGTCACGAGGATTCGTGACGGTCAAGTCCACCCGAACGACCCTGGTTTCCTCATTGATAGCACCGATCTTGGCTACGACGTCGAGTTTGGCACCCGCATTAGGGTTATCGAAGGGTCGAGCGGGATCGGAGGTGTGGGTCGTTTCGGTCACCGGGACCATGCCGGAGAATCGGGTCTGATAGTCAATGACGGCACTGGGGTCGTTGGTCCATTCGCTGACGAGATCGACGACGAGACCCATGGTGAGCATGCCGTGTGCGATCACACCGGGCAGCTCTGCGGCCTGAGCGGTGGCCTCCGACCAGTGGATCGGGTTGTAGTCACCGGATGCTCCAGCGTAACGGATCAGATCGGCGCGAGTGATATCGATGGTGCGGGTCGCGACCACGTCACCTTTGGTCAGGTCTTCAATGACAGGCATGAAATCGTTCCTTATCCGCGGATCAGCAGCGTGGAGGTAATGGTAGCAATCGGTGCCCGATCGGCACTGATCACCGCGGTTTGCGTGGTGATGAGTCGGTTACCGGCAAGTTCTTTGACAGCGGTGACGGTGGCCTGGGCGTATAGTTCGTCGCCTGCCACGACGGCGCGGTGATGTGTGAATCGTTGGTCGGAGTGCACCACGCGGGCGAAATCGACTGCAGCGTCAGGGTCGTTGACCATAAGCGCTTCTGCACGCTGGGCGATGGACACCAAGAACGTCGGTGGTGCTACGAGATCCTTGTGCCCGGCCGCTCGGGCGACGTCAACGTCGTAGTGCATGGCGTGGGTGTTTTTCACTGCGGTGGCGAAGCGGCGAATCTCTTCGCTGCCCACGTGATACGGGCCGACGGCTGGGTATTCTCGGCCAGTAATGTCAACAGTCATGTTGAGTCCTTTCCACGCTGTTGGCGACGTTTGCGGTCTGCTGCTAGGTTTTCTTTCAACTCTTGGCGACGGCCGGCGTACCGGATGATTTGGGCGATCACGTGTGTGATGAGTCCGGCACCCATGATCCACAAGGCCGTGATCGACAGGGCGCGCGTCGAGGTGACACCGCCGAGGATTGCGGCGATAAAACCGATGCCGAGGAGGATCATGCCGGTAATTAGCACCCGCTGGTAGGTGCGGGAACCGGTGCTAAAGGGGTTATCTTCCATCCACGACATGTCTTCTATTATCACCCAGTTGGTTTAGTCGCCTTTGACGTTTACGATTTGGCGCAGCGTGTGGCGGATGGTCACTAAGTCTTGAGAGTCTTCCATCACCTGGTCAATGGGCTTATACGCCTGCGGAATCTCATCGATAAATTTGTCAGTGTCGCGATATTCAATGCCCACCATCGCCTTGCGCAGATCATCCTGGCTGAAAGTTTTCCGCGCGGCGCGCCGCGAATATTGCCGTCCAGCCCCGTGTGGTGCGGAATCCAAGGCATCGGCATTGCCTTTTCCTTCGACGATGTAAGATGCTGCGCCCATGGAACCGGGGATCGATGCGAGATCGCCACTGCGAGCACGGATGGCACCTTTGCGTGTTACCCAGACGGTCTTGCCGAAGTGTTCTTCTTGTTTGGTGAAGTTGTGGTGGGAGTTGATGCGTTGGATATCTTGGACCGGTTCGCCAACCCAACGTCCCAGTTGGTTATTGACTCGGTCCATCATTTCTTCGCGGTTGAGCAGGGCAAAGTGTTGGGCCCAGCGCAGGTGCGCGATATAGTCATCGAATTGTTGGGTGCCTTCTTCGAGCCAGGCCAGGTCGGGGTGCGGCAGCTTGTCTTTGGCTTGGTGTCGTAGGCTCTTAGCGATGCCGATATGATGGGTTGCGATCTTGTTGCCGATCCCGCGGGATCCGGAGTGTAAAAAAGTCCAGACACGATCGTCTTCATCCAAGCAGACCTCAATGAAGTGGTTCCCGCCGCCCAGGGTTCCTAGTTGTACGCGCCAGTTTTTGTCGTAGGCGTCGGGATCGAAGTCGATCTCCAGCGCCATGGTTTCCAGCTCGTCGACCCGCTCGGCGGCGGTCGGTTGGACACGGCGGTTGTATTTACCGGCAGACACAGGGATGGAACGTTCAATCTGTTCGCGCAGGGTTTTGAGATCCTTGGGCAAGTCGTTGACGCGAAATTGTGTTTGAACTGCAATCATGCCGCACCCGATGTCGACGCCGACGGCAGCCGGCATCACTGCGCCCAAGGTGGGGATGACTGATCCCACGGTGGCCCCGTAGCCCAAGTGAGCATCTGGCATGAGCGCGATGTGGGGATAAATGAAGTCCAGTTCCGATGAGGTGATGGCTTGTTTGCGCGTTTCCTCTTCCAGCATCGAAGCCCAGGACACTAATCGTTCATTGATACGTTCCATATGGTTGCAGTGTAGCCAGCCGCCAGTTGAAAGGCGACACCCGCCCACAAAACTCGCTGCGGGCGGGTGTTTACTCGTTGTTGTGTTCAATCGATGGGTTCGTGGTCAAATTCGCGCATCGCGTCCATCAGGAAAAAGGCGATATGTTCAGCAAAGGATGCTCGGGGCAAGATTCGCCACGTGGTTTCTGCGGTCCGCCACAGCAGCACTGGTGCACGGGCCAGGGTGGTCGTGATGGCGTGGTGAACGGGAAAGACACTGGGGTGAATATCGGTCGGGGTGCTTTTGCGAAGTACGTTGTGCGCCGCAGGACCTGCTAGTTCAACGATCGTACGGTTTGAGGTCAGATCGACGACGTGACCGCGCTCGTTTCCTAAAGCATCTTCGAGGGTGGCCAGCAACGCTGGTTGTTCGGTGTCCGATACGACCAGAAACTCGTCGGGGGAAATCCATAGCACTGCAATGCCGTCCGGGGTTCCTGCAACCTGGCCGACACCAGCTGGGAGTCCCTGCGGTAGTCTTCCGGCGATGGCATCGTAACTGGTACTGCCCGGGATGGCGCGGATGCCAATCATCGTGGCAAATGGGATCTCTCGGATTGCCACAGCGTGCGGTCCGGTGACTTCAGCTTGTGCAAGCTCGTCGGCTAGGTGTTGCAGTGGTGATTCGCGCAGCGTGCGGGGATCAGGTTTAGAGTTCTCCATCGCGGCGGGTTCCTTCCGGGTCGAATGAGACAAGCGGGGTGATTTCGAATTCCACCGGTGGGTCATAGGCGGGGGCGTAGAGTTTTTCGCCGAGGCGTTGGGATCCGCCGCGAACCATGGCCAGGCCAAAGGTCCGGCCTAAGGCTGCCGAATCGTAATACCCTGTGACGTGGCCGGTGGTTGGGACCGGGCGCGGTGCGTGCAGGTCGCTTTGCGTCACCAGGGCCGCGCCGTCACGAACCATGGAGGTTTTATCGGTGGCCATGATGGCGACGAGCTCTTCTCGGTCAGCACGCTGGAAGTCATCCAGCTGATAGGAGCGCATCCCCAAAAAATCTTCTTTGAGCTTGGAGATGACCCACGACATGCCGACATCCTGTGGCGAGTTGGTCCCGTCGGTATCTTGACCAACAATGACGAACCCTTTTTCGGCACGTAGGATGCGCTGGGCTTCCAGGCCGTATGGGGTGATGTCATAGGGTGCACCAGCCTCGGCTACCGAATCCCAGAGCGCGCGACCATACTGGGATGGGACGGCGATCTCATAGGACAACTCTCCGGTAAAGGAAATACGTGAGATGCGCGCCGGAATACCATTATCCAGGACGGTCTGCCGGAATTCCATGAACTTGAAGGCTTCTGCTGCAAACTCAACATCTGATGCGAGACGTTCGAGGACGCGCCGGGCTTTGGGCCCGGATACCGCCACGGTGCAGAACTGTTCTGTCACCGACGTGAAGGTCGCGTCAAGATGTGACCATTCGGTTTGGTGCCAGTTTTCCAGCCAGTTCAGCACCCGCTGGGCGCCACCGGAAGTGGTGTGCATAAAGAACCGGTCTTCGGCCAAGCGCAGGGTAACACCGTCATCCATGACCTTGCCATCGACACCGGTCATCACACCGTAGCGTCCCTTACCGACTGCCAGTTTGAGGAAGCCGTTGGTGTAGATGCGGTTGATGAATTCGGGCGCATCTTTGCCGCGAATCTCGATCTTGCCCAGGGTCGATGAATCGATCATTCCGACCCCGTTGCGGGCGGCGATCGTTTCGCGGCGTACCGCTTGGGCTTTGGTTTCTCCATCACGCGGGTAGTACGAAACCCGACGCCACTCCCCGGCCATTTCAAAGACGGCACCGAGTTCTTCGTGGGCTCGATCCATCGGGGTTTTGCGCAGCGGATCAAACAGCTTGCCGCGCTGCCGGCCGGCTAAGCCGGCATAAGAGATCGGCGAATACGGCGCCCGGAAAGTGGTGGTGCCAATGTCATCCATGGTGTGGCCATCAAGCACTTCGGACATCACGCCGATCGCTGGCACCGCACTGGTTTTACCCTGGTCGTTACCGGTCGAGATCGACGTGTAACGCTTAATGTGTTCGACCGATGACATGCCCGCACCGATGGCCCGCAGCACGTCTTTGACGGTCTGATCGCGATGCAGGTCCACAAAGTGTTGGGCGTAGGCGTCGAGATCTTCACCGTCCGGAGACGTGACCATCCGCACTGGGGCGATCGGGGCCTGCGAATACTCGCCGGTACTGCTTGGCACGTCGACCAATGAGGAATGGTGCCCGGTCGCCTTAGCTGCTGCAGCTCCGGCGGTGGCGCCATTGTCGAGCGCCTCGGCCAGTGACAGTGAACCGGTCACCGAGCCGACGTAGTGAAACGAATCGCGTGGCTGTCCGACCACAAACGCTTGGACGTCGTGGTCCCAGACAATCTTGCCCTGGCGCTGGGAGTGCAGATGAATGACCGGGGACCAGCCGCCCGAGACGCCCAGGGTATCAACGTCGAGCTGTTGTGTCGCGCCCAAGGTGCCGTCGTTGTGGTAGGCGGCCACCGTGATACCGGTCAGTTCGCCGTGATCGTTGCCGGTCGTATCCGCCACGACAGACCCGGCTGTGACCTCAATACCTGCCGACAGCGCAGCCTGGGCAATCTGGCTGAGCTCTGGGCGAGCATCAATGACCGCGACCAATCCCCCGTTTGCGGCCAGCTGGTGGGCCAACGGATAGACGGAGTCGTTGGTGGTGAACAGGCCGATGCGACTGCCGGCTTGGACGCCATAGCGGTTGAGGTAGCCGGCGATTGCCGAAGCCAGCATAATACCGGGACGGTCATTATTTTTGAATACGATGGGACGCTCGTGGGAACCGGTAGCTAACACGACCTGCTTAGCCCGAATGTGGAAGGTGCGTTCGCGCGAGATCCCGAAGGGAACCTGATCATCCAGGTGGTCGGTGCGGCGCTGGGTGGCCATGAACATGTTGTTCTCATAGGCTCCAAACACCGTGGTACGGTTCAGGATCGTCACGTCGTCGTTGGCTTGCAGTTCAGCAACGGTTTCGGTGATCCACGTATCGGCGGGTTTGCCATCAATGACGGCATTCGGCGTACCGGCCAGGTTGCCGCCGAAGGTTGCGCGCTCGTCGAGGAGCACGACGCGTGCACCTGCCCGTGCCGCTTGACGTGCAGCCGCTAACCCTGCCGGGCCTGCACCCACCACGAGTACATCGGGGTGTTCATAGACGTAGTCGTAGTACTCCGGGTCGGCTTCGTCAGCCAGCTTGCCGATACCCTGCAGGTGGTCGGCGACCATGCCGTTGGTGATCTCGACGGTCGGACCGATCAGCATAGTTTCGGAAATCGTGTTGGGTTTATCACGGGTGACGGTCACCAGTGAGTTCGGTTCTTCGACACCGGCGGCTAAGACGCCGCGGGGTCGGCCCAGATAGATCGAATCCCCCACGGTCCGGTAGCCGTTGGCCAACAGGACCGAGGTGACGGTGTCGCCACGGTAACCGGTGATCGTGTGACCATCGACGGTGACGTCCACGGTTTCGCTGCGGTCTATTGCCGCACCGGGAGCGGTTTCTTCGGGCACCCGGAACGAGGTGCCGGTGGTCAGTGCTGCGGTGTTCATCGGGCACCTTCTTGGACGGTAGAGGTATCGGGACGCGGTGTGCCAACCGGGTAGGTGGCTTTGAACTCATAGGTCACCGTGTCACGGACGGCGTTGAACCATTTGCGACATCCCAGCAAGTGGACCCAGCGTTCGGCGCGCTCGCCCATCGGGTTGTCACGGAAGTAGAGCCACTCGGCCCATTCGTCGTTGGTTAATGCTTGTGGATCTTTCGGATATGGCACGTGAGCCTGCGACCCGTATTCGAATTCGGTTTCATCGCGCGGCCCGCAGTATGGGCAGTCAATCAGCATCATGGTGAGGGGTTCTCCTAGTGCAGGACACCGGAAGCCGAGTGCTCATCCACCAGGTGTCCGGTGTAGTAGCGGTCTAGGCCGAAGTGCTTGTTGTATTCGTGTGGTTCGTCATGGGCGATGGTGTGGGCCAGGGTGTAGCCGCCAATCGGGGTACCTTTGAAGCCGCCCGAGCCCCAACCGCAGTTGATGTAGATCCCTTCGACCGGGGTCTTGCCGATGATCGGCGTGGAGTCAGGTGAGATGTCGACGACGCCGCCCCAGACACGGATCAGATGTGCGCGCGCAAAAATCGGCACGAGTTCAACAGCTGCGGCGAGTTGTCGTTGGATCGTGTGGAACCCACCGCGAGCGCCGTAGGCGGTATAGGGGTCGGTGTTAGCACCCATGACCAGTTCGCCCTTGTGTGCTTGCGACACGTAGACGTGGATGTGGTGCGAGGTCAAGATCGTCGGGTGCACCGGTTCGAAGAGTTCCGACACCAACGCTTGCAGTGTGCGGGATTGGATGGGGACGTTGAATCCAGCTTTTTCTGCGAGCAGCGACGAGTGTCCTGCCACCGCGATGCCAACTTTTTCGGTGGCGATGTTGCCGCGGGTGGTTTCCACACCGATGACTTTTTCGCCATCCTTGATGAAACCGGTGACCTCGGTGTTCTGGATGATATCAACACCCATCGCCGAGGCTTTCCGAGCATAAGCCCACGCCACATGGTCGTGTTTGGCGATGGCTGCTCGGGGCTGATGGGTTGCACCCATGACCGGGTGACGAATGTCTTGGGAAATATTGACGATGGGCAGCAGCTCTTTGACGTCTTCGGGGGTCAGCCATTCGGCGTCAGCCCCGTTGAGCTGGTTGGATTCCACTCGACGGATGGATTCGCGCAGTTCAGCATCGGTGTGTGCCAGGGTGATGAGCCCACGCTGAGAGAACAGGAAATCGTATTCCAGTTCCTCATCGAGGCCTTCCCACATTTGCAGCGAACGGTCAAAGAACCGCGTAGAACGGTCCAACATGTAGTTAGAGCGGATGATAGTGGTGTTGCGGGCCATGTTGCCGCCGCCGAGCCAGCCTTTATCAATCACCGCCACGTTCGTGATGCCGTGTTCTTTGGCTAGGTAGTATGCGGTGGCCAGGCCGTGTCCGCCGGCGCCAACAATCACGACGTCATACGAGGATTTCAGCCGCGGATTCCGCCACAGGAAATCTGGATGTTCGGGTAGCAAATCTGCCATGCTAATCCCATTCTGTAGTGAGGTCTGTTCGAGACACAGTGTGCCTTTACCACCCACAACACTAAGAGCCTCTGGGACGAAGATCTAGGAGATTCGCAACATTTCGCTTTTGCGTGACTAAAAAGTAGTGATCATTTTCGATCCATTAATAATCTGAGGGTCCAGAGACATCTCCTCGCAGCGCTTCGGCATGGTTACAAGGATGTGAGACCGCCAACCTGATCCGAGACAGAACGCAGGGGAAGCCATGAATATGTACCGGCGGTCATGATGTACTTCACAGCAGTTGCGGTTAGAGGCGAGATTTTCTCGATGATCCAGTCACGCGAGGAGGTATCACAACCCTGTTGATCGGAAGCCAGGACTCTACGGCATCCCGAACAACAACCGATCGAGCTATCCATGGCTGTTGTCAGCCATGCATAGCTGAATATTGTGCTGGGTATCCTTTCCGGATCAGGTGATCGCGGCCTCAAGCCAGCCGGGACTGCGCGTGAAGTTCGTGACCGCCTTTTCGTTTTTGACCCGTTAGGACCCGGAATGACGCACTATATTGGCCTATTGCGCGGCGTCAACGTCGGCGGCAAGAACAAAGTCCCTATGTCGGATCTGCGGGAAGGTCTTCGAAGTCTGGGATATACCAATGTGTCCACCTATATTGCCAGCGGGAACGTGTTGTTCGAGTCCGCTGACCGTGCCGAGCACATCCAAACGCAAATCGAAGCCGCACTGAGCCAGACGTTCAAACTCGACATGATCAAGGTCTTGGTGATGAGTAGAGCACGGCTCCACGATGTCATCGCGAACAAACCACCACACTTCGGCGAGCGACCGGACACCTACGCGTCAGCGCCCAGCGCACGAAGAGCCGATTGAACCGTACTACGGCTTCGCCCCTCTACAAGTCCATGACCATGCGCAGCTGGAACACCACCGTGAAGTTGTGGGAACTCAGCCGTGGAACATGACAAAGCCTGCTTCTCGAACCCAAAAGATCGGCCCGGTTTTCCGGACCGATCTGTTGTTGAGTGACGGGTGGCTTAGCATTCGGGCATGGTGACCGCAACTGCTAGTCCACCTCGTGAGGTTTCTTTGTACTTGTCCATCATGTCTGCACCGGTGGCGCGCATCGTTTCGATGGCTTGATCCAGACTGACTTTGTGGGTCCCGTCGCCGCGGAGCGCCAACCGGGCTGCGTTGATGGCTTTTACCGAGGCAATCGCGTTGCGTTCGATACACGGGATCTGCACGAGCCCACCCACCGGGTCACAGGTCATGCCGAGGTTGTGTTCCAAGGCCACCTCAGCCGCGTCTTCGACTTGCGACGGGGTTCCACCCATAACGGCGGCTAACCCTGCTGCCGCCATCGAACACGCTGAGCCGACTTCGCCCTGGCATCCGACTTCAGCACCCGATATCGACGCTTGCGTCTTGATGATGATGCCGATAGCACCGGCGGTCAGCATAAACTCCACGATCTTGTCATCGGTGACGTCGTCGAGGAAGCGCGTATAGTAATGCAAAACGGCCGGGATGATACCGGCCGCACCGTTTGTTGGTGCGGTCACGACGCGCCCACCTGAGGCGTTTTCCTCGTTGACGGCCAGGGCGTACAGGTTGACCCATTCGATACCGCGCAGGGCATCACTGGTGTCACCGGTGCGCTCCGTGGCGCCACCTTCGGAAAGTTGTTGGTATAGCTTGAGTGCACGCCGAGTGACCTTCAACCCGCCCGGGAGCGTCGTTTCGGTGCGTTCAATACCTGCCTGAACACAGTCTTGCATCACCTGCCAGATATGCAGTAGCTCCGAGCGGATTTCCTCGGCATCACGCCATTCCAGCTCATTCTCCCACGTCAGTTCCGCGATACTTTTGCCCTGCTGCTGGCACATTTCCAGCAACTGGGTTCCGGTGCGGTAGTCGTGGCGGACCTTACGCTCGGTGGTCAGGGGCTGATCGAGTTCATCTTCGGTGACCACGAAGCCGCCACCGATCGAATAGGTGATCTCGGAGGCCAACTCTTCGCCGGCAGCGTCAAAGACGGTCGACTTCATGCCGTTGGGGTGACCGGGCAGGGACTTAGACAAGTGCAAAATGACATCGCGTGCTCGATCGAACGCCACGGTTTTGGTCCCAGCAAGATCAAGGGTTGCCGAAGTTTCCACCCCGGCGATGATGTCGTCGACCTGTTCGGGCACGATCGTTGCGGGATCGTGCCCGGCCAAACCCAAGATGACCGCGGTGTCGGAATGATGCCCAATCCCGGTGGCCCCCAGCGACCCGAAAAGTTCGACTTGGGCTCGGTCGGTGGCCGCCAAGGTGGCATCATCCAGTCCGTTAATAAACTGGGCTGCCGCCCGCATGGGACCGACGGTATGGGACGATGACGGTCCCAACCCGATCGAGAACATATCCAGCACACTCAATGCCATGGCTTACCCTTTCGAAAACTCGACCATTCCGTCGAGTAACCAGTTGACTACGTGATCCGCAAAGGAGATCCGTGGAGCAATCCACCAGGTGTCCTCAGCGACCCGCCACAAAATAACCGGCGTCTGTGCAACCTCGGTGACATAGGCCTGATTGACGGTCCACACTCTTGGATGCAGATCCAATGGACAGGATTTACGCAACACCAAAGGTGCGGCCGTGCCCGATAGCTCAATGATCGTCCGGTTCGCAGACAAGTCCAAGACCTGACCCGAACGATCGCCCAGTACGGTAGTCAGCGTTTCTGCCAGCCCGGTATCCGGAGCATCGATGGCCAGAAACTCATCTGGAGACAGCCACAATACAGCTGTCGATGAGGCATCGCCGATGACCTCGCCAACCCGGGTCGGTAATCCGCCGAGTTCTTCGGCGAGCGCGACGTACCCCTCGGTACCAGGTTGGGCACGCAGTCCCACCTGAGTCACAAACGGGACTTCGCGGAGACTGACGGCCGAGTTCGAAGCAGCCTGGAGTTCTTCGGTTCGTTCGGCAAGTGGTGAACGCCGGAGTTGTTGTACATTAGCCATCGCGACGGGCTCCTTCTGGATCGTAGAGGACGGTGGGTCCGATTTTCATGGTGATTTCTTCGCCGTCGACCAAGGCTTTGAGGCTGTCACCGATGCGGTCAAAACCATTCTTGACCAGTGCCAGTCCGAACGTCCGACCCAGTGCCGGGGAGTTATAGGAGGCGGTGACCCAGCCTTCTTGCGGGACCGGTCCGGCATCAATATCGATCGGGGTGTCTATGGCCACCAGCGCTTCGCCTTCTTCTAGACGGAACGTTGGGTCATCCGGTAATACCGAGACCAACTGTTTGCGGTCTTCACGAACGTTGTCTGCCCGCGAGAACGAGCGTTTGCCGATGAAGTCCTTGTGCTGGGCCAGAATCCAGTCCGCACCGATGTCCTGTGGGGTCACGGTACCGTCGGTTTCTTGACCAACGACGATAAACCCTTTTTCGGCACGCAGCACGTGCATGGTTTCCGTCCCATAGCGGGTGATGTTGAATTCGGCACCGGCCTCGGCCACGGCTTCCCACACGGCTAGGCCGTACCAGGAGTCCACGGCGATCTCCCAGGCGAGTTCGCCCGAGAAGGAAATTCGGCTAGCTCTGGCCGGGATGCCCGAGGCCAGGGTGATGTCGCGGAATTCCATGAACTTGAAGCCTTCGGCCGAGAAGTCTTCGTCCGGAGCGAGTTTGCTCATGACCTCACGCGATTTGGGTCCAACGACAGCAATGGTCGCATATTGTTCGGTGACCGAGGTCGCGAACACATCCAGCTCTGGCCATTCGGTCTGCAACCATTCTTCAATCCAGTCCAGCACGTCGGCTGCGCCCGAAGTAGTGGTGTGCATGAAGTACCGGTCCTCTGCCAGGCGCAGGGTCACGCCGTCGTCGAAGATCATGCCGTCGGCAGACAGCATCAGACCGTAGCGGCCCATACCCACCTTGAGTTTCTTGTACCCGTTGGTGTAGATCCGATTGAGGAACTCGGGCACGTCCTTGCCACGCAGTTCGATCTTGCCCAGCGTGGTGCCATCAAACATCCCGACGGAGTCGCGCACGGCCGCGCATTCGCGGTAGACCGCTTCGTCCATGGTTTCGTTGCCCTGCGGATAGTAGCGGGCACGTTTCCATTGGCCGACGTCTTCGAATACGGCCCCGGCGGCGACGTGAGCCGAGTGCATCGGAGTGGTGCGGGCGACCTCGAAGAGGTTGCCGCGACGACGTCCTGCTAAGGCGGCGAAACCAACCGGTGTGTAGGGCGGCCGGAAGGTGGTGGTACCGATAGAGCCGAGATCTTCTACCCCCAGGATGTTCGCCATCACACCGATGGTCGGTACACCCGAGGTTTTGCCTTGATCGGCGCCGGTGGAAATGGAGGTATAACGTTTGACGTGTTCCACCGAGCTCATGCCGGCACCGGTGGCGCGCAGGATATCGGCGACCGACTGATCGCGCTGCAAATCGACAAAGTGCTGCTCGTAGTCGTCGGCGGTTTCGCCGTCCGGTGACGGCACCAACCACAATGGTTGGACCGGACCATAGGGCCGATCAATTGCACGCGCGGCCTTGGCTTCGGTCGGATAACCGGCTGCCGTCGCGGCTGCTGCACCAGCTTTAGCACCTGAGGTCAGCGCGGAAGCAGTCGCGTAGTTCCCGGTCAGTGCGCCGGCCAAGCGCATATCATCAACGGATTCGACGGCGACGAAACCCTGGAGGCTGTCGTTCCAGTCGATGCGTCCGTTGCGCTGCGAGTGCAGGTGGACCACCGGTGACCAGCCGCCCGATACGGCAAGGGTATCAACCTCAATCCGCTGGGCCTTGGAAGTGTCAATTGTACCGTTCAGTGGTGCAACGGTGATGGCATTTAATTCGTTGTCTTCACCCGCGTGGGTATCAATGACGGCAGAGCCGATGAGCACGTTTACCCCGTCGGCTGCGGCTTGTTGTGCTGCCACAGAGGCTGAGCTGCGGGCGTCGATGACCGCAACGACTCCCCCGGTGTTCGCTAGTTCCGAGACCAGCGGGTAGACCGAGTCATTGGTGGTAAAGACCGCGATCTGTTTGCCGGCGCGTACCGCATACCGGTTGAGGTAGGCGCGAACGGCCGAGGCCAGCATGATGCCAGGGCGATCATTATTTTTGAAAATGAGCGGGCGCTCGTGGGCGCCTGTCGCCAGCACGATTTGGTTGGCACGAACATGCCAGATACGTTCCCGAGAGATACCTTCACCGGGGGCTTCATCGAGGTGATGGGTTCGGCGCTGCACGGCGATAGCGTAGTTTTCGTCGTAGACGCCGGTGACGGTCGTATCGGCCAGGACTTCGACGTCTTCGGCCGAGTTCAGCTGGGCCAGCGTGGCATCGATCCACTGCGGGGCGGACACACCATCGATGGTTTCATAGGGTGCGTCCAGCAGGCTCCCGCCTGCCCATGGCTTTTCGTCCATGAGCATCACGCGTGCGCCTGAAGCGGCGGCGTTAGCGGCGGCAGTCAGCCCGGCCGGGCCGGCCCCGACCACCAATACATCCGTGTGGACATGGACGTGGTCGTAGTAGGCCTGATCCTCAGCAGGATCTAGTGTACCTAATCCGCGCAACTGTGTGGCTGCAATTCCGTTGGTCACCGGCACGGTCGTGGAGGTTAGCATCGACTCTTCGATGTCACCGACATGCCGCGGTGATAGATGCACCAAGGAGTTGGGTTCTTCCACTCCGGCGGCAAACACGCCGCGTGGGCGGTTCCAATACATTGAGTTGGCTGCCGAGCGGGTCCCGCTGGCTAACAATGCCGAAGCCACCATGTCGCCACGCAATGCCGGAACCTTGTTGCCATCAACGGTGGCGTCGACGGGATCGTTGTGGTCGACGACCGCGTGGGGTGCTTGTTCGGGGGTGAGCCGGTATGCATAGTTGCCCGAGCGACCATCGGTGGTCTGTGTTACTTGATCAGTTGGGGTGTGAGTCACTTGGTACCTCCGGTAATCTCAGGGCGGGGCGAGCCGGCCGGATAGGTGGCTTTAAATTTGTAGGTCACGGTGTCGCGAATTGCGTTGAACCATTTGCGACACCCACCGTTGTGGACCCAACGTTCGGCAAAGTCGCCTTTGGGGTTGTCGCGGTAGAACAGGTATTCTGCCCATTCTCGATCGGACAGGGCGTAGGGATCTTCGGGGTAGGCGACGTGTGCTTCTCCGCCGTAGCCAAATTCGGTTTCGTTGCGTGGCCCGCAGTACGGGCAATCAATGAGCATCATGGCTGTTGCCTTTCGTTAGTGGGCCACGGCTGCTGCGCCGTGTTCGTCAATAAGGTGACCGGTTTCGAAACGCTCCAGATTAAACGGTGCGTTGATTTCGTGGGGTTCGTCGTGGGCAATTGTGTGGGCCAGTGCAAAGCCGGCGCCCGGGGTGCCCTTGAAGCCGCCGGTACCCCAACCACAGTTGACGTACAGACCGTCAATTTCGGTTTTCGACACGATTGGGGACGCATCGGCGGTGGTGTCCACGATGCCGCCCCAGGTGCGCAGCACATGCGCACGCGAGAAGATCGGGAATAGTTCCACGGCCGCTGCCATTTGTTCCTGGATCACATGGAATGCACCGCGTTGGCCGAAGCCGTTGTAGGTGTCGATGCCGGCACCCATGACCAGTTCGCCCTTGTGTGCTTGGGAAACGTAGACGTGGATGTGGTTGGACATCACCACGGTCGGATGGACTGGCTCAAAGAGTTCCGAGACCAGCGCTTGGAGCGGGTGGGACTGGATCGGCAGTTTGATCCCGGCCATTTCTGCCAGTTGCGAGGAATGTCCAGCACCGCACAGGGCAACTTTTCCTGCGCGAATCTTGCCGCGGGTGGTATCTACCCCGGTGACTTCACCATTTTCTACCAAAATATCGGTGACTTCGGTGTTTTGGATGATGTCGATGCCGGCGTTATCTGCCGAGCGTGCCAGGGCCCAGGCGACGTGGTCGTGCTTAGCGATTCCGGCACGGGGCTGGTAGGTGGAGCCCATGATGGGGTATCGGATATTGTCCGAAATGTTGATGATCGGACAGATTTCTTTGACTTCTTCTGGTTCAAGCCACTCAGAATCGACGCCATTGAGTCGGTTGGCGTTGACGCGTCGCTTGGAGTCGCGGACTTCCGAGACGTGGTGGGCTAGGTTCAGCACGCCCCGCTGAGAGAACAGGAAATCGTAGTCGAGTTCTTCCGGAAGTTGTTCCCAGAGTTTCAACGACGTTTCGTAGATGTCAGCGGACTCATCCCAAAGATAGTTGGACCGGATGATAGTCGTGTTGCGAGCCATGTTGCCGCCACCCAACCAGCCTTTATCGATGACCGCTACGTTGGTGATGTCGTGCCGGGAGGCCAGGTAATGCGCGGTGGCTAGGCCGTGTCCGCCCGCGCCGACGATAATCACATCGTAGGACGATTTCGGTTCTGGGTTACGCCACAAAAAGTCGGGGTGTTGTGGGAGAAGTTCTGCCATGGTTATGCTCCGAACGGTTCCAGGTTTGGGTATAGCGGATGAGCCTCAGCCAACGTTTCGACACGTTGCGCCAGCTCTGGGAGTGCTTCGGTGTTATCAGTGGCACCGGCGATCAACGTCAGGGCAATAATGTCGGCGACCTCCTTGAACGCGTCCGTACCAAAGCCGCGGGTGGTCAACGCCGGGGTACCAATCCGCAGACCCGATGTGGTCATTGGTGGTCGCGGATCCCATGGGACAGCATTGCGGTTGACGGTGATATCAACTTCTTGCAGGAGGTCCTCGCCCTGTTTGCCATCGAGTTCAGAGTGCCGCAGGTCAACGAGTACCAGGTGGACATCCGTGCCACCGGTTAGCACCGAGATGCCGGCATCGGCGACATCTTGTTGTGATAGCCGGTCAGCCAAGATTTTGGCACCTTCAAGGGTCCGACGTTGCCGTTCGGCAAATTCTTCTTCAGCGGCCACTTTGAAGGCGACTGCTTTGCCCGCGATCACATGCATCAGCGGGCCGCCCTGCTGACCGGGGAAGACCGCCGAATTGACCTTCTTAGAAATGTCAGCGTCATTGGTCAAGATGATGCCACCACGTGGACCGGCAAGCGTCTTGTGCGTGGTCGAAGTGACCACGTGAGCATGCGGAACGGGCGATGGATGCAACCCAGCGGCTACCAGACCGGCAAAGTGGGCCATATCCACGAGTAGGTAGGCACCCACCTCGTCGGCGATTTCGCGGAAGCGTGCGAAGTCGAGCTGACGTGGATAGGCCGACCAGCCAGCCACAATCATCTTGGGCTGGTGTTCACGGGCCAGCCGTGCAACTTCGTCCATATCAACTTCATAGGTCGCTTCATCCACCGAGTACGGCACGATGTTGTAGAGACGTCCGGAGAAGTTCAGCTTCATACCGTGGGTCAAGTGCCCACCGTGTGCGAGATTCAAACCCATGACGGTGTCGCCCGGGCGAATCAACGCGTGCATCACGGATGCGTTGGCCTGCGCACCAGAGTGCGGTTGTACGTTTGCATACTCAGCACCGAAGAGGCTTTTGACCCGTTCGATCGCCAGGCGCTCGACAGAGTCGGCGTGCTCGCAACCGCCGTAATACCGACGTCCGGGATAACCTTCCGCATACTTATTCGTCAGCACAGAGCCCTGGGCTTGCATGACCGCCATCGGAGTGTGATTTTCCGAAGCGATCATTTCCAAACCGCGCTGTTGCCGCTGCAGCTCCTGATCGAGAAAACCAGCGATTTCCGGATCGAGCTCAGTCAAATCCTGTGTCAGCGAATCCGCCACCTGTGTTGTGAAGTGAGTGGAGGTGGTACTAGTCATGTAACTTCCTTAAAATTCCTGAACGACACTTGATATATCAGCTACCGATCACAGACTATGATGTCTATCACAGAAGTGTCAAGGGGGTAGCGAAGATATTTTCAAACGCTGCGGTTAGCCCGCAATTAGTGCACAATAAGGAGCAACGAAAGGACACGGATGACTACGTTGAAGACCGTCGATACAAATAGCGAATCGCTCTCCGATCGCGCCTACCGTATCTTGCTTGACCGGCTGATCATGCTCGATATCCAACCGGGTGAACCGATTATGGAAAAGCAGTTGGCCGAAGAAATGGGAGTTGGTCGTACTCCTCTACGCGAAGCACTGAAACGACTCGAGTCAGATCACCTGGTGGTCACGTACCCGCGCCGGGGAACGTTTGCTAGTCAAGTGGATGTCACAGAGTTAGCACACGTTTCTGAAGTCCGACAGGCCCTAGAGCCATTGGCTGCTCGTCGGGCTGCCGAGGCTCAAGGCGGGGAATGGCGCGAGCAGCTCCTTGAGGTTTTAGAGAACATTAAAGATCTCGACCCTGAACAATCGCAACGAGACCTATTGGCGTATGACCTTTCGGTGCACCGCTTGATCTACAGTGTGACGCATAATGAGCATTTGTCAGAGACTCTCATCCGATTAGACAATATCGCTACTCGTATCTGGGCGGCCTTATCCGACCGCCTTCCCTCGTTGCACGACCATATTGCAGAGCACACGTATTTGATCGAGCAGATCCTCTCGGGTGATGCCGACGGAGCCGAGGACACCGCATCAAAGCACGTCAAGAATTTTTATTCGATGGTACGAGAAGCACTCTAGGCGAGCATGGTCTCAGGCTGTTGACCGCGCATATTCGGCTCGAAAAATCGCCTGGTGTAATTGCGGCAGGGTAAATTCGGGCATTCTGCCAAAGGATTTGCGTTGATGTTCCGCATCAAGTGCTTCGGTGGCTTGGGCTAAAAGTTCCGCCTGAGAAGATGTGCTTAGTTGGTCCTCGCCGGTAGTTCGCTCGATGAAATTGTTCAGCCAGGTTTGCTTTAGGTCAGCCAGTTCAGGGGTATCGAAACCCAAACCAATCAGAAAATAGGGCCAGGCCAGCTCGGGCACTCCATCGGTTTTTACTAACGCGTCCCGCTGCTGATCCGATGCGGGGTCAACGTCCGCTGCGGTTTGAATACCGGCATCCAATAATTGCCCCGCTGCTGCTAATAGGCGGTCCATCTGGTGAGATTCTGGCACGAAGTCGGCTAGACCAAACGGCCCCAGCGTCGCGACGACGCGCATCATATTTGCCGGACCTCTGAAGGCTTTGAATGCCCGAAGCCTGGGTAAGACACCGGCCCCGTATGCGCCTTCGATATTGGCTCCGATACTTAAGATCGCATCTAGCAATGCCACCTCGACCGAGGATGCCCAGTTCCCCGTGGCATCTTTGAACGGGCGTGCGCCACTGCGCGTAGCCGCCTCGATGACGGCATCTAACGCAGGCTCGATAGAAGCAGTCATGTATTCTCACTTTCGCGGTTACTATCCGTAGGTAGCCTATCAAACCCCTGTCACCCGGTCTGCCTCGCCCTTCAGCCCTCATGCCCCGTAGCACGATTAGCGTATGATCCTTAGAAGTTTCCAGATCAAAGGAGTGTCATGAGTTCACCCCGAAATTCGGTAGTTCACAACGTTATCGACGTGCTTCGCTGTTTTTCCTCGGAGCACCCGTTAGTCGGGGTGACAGAAATAGCCGATCAGGTGGGCCTACATAAGTCATCGGTTTCACGACTTTTGACTACCCTGGAATCCGAGGGATGGGTCGAACAAGATACTGCTACACGAAAGTACCAATTAGGCCTTGGGTTAATTGCGATTGCTGGGCCCTTGTTGGCGAATCTGAATGTTCGGAAAGTCGCGTACCCGTATTTACTCGAGTTGGCGGAAGCTACGCATGAGACCGCTGTCTTGGCAGTATGGGAGGAATCCGCGGCAGTAACGGTGGAGCAGATTGCTTCTGATCGCACAGTGAAACACACTTCCCCTCTGGGGGCACGGTATTCGTCGACCGGTTCTGCGACGGTACAAGTTTTCCTATCAAGTATGGATTGCACGACCGTCGATCAGCTGATTGATGCAGGGCATACTCGCCTGCAACCGGGTTGGGATCGCGCTGAACTGCAAAAGCGTCTTGAACAAGTGGCGGACCGAGGTTACGCAACGAATCTGGGTGAAACATACGAAGACGAGATTGGCATTGCGGCACCGGTATACGATCACCGCAACAACGTGGTCGCAGCAGTACTCATCGCAGCACCGGCCTATCGACTTGACGACGCCGTCACAGCGGAGCTCATCGAGGCGTGCGTGAATACTGCGGCAAAAATCTCAACTCGCATGGGAAACCCGGAGTCATCGTTCGACAACTCCGGAGCGGAGACTACTGAACGGGGTTAGTCTTCTGAGTCTGTTGGAATCACGAGTACGGGACAGACTGAGCGGTTCAGCACGGCTTGGCTGACGGACCCTAATAGCAACCCGGTGAAGCCGCCCCGACCGCGCGTACCCACAACGAGTAGCGATGCGGTGTGTGATGCTTCGGTCAGGATGTCGGCCGGCGAGGCATCAAAGAACCGCCATTGTACCGAGGCGCTCGTTTTTTCTTCGATCTCCTCGGCAAAGCGGGCTAATCTGTCGGCCACATTTTTCCGCAGGTCTGGCACCTCTGCTTGGTACACGGGTGAGACTGGCATCCACAAGCTGCCGCTGAAGGGTTGAGCATTAACCAATACGAGGTTTAGGTCGCGTTCTTCAGCATATTGAGCGGCTTGTAACGCTAGATCGACCGGCTGGATATCCAGGTCAACGGCCGCGACAACACTGTCGCGGAAATCTGCGGTGGTGGAGACACCTTCAGAGGCCAGGACTCCGATAGCGTCCTTCTCGGTTTCCTCTGGTAGACCCGCGTACTCGGACTCTGGAAGTTCTTTCTTGCGACCTCGTCCCGGTACGACAAGGCATGGACTGTGGGCGTGTGCCGCAACGGATGCGGACACACTTCCAAGAAACCGGCCCGCGAAGCGGCTCCGGCCTCGTTTGCCTACTACGACCAGCGCAGCGTTTTTTGATGCATTTATGAGAACTCCTGCGGCATCGCCTTCGATAGCGTCCGAAGTAATGTCTATGTTCACGTCTTTTGCAGTAGCAATAATGTTTTTCATTTGCTCCTGCGCGTTTTCTTGGGCAAGTCCCTGGGTGGCTTCCGGAAGATATTCATAGCCCGGTTCGGTGTATGCAGCCACGACTCGCAATGCCATCTGGCGCTGTTGAGCGACACCTAAAGCGACTTCGAATGCACGTTTACTGTTGTCTGAACCGTCCACGCCGACCAGGATGGTGGCGGAACCCGAATTCCCTGCAGTGTGAATCATGCCACCACTTTACCAAGGTCAGGCACAACATAACAGGCACGTCGATGGGGAAAGGTTTCTATCGGCCTGAGTTTCTGGTCCAAGTATCCAATATCTCAGGGTGTAATCTCGGCTGTCAGCCTGCCGTCTGGCGCATGAGCCGCAGCAGCAGCCTCGTAATTTCCACTCAGGCTCCCAGAATGTGGCGAACCTGTGAGTCCGTGATTTGTTCAAAATCTGCATAGTAAGCGCCGACTGAGTGGAACCTGACTGGTGTGTACAAGCACACCACGTCGTCAAACTCGTCTGAGCCAGCAAGGCGCTGGAACACCACATACGGTGCAACTGGGATGAGCAGAATGACGCGCTCCGCGCCCCGTGCTTTGGCTAGCTGCCCTGCTACTTGTGCGGTAGCTCCGGTGGCGACACCGTCATCGACTATCAATGCCGTACGATCCTTTAGGGAAATCGGCTCACGCTGTTGCGGCCGAAACCGCAGGGCTCGCTGTTCGACTTCACGGCGTTGCCGCCGCAGCACAGCGTCTTTTTCGGCAGTGGTCACGTCTGCGCGTTCAATAATGTCGTGATTGAGCACGGTGATCCCATCCTCGCCTACGGCGCCCATTGCCAATTCGGGACGGTATGGCACGCCGAGTTTTCGGACCACTAGTACATCCAGGTCGGCACCGAGCGCTTTCGCCACTTCCGCAGCAACCGGTACTCCCCCGCGTGGCAACCCGAGTACCACGGGATTATCGATAGCCTTCAGCTCTTTTCGTGACCGCACCTCTTGGACGAGCTGGTGTCCGGCATCCACCCGATCAGCAAAAAATGGTTTCCTCAAGTTCTTACCCCTGTCATGGTAAGCGACACGTCGAGCGGTTCTTCGTTGAATTCACATGTTATCTGCTCAGTTATCGTCTCGACAGCCCACGCGCACGATCAAGACTTAGGGTGGGCCGGTGTGATCCGTTGTCGGATGGCATGGATGCCTCGAATGACGATACCAACGGTTAATGCTGAAAAGATCGTCCCTTCCCGAACGCCGTACAGGCCACCCATCAGGATCAGCGACATCACGGTTGCGACGATCACCAGGGTCGAATCCACGGCGGTTTTCACCGTACTGTACCGGAAGTTTTGTAAGACCCTAAACAGCGTGATCACAATCGCGTTACCCGGCAAATAGGTCAATCGCGGTTGCATCTCGACATAGACACCCAGCGCCAGCGCAACAACGCTGACCAGCAGCCAAAGCCACTGCTCCCAATAGTTGGCCGGCTGCAGCCACGGGGTCAGGTACATAATCAAATCGACAAAGAATCCGAACGCAAAAGCCAGCGGGATTTGGATCAGCTGAAAGACGGGAAATTTTCGGCGCAGCAGCAAAATCTGAAAAATCACGAACAAGACATTGAGTGCCATGACGTAGGTCCCGACACTGACCGGCGTGGCAAACGATAACACCGTGGGCAACGACGCGATGGGTGCTGTGCCGAGGTCGGCGCGTACGGACACTGCGACTCCGACAGCAATCAGGAAAACACCAAGCAGAAAAACGAGAAAACGATTGAATTGTCGTATCATCTATCGCCACAACCAGCCACGAAGGGCACCCGCTGCGATCGTCGGCGACACACGTACACTACCTCTATTTATCATTTTCTCTTTCGAAGCGGCCTTACACCTGCGGCTACATTGTCGATACTTCGCAAGGCCCGCTATGCCATGGATTCAACAGCTCATTATAGTCAACCGGCATAACCGGCTAGGTGACGCTACCTGGTGTGAAGTACAGCTTTCTTGTTTTAATTCACACCCCAGCTCTTCGCGAGATCGCGGTTGTTCTCTTGAAGTGGTATTTTGGCGCGGCCTAAGATGGACGAGAACGATACCGCAGAACCCCTGTCCCCGAATGAACGACGGAGAATAACTCTTGATGGCAAAAGCATCAGCACCACAAAAGACGAATCTCGACCAAGTCCCACACGTTTTTACCCAACACAATGGCGAACAGATTGGCACCACGTTTTCGCCAGAAGAATTTGAGCGGCGGCTCAAGGATGCCCGCGACGTCATGGCAGAAAAAGAGGTTGATGCACTGGTCCTGACCACGATGCACAACATCAAATACTATGCCGATTTCGTCCCGTCACCATTCGGACGTCTCTTCGGGCTCGTCATCACCCCAGAAGACTCCATCACGGTTACCCCCTGGGTGGACGGTGGCATGCCATGGCGGACGACCCACGGTGAGAACATCGTCTACTCTGACTGGGACTCGCAGAATATGTTGCGCGCAGTTCAGCACACGCTGGACGAGCGCAACATCAAACCTCGTCGCCTGGGTGTCGAGTTTGACGGTCTCACCGTAAATGACTTCCGTTCCGTCCAAAGTTGGTTTGACGGGGTCGAACTGGTGGATGTGGCTGAAGCCTTGATGTGGCGTCGTCTCGTGAAGTCCGATGAAGAGATTGAGCTGCTACGTCACGGTGCTCGCATTGCTGATATCGGCGGGCGTGCCATTAAGAACGCTATTCGTGAAGGTATCACCGAATACGAGTTGGCCCAGATCGGTACCGAAGCCATGGTGCCCGAAATCGCGAAGACCTACCCCGACCAAGAAGTCCGTGAGACGTTCTGCCTGGTTCAGTCGGGCATCAACACTGATGGTGCTCATAACTGGCCAACCACTCGGAAACTGCAAAAGGGCGATCTGCTATCGATTAACTGCTTTCCGATGATGTCTGGGCATTACACCGCCATGGAGCGCACCATGTTCTTGGGCGAACCAGACCAGCGGACGTTGGAAGTGTGGAAGCTCAACGTCGAAGCATACGAGCTGGGACTAGAACTGGTCAAGCCCGGTGCGATCGCCGGTGAAGTCGCAGCTGAACTGAACCGCTTCTTTGAAAAACACGATCTGTTGCAATACGCACCCATCGGCTACGGCCACTCATTTGGGGTTATGAGCCCATACTACGGTCGCGAAGCTGGCATGGAATTCCAGGAGCACATTGAAACCGAGCTGAAGCCAGGCATGGTCGTCTCAATGGAACCAATGTTAGCTCTTCCAGATAACATACCGGGCGCCGGCGGGTACCGTGAACACGATATGCTCGTGATTACCGAAGATGGTCATGACAACCTCACCGGATTCGAAGTGGGTCCCGAAGAAAACATCATTAACTAAGCCTGCAGGATTCTGAAGGCACAAGGGGCTCCCTCGCTGTTTCGCGAGGGAGCCCCTTGTTTTCCCAGCAGGCTTCAAGACGCCTGCTGTTACTCATACACCGTGGGTCAGCAGCTGCTGAAAAAACCAAAAGTCCCGCATGTTGATGCGGGACTTTTCGGTAGCTGTGGGCGGATTCGAACCGCCGACCTCACGATTATGAGTCGTGCGCTCTCACCTACTGAGCTACACAGCCATATCAGTTTCCTGACACTGGATAAAAATAGCCTGCGAGCTCGCAGGCTATTCCATCAGAGCCCCGACCGGGAATCGATCCCGGGACCTCCATCTTACCAAGATGGCGCTCTACCACTGAGCTATCGGGGCAACGAGATAAAACTTTACCAACAAATGATCAAAAGGCAAAATCAAGAATCTCGTTTATGAGCAACGTCACCACTGGCGACTATTAGTCGTTATAGTTGGCCCGTTTCTTTGCTTTGGACCAGCGTTGTTTCTTCTTCTGACCGCGCTGGGCCGCATCATGATTGCCGCCTTGTGAGCCTCGGAATCCGGAAGACTTCGGCGCGCCACGGTCGAGTCGTAGATTGAGTTTGCGTCCACTCACAACAGCGTTCTTGAGTGCTTCTTGCTGCTGGTGCGATAGCTGTTCGGGTAGCTCCACCAGCGAAAAGGTCGGCCGGATGGTGATTTCACCGATATCCGAGATGTCAAGATTGCCTTCATTTGCGATGGCACCGACGATATTGCCGGGGCCGACACGGTCTTTGTGACCGACCGCAATCCAGTAGGTCGCCTGACCTTCCTTCGTGGCGCGTTTCGGACGACGCTCGCCGCCCTTTTGCTCTTTCCGACGACCGCGCATATTCATTGGCGGCAGATCCGGCTCTTCGGCCTCAAGAGGTCGACCGTCTTGGACCATCAAAGCCAAGGCCGCGGCCACATCAACGGCTGCGATGTCGTGTTCGGCAATATAGTTCGTGACAAGATCGCGGTACGTCGACAGTTCCGCGTCGTCATCGTAGGCTGCGATGGTCTTGGTGATATTCTCGGCAAAAGCATCTCGTCGCGAAGCATTAACTTCTTCAAGCGTCGGTAGCTGCATTTCCTCGACGGACTGCTTGGTGGCTTTTTCAATCGAGCGTAGCAAGTAACGTTCACGAGGGGTCATCAATAGGATGGCATCCCCTTGCCGTCCGGCGCGGCCGGTACGGCCGATACGGTGGACATACGACGAGGTGTCATGCGGGATGTCGTAGTTGATCACATGGCTGATGCGCTCGACGTCAAGCCCACGGGCAGCTACATCGGTTGCGACCAGGATATCGATCCGGCCAGCACGTAGGTCTCCGACGGTTTTTTCACGAATGTTCTGGGGGATGTCCCCGGAGATTGCGGCGGCCGCAAAACCACGTGCCACAAGTTTATTGGTGAGTTCCTCGGTCATGTTCCGGGTACGAACGAAAGCGATGATGCCATCGGTATCTTCAGTTTCCAATAGCCGCGTCATAGCTTCAAGCTTCCACGGCTGGGTGACCTGAAGGTAGCGCTGGCGAATGTTCTGGGCCGGTTTGGACTGTCCCTCAATTTGGACCTGTACTGGATCGTTGAGGTAATCGCCGGTGATGCGTTGGATCGCTTTCGGCATGGTAGCCGAGAACAATGCGGTTTGCTTTTCCGTCGGCGCCGACGACAAGATGCGGTCGACGTCTTCGGCAAAGCCCATGCGCAACATTTCGTCAGCCTCATCGAGGACGAGGTACTTCAAGTCCGACAGATCCAAGGAACCGCGTTCCAGGTGATCAATAACACGACCGGGGGTTCCCACAACGATGCTGGCACCGCGGCGCAACCCAGACAATTGGGGCCCGTAGGATGACCCGCCATACACCGGCAATACGCTGACGGATGGGATGTGCTCGGAGTATGAGTTGAAGGCTTCGGCAACCTGCAGGGCAAGTTCACGAGTTGGTGCAAGTACCAAGACCTGCGGAGATTTAAACGTAGTGTCAAGCTCGGCCAGCTTGGAGAGCACCGGCAGCGCGAAGGCTGCGGTCTTCCCGGTACCGGTTTGGGCGAGGCCCACGACGTCGCGGCCTTCAAGCAGCAGCGGGATAGTCCGGGCCTGGATCGGAGAGGGTTTCTCGTAGCCGAGACCTTCGAGGGCCTTGGTTACTGGGTCGGCGAGGTTGAGTGAATCAAACGTAATTTCGGTTTCGGACAGCGAAGATTGTTCGGTCAAAAAGACTTCCTAGTTTCGTAAGGTGATGTAAGGATCCGGGTGTGTTCCTTGCAATGCACGCTACGTACCACTCAACAGTCCCATTGACTGGAGTCTAAGTTAAAGGAAGAAGCCGGATCTGGCTGAACTGTTCTAGTCTAGGCCAAATCCGGCTTTTTCGATAATCGGGGTGTGGTTTAGAGGCCCTTCAGCGCCTGGTCGAGGTCTCCGATGAGGTCATCAATATCCTCGATACCGACAGATAACCGGATTAAATTACCCGGAACCGCCAGTTCGGTGCCCTCCACTGAGGCATGTGTCATAGCGGTGGGATAGTTGAGCAGCGATTCTACGCCGCCAAGCGATTCGGCCAGCCGAAAAACATGGGTTGATTCGGCGACTTTGCGTGTGGCTTCCACGCCAGCTTTGAACTGTACCGACACCATGCCACCGAACCCTGACATCTGTTTCTTGGCGATCTCGTGGCCCGGGTGATCTTCGAGACCGGGATAGTGCACTTTTTCGACGCCGGGTTGGTCGATGAGCCACTCGACAATCGCTTCGGCGTTGGCGACGTGACGGTCCATTCGCACACCCAGAGTCTTCAACCCGCGAGTTACTAAGTATGAGTCCAGCGGCGAATTCGAGGCACCAGCGGCGAACTGTTGGAAGTTGATCGCATTGGCGAGTTCCTCGTCTTCGGTCACTACTGCTCCACCGATGGTGTCGGAGTGACCACCCATGTATTTGGTGGTCGAGTGCACGACCACGTCAGCACCGAGTTTTAATGGGAGCTGGAGGTATGGTGTCGCAAAAGTGTTGTCGACGACCAGTAGGACCTCGAATTCTTTGGCCAGGTCCGCGAGTGCTGCGATATCGGCGATTTTCATCATCGGATTCGTTGGAGTCTCAACCCACAAGACGCGCGTTTTGCCCGCCGAGAGGGCGTCGCGCACCTGATCGAGATCCGACATATCCACGACAGCGTGCTCTAACTGCCACGGACCTAACACTTTGTCCAAGAGCCGGTAGGTGCCGCCGTACACATCATTGCCGACAACGACACGATCGCCGGGAACACAGGCTGCCATAAGCAGCGCGGTTTCGGCGGCCAGTCCCGAAGAAAAGGTATACGCAAAACCAGTATCAGCATTACCGGTTTCAAGGCCTGCGATTTGGGCTTGCAGAGCATCGCGGGTGGGGTTGGTGCCACGGCCGTAATCATAGCCTTTGCGCAGTTTGCCGATGGCCTCAGGTGCATAAGTGGATGAAAGGTGGATCGGTGGCACGACCGCACCGTACACGGGGTCGAGCTCTTGACCCACGTGGATGGCCCGAGTGTTGAACCCGGAGTTGTCTTTATCAATGAACGTCATAGGGGCTGTCTCCTGGGCAGTTATTTTTCGATCAGGTGCATCAAGATGTCATGGGCGGAAATGATCCCGGCGATATTGCCATCACGGGTCACCAGCGCCGCCGGGGCAGTGTCAAGAAGTGTTTTGGTTTCGGCCACGGTAGTCATGTGACCGACCATCGGCAGTTCTGTCAGCTCAATATCGGCCAATGTGCTGTCTGGTGTGATCGTTCCGGATGCTAGTTGGTTCATCAACTCTCGGACCGTAACGGCACCCCGAAGCTCACCGACGCGGTATGTATCTTGCACACCACCCACTACTGGAATCGCATCGATCCCGTAGCGATTCATAGTGGAGATCGCATCCGATACCGGCGCGTCTAGCACAGCGACCACGACCTCGGGCAACGAGCCCGGCAACCACTCGGCTTTGGCGTCGAGAATCTGACCAACCTGATCCGACAACCCGGCTACGTCATTCGCTGGTTTTTCGACTTTAGGTGCCACCGGATCGGTGCCGTCCCGGTAAGCGGTCCCGATGCGTTGAGGAGCGACGGGTTCTGGCGCGTTAGTGTCGAAACCATGCTGCTGCATCCAGGTTTCAGAGAAGATTTTGCCCAGGTAACCGCGGCCCGAGTCCGGCAGGATAACGACCATCAGGTCGTCTTCGGTTAGGTTCTCGGCTTCTTTGAGTGCAGCGGCCAACGCCATACCGGATGATCCCCCAGCCAAAATGCCTTCTTCGGCAGCCAGTCGACGGGTGTAGTGAAAGGCTTCGGCGTCGGTGATTTCATGAATGGAATCCGGTACTTCTGGGTCATAGTTACCGGGCCACATGTCTTCGCCGACACCTTCAACGAAGTATGGGCGACCGTTACCGCCTGAATAGACCGAACCGGATGGATCAGCGACCACGACTTTGACTGGTCCGCCTTCACGGTCGGCCGAGACCTCATGCAAGTAGCGGCCGGTGCCGGTCATGGTGCCGCCGGTGCCTGCGCCGATCACAACGTGGGTCAGCTGGCCTGCGGTGTCTTCCCAGATTTCTGGGCCGGTGGTCTCATAGTGTGATTCCGGGGCGGCGGGGTTAAAGAACTGGTTTGGCTGGTAGGCACCGTCGATGGTTTCTTCGAGTTGGTTGGTGATGCCGTAGTAGGAGTTCTCGGACTCGGGTGGCACGGCGGTTTCGGATACGACGACGTCGGCGCCGTAGGCTTTCAGGACGTCACGTTTTTCTTGAGCGACTTTGCTCGGTGTAACAAACACGGAGCGGTAGCCTTTCTGTTGCGCTACCATAGCTAAACCGACACCGGTGTTGCCGGAGGTAGGTTCGACCACTGTTCCGCCTTCGGAAAGCTTGCCTTCCGCTTCCGCCCGTTCGATCATTTTCAGGGCAATGCGGTCCTTGATGGATCCGCCAGGATTCAGAAATTCGCATTTGACCAGGATCGTTGGTTTGAGGTCAGCTCCAATGGAGTTGAGCTTGACCAACGGCGTATTGCCGATCAGATCCAGGATGGTTTCGGCGTACTTGGGCGTGACTGACGTAGGCTGATTTTGGCTCATGGGCACCACGCTACCTGGTTCGGCGTCACAACGGTGGTGGGAAAGGTTATAAATCGCCATGAACTTTACGTGCAAACCAGACTATTCTGATGTGCTGCACCCGGGTGTGCCGGTCGATGTCGCAGCCAGTTTGGCGCCGCTGGTTCGTGGAAAGGCAGACCCTACCGCAGTAACCCGCGACGGCATCAGCTGGTTATCGTTTCACCCGATCACCACCGGCCCGGTCACCTTCGCCATCGCGCACCCGGTTTCTGTTGTCCAGCCCGCTGAGCTCCGCTATTACGTGTGGGCCAACGGCGACAGGGCGGCCATTGAATATGCGGTGCAGCGTATGCCGAGGCTGTTAGGCGTTGATGAACAATCACTGCAGGGCTGGGACGACTTTGATGAGCTGTTGCAGCGCACCGCTCACCTGCTGCCCGAACGGGTCGTGGAGGCGCGCCGGAGGAATCCCGGCATGCGGTTTCCGGCCACCGGCCAACTCGTCGATGAGTTACTGACCGTGGTGTTAGAGCAGAAGGTGACCCAACGACAGGCCCGTGCGACATGGGGTTGGTTAGCCAAGAATTATGGCGAGGCCTCTCCGGCGGGTGAACCGGCCTCGAAGTTAGCGCCCAAACCAGAACGGGTGTTAGATATTCCATCGTGGGAATGGCATGCCGGTTGGGTGCAGCCGTTTATGGTGCGTACTTTAAAGACTGTGGCGTCCCGAGCCTCTGCCCTGCGTCGACTCGCGAATCAACCCCTTGACGAAATCAGTCGGGGGTTGACCTCGCTACCGGGTATCGGGCCGTGGACGGTGGCCGAAACGCTCCAGCGGACCCATGGGGCAGCCGATTATGTTGCCGTAGGTGATTACCATGTGGCCCATCACGTCGGTGAAGCACTGACGGGACGCCGCACCGATGACGACGGGATGCTTGAGCTACTTGAGCCCTGGGTCGGTCATCGGCAGCGGATCGTCAGGCTCATTTATGCCTCGGGTTTCCGTTTTTCGCGGTACGGTCCCCGCATGGCGGCAACCGATTTTCGCGATCGTTAGTTGTTGTTCTGCTCGGCTTTGGCGCGAGCTTCTTCGACCTGCTTGTGGACTTCTTCCATGTCGAGGTCGCGTACCTGTTCGATGAGGTGTTCCAGCTGCTGGGCGTTAATCGCACCTGGCTGGGAGAACACCAGCACGTTCTCGCGGAAGGCCATCAGTGTTGGAATCGAGGAAATGCCGGCGGCTGCAGCCAGCTGTTGCTGATCTTCGGTGTCGATTTTGCCGAATACAATGTCATCGTGTTTCTGGGAGACCTCGTCGTAGACCGGTGCAAACATCTTGCACGGGCCACACCAGTCGGCCCACCAGTCCACCAGGACGATGTCGTTGCCTTCAATGGTTTCTTGAAATGATTCTTGGGTTAGCTCTTTTGTTGCCATACGGCCAGCCTACTGGTGCCATCTTCTGCTGCCTAGTCCGTGACCATCAGTCGAACGCGAACGGCTAGGGCGCGCGAGCGCTTTATCCGCACTAACGGACCCGTTAGCGTGGAACCATGAGACACGCTTCGTCCTCAACCACCGACAGTGCTGTTCCGCTCCTGTCCCCAATCGAACATGTTCGGGTTGTGACCCGCATCTTAGCTTCGCCGGTCGTGAAAGGACCGATTATTCGGCGGCCCAAAGCAGTCGACATGGCAGAACGATTCAATCTGGATGCGGCCGGTGTCGATGAGATGAAGAGCCTGCGGCGCAAGTACGGTCCCGGCCCGGTGCAATTCCAGTTGTTTCCCGGCAGACGAGTTGCCATATTATTAGCACCTGACGATGTACAGCGAGTGCTCCGTGAAACCCCCGAACCGTTTAGTCCCGCCAGCATGGAAAAACGCGGCGCGCTGAATCACTTCCAACCTGAAGGTGTATTGGTATCCAATCCGCTACAACGCCAGAAGCGGCGACCCTTCAATGAACAGGCCCTCGAGACGGACCACCCGGTCCACTCGCACGCCGAGACCATGACTCGAGCTATTGCAGAAGAAGTTGACGCTCTCCGGGGCCACATCGATTTTACCCAGTCGTTAGACTGGCCAGCTTTTAGCCAAATGTGGTGGCGTATCATCCGCCGTATTACGCTTGGCGATTCGGCCCGCAACGACGAACAGATTACCACCGACCTCAATGCATTGCGAGCCCGAGGTAACGTCTCGTATCTCGCACCAAAGAACCGCAAACAACGCACACGATTCATCAAAGCCGTACGGGGTTATCTCGAACGCGCTGAACTGGGCAGCTTGGCTGCTATGGCTGCCGCTACGCCTGCTGCTGACCACGTAGTGCCTGAACAACAGCTCCCTCAATGGCTTTTTGCCTTCGACGCAGGATCCTGGGCCACATTCCGTGCGCTAAGTTTGCTTGCCGTCAGCCCGGACACGACCGCATCGGCTCGTGCAGAAGCCCGTGACAGCTCCCCCGACCTGCCACATTTCCGAGCAACGATGCTGGAATCGTTACGACTGTGGCCAACGACTCCGATGATCTTACGTGACACGCGTACCTCCACAACCTGGCGCAACGGCAGGCTCCAGGAGGGCACGTCGATTCTGATTTTTGCGCCGTTCTTCCACCGCGACGATGAGACACTGTCTTATGCGCATCAGTTTCATCCTGGCCTGTGGTTAGCGGACCGGGCCGAGACAGACTGGCCATTCGTGCCCTTTAGTGGCGGTCCCGGTCTGTGTCCGGGACGAAACGTCGTGCTACTTACTGCCTCTGCGGTCCTCGCCGAGCTGCTGCGGGACCACGATTTTGTACCTATGGACGCTTCCCGTGCTGCTGCAGAGCCACTCGATCCTGAAAACTTACCCGGCACGCTCAGCCCGTTTTCCTCACGCTTTACGGTGCGAGGACGGTAAAAGGCGCACCCGGCTGCCGCCAGATCTCCACTGACCGCATTGCGAAACTCACGTAGCTGCCTGACGGGGAGTTGTACAACGAATAATGGGCGTTTCCGATGATGTTGCACAATCGCATAGCGCGCCACATGCCCTGGGTCGGTGAAGAACGTTCAAAGGGGCGGTTCGATATTGCCGTTCCAAAGTTCTTGTCGTGCCAGCCGCCGTCTGACTGTACGGGTAATGATTTGATTACTGATGTGCCGGCGCGGTAAGTCTAACCACACCATCAGATCGGCTCGGTCGGTCAGCATCGGTCCCAGAACCGCAGAATACGACGACTCTGTGTCCCAAGCAGCTTGTTGACTGAATGGCTCTAGGTCCTGGACGAAGGTCTTACGAGGTTGCCGATTTTGACTGCGATACAGCGCATCGATTTCGATCTGACGCGTTGCCTCACCCATTTCCTGGGCATGGGCACAACATCAGGATCCCAGAGCGTGTCTACCCGCCTCAAGCATTTCAATGTACTGGCCTAAAACCCGAACCTTACCTATGGGCTCTTCACACGGATTTCTCAACGCATTAGTCTGGAATTATTCGAAGCTTTTACCAAGGGAGGATCACCAGTATGAGCTCGCAGGACCATGAAGATACGTTCGCGCCCCACGAGAATACGACCTCGCCTCAAGATCCCAGTAGAGAACGATCGGCCACCGGCTGGGGCTTCTTCTGGATACTTGGTGAAATTGTTTTGCTGTTGATAGCAGCCTTTGTAGCTGTGAGAATATTTATCGCGGATTCCAGACCGGATGTTATGGCATGGATCCTGGTGGTCATCGCCGTGGCACTTGCCGTGGATATCGTCCGTCGAGCCGTCAGAGCAAAACAGATCAACCGTCAGGCAGCCCAAGAGGTTGAATGACCCGCTCATGGCAAGAGTTGCTCAGATGGTAGAGCTATAGCGTGCAAGCACCTTTTCTGCGTTAGCAGCGTCGTCACTAGTAATTTCGAGGATACGCCCGTCCGTTCGGGTCAGTCTGAGGCCGGGCCCCGATTGAGTAATCAGACCGGTGCCAGAACTGTTCAAACGCCAACCCCAACCGCCCCAGGTGGCGGCGTTAACGTGGACGAGTTCAACTGAAGCGATCGAATCATGTTCAATGACTGCCCTCGGAAAGCCCAAGTATGAACTGTAATGAAACCCTCGGGCGTCGATGCGGAACCGCCAACCCCACGTCATGGCAACAGCCAGTAGCGTCACAAGCCCAGTAAGGATAGTGGCCCAATTCGGCATTACCACGACAAATACAACTGAAACGACTGTCGCGCAACCAACGACTGCTCGTACACCGCTATGCATGGGTTCAGAACGCTGCCACACCGCCTGATCAACTACCTCGTCAGTAGGTGCTGATGGCGTTGCGACCTCGGAGATACCAGTGGACGAGGATGTTTGCGGCTGCGGAACAGGCTGTGTAATAGCTCCCATGACTAGTCCGACTCCGAGAGCCACCAGGAGTGCAAAGCCTAAAGCTGACGGTGGCAGCGTAGCTTCGGTTGCATCAGAGAGCCCTTGTTGCCGCCTAAACAGGTCAACCTGCAGTCCAGAGAGCAGTGTGACGCTAGCACCTGCTGTGCCCGCGATGATTCGTCCTGCGGGACCGTGCCACATTCCCAACCGGGCGACCACGGCGAATCCGGCAATAGTTAACAGGCTAAACCCACTGAGCATAACGATATTCGTCGTGGGCGATTGGAAGCCATCAGCTACAAAGTTTGCATCGAAATGCACGGCCATCGGGTCGGGTACTGAGCCGGCTAGCCGCACCGCCCACACGGTTGAAATCAATACAATTGCCAGCATAGGAACCAACGTCGTCAGCAAATACCGTGTCGATGAGCGCAAGTAAGTTGTCCCCGATCAAATCACGTAGTGATGGAGTGCCTAACCATCCTACGATAAACGATCATCGCGCGGCGGGCAGACTCTGCGTAAACAGTGCGCCGAGGCGTTCCTCTGCTCGCCCTGCACCGGCAAGCTGCAGACCGTACCAGATGGTCACCTGATTTGCCGTGAGCACGGGTTTACCGAGCTGTGTCTCCAACTGCGGCAAGAGCGGCACGGTACGCATCGCGGTATCCGGGATGAGCAGTGCTTCGGCTGCCGGGTCATCCCGGGAAGCTGCCAGGTCGACTACCTCATCCGCAGTCAGTCCGCCGACTTCTGCCGCCGTGTCAATCCCGGCGCTAGACATTGCAATGGTCTCAACGTCAGCGGCGGCCAGGTATTCAACAAATAAGGTCGCAACATCCTGCGGATAACTCGCGGCCACGGCCACCTTATTCATACCGAGCGCCTCTAACGCGGCCACAAACGCCTGCGAGGTGCTGGCGGCAGGCACACCTGCCGCGGTCGCTAATTGTTCAGCTTGTTGACCAGCTCCGTCGAAACCGTAGACGAAGCTCGCCGAAGTACACGCCCACATAACCGCCTGTGGCTGGTGTACAGCGAGTTCAGCGGCCGCTTGAGCGAGTCGATCCGGGCGGCCTAAATCTCGCAACTCTGCCACCGCGTGCAGATCCGTGCCGTAAATGTGGGCCACCGGTAGGCGCACGCCAAGCATGGCGGCGGCTGTCGGGTAATCATCTTCGGCCGCATGGTCGGGATAGATGATCCCCACGGTGGGCTTAAACGTCTTGGGACTGGGCGTTGTGCTCATAGCTGGTTTCCTCCTCGAAGACTCCACGCAACCAGCGGCCAGGGCCCACCATTGGCAGGTTCATACGGCCCAGACAGGCCCAAACGGTCAGCTGGTTGGCGGTCAGCACCGGTTTGCCGAGTCGGCGTTCTAGTGGCGCGATGATGTCATAGGTGGGCAAATTGGTGCAGGCAACAAACAGTGCCTCAGCATCAGGGTCTTCGGCTTGTAGGATCAGCTCGGCCACGGTGCGATAGTTGACGCGCCAGATCCCACCGCCTAAACCCATGTACTTCGAACGTGTGACCGTCACCCCCAGTTCAGCAAGAAAGGCAATCAGACGATCGGTAAGTTCCGCGTCGTAGGGGGTGATGATCGAGATTCGTGATAGTTGCAATTCTCGAATCGCCTCGGCCAGCGCACCGGAGGTCGTTACTGCGTCCGGCGCCCCGGCGTCCAAAATGGCCTGTCGCAACGCGGCTTCGCCGTCTACCCCGCGAATAAAGCTACCGGAGGTACACAAGTACGCGACCACTTCAGGGTCAACTCCGAGCACGTCTCGGGTAGCAGCTTGTACCGGCTGATGCCGCGAAACGAGTTCGGCCATATCCATGCTGACCGAGATGTCTTCATATGGGGTGCGAGCTAGATGCAGACTGACGTCGAGTGGTGTCCACCGCCATAGCTCGCGTTCCAAGGCGAGGTCAAACGGTGCGATAATACCGATACCGCGTTGAGCCAGTGGACCTTCGAAGGCGATATCTGAAAGGTCTAAGGTCACCTCCGGGCCTCCCTTTGGTCGCAGGGGAATAGGGCGCTCGTGGAGCTATCACACTATGATCTCAAGCCTACAGGTGATTGACAATACGTAGACCGGATTATACGTTGTCAACATATCTTGTCAGCGTGGTACCGAGGCTCCATTCGTTTCCCTACTGAGCATCAGGAGCGATGATGAATCCCACCGAGATGACAGCTACCCAATTGGTGGCAGCTTATACCGACCATACGCTCTCCCCGGTCGAGGCAACCACGGCGGTGCTAGACCGCATTGATGAACTCAACGATCAGCTGCGTGCCTACTGCTACGTCGACCGGGATGCAGCACTGGAACAGGCCATCGCCTCTGAAGCCCGCTGGCACTCTGGCTACCCCCGCGGACTGCTAGATGGTGTGCCGATATCCATTAAAGATGTTTTTCTCACCGCTGGCTGGCCGACACTGCGCGGCTCAAAAGCCGTTGATCCTGAACAATCTTGGCTCGTGGACTCGCCGGTGACGGCCCGGTTACGCGCTGACGGAATGGTCTTTGTTGGCAAAACCACCACGCCGGAACTGGCGTGGAAGGCGGTCACCGACAGTCCCCTAACCGGTATCACTCGCAACCCTATTGACCCACAGCTGACCCCCGGGGGTTCATCGGGCGGTGCCGCAGCTGCAGTGGCGGCAGGGATGGGTCCGTGTGCGGTCGGCACCGATGGCGGTGGCAGTATCCGTATTCCGGCTGCCTTTTGCGGCATTGTTGGTTTCAAACCCACGCACGGGCGAGTGCCAATGTTTCCGGCCAGCCCGTTCGGTCCGCTGGCGCATGCTGGCCCGATGACCCGCACCGTCGAAGACGCCGCGCTGCTCATGGACATTTTGTCTTTACCGGACTATCGCGATCCGACCGCATTAGCTCCGCCCCTGAGCACCTATCGCGGGGAATTCAATCGTGAAGTCACCGGCCTACACGTTGCTTATTCACCCGACCTCGGATTCGCCAATGTCGACCCTGAAGTGGCCCAAGTTGTCGAGGGTGTGGTGGCACAAATCGATGAGGCGGGACTCAAGGTCACGGCGGAAGATCCTGGATTTCCCGACCCTCTGGCTGCTTTTGAGGTGCTCTGGGCCAGCGGCGCTGCCACGCTACTGAATACTCTTCCGGGGGCACGCGAAACCATCGATCCTGGGCTTGGTCAAGTGTGGGACCAGGGCGAACGGCACACTGCGGTCGAGTACCTGCAGGCCCGGGAGGTGGCGGCTCAGGTTGGCATCACGATGGGAGCCTTCCATGAACGACACAACGTACTCCTCACCCCGAGTGTGACGATCCCAGCCTTTGAAGCAGGCCACGATGTACCTGTGGGCAGTGGGCTGGAACGTTGGCCTCAGTGGGCAACGCTGAGCTATCCGTTTAATCTCACGCAACAACCAGCCATCAGCATCCCGGTTGGTACAACCTCTGCCGGGCTGCCGGTGGGCCTACAGATTATCGGGCCGCGGCATTCTGATGACTTAGTGCTGGCGGTCGCTCGGTTCGTGGAGTGGCTGCTGGATTGAGCACGTCGCAACGCGGTTAAGCACGGGCAAAGGCAAGCCGTTCGCCGGCGAAACCATGGCGCCAAAGGTCGTTGCATGCCTCCGCCATCGCTTCGAATCCTTCGACTACCGTGCCGAAAACGTTGCCGGGAACCCAACCAATGTCGCCGTTGAGTAGCAGGTTATTTCGTCCATAAAATAAGGCCAAATCGGTGGCGCCTTGATCGGCGTATGCGGCTGAGCCTGGCTCGTAGCCATAGGCGGGGTTATTGATTTCCCAGGGTTCGAAGTCGAATAGGCACACGTCGCCGGGAATCGGTGTGATGGTGGGATTCTCGCGATGCGGGGCGGCCGTGATTCGTGGCAGCAACGCATAGACTTCGTTGCGAGCATATTTGGCGTGCACGGCGTCGCCGCTGACCGGCAACACATCCCACACAGCCTGACAAGTGGCCGGTGCCTGATCGTCGAGTAGTTCGACCCGGCAACTGACGGCCCGCTGCTCTAAGGTGACGGTGATGAATCGCGCCATCGTCTGCTTCCTTCCCAAGTTGTCTTGCTACACCGCAGTCAGGACATCGGCCCAGATGGCCAGGCCCTCGTCAATTTCTTGGGCGGTCACCACAAGCGGTGGGATCATCCGCACCACATTCATATGGGCCCCACAGGTCAGTAATAGGAGTCCTCTACGGGCAGCCTCCTGCTGAGCCGCCTGAGCCCGTGCGGTATCCGGGGCGCCATCTGAGGTTGTGAATTCACTTCCTACCATCAGTCCGAGCCCACGCACATCCCCGATACCGTTCACGGCTCGTTCGGATGCTCCGGCAAGTAACTGTGCGCCACGCTGTGCAGCATTATCGACCAACTGCTCATCGTCGATCACCTCGAGGGTGGCCACGGCAGCAGCACACGAAACTGCGTTGGCTCCAAAGGTACCGCCCTGAGACCCCGGCCAGGCCTGGCTCATCAACTCTTCCGAAGCAGCAATCCCGGATAAGGGAAATCCGGAGGCGATCCCCTTAGCAAAGGTCATCACATCGGGTTGGACGTCGAAATGCTGGTGACCGAAGTACCGGCCGGTTCTGCCAAATCCCGTCTGGATTTCATCAAAGACCAACAAAATCCCATGACGGTCTGCTCGCTCGCGTAACCCAGCGAAGAATCGCGCGTTACCCGGGATATATCCGCCTTCGCCTAGGACTGGTTCTACGATGAAGGCTGCGACCTCGTGGGGTGCCGTGATGGTAGCAAAGATGTAATCTAATTCTTTCAGGGCAAAGTCGGTGGCTTCCTCCTCGGTCCAGCCGTAGCGGTAGGCGGTTGGAAACGGGGCCACATGTACGCCGGCCATCAGCGGTGCAAAGCCGGCGGAAAATCTCGTCCCAGAAGTCGTCATTGAAGCCGCCGCCACCGTCCGACCATGGAATCCACCATGAAACACCACAACATTCGGTCGACCGGTAGCTTGGCGTGTCAGCCTCAGGGCTGCTTCCACGGCCTCACTGCCAGAGTTTGCGAAAAACAGCGAATCCAACCCTTGGGGCAGCACCTGCGATAAACGCTGCGTAAGCTCCATGAGAGGACGATGTTTAACAGTCGTGTACTGGCCGTGGATAAGGGAGGCGACCTGCCGTTGGGCCGCTTCAACAACACGCGGATGGCAGTGCCCGGTACTCACCACACCGATACCGGCTGTGAAATCTAGATAGCTGCGTCCTTGTTCGTCATATACATAGCTGCCAAGTCCATGATCAACGGTGACGGGGGTGGCCTGTTTGAGATGGGGTGACAACGAAACCATGTCGTACCTCACATTTATCCGATGGTTGCCTCGACAGTACCTGGATAAACGCTGTGGCTTCAAGGGGTCTTGGGATGAGCCACCCGCGGCTGATGAGTTAGTTGCAAACGTCCACGAAATTTCGCCGGGTGTTCCAATGGTAGTGTCATAACACCACAATCCGACCGTCTCGCACGAGCTACGCGACTATTTTCGACAGTCGTCGAACCTTCGTGTTTGTCGGTCGGACCGTGGGGGTGAACTAGCGGTTCACGAGTTTGAAGAATGTACTGTGGCTGCCGTCTTCTTTTTGTTTTTGGTAGAGGAAGGCCAGGTTTTCTTTTTCAAACCTGTTGAACCATTCGTCCCAGTCGATGTGTTCAAGTTCGTCTTCTCCGGCACCTCCGGGGAAGTCAATGCGGAGCACTCCGCTGGTGCCGCCAGAATCAGTGCCGCGTACGACTGCGGGCTTACCGCCATGTTGTTCTGCCCATTGGCGGATCTCATCGTGATCGGTAGTGGTATTACTTTCAGATGCCATGAGGTCCTCCTTGAACTACGGGTTGTTCAGGTTTTTTCGACGTTACGCGGTGGGGCACGTCCTGACAAGAGGTGCGAACAACACCCCAAAATTCACCAAACGGCAAGTGAATTTCGTTAGCACCGAATAGTGAACGCTATGTGACTTTTAAACCGGCCGCGCCCTCCGGCTGGCCGTAGAGTATTCATTATGGCAAATTTCTCACGCTCACCCCTGAAGCTCCTAGCCACCGCGGTCGTCGGCGGCCTGGCGCTGGCAGGCTGTAGCAGTCCAGAACAATCCCAAGATGAAACAGCCGGTGAGCCCCAGTCTGGCGGCACCCTAATTTATGCTTCGGGAGACGCCGAACCGGACTGTTTGGACCCGCATTACGGCGGCAACTATCCACAGGGCCTGATCGCCACTCAATATCTGGAAACACTGTTCACCAAAAACGACGACGGCGAAACTGTGCCCTGGTTGGCCGAGACCTCAGAGATATCCGAAGACGGGCTAACATATACGATCACCCTGACCGAAGGCATCACCTTCCACGATGGCACCCCTCTGACCTCTGAAGCCATCAAAGCGAATGTAGAACACTTGCAAGACCCAGAGACCGCATCGTCCACGGGCTTTTTGGCGGTCGAAAAGGTAGACGAGGTCGAAATTGTTGACGACCTGACCGCCGATCTACATCTCAGCGCACCGGATAATGCGCTGGAAGAATCGCTTTCGATGCACTGGACTGCCATTCAGTCACCAGAAGCGCTCGAACGCGATGTCCAAGAAAACTGTGAATCTCCGGTGGGTACCGGTCCGTTCCAGGTCGACTCGTGGGAACGCGAACAGCAGATTAATCTGGTACGCAATGAAGACTACGTCCTCCCGGTCGAAAGTGACCGCGAACACGAGCTGGCTTATCTGGATGGCATCACCTGGCGCCTTATCCCAGAAGCAGCCACCCGCTACGCTGCCCTACAGTCGGAGGAAGTCCACGTCATCGATAACGCGCAACCGGATACGATCCAATCCGCCGAACAGGCTGATATCGGCCACCTCGATGCACCACGCCCCGGTGCGTCCAACCGCATCGAGCTGAACTCCTCGCAGCCACCGTTTGATGATCCGCTCGTGCGTGAAGCATTCATTCGCGCCGTTGATGTTGATGGTGGGGTCGAGGCCCTGTTCTTCGATACCGCCCCGCGATCACACTCACTGCTCTCCTCGGTCGAGCCACTGGGCTATTCGGATGAGTCGCTGTTCTACCAGGACGTTGAGGAAGCCAACCAGCTACTGGACGAGGCCGGCTGGACTGAAACCGACGACGACGGGGTTCGCATGAAAGACGGTGAACGATTAGAGATCGTCATGCCGGTTTCGACGAACCAATCAGTTCCCGCCGAGCAGTCCCTGTTTGAACAGTTCCAGGCACAAGCCGCTGAAGTCGGATTTGATATGCAAATCAACCTGCTGGACCTCTCCAGCTGGTACGCAGATTTAGCGGAACACAACTACAACCTGGTCTCCGCCCCATACACGAAAGTCGGGCCGTCGGTATTGCGCATTCTGTATCACTCAGACTCAATCGAACCGGCACCGTCCGGGTACTTCGCCAATAACGCGCAAGTCGATATCCCAGAGCTTGACGAGATCCTAATGGAGGCCGAAGAAACCACGGATGAAACTGAACGAGCTGAGCTATACGAACAGGCCCAGCAGATGGTGCTTGAGGATTACTACGTGTTGCCACTGTATGACCAGCAGAACCACTTCCTCTATGCGGCCGATGTGCAAGGCATGGGTGATACCTCAGCGATTGCCGCACCGAAGTACTACGATGTCTGGCTCAACCAGTAACAGCTGATGCACATCATCAAGAGGTTGGCCCGCCGGGTCGGCGCCGCAGTCATTTTGCTGTGGCTCGTGGCCACCGTCATATTCATTGCCATCCGGTTGATCCCGGGTGACCCGGCTGAAGCGATCATGGGAGGGCCCGGCTCCCAGGCTTCGGCCGAAGCGCTCCAAGCCGCGCGCGAGCAATACCATCTTGATGAACCCATCCTGGTGCAGTACGGGCTGTATCTTGCTCAGCTCGCCACGGGTGACCTGGGCACCTCGTATGCACAGCACCGACCGGTCGCACAGGTTATGGCCGAAGTCTTGCCACCAACTCTCCAGTTGACTGTCATCGCGCTGGTGCTGGCCTGGATCATCGCCTTTGTTATGGCCGCCATTGCGGCGCGCTCCTCGCGACTGGGCCGAGTCATGGGCACCATTATCGAGGTGGTGGCCTCAGCCGTCCCCCACTTCTGGCTGGCTGCAATGCTCATCATCATTTTCTCCACGTGGTTAGGCTGGTTACCTGCCGTAGATACGGGGACGGTCGAAGGCATCTTCCTGCCCGCCGTCACCCTGGCTATCCCGCTGTCGGGGTTTTTGGCCCAACTGATGCGTGACAGCCTGATGACGGCCATGAACTCACCATTTGCGCTGGCTGCCCGAGCTCGCGGCGCCTCCGAGGGCCAAGTCTTTTTCCGCCACGGCTTTCGGCACGCGGCCCTGCCGGCACTGAACCTGACGGGTTGGGCGGTCGCCGCCTCAATATCCGGGGCGGTCGTCGTCGAAGAAGTCTTTGCTCGTCCAGGACTGGGCCGGGCCCTGTTAGGTGCCGTGCTCTCCCGCGACATGCCGATGGTCACCGGTATTGCTTTGTTCTCCGCGCTGATCTACATGGTGGTCATGATCATCGTCGAAGCCGTAGAAGCGTTCATCAACCCGGCCGCGGCTCGAGGTGAGGAACAATGAGTCGCACCGCCAAAATACTCTCGACGATCTTTATTGGCCTCATCGCCATCGCAGCGCTTTTCCCATCGCTTCTGGCCCCCGGTAACCCACTGGCGGTCAATCCCACCGAAGCGTTCCAAGCGCCATCACTGCAACACCCCTTTGGCACCGACGAATCAGGTCGAGATGTCTACACCCGCGTCATCCATGGCACCTCGGATTCATTGACGATCGGTTTAGCAGCCACCGGATTGGGAATGGGCATCGCTATAGTGCTCGGTGTCATCACGGCCTTTGGGCCACGCTGGATTGATGCGGTCATCCTGCGAGCGCTGGAGGTCTTATATGCGATTCCGACCCTACTGATGGCACTGATCATCATCGCCTTTACCGGACCCGGGACCACTCCGGCCATCATCGCCGTTGGGTTGTCCACGACGCCAGCATATTCACGCGTCATCCGAACTCACCTGCGTACACTTGTCAATTCCGAGATGTTCGATGCGGCAACTGTGTTGGGTCACTCGAGATGGCATAAAGTACGCAACCACCTGATCCCCAACACTTTGACCACGTTATTAGCACTGATCACCTTGGGCATCGGCCAAGCTGTTATCTGGGCTTCGACCCTATCATTTTTGGGTCTGGGCACTCCCCCACCGGCACCAGAATGGGGCGCGATGCTCGCCTCGGGTCGCACCTACCTACACTTTGCGTGGTGGTTGACGGTCTTTCCCGGCCTAGCCATCGTCCTCGTCGCCGCCGGGGCGACCCTGCTGGGGCGGTCTGCGTCTGCGAGGAATCTATGACTGACCAACCAGCCGTCGAAATCCGAAACTTATCGGTGTCGTTCACCGCTCCGGACAATACCCGCATTGAAGCCGTCAAAAACGTGTCGTTGACGCTGACGCCCGACAAAGCGCTGGGTATCGTTGGTGAATCCGGGTCGGGCAAGTCCGTGACCGCTCGCGCCTTATTGGGACTGACCGGCGGGAAGGTCACCGCCGACACCCTGAATATTTTGGGAACCAATGCACTGAACCTGACGGAACAACAGTGGCGCGAAATCCGAGGCAGCCAGATTGCGATGATCATGCAGGACGCGCTAAATAGCCTGGATCCATTGCGGCCGATTCATCGGGAAATTGCTGATGGGCTACCGCTTTCTCGAAAACAGCGCAAGCAGGCCGCCATTACGGCACTACGTGAGGTCGAAATGCCGAACCCCACGGTGCGCGCCGCCCAACGCAGCCCGCAATTATCTGGCGGGATGCGCCAGCGTGCTCTGATCGCTCAGGCTATGATCGGTGAGCCATCCGTGGTGATCGCTGACGAAGCGACCACTGCATTAGATACCAGATTGACCCGATTAGTGTTGGATCAGCTGGCGGAACTGACCCAGCAGGGCATCGCATTGGCTATTATTTCGCACGATCTAGCGCAGATTGCTCAAGTGGCCCACGAAGTGATCGTGATGCGCCACGGCCAGATCGTCGAAGCTGGCCCCACCGAACAGATTCTGCAGCAACCCGGTCACGAATACACCAAGCAACTCCTTGCGGCCATACCAAGTGGCGTGCCACGATTTACACCACTAACTCGCAGCATTGCATCCCCGACCACGTCTGCGGCCGACGAGCAGCCCACACCTCAACCCAACGACGAGCTCGCCGTCGAGGTCAATGGCTTATCGAAGACCTTCGGTGATCATCCTGCGGTGGTTGATGTTTCCCTAGCCATTCCCAAGGGCACAACGCTTGGTTTGGTCGGCGAGTCCGGTTCGGGCAAGACCACAACCGCCCGGATGATCCTGGGACTCACCCCTCCGGATACCGGCTCCGTCAAAGTGTTCGGCCAGCACTTCGCCCCGGCCAACGAGCGCGAACGCCGCGGGCTACGCGACCGGCTCGGAGCGATTTACCAGGACCCGCTGGCTTCATTTGATCCGCGCTATTCGGTGTCGCAGATTCTCATCAATGCCTTATCTGGTGGTCGGACATCACGGTCCCGAAAATACCGGCCGCGGGCCATTGAGTTACTCGAGATGGTCGAACTCGACGCCAGTGTATTGTCCCGAAATCCACAGGACCTCTCCGGTGGGCAACGCCAACGGTTAGCGATCGCCCGTGCCCTGGCACCGGAACCCGATGTGTTGATTCTCGACGAACCCGTCTCGGCCCTGGATGTGTCGGTCCAGGCGACCGTCTTGGATCTCTTGGATCGGCTCCAATTAGAAACCGGGACAAGTTATCTATTTATCACCCACGACCTGGCGGTAGTTGAGCATATGTCCGATATGATCGCGGTCATGACCGACGGGCGGCTGGTCGAAACGGGCACCGCCGAGCAGATCATCAATCGACCAGAACACCCGTACACTCAAGAACTCGTCGCCGCAACACCCGGCTGGAACCACCGGCGCAAGCCCTAACCGCTACGCTGACGCAGTCGGCTCGTGACCTAGCGCAGTCGGATAGCTAGAGTCGTGGATATGACACGCCCGGTGCATCACCTACCCGTCGGTGACAAAGAGGACAGACCGTTGTCAGGCTCAACATTTCGTCGGCGCACATTTGGCCAACTAGCGGTGCTGTGCCTCGTCCTGGCAGGGTGCAGTATGCCAACCGAAGTGGGCGAAGTCGACGCCGCGTCATTTGATAATCTCGACGAACTTTTCGTTGCGGTCGATGCAGCGCTTGACTGCCCTGAAGCGTCCAGCAACCAGTACGGCTTTGCTATCCCGAATCATGCCAAAGAGTTTGTCCAAGGCCGCAGTTGCGGTGACACCATCATCATGACTCACTCCGAAGACCCAACCGTGATCACGGAGATTCAGAATATGATGTCCACGGTGCATGGCGGTCCGGTGCCGATGGTACACGGCGCCCATTGGTTCGTCGCCGACATCACTGAAGTCGCTGAGGACGGGCAAGTCGAGCTGCAGCAGCCCCGCTCCCGCGATCTTGAAAGCCTTGCGACAGAGTGGGGCGCTGTCTATTCCACCTTCTAGTCGTCAGGGCACTAAGATGCCGCGGGTACCGGCAAGTTGGCCGGAATCTAAGTCGTGCATCGCATCCAGCGTGGCGTCTAAGGGGTATTCCTTGGTGCGCATCTGGACTTTGCCGGCAGCATTCAGCGCCATGAGTTCGACCAGATCATGGTAAGTCCCGACCAGATTGCCAATGACATTGATCTCGCGGGAAATAATATCGATGGTATCGAGTTGAACGGCTCCGCCATACCCGATCACATAGTGCGAACCGCGCGGACGCAGCAGCTGGGGCGATAATTTCTCCATACCTTGTTCGCCCACGTAGTCGAAGACAATGTGAGCACCGCCCGAGGTGATGTCCAAGACCTGATCGATGACGGTTTGTTGGTCAACGCCGTCAGCCGATAAGACGGTGTGATCAGCGCCGATACCTCGGGCGAGTTCGAGTGCTTCTTCGTCTTTGTCAATCACAATGACTTCGGTAGCGGTGAGGGCTTCCAGTGCCTGGATACCGATGTGGCCGAGTCCGCCCGCACCGATCACGACAGCATACGTGCCAGGAAATAGCACATCGGTCGCCTTGCGGACCGCGTGGTAGGCGGTCAATCCAGCATCTGCCAGGGCAGCAACACTTTTCGGATCTGTGCCTTGATCGAGTTTGACAACGGCACGCGCATTTGTCAGCAGTTGTTCTGCCATTCCACCATCAGCGTTCAAGCCAGGGAAGGTCGCATTCTCGCAGTGTGAGTCTTCCCCGACACGGCATGCCGGGCACAGACCACAGCTGGTCAATGGGTGCATGATGACGGTGTCTCCAACCGAAACATTCGTCACCGCACTGCCGACCTCACGGACCCACCCGGCATTTTCATGGCCCAGAATGTACGGTAATTCAGGCTGTTGGAGTGGCTCCCACTGGCCTTCGATGACGTGCAGATCGGTGCGGCACAAACCAGCGGCCCCGACATCAACGATCACATCCCAGGGTCCGGTGATTTTCGGTTCAGGGACGTCTTCAATAATAGGATTCTCGTGGTAACGGTGCAGGCGTACAGCTTTCATACTGTCCTTCCAAGAAGTGGATTGGCTTGCACTTTCATCCTGCATGACACATCACTTATTTTCTAGGGTCGCTGAAAGCACGCGAGGGCCCCGAACAGCTGTTCGGGGCCTTTGCTGCACATCACGTGCGCTCTCGGACAGGCGGTAGCTAAACCTGTTCGAATCAGTTGTTAGACATCAATGATGTTGTGTTCTGGTCCGTATGGGAACTTCGTGATGTTTTCGGCGCCGTCCTCGCCAACGACCAGAATGTCGTGTTCGCGATAACCACCGGCACCTGGTTCACCCTCCATAACCGTGATCATCGGTTCCATCGAGACGACCATGCCAGGTTCCAATACGGTATCAATGTCTTCGCGCAGTTCCAGACCGGCTTCGCGACCGTAGTAGTGCGATAGCACGCCGAATGAGTGGCCGTATCCGAATGTGCGGTTCGGCAGGAGCCCGTGGCCGATGAAGATCTCGTTGAGTTCGTGGGCGATATCTTTGCAGACGGCACCTGGTTTGATGAGCTCTAGGCCTGCCTCGTGCACTTCAACATTGGCTTTCCACAGCTCCAGCGTGCGTTCATCAGGCTGACCAAGGGTCAGGGTACGCTCCAGCGCTGTGTAGTAGCCCGAGGTCATCGGGAAGCAGTTCAGTGACAGCAGATCGCCGCGCTGCAGTTTGCGGGTGGTCGCCCAGTTGTGAGCACCATCGGTGTTGATACCGGACTGGAACCAGACCCAGGTGTCACGGACTTCCCGATGCGGGAAGGTTTTTGCGATTTCATGAGTCATTGCCTCGACACCGATGAGTGCGACTTCGTACTCGGTGATCCCTTCGCGAATCGCAGCTTTGATCGCTTCGCCCCCGATGTCTGCAATGCGAGCACCGTGTTTGATGACCTCAATCTCTTCGGCAGATTTAATCATGCGCTGTCGCATTGCGGCCTGAGACACATCGAGTAGTTCGGCCTCAGGGAAAGTATCCTGGAGTGCTTTGCGCTGCATGGTCGGTACGGTGTCGTCCTCAATCCCGACGCGTTTGGCATTGATGCCCTGGCGCTGCAATGCTTCCTGTAAAGCGTAGTAGAAGTTGTCACGTTGCCAGTCGGTATAGACGATGTTGTCTCCGTAGCTGGTGCGCCATGGCATGCCGGCATCAATGTTCGCCGAGATCGTGATGGATTCTTGCTGAGTAACTACTAGCGCGTATGAGCGACCAAAGTAGGTAAACAGGAAGTCGGAATAGTACTTGATGTTCTGATAGCTGGTCAGGATCACGGCATCCAGCTCTTTATCGGTCATAATCGACCGCAAACCAGCTAGGCGACGCTCAAATTCAGCATCAGAAAAAGTCAGTGGCTGCTTTTCGCCATTATGCAGGGTCTTCAACCGCTCTAGGTCGCTGACATTGGTGACATTAGCCATGGAATCTCCTTAGAGTTTTCTCAGCCCGCAAGCTCGGTGCGGAATACATGTGTGTGGGGTCCTGGTACCTCATAGCTGCGAAGTACGAGGCAGTGGTTGATGTGGCTCGCACCCTTAAGTTGTACTGAGTGCAACACCGTTGCATTCAGAATATGTGTGATGCTCTTCACTGTCAAGGGATATCTCGAGGGATTTTTCTTCGCTCACTAGGACCCAAGGTCCCCACTTGTCAGACGCAAATGGGCGCAACCAGCCGGAGCTGATTGCGCCCATTCAAATTAGGCAGGGTCGTAAGTCGTGCACCTCACGCGCTGTCCGAGGGGGCAGGCCGAGAGTGCGGCTCGCCGCTCTGCGACTGCGCTTCAGTAAACCCGTCACCGTCAGGGTCAGGAATGATGATCCGGTTCGGGTCGGGGTCATTGACAGCACGTTCCATTCTGCGAATTTTCTTGTTCCGCTTGTACAGTCGTCGCACAAAGTTTGCAATCATCAGCAGGATGACGAATGAAAACGGAAACGCACCGATAATCGTGCCGGTCTGCACAGTATCGACCACAGCTTCACCACCGATGGACAACAACACCGTCGCTACGGTACCGATACTCAATACCAGGATGACGCGGAAGAACGGACTGGACTTTCGCGGTGCAGTGACGAACTCGCCCAGTGCGTAGGTACCCGAATCCAGGGAGGTGACGTAGTAGGTACCCACCAAGATCGTGGCGACGACCAACAGCACCGTGCCGATGAGCGGGATCTGATCCAACATCAGGAACAATCCACTTGAGGTGTCTGCGGCAACTCCATCACTGATACTTCGGCCCGTTTGATCGTCGTAGTAAATAGAAGCCACACCGATGATCCCTACCCATACCATCACGATGAGGGAGGGCACCACGGTGACACCGATGACGAAGTCTCGGATCGTGCGACCGCGCGAAATTCGGGCAACGAATCCTGCCACGAACGGGGAGAAAGCGATGACCCAGCACCAGATGAAGACCGTCCACCAGCCATTCCAGCTGTCTTGCCATGTATCGAGTGACCCCGCGGCGAGTTGGAAGTCAGTGAAAAAGCTCATCGATAAGAAGTGCTGGCCGAACGACCCAAACGTTTGCGTCATCGTTGACAGCATGTAGACGGTCGGTCCAAAGATAAATACCGTGACAACCAGCACAATACTCAAAATAGAGTTGACCACCGATAGTCGAGCCATACCCTTATTGATCCCAATGTAGGCTGAGACCCCGGTGATAGCAGCGAACACACCGATAACGATCAGCCACATCACCGGCCCGGACTCGATGCCAGTAAACGATGTGACGCCCGAGCTAAACTGCATCGCTGCAAAGCCGAACGAAGTCGCTAGTCCCAGGACTGTGGCGATGATCGCGAGCAATTCAATGACGACGCCTGCAGGTCGTTGAGCCTTCTTCGGCAGGATATCGACGGTTGCTTCTCGGAATGTCAGCGTCTTGCCTAAGTTGTGGTGCGAATACGCCAAGCACAGCGCAACCACACAGTACATAGCCCAAGCGGTCAGTCCCCAGTGGAAATAGGTCCAGACGATCGCACCCTCTTCACCTGTGCCGGTGATGGGCATCGCCGGGATGACTGGGTTTTCGTCGCGGAGCATGATGGGTTCGGCCACCGACCAAAAGATCAGCCCGATACCCTGGCCGCAGGCGAATAACATCGAGTACCACGCGAATCGTCCATGCAGCGGTTTCGCCTTTGGTCCTCCAAGTCGGACTTTGCCAAACTTACTAAAGGCCGCCCAGATGCAGACGATGAGAGCCACCAGGGAGTAGATGATAAACAGCCATGTGAACTCGCTAGTCACAAACGTCCGCAGGACAGCAATCGCTTCCGCTGCGCCGCCCGAGTCGACGATGACCCAGATGACTGCCGCCACAATGAGTACCGGTGGAATGACCATGATGAGGATCCGATCCAACGGCGGGATCTGGCGGCCCATAAACCGTGGGACTTCAACGGGCGGCTTCTCATCGCCTGTTGCGGATTGGTCCCCGTCCACATGGACTGTGCTGTCGGGAGGCTGCAGCGTCGTTTTGCCGTTTGCCATGTCATTTTGCCTTTCGTGCAGCAGTTGGAATCGGAAGCTGGAGTTCTGTGGTTAGGGCGTCAGCTAGCGCACCCACCACAGCATCCAATAAGAGCTGGCCCTTTGCCGCCGTAGCACCTTTGGCCGACGATAAACAGCCACTGCCCGGAGTACGCGCGGGATCTTCAGGGAAAATGTCGTAATTTGTTAGCTGAGCCGGCGGATGATCTATAACACGGTCCATTTCAACCTTGTCGGGATGCAGAAGCAACATCAGTGAGGTTTCCAGCACTCCCCCATGCTCGATGTCCCATCCCAAGAATCCGTCGGGAAATACGTGGTCAAGCGTGGCGTCGTCGACAAAGTCCCAGTAGGACAGCAGCATCGCGCGACCATCCGTTCCACTTTCGCGAACTCGCTTGATTGCCTTGTCGAGGCCCTCATAAACGAACTGATAGTTCTCATAATGTCCGTTCAATACCACGACGTTACTGAAACCCTGTTCCAGAAAGGACGAAGCGACGTCTTCGACAAGATGAATCATCGTTGTCGCACTCAGACTTGTTGTGCCTATTCGATGGTTGCCTCCCCCGGAACGCGGCTGAGATTTATAACCGTAGGCAAAAACCGGAGCCACCAGGGCGTCAACCTGTTCAGCCACAGATGCTGCGATACTGGTTGACAGCATGGCATCGACCCCAAGCGGCATGTGTGGCCCATGCTGCTCAGTGGCACCGGTGGGGATAATTACCGTCGAAGTGGATTGACGAACATATGCTGCATACGTTTCTGCATCAAGGTCTTCCAGAAAAACCGAAGACATGTGATCTCCCTTCCGGCGGTATTTCGCACTGCAAGGACCGCGAACCACCGGACTAGCTCGATAAAGTTGCCATGAATGCAACGCTGTTGCATCAAATATATAGAGTGGTATCGGTCACAGTCAAGAGAACTTGGGCAAGAAGTGAAGAGAATCGAAGAGTCTCATTGGGGCAGGCAACGCGCTGCTAGACGCCAGGCACCGTTAAGGTGTCTGGACGACCTCAGGACCATGCTCGCCAAAACGCAGGGTGGCGTCGCACCGCCAACACTGTATGGTGTCCACGTCGTGGGTGGGCGGCTCGAGCATGGCCGAGCATTCAGGACAAAGCTGGTTGAGCCAGCAGGCAGGGTCACCCATCAGCTATGCCGCCTCAAATAGTCTTGTAAAACGACAGCGTGATTATTGTTCTCGTCCTTGGCAGCATATAACAGGGTGACTCGCTCATGGTCGTGCACCAGTTCGATCAGCTGATCGACTTCTTCGGCGTGATCGTGATCGGAAAGCTCTTCTTCATACCGCTGTGCAAATTCCTCGAATCGCTCTGGATCGTGGTCAAACCAGGTACGCAGCTCTTTACTGGGAGCGACCTCTTTGAACCAGTGATCTAATACTGCATTTTCTTTACTCACACCGCGTGGCCATATTCGATCGATGAGCACACGTTGACCATCGGTGTCGGCAACTTCGTCGTAAATACGTTTGATCACGATTTTTGGGCGGCTCATATTGGCACACTACGCCGTCATGCCTATCGCGACAACCGTTCAAGATTCAAGTGGTTGAGCCATGGTTGTTGAAAGAAATCTCTCGACTGCCCGGGGCGAGCTCCACTACGGCTGTACGGCATGGTCATCGGACTATTACACCTTCGGCGCTGGCAATTTCGATGCCATTTCGAGTGACAGCTGTTGTGTGACCTGGCAACTTATGTTTTGCTCAACGTGTCAGGCGCATGTCGTCCACGAGAGGAAATCCTCCATGCCGCTCTATGATTACCGGTGCCCCTCTGGTGATGTCGTCGAAAAGTTCTTTCCTATGAACGAAAAACCCGACAGCATCGACTGCCCACAGTGCGGTCAGGTGGCCACCAGCGTCCTACCGGCTATCGGGCCTTCGAAACTCAACTCCCCGCAAATGCGGGCGCTTGATGCTACTCAAGCCACCGCCGCATCTCCCAACGTCGTACGTTCCGTGACTGGTACACGAACCGCTGGTCACCAAGCAACACAATATTCTACGAATCCCCTGCATCAAAAGCTCCCTCGTCCTTAACGAAAGCGCGCACAAAGCGCTGCCACGTTCATTCACTTGCCATTAGGAGGGCGTCAATGCTCGGCAATATTTTCCCGCTGGATTCCACGAAACCATTTACTGACCAAGAAAAAATCGGCCACAATCGATACCATCCCGAAATCCCACCGGTCGCATCCGTAAAACCCGGCGATAGTTTCCGGGTCGATTCCCGCGAATGGTTCGACGGGTTCATTAAAAACGATGACTCTGCCGACGATATTCTCAATGCCCCCATGAATAAGGTGCACGGTCTTTCCGGTCCGTTCCGGATCGAAGGGGCGGAACCCGGCGACCTCCTGGTCGTTGACATTCTCGATGTCGGACCCATTCCCGAAGAGCAAGGTCCACTAGCCGGCCAAGGGTGGGGTTACACTGGGATTTTTGCACGGTCAAATGGTGGCAGCTTCCTGGTCGATCAATTTCCTGACGCCTATAAGGCAGTGTGGGACTTCCACGGCCCCTGGGCCACCTCACGTCACGTTCCAGAAGTGAAATTTGAGGGCATGATCCACCCGGGTCTCATGGCAACCGCGCCCACCCAGGAACTGCTGAATAAATGGAATCAACGCGAGGGTGACCTCATTGCCACCGACCCAAACCGGCTACCACCGCTCGCTCTATCTCCGGAACCAGATCAAGCAGTTCTCGGCAGCGTGCCAGCTAGCGATTGGGATCGTGTTGCTGGCGAAGCAGCCCGGACGGCACCACCGCGAGAAAACGGCGGGAACCAGGACATCAAGAACCTCACCAAAGGCACACGGGTGTTTTATCCCGTCTTTGTTGAGGGCGCGAATTTCTCCGTTGGAGACCTTCACTTTTCCCAAGGTGACGGCGAGATCACGTTCTGCGGTGGTATCGAAATGAGTGGCTTCCTCGAGCTGCACGTCGACTTGATCAAAGGCGGCATGGACACCTATGGGGTCAGCGAAAACGCGATCTTCATTCCAGGCCGACAAGCCCCGCAGTACAGCGAATGGATTTCCTTTTCAGGTACCTCGGTCACCTTGGACGGTGAACAGCGCTATCTTGATTCACACTTGTCCTATCAACGGGCCATCCTGCACGCCATCGAATATCTCTCCAAATTCGGCTACTCCAAAGAGCAGGCATACCTCTTGTTAGGCGGGGCGCCCATCGAAGGGCGACTTTCCTCAGTAGTCGATATCCCAAACTCGTGTTCAACGGTCTACATCCCTACCGCTATTTTTGATTTCGATGTGCGACCCTCAGCAGATGGTCCACACCAAATCGATCCGGGAATCGGTGCACCGAAAGCCTCAGATCCGACGACCAACTGATGATGCTCACACTTGAGGTGGGGGCCAAAACGGTCTCCACCCCGAGTGTGTGCCTATTAGGCGCTAGCAATGGTTAGCGCCGAAGTTTGTGGCCTTGGGGATCATAGAGCGGGTCGGTAGCGACTCGGGCTGGGACCGGACGGTCAAAGTGTTTGATGATCACTTCGGTATCCGGCGAGGTGACCTCCGGATCAACCCATGCATACGTAATGGTCTTGCCGATGGTATAACCAAAGTCCGACGACGCCGTATAGCCGACTAACTCTCCGTGTGTATCCCGAACCGGAGAGCCGGGATTTGGCGCGCCGAAGGGGAACTCCGAGACCAATGAGACCATGTGCCGCGTGGTCACCGGCGGCGTCGATAAGGCCTCATATCCGATGAAGTCAGTCTTGGATTTCGACACGGCAAACCCAAGCCCAGCCTGATCTGGTCGGTGCTCTTGGGTGATGTCAGCTCCGTATGACCGGTAGCCTTTTTCCAGCCGGAGCGCGTTGAATGCCAATCGACCGCCGATCACGATCCCATACGGATTCCCGGCGGAGTAAATCTCTTCCCATAGCCGCGCCCCATGGTCGGCCGTGGTATAGAGTTCCCAGCCGAGTTCGCCCACATAGGACACTCGTAAGGCCAGTACCGGCACGGCTGACACATAAAGCTGTTTCGCCTGGAAATACCCAAAGCCGTCGTTACTGATGTCATCGTCGGTCAGCTGGGACAAGACGTCGCGGGCATGGGGCCCCCACAGCCCGATGCAGCAGGTGCCAGCGGAAACATCGGTCACGACGACCTGTTCACCGGTACGGATCTGGTTGCGTAAATGGACCAGATCTCGGTGACCGTTGACCCCGAGGAAGTAATCGTCGGAGGCAATTCGAGTAACGGTGATGTCGGATAAAATGCCGCCGCGGTCATCAAGCATGAGCGTATATGTTACGGCGCCGGGCTCCTTCGCGACCGTGTTGGTGGCCACCCGCTCGAGGAGGATTGTGGCGTCCGGTCCCGTCACCCGATATCGCATCAGGGAGGTCATGTCATACATCGCCACCCGATTGCGCGTCGCCCACGCTTCCGCCACAGCGATTGGCGAGAACTCGGATGCGTCCCAAGGCGGAATTTTTGGAAAAGTGAGATCTGCTTCTTCCAAGACGCGACGATTATCTTCCAGCCATAGAGGCCGTTCCCAGCCATTAGCCTCCACAAAGTGAGCACCGGCTAAGTTTTGGTAAAAATAAAATGGTGAGGTCCGAAGCCTACGCAGCTTGACCGAGGCCGCGCGTGGATGCCGGATATCGTAGACCTCGTCGTAGGATTCCATGCCTTTTTGACGAGCGAATTCGGGTGAGAGCAGTTGCGTATCAAAACGCGCCACATCTAACCCCGCCGCATCAATGCCCGGATGTCCCGTAGTAATCCACTCGGCCACCACTTGGCCTACCCCGGCGGAGGCAGTGACCCAGACGGCCTGAGCTAACCAGACGCCGTCAACCGTTTGCGACGGCCCTAGAAGTGGTCCACCATCTGGCGTGAAAGAAAAAATCCCATTGAACGAGCGCTGGGTATCCAGCCCCGCTTGCCGCACCGAGGGAAAAATGCGCTGAATCTCCTGCCAGGTGGGTTCGTAGTCGCGGTAGGTGAACTCATGACGCGAAGGCTGCCGATTAGCCTGATGCGCTTGAGCAGGAGTGGCCAGTTCGTCCTGTCGTACTTCCAGCGGTCGATGCTCGTACGCGCCGATGACCAACCGTTTGCCTTGCTGGCGGAAGTACATGCCGGCACCCTGATGACGAATCATCGGAAAATCGCATGCCTCATCATTGACGGCGCCTTGGAATTCGTCGAGCTCATGGCTGAAACCCAAGCCATGTTCCACCGGTTGCATGGGGAGATTGCGCCCCAGCCATTTGCCTAGGGTCGGTCCCCAGATCCCGCCGGCTGCTACCACGACCTCTGCATCAATGACGCGTTCGTTCTCGCCGGTCAGCGCGTCGACGACTCTGACGCCGCGGACCGCTCCGTGCTCGATGACGAGGCCCACCGCCTGCGTGTACTCGAAAAATTGTGCGCCGTGCTCGATGGCTCGTTCGGCTTGGGCAGTTACCGCCCGGACTGAGTGCACGACTGCATCCGTGGGAGTATGTAACGCCCCGAGCAGGTCGGTGGTCTCAATGCTGGGCCACAGCGTGTGAACGCCCTGCGCGTCGAGCAATTCAGATTCCACGCCCCACGATTGGGCAAAACCGTGGCGCCGTTTAAGCTCGCGATACTGCTCATCCGTGTAGGCCAGCTCGAGGCCACCGACTCGTTTGAGGAGCCAATCGTCGTCGCCACCAGGATTGAGGGCATCCAATTTATTTAGAGTTCGTTGAGCAAGTTCCGACATCGCTTTGGATGGGTTGATCTGGAAGACAAAACCCGGTGCATGTGACGATGAGCCGCCGGTTTCATACAGCGGTCCCTGGTCAACCACGATGACATTTCGTAGACCACGTTGTGTCAGTTCGTCGGCTAGTGCGGCTCCTACGACACCCGAGCCAATAATGACGACTTTCGATTCGGTAGTGGCTATGTTTGGCATTTCCCACTCCTGGGTTGCATATGTTGCAACTTATGCGTACAGTGCAACTGTGATATATGGCACAAAGTGTAGTCAGGTTATGCGGTAGTCCACAAGGGCAGTGAGACAACGCGGGAGGATGCATCGCATGAGCACGAATCAATCGGTGGACCGTGCCTTGCGCATTCTGTGGGTTCTCAATGGTAGCCAGCGGGCGACGGTCACTGAGATCGCCAAGGAGCTACAGGTGCATAAGTCCACGGCGTCACGCTTGCTCGCGGCATTAGAACGGCATCGGTTGGTAGTTCGACAACCGGACGATCTTGCCTACGGGCTTGGCCATGGCATTCTGCAGCTGGCAAGCTCTGTCCACGCCCAAGACGATCTCACCCGTTCCGCGCAGTCGCTCGTGGAAGCGGTAGCCGAGCACTTCAAACTCACCGCAAATGTAGCTATCCGCGACGAGATATTCGCCGTCAACATTGCTCAATCAGACCCCAGTGACAAGTTCTTTGCGCCGCGACAATACGTCGGCCGTCGCACCCCCGGACACGCCACCAGTAGCGGCAAAGTCCTACTGGCCTTTGCCGACCAGAAGATTCAGGACCACATGTTGGCGGCTCCTTTGCAACGTTTTACGCCCCAAACCATAACGAGCCCACAAGACCTGCGAAACGAACTCGCGCTGGTTCGGCAACGCGGATGGGCCGTGTCGAATCACGAGTGGGATGAAGATATGACGGCCCTGGCGGTCCCGTTGCTTGGGAATCACAGCGCTGTGATCGCTGCGTTAACCATCACTGGCTTTAGTCACGATTTGCCGCCAGAGGCGTTTACGGAACGCGCGCACGAACTGCTGGCTTTCACCCAACGCTACGGGCGGCTCCTGCACTAATCTGGTGCTGGACTGCAACGACGCCGACTCGAGATACGAAAAAACCTCGGTATTTCACCGAGGTTTTCTACTGTAGTGGCAGATACTGGATTCGAACCAGTGAAGGCAATGCCAGCTGATTTACAGTCAGCCCCCGTTGGCCGCTTGGGTAATCTGCCATGTCCACGTCTTGCGTGCACGAATGTTTACCTTACCAGCACTTTTTTATTTTTGCGAATCGATGTACTCTCTCCACTCTCCCACGTGGGACGGGCCACCGAATCATAGGGTGACTCAGAGATTCAAGCTAAACTTTGTTCAGAAGCCCGTCGTCTCGTCTGCGCTAGGAGGCCGTATGGCCAAGGAATCGACTTTTGACATCGTATCTGAGGTGGATAAACAAGAAGTTGCAAACGCCGTGAATCAAGCGGCCAAAGAGATTCACCAACGCTATGACTTCAAAGATACAGGTGCCACCATCGAGCACACTGACAACACGATCACGCTCACCGCGAATGCGGCGGATCGAGTCAACGCTGCATTAGATGTGCTGCAGTCCAAGCTGGTCCGCCGAGGTGTCTCACTCAAAGCATTAAATGCCGGCGAACCTGTGGCCTCGGGCAAACAGCACAAGATTACCGCGACGATTCAAGAAGGTATCGACCAACCCACCGCGAAAAAGATTTCAAAGCAGATTCGCGATAGTGCACCGAAGTCCGTCAAAGCCACCATTCAGGGAGATCAATTGCGCGTAGCGTCCAAGTCGCGTGATGATTTACAAGCCACCATCGAGCTGTTGCGTGATTTTGAAGACGCCCCGTTGCAATTCGTAAACTTTAAGTAAGTCTTAGGAGCCCTTCGATGATGTATCTCATTACTTTCAACAAGATCATTTACACCACCCCCACGTCGGTGGGTCAATTCCTGGTGCGGCGGCAAGACGGTGATGTCTTTGAGCGTATGACTTACGCCGAGCCGGAAGTTCACATCAAAATTGATGACGTGCTGCAACCTGCCTTGCGCGGAGGATTTAAACACCCGGACGGGCTGATTGTCGATGAGAGCCTCGTGGATATCATGACCGCGCCAGAACGCCTGGAGCAGGCAGCTGCAGCGCAGGACGCCTTAGAGACACAACTCAACGAGTTACGTACGAGTCCAGTCCCGGTCACGGATGCCAGCCACGCCCATCAGATTGACCAGTTGTCGCGTGAGGCCCGGCTGGACCATGAAGAAGCACTGGGATGGGCAAAGACAGAGCGTACCGACTTATTGAATCGGCCCATTGATGAGGCGTTGCAGCAACACTGGGAGAACCGCTAGCCTACGCTGAATTACTGGTGCTGGCCCATATCTCGGGCTTGTTGCGTCAGGCGCTCTACGCGTTCTTCCATAGGCGGGTGTGTGGAGAACCAGTTACGAATCTTGCCCGCAAATGGGTTCGCAATCATCATGTGTGCCGCAGACTTGACTCGATGATCTTCAGCCGGCATTGGATGCCGCTGGACGCCACCGGAAATTTTCTGCAACGCCGACGATAATGCGAGCGGATCGCCGGTCAGTACTGCCCCGTCGTGGTCCGCTGAGGTCTCACGGTCGCGCGAGATACCGGCTTGAATGAGCGAGGCGGCTAATGGCGCCAAAATGGCACCGAGCAGATTGAGTAGACCGTTATTATTGTTACCGCGATTGAACAGCAACATGTAGGCGACACCTTGAATGACCGTGCCCAGAGCCGCCGCAACCGATGACGTCAAGATATCGCGGTTATATACGTGCATCAGTTCGTGTCCGGTCACTGCCCGCAATTCGCGAGGCGACAATAAGTGCATGATGCCTTCAGTAAAGCAGATTGCGGCGTTTTCCGGGTTACGACCGGTGGCAAACGCATTAGGTTGAGGCGTCGGTGCTACATAGATCCGCGGAGCTGGTTCTCCGGCTTTGATAGCGAGATCGTGCACCATATCGTAAAGACCACTGAACTGTTGCGGGTCGGCTGGATATGCTCGCATGCTGCGCAACGCGATTTTATCGGAGTTCCAATACGTCACCGCGGTGGTTACTAACCCGATCCCGGTGAATAGTATGATCCACATACTGCTCCCGGTGGAAGCGGAAATCGCACCACCGATCGCAACTAGGATGCCCAACATCAGGGCAAATAAAAACCACGTTTTCGTGCGATTTCGTGTTGCGCGTTGCATGCTGTCGTCTTCCTCTAACTATGTGCTGCTGCTCTGGCTCTCGCGCGCGCTAGTCGCATCTGTTCGTCACGATCCACAACTTTGACGCGTTCACGCTCGACCGGTCCATTCTCGGTTTCAATATCACCCAGGTTGATCTCGTGATTATCGAGTTCTTTCCACCCATGCCAGTCACTATATTCAATGCCGCGTTGTTCTAATAGGTGCAAAATGGCATTTTCATCTGGATTTTGCGCGGTGTAGAGATGCTCGACATCTTCGATAATGTGTCCGATGGTCTCTAACGCGTCACCCTTGGTATGCCCAATCAACCCGACAGGGCCGCGTTTAATCCAGCCGGCGGTGTATAGCCCCGGAACAGGATTGCCGTCGGCATCCAACACGCGGCCTTCGTCATTTTTGATGATGCCACGTTCTTCATCGAACTGGATCTGCGGGACGGCAGAGCCAAAGTACCCAATAGCCCGGTACACAGCCTGGACCGGGTACATTTTCATTTCGCCGGTACCGCGAACATTACCGGTGCCATCCAACTCCATGCGCTGCATGCGAATGCCAGCCACCTTACCGTTTTCGGTCAAGATCTCTTCTGGAGCTTCCAAGAAATGCAGGTGAAGTCGACGGGACGCACCGGTGCCTTCTGGATGGTCTTCTTGTTCAATCAGCCAGTTGGTCAAGGTGTTGACCATGTTGCGTACCTGGTTGGACTCTTCTGCCGCTTTTTCTGATGCTTCATCAAACTCGAAATCATCTTCGTACAAGATGATGTCGCAGTCTTCGATCTTTTTTAATTCCCGAAGTTCTAACGGTGTGAACTTCACCTGTGCTGGCCCACGGCGACCAAAGATATGGACATCGGTAACCTGCGAGGCAGCTAAGCCTTCATAGACGTTGTCCGGAATCTCAGTGGTTAGCATCTGCTTGGCTGGTTTGGATAACACACGTGCCACGTCTAGGGCCACATTGCCGTTGCCGATGACGGCAACCTCTTTGGCGGATAAGTCCCAATGACGATCGACATCTGGATGACCGTCATACCAGTTGACGAAATCTGCTGCACCAAAGGAATTTTCGGCGTCAACGCCGGGGATATCCAGTCGCGCGTCTTTAATGGCGCCGGTTGCAAACACGATGACATCGTAGTAAGTGCGCAGCTCGTCGAGGTGGATATCTGTGCCGTAGTCGACATTGCCGATGAACCGAATGTCACCGCGATCCATGACCCGATGGAGGGCTTTGATAATGCCCTTGATCCGCGGGTGATCAGGTGCCACACCGTATCGAATCAGACCAAAAGGGGCTGGATAGCGGTCAAAGAGGTCAATGGATACCTCGAAATCGATATCAGCTTTTTGGAGTGAATCAGCGGTGTACACACCGGCCGGACCGGCACCGATAATGGCGATCCGCAATGGACGATGCATAGTTTCGGACACTAAATTCCCTTTACTCATGAAGACACTAGCCGTAGCAATCTTAATTACGTAACTACCGTATCGCCTAATCCTGGTTGTCAGCTATGAATTCAGCGGTCAGCAACAGTGGCTGTGATAAGGATGACGGCTAGACTGGAAGCTATGGCTCGACGCAATGCTCCCGTATTTTATCCCAGCTACCAAGGCTTAGTATCCAAGCTACTGGACCGTTCCTGGCAGGCCACCGACGGCATGGATCCCGCCCAGCTGCATGAATTAGTCCAAGCTTCAGTTGCCGCCCAGCAGCTTCGAGACCTCGGTAACGAGCCGACCACCGCCCATTTGGTGCCGCTGTCATTGCAGGAATTTTATTTGGCGCTTGGGGTGTCAGAAATGATGGAGACGAATCATTTCTTCTTCGATCCCGATGAGCTTGAGATTCGTGACAACATGGTCATGTTTGTTGAAGATGCCATCGAGTCAACCGTTTGGGCTGTGCCCTTAGACCAAGTGTCACTGCCCGATCCGATAATCTACCGTCGAACCGTTGGAGCCGACGAACCTGATGGGGCTGGAACTTGGGAAACCACGAACTCGACTGTGTCAGAATTCATCACAGACATCTTGACCTGGAACTACACGGAGGACGACCTTGACTGATTACACCGGACACGGACCGCACCCGACTCCCCCGCAGATTCAATCGCATGCTCCTGCCGGGTACGTGTGCCCATTCTGCGGGCTCGTCAACGGTGACGTGGCAGACCCGAATAATCGCTGCGAGCTGTCCGATGTGATCTATCAGGACGATGAACTCATTGTCTTCACCGCCGCAGATGGTTTTGGTCCCCATGCCGGCCACGTCATGATTTGCCCGACCGAACACTATGAGGCGCTGTATCACTTACCGGATCGTATTCTGATGCGTATCGCGCTGATGGTGCGCGAAGTCGCGTTTGCCATGAAGCGCGCGTGGAATCCAGAAGGCATCTCAACCCGACAGCACAATGAGCCTTCCGGCAATCAGCATGTCTGGCATTATCACTTGCACGTGTTTCCCCGCTACGCCGACGATATGCTCTACCGGCAGCTGCGCCAGCCCATGGATGTGGCCTATCGTGCAGAAATCGCCCAGGATATTAAGGCAACTCTGAATCCCGCCACGACGTTCTTGCCGAACGATTAAGCATCGCGCGAGACGACGTATTGCGCGAAGAGTTGCAGTGCGGTTTTGACCGGCGAATCATCGAGCCGGTCAAGTGCCGCGTTGGCCTTATCTGCCCACTGTTCGGTCAACTCCCAAGCGCGCTCAATGACCTGATGTGTTGAAACGGCTTGCACCGCGAGGCTGAGTTGTTCGTCAGTATCGAGTGGCCCGTCGACGAGTTTCAGCGCTTCGACGGCGTCAGCATCCCCCTGTGCTGCCGCTTGGCGAAGTAATAATACCGGCAGGGTTTCAAGGCGTTCTTTGAGATCGGTGCCCTGGACCTTACCGGAAGTATCCGAGGGACTCGTCACGTCAATGATGTCGTCGGCTAGTTGAAAGGCCATGCCAAGATTGCCGCCGTACGTCGCCGCGATGTCAATAAGATCTTCCGAACCGCCCGCCAGCAACGCGCCTAGAAAAGCGCTGGTGGACAGCAGCGAAGCGGTTTTGCCGTCAATCACGCGCAGGTAGTGTTCTAGCGGATCGTCGTCAGGTTCGGGCCCAACGGTCTCCCACAGCTGTCCCATGACTAACCGTTCAAAGGTCCGGGCATGTTCGGTGACCGCACGGGTACCCAGGGTAGACATTTCGGCAGAGGCTCTAGCAAAAATGAGATCCCCGGCGAGGATGGCAATCGAATTCGACCACTGCTGGTGCACTGCTGTGACACCGCGACGTTGATCGGCTTCATCCATGACGTCATCGTGGTACAAGGTTGCAAGATGGGTCAGTTCGAGCGCGACCGCGGCTTTGCGAATATTTTCACTCGGTTCAGCAACCTTTCCTGAACCGACGTGTTCGTCTGCCAATAACGACGATAGGACCGTCACAATCGGGCGGACTCGTTTGCCGCCAGCGGTGAGTAAATGACGCGTGGTGACATGGGCTAACTGGTCCGCATAGGCCAGTGCATCCGACAAATCTTCTTCGATCTTTGACAGGCTGGTTAACAGCACGTCAAATAGCTGCTCATGCTCCCGCAGCGCGTCAATACCCGGAGGCAGCGAAATAGATATATCCACCCGTATAACCCTACACTAGCGACCCATTTCAGCCGCTGGAATCCACGTCGTACACAATTGTGCCTGTCTGGACCATAAACTTACCTCGCTCTACGACGACAGGGGGCGAGATTACCGCTCAGTACATCGGCAGTTCAGCTGTCCGAGCACAGTGCTGGAGCTACGATTTCTCCGAGTATTGCGAACGCAACGAACGGACTTCATCGTTGGGCGGCCTTTTGTGCCACCAACGTCGGGCGGGCTGCGGCGCACCATGACGCCGTTTGTGCAGCCATGACCACAAGAATCGTCGGCGCGGCCAGATAATAGTTATGCGGTCGTTCATCGTATTCTCCTTGATGCCACGACACCGAGCTAGGAAAAAGGACAGCGTATGACAGACCCGACCAGTTGAAAAAACCGGTACATTATTGCCTATCATGTCTTTTTCCGCTGTTGCCTTTCAACTCTCTGACGCTCAGGTAGCTCAATTGCCCGATCAAATCATCGGCAAGAGCACGTGTGCATTCTCGCGTCACCAGTTGGGAAAGCTCGGCTTCGGAGAACGATTTCGGTTCACCACCCGCGGTACGAACCGATTCTCAGCCGCTCGAGACCGCTGGAGCGAACTCACTGACGTCACACCAACGGCTGTGCCGAGTTCGCTCAGTGTCGCGGCGCCAGTATGCTTTGCAGCATTCACCTTCGACGCTCGCTCTGCGTTCGATTCCATCATGATCGTGCCAAAGTTCGTCCTGGACCGTACGCCCGGCAGTACCTGGTTGCACTACACCTACGACGCGACTACCGTCCTTGGCAGTCCCGAGGAGATCTTTGCCGAATTTCTCAATGACCTACCCTCAGAGCCAACCGTTGCTTCCCATACTGATTTCACCACGGTTGCAGCGCAATTATCTGAGGCGGCATTTCAGGAGTCTGTGCAAACGGCCGTTGAGATGCTAGCGCAACAAGACTTCGAAAAGATCGTTCTTGCCCGCGATGAACTACTCAAGGGTGCCGCTGAGTTCCATATCCCGGCGACAATGCGCGCCCTGGCTAGCGATAATCCCACGGCATGGACCTATAAGGTCGACAACCTGGTCGGGTCAACTCCAGAACTTTTAATCGCCCGGCAGGCCAATGCCGCAAAAGCCCGGGTATTGGCTGGAACAGTGGATCGCGATGTGGCCATCAACGAGCAGTTAATTGCTGAGCAGCTTTCCGAAAGCCCGAAACAAATCTTCGAACATCAAGCCGCAGTGGACTCGTTGGTCGAAAAACTGGCACCCTTTGCTACCCAACTCCAGGTTTCCGAACAACCTTTTGTGTTGCCCCTCCCCAATGTGTATCACCTTGCCACCGATGTCTCGGCTGAGCTGACTTCTAGCACCTCCATCTTGGATTTGGTAGCGGAAATCAATCCGACAGCGGCCGTCGGTGGCACACCGCGGGAGGCCGCAGTCGATGCCATCTGGCAGTTGGAAGCCGAAACCCACGGCATGGATCGCGGCCTGTATGCCGGTGCCGTGGGCTGGCTAGACGCCGAGGGGCAAGGTGAGTTTGGCATAGCATTGCGCGGCAGCATTATTGAAGATGCCCACCACGTTCGCGTGTTCGCCGGCGGTGGTATCGTTGATGGCTCCGACCCGGAAGCCGAACTGGCCGAAACCCACGCCAAAATGCGACCCATGAAAAAAGCCCTACGTATTCGTAGCGCATGAGATTCGCTCAGTTCTGGGTGCACGCTCGACTCCGATCACCGTCGCCACTGCTGAGCATACCGGTCCACTCTGCCTCAACGTAGAACTAGCGCAGTTCAACTTTCTTATCCATATCTCGGCTGGCCCAGGCGAGCAGTCCGGCGATCACCACTACATGGATAAACACAATGCTCAGGGGCAACAGCGGCGAGTCCGGGGTCGCCATCGCACTTTGAAACAGACTGGTCGCACGTACTTCGCCCGTTGACATGTCCACGACCGGCGGGATAAAAAACGAGACAAGCCCGAGAATTTGCATGATCACGTAGTACCCCATAAACACAATAATTGGACCTCCAATACTTAGGCGCCGTGCCCATCCCCCGCTGCCAATCACCACACTGGAAAACATTGAGGCAAGTGGCATCACGACCATCCAGGTGGCGCTCACAAGAAGAAATAGCCATAAACCAGACAGTTGACCCAACGCTAGCTGTAGTTCCCGATAGGCTTCCGCTATCCCGCCGCCCATACTCAGGGCGAGTTGACCTTGGAGAAAGAGCACACCCAGCGTCAAGAGACTGACAAGTATTGTCACTAACAAGGCAAACAGGATCTTTGTCCAGAAGAGCTTGCGACCCCTGACTGGTAAAGAATGGGTCAGTAAGGCGCCACTGCCGTAGCTGCTTCGGTAAAAATCGATCGCGAAAAATAGCTGTACCGCAGGCACTACGATAAACGTCAACATGAGGGCAAAGATCAGCCCAATGACCCCAACAAAAAGTCCCAGCAGGTCGGCTAAAGCGATGAGCACGACCGCGATGCCGAGTATGACCAGTAATGGACGCTTCGTTCGGATAAGTTCGTGCCGAAGGATAGTAGTCGTCATGAGATATACAGCTCCTTGAAATAGTCATTGAGCGACTGTTGACTGTCAGAGCGCAATTCTTCGACCTCACCCATTGCGATAATTCTGCCGTGCCGCATGAAAATAGCCTCGTCCAGCAGATGTTCAATATCGGCCACCAGGTGTGTGGTAATAAGCATGAGCGCTTCGGGATGCATCGCTGCCAGGATTGCCTGGAGGGTAGAATCGCGTGCCGCCGGGTCTACTCCACTGATCGGTTCATCAAGTAAATAGATTTGCGCTTCACGCGACATCATCAGGGCCACGTGTACTTTCTCGCGTTGGCCCTTACTCATCTCATGAAGGCGATCGTCTGCTGTGATTTTGAAGGTATCCAGCAGGTTTTTACAGGTGGTGCGGTTAAAGTCAGCGAAGAAGTCTTCGAAATATTCGACCATATAGCCAACTTCTGCCCGAAGTGGCATGTTGGGTGTATCGGGAAGAAAACTCACGACACTTTTCGTATACGGTCCCGGCTCACGCCCATTGATCGTCACACGCCCGCTAGTCGGTTGATTCAGACCGGCCAAAATGCGTAACAGCGTAGTTTTTCCGCAGCCATTTTCCCCGAGCAAGCCTACGATTTTGTTCCCGCTCAGATTCAAGGAGAGGCCATCTAGCGCCCGGACTTGTCCGTATTCTTTCGTCAGATGTTCGACACTAATCATTGGCCCCCCAGTACTTTTTGAGTAGCTCGACTGCATGATCCTGTGTCACACCGATCCCTTGAAGACGATCGATAGATTCACGCACAATGTCTTGCGCCGAGTCATTCCGCAGTGCATTGAGCGATTCGATATCGCCGGTTACAAACCGTCCTGATGTGCGCTCGCTTTTCGTTGTTCCGTTACGGTCAAGCTCTGCTAAGGCTCGCTGGACCGTATTGGGGTTGACCTTATAATCAAGCGCCAATTCTCTGGTGGAAGGAATCTTCATACCCGGCTCCCATTCGCCAATGATGATTCGGCGTGTGAATTCAGCGACGAGTTGCTGCCAAATTGGTTGCGAAGAATCAAAATCCATGTCACCCCTCTATCGCATTACTGTATTAGGTAAATAATACAGTAACACAGTGGGCTGCTGACGGTCTATCCCCGTGTCGAATAATTCGGACGCGCGCCACTTCAATGGGTGCAAGCTCACTAGACTCGCAAGGTGAACCGAGTTGCAAGTCTTGGCCTAGGAGAGACGCATGTCCCAGCAGCCGTTCCCTCTTTTTGCCGTCATTGGAGCGGGGATTATCGGTGCAGCCGTCGCTCGTGAGCTCACCCAGAGATTTCCGCGTGCTGCAGTCACAGTCTTTGAGAAGGAGTCCCGTGTCGCCGCCCATCAGACCGGGCATAATTCAGGCGTCGTCCATGCGGGGTTGTACTATGAGCCTGGCAGTCTCAAAGCTCGCCTGTGTCGTCGCGGGGTCGAGCTGATCAGCGAATACGCCCGGGCAAAGCAGGTTCCCTTCGAAGAATGCGGCAAGCTCGTCATAGCACTGCGCGCCGAAGAACAACCGCGGCTGGAAGCGATCTGTGAACGGGCCGTCGCTAACGGGGTGCCCGATGTTTCACTGATCGGGCCCAAGACGATTCGGCAACTTGAACCCAACGCGGCAGGTCGTATGGCACTTCATTCACCACATACGGCCATTATCGATTTTGCTGCTATCACGCGAGCGCTCATCGACGATGTACAAGCTGCCGGTGGCTCACTGCGGCTCAATACCAGAGTCGTCGATATCAGTATCGAGGCACAGAGGTGCAGAGTCACGACTCAAACCGGGAATGCCACACGCACCGAGCAGTTCGATTTTGTGGTTTCCTGTGGCGGGTTACAGTCTGATCGATTAGCCCAGTTAGCCGGGGGCGCCAAGTACCCGGCGATCGTTCCGTTCTTTGGTCAGTACGCACAGCTTGCACCAGAGTACCGCGATATTCTCCACGGCTTGGTGTATCCGGTACCTGATCCGGCGTACCCCTTCTTGGGAGTGCATTTGACCAAGCGGGTCGATGGCGAGATGCTCGTGGGACCGAACGCCTTTTTGTCTTTCGGGCGAGAAAACTACACGGGTTGGAATGTTGGATTCAAAGACAGTTTCGACATCCTCAGAAACCAAGGGTTTTGGAAGTTCGCAGCCGGTAATACCAAAGCAGCATGGCATGAATTAGCGGCCGTAGTGTCCCGGAAGAGATTTCTCAACGGTGCTGCGACCTATGTGCCCGGGTTGCGTGGTGCACAGGCCTCCCCCATCACGCGCGGTATCCGGGCTCAGGCGCTCGACGAACACGGACAGTTAGTTGATGATTTCGTCATTGAACACCTCGGGCGTGCCACGTTCATTCGCAATGCGCCCTCCCCCGGCGCGACCTCGTCGATGGCTATTGCAGAACACATCGTTGATACCGTAGCTGCCACCCACGACCTGCCCAGCACTGAATAAGGAGCCAAGCCGTCGAGGCTGCTACTGATAGGACACGAACCAGGGTTTTGGCTCAATTTCGAAGGTCTGCTTCGGCGAAAACATTGGCTTATCCTGGCGGTAGAAGTTCTTCCACGCCATGTGCATGTCTTCCGGGAGGTCTTGTTTCAATACCCGCCATGTGTCGAGTTTTTGTTCAGGAGTGCCGTGTCCGTCAGCGTGTAGGACCATCGCCAGCTCCGGATGATCCGTATTGACTTGTTCACGGTCGGGGATCATGGAGGTCCGGAATTGGTGAAGTATCACCATCTTTTGCGGCAATTCGTGTTCTGCGGTCAACTCAGCCAGCCACTGCGTGGTTTCGTTAATTTCGGCGGCACTGACCGAGCCGATTTGCTGCATGTGTACCTGTCCGGGGGCAAGTCGCCATTCGGGATCTAACGCAAGACCTACATTGGGTCGGGTCAAGAAGTCTTCGAATAATTTCGCCTGGGATAAGAAATCCGCGTGCCCCGGCTGCAGATCGAGCACTACGTAAATATCGTGCTCCTCGGCGGCGTCGAGATATTCTGCTATCGCCGCCCGGTCTGCCACTGCGGAGTAATTGCCATCCTCTCCTGGAGCAGATGAGGCCATCGTGACGATGATTTCAAAAGCTGGGATCACCTGTTTATCGGTGTGTTTCTCGTAGTATTCCGCCAAATCGATGACTCGTTCGGCCGATGCTTGTGGGTCTTGTTCTCCCAAGGCACCAAGTTCTGGATATTCTGGATGCCCATAAAGCGCGATGAAGCGTTTCTCGGGAAAGAGCTCAGTTCCCCCACCAATGAGTTCAGGAGGCTCTTCGGTCGGAGATGGCTCCGGGCTTGGCTTTGCCGCCTGCTCTGGGGTAGCAGACGTATCTGGGTCTGGAGCCTCAGCGGGGCTCTCGCCACTGCAGCCGGCAAGGAATAAGGCAGCAGCCAGCAAGGCTGCGAGGGCACGAGTTAAACGGGACATAACTCACATCTCATACGGTCGGGGAAGGAACTGCCCTAGCTTATCCCGGGAGTCTGAGAACGCTTAGCTCTGCTGTGCCCGTTTCGTTTCGCGGTTGGCGATGATCTGATCGTAGCCCTGCCGATAGGTCGGATAGGTCAATGAGCCCAACAGTTGGCTCAGCAGATCGCCGTTGAGTACACGCCCAGTCGACTGCGCCGGTTCGATCATTGGAGGGGCCGCTACGTTGAGCCTGGCAGCAATATATTCCACGACGTCACCTAACAACACCCCAGGGGCTTGATCTATCGCATGCAGGATCGCCGGTGGCGTCTCGATGGTCAGCATCTGGTGCAGTGCGCGAGCCAGGTCGGTCTGATGCACCCGATTCGTCTGGCGGGCGTACTGGACCGGCTCTTGAGTAAGGACTTTGCGGAGCAACATTTCACGTCCGGGTCCGTAGATTCCGGCAGGACGCACGATGTGCGCGCCGAATAACTCGATGGCTAACTGTTCACCCGCCACCAGCGTTTCGCCTCGCGCGCTGACCGGAGCGACTGCATCGGCTTCGGTCAGTGCACGATCGGCGCGGTGTCCTTCGAACACGCGCGTGGAGGAGACGAATACGACCCGATCGGGCACACGGGGCAGCGCATCCGCTAGGTGCTGCAGCGCCACGAGGTAACCGCTGGTTCCTTCCACACTTGGCATGGACGGCGTCAGTGTGATGACCATCGCGTCGACATTGGGAAGCGGTTGGTCCACCGGCTCCAAGAGATCGATGGGTACCTGGTGAAACGTGTCGGGCAGGATGCTGGGGTTTCGTCTGAGGCCATAGACCTTTGCTCCGGCAGACACCAGGTGGTGTCCCACTTCGGTGCTCACTTGTCCGCATCCGACGAATAGGACACTGGGTGGAGTACTGTGCTGACTCATCGTCATACCTGGTTCCGATACCTAAACAAACGTTGCACGGACCGCAGCTTGCACGGCAGCGTGAACTTCGGGGCGCTGGCTACGATCCGACACGACCTCTAATACGCGGCGGCCCTCAGTCGGATCGCCGAGCATGTGAATGAGTTGTTGCTCTGAGCTCAGGCGTTCATGTTGTACCCCGTGAGCAGCACAGATCGCGCCGATATCAACGGTATGAGGGGTTCCGAAAAAGCGCTCGACCACCGAGTCCATACCGGGACGTTTTGCCACTTCGCCGTGTTCCAGGCCGTGGAAAATCGCACCACCCGAGTCATTAATGACGACAATATCGAGGTTAGGCTCTTGTTCGGTGGGACCCAACAGCAACCCGTTGGTGTCATAGAGAAACGTCAGGTCCCCGACTAACAGTGTGGTGCGTTCCCCGGTGGCCAGGCTGATACCTGAAGCCGTGGAGATCGTTCCGTCAATCCCGGCTAACCCGCGGTGCGCAAACACCGTTGAGGTGGCCTCCGTCGGAGGACGCCAGGCCAGATCGACATCGCGAATGACCGACGACGAGCCCAGCACCAGTTGGCCCAAAGCAGTCGCCGAGACCAGTTGCGCGGTGCGCATCGCACCTGGCTTACCGACGGTATACTGCCGATTCGTCAGGGCCTGTTCCAGCGCACGCTGGGCTCGTTGGGCCGCCGACTGCCAGGACCCCAACCATCCGGGCGGGCCCGTCCCGGCGAATTCCGCCAACGATTGCACATCCCCCACTAACTCTTCCCTGCGAGCGCCCGGCGAGAACCAGCCGACGGGTCGCGGATGGTATAGCGCTGCTTTCACGTCGTCGCGTTTCAGCAGTGCTTGCAGTTGTCGCGACAGCGTTGGCCGACCGAAGACGATGATACGACGGATATGTTCGCCCAAGGGATGGGCGTGTTCACCAAGTCCGCCCTCGGGACCCAGCAGATACGGGTACGCGGCGATGGCGTTGCGCGAGAACCGAGCATTCGACGAGGGTTCAGCCAGTAATGGCAGGCCCAAGGCTAAGGCGAAGTCGTGGGCGATCGGTCCGGCGCCGTGGCCCGCGACGACCACGGTGTGGCGTTCCCGCAGTCCGGTAACTTCAACCAGCTGTTCAGGGTAGGACTGGCCGCGTTCGCTCCAGCGCTTATCGACCTGGAACCGCGGTTGCCCCTGGGACGGCCGAATCACCGGCAGCACACCGGTTTGAGCCTCTTGGCGGACTTCCAGATCGTCGGGTCGCGGGATAAGTGGTTCGCGGAACCGAGCATTAATGTGGACCGGTCCGGTGGGTGAAGAATCCGTGCCCGCACCGACGGCGACAGCACCCATGACGGAGGCATGGGTTTTGGCGTAGTCGGCGGTATCTCCGGTCACGGTGATCGAGGTTCGGGCGTGCACCCCGAACATGTCGCGCTGATCAGTGGTTTGGTTGGCGCCGGTGAACTGCACTTCGGTGGGCCGGTCTGCGGTCACGGCGACGAGGCGGATATCGGCGTGGGAGGCTTCCATCATGGCCGGCAGGAGGTTGCCGGTTGCGGTACCTGAGGTGGTGACCACCGCGGTCGGGCGACCGGAGGCCAACGAGATGCCCAGCGCTGTAAACGCCGCGGATCGTTCATCGATGCGAACGTGTAATCGGAGGGTCTCGGGGTGAGCCGCTTCGGCGAGCGCATACACCAGCGGCGCAGACCGTGAACCGGGTCCAATGACAACGTGGCGTACACCGGAATCGCGCAGAGCGGTGACGATGGCGCGTGCGGTATCCATGGAATCCATGCGCTCCATCCTACGCGTTTTGCTGTAGCGCTCGGTGCGCGTGTGCTAGTCGGGTTTGCCACCATTGTTGCCGCGGCGCTGGGAGTTTCAGCTGCTCGATGACCGTGGGATCTGGCTCGGGCGCCGGTCCCGGTGTGAGCATACCGTCGACCGGTAGTGCAGGTACTGCCGGCTCGGTCGTAAAGAGGGCCGCGGTCGCTAGCCCGCAGGCATGACGCAGTGTTGGCAGCGCGGCCGCCAGGGCTACTCCCCCGGCTATCCCGACCGAAGAATCCAACGCTGAGGACACAACCGCATCTAGGCCGGCTTGTTCGACGATGGACAGCGCCCGCCGTACCCCACCCAGCGGCTGGACTTTGACGACGATCAGATCCGCCGCCTCAGCTTGGGCGACGGCTAGCGGATCGGTTTCTTTGCGCACGGCCTCATCGGCTGCGATCAACACGGTGCTGCCGGCCTCGCGCAGCGCGGCTCGAAGTTCGGCCAGCGGGGCTATCCCTGCCACCGGTTGTTCCGCATATGCCAGAAACGGTAGGGCGGTAATGACTTCGAAGGCTTCGGCGTAACTGTATTTCGCATTGGCATCGATACGAATATCAGCCTCAGGCAACAGCTTCCGCACCGCTTGGACCCGAGCGATGTCGGTGGCCACATCATCTTCGGCGACTTTCACTTTCACCTCCGAGACCGGCCCAAACCGGGCAAGCACCGCTTCGACTTCGTCGGGGGCCACCGCCGGCACCGTCGCATTGACGGGCACTCGGTCACGTACCGGTTCGGGCCAGCCGTGCCACCCGGCTTCGATGGTTGCCGATAACCACCTGCTTGCCTCCTCGGGTCCGTATTCGGGAAACGGTGAGAACTCGGCCCACCCGACCGGGCCTTTGATAAGCATCACTTCGCGCAATGTGGTGTTGCGAAACCGGGTGTGCATCGGCAGCCCAATAGCCACCGCATTTGCGGAGAGCTCATCCAGGGCAACGTCAGCGTTTAGCGGTAAGATGTGTGAGTTGTCGACCATGTCGTTAGTCTAGGCCCAGCATGTATTCCGATTCAGTTCATCAGTTGCCGGATGATAATTTACCGGCCGCCCGGCGGCGTCGCCGGGTCCTTCGCGCGCCCGGATCTCGCATTTGGGCCTGGATCATCATGGTGCTGTTGCTGGCCGGTGCGCTCTGGGCCGTGTACCAGTTTTTTGTGGTCTCTTCGCGCGGTCAGATCGTTGATCACGCCGCCTTAGCTTCCGCGGAGTTGCGGTTGCGCTCACTGCACGAGGCCTCCGTGAGTTTGCTGGCCGATTTACCCATCGTGGTCGCATCCATCGCCGCGGTCGGCTTTTTCGTCTTAACCCTGTGGCGACGACGATGGCTGGCTTCGCTCATCGTGGCCCTAACCTTTGCTGCGGCCAACTTCACGACCCAAGTGCTTAAGGTGTTGTTGGATCGTCCCGAACTAGCGAACGGCGTGCCCTACTACACGGGCAATTCGCTGCCATCGGGCCACGTCACCTTTGCCACCGCAACGGCTGCTGCCGTGTTCTTGTTGGTCGCTCCGCGCTGGCGCTCGCTGGTCGCAATGCTGGGCATGATCTTTTCGGCCACCGTCGGTGTGGCTACCTTTTTAGACGGCTGGCATCGGCCCGCCGATATCGTCGCCGCCTATCTGGTCGTCGGATTATGGACCATCGTGGGGGGTTGGGTCGTCTACCGGGTATCGCGCGACTACAACATGATTTCCCCGCGCTCTCGCGCCCTGCGGGTCTCACTGTCCGAGATTTTGTTGTGGTTGTTGGCTATCGCCGGATTGGGTGGCGCGCTGACCCTCGTAGTTATGACCGGCGGGATCGATCAGCTGCCCACGCATTTTTCTGAGGTCGAGCCCTCAATTCGGTGGTTTGGTTTTGGTGCCCTGATGATCGGTGGCGCCTCCTCGGCGGTATGTGCCGTGCTGGCCAGTTTCTTCCGTTGGGAAGCCGGCCGTGAAGCAGCGTGACTCAATAGACACATTGTGCGTTACCCGTCCGCGAATAAAACGTTCTAGGATATTTCCATGTCATCGATGCGCACAGTGAACCAACGGGACGTCGAACCCAAGAATAAACTCGATAAGTTTTTCAACATTTCGCAACGCGGTTCGACGCTGGGCGCTGAAATTCGCGGCGGGCTCGCCACGTTTTTGGCCATGAGCTACATTGTGGTGCTCAACCCCTTGGTACTCTCCGGTCCCGACGGCTCCGGTGAAGAGCTCGGCATCTCCGCGGTCGCCGCCTCCACCGCACTTATTGCCGCGATTATTACCGTGCTCATGGGCCTGTGGGCGAACCATCCTTTTGGCTTGGCCGCGGGCCTGGGCGTCAACGCCCTATTAGCGATCACCATCGCTACCACCCCGGATCTGACCTGGGCGGAAGCCATGGGCTTGGTCGTCATCGCGGGCCTGGTCATGGTGGTGTTGGTGCTCACCGGGTTCCGGACCGCGGTGTTCCGTGCCGTCCCGGATTCGATCAAAACTGGCATCGTCGTCGGAATTGGCCTGTTTATCACCCTGATTGGGTTAGTGAACTCCGGATTTGTACGCCGCGTCCCCGATGAGGCCGGCACGACCGTGCCATTGGGTCTTGGCATCGGCGGCGAGCTGTCCGGCTGGCCCGTGCTGGTGTTTATTGTCGGGCTGTTGTTGACCGCGATTCTGGTGGTGCGCAACGTTCCCGGGGCCATCCTCATCGGTATTGTCGTGTCCACCATTTTCGCCAACATTGTCGAAGCTGTATTCAACATCGGCCCCTCGGTTGATGACGCGGGCAACGTCAACCCCGAGGGCTGGAGTCTCGTGGCACCGTCGATGCCCGGCTGGACGGCACCGGATCTGAGCTTGCTGGGCGAATTCTCCTTCGGCGCGTTCTCCTCGATCGGCACCGTCGCCGCCACCCTGTTAGTCTTTGCGATCCTGCTGTCGGTGTTCTTCGATGCGATGGGTACTTCGGTCGGGTTAGCCCGAGAGGCCGGGAACGTCACCGATGTTGGCAACATTCCCAACCTGCATCGCGTGCTGCTCGTGGATACCATTGGCGTGACCGCCGGTGGCGCCGGTTCGGCCTCCTCAACCCAAATCTTCGTCGAATCCGGAACCGGTATTGGTGAGGGCGCTCGCACCGGGCTAGCTTCGGTTGTGACCGGTCTGTTGTTTTTGGCCGCCATGTTTCTGACCCCGCTGATCTACCTGGTGCCCTTCGAAGCCGTCGCGCCGGCGCTGGTCATTGTGGGCTTCATGATGGCCTCACAGGTCACCCAGATTGACTGGAACGACGTCGGGGCCGCCATCCCAGCCTTTTTGACCTTTGCCCTGATGCCGTTCACCTACTCGATCGTCAACGGCATCGGGGCCGGCCTGGTCGCTTACGCCGTCATCCGCACCGGGCAGGGCCGCTTCCGTGAGGTGCACCCGCTGTTGTGGGTCGTGGCCCTGGCCTTTGTATTTTATTTCGGCATGGGTGTCTTCGAAGACCTGCTGGGACTCTAAGTCCCTATAGTGGAGACCATGACTGCAACCCCTCCCAAAGCCGTCCGAAAACCCGTCACCACCGTGCATCACGGTGTCGAACTTGTTGACGACTGGGACTGGCTCAAAGATCCCGAAAACCCAGAGACCATTGCACACCTCGAGGCCGAAAACGCCTACACCGATGTCATTACCGCCGATCAGCAGCCACTGCGCGACGCGATCTTTGGTGAAATCAAGGCGCATACCGTCGAAACCGACATGTCGGTCCCGTCCCGCATTAACGACTGGTGGTATTTCACTCGAACCGAAGAAGGCGCCCAATACGCCGTGCACTGTCGGGTACCCGTTGTCGACGACTCGTGGGAGCCGCCCCAGATCCAACGCGGTGAGCCCTTGGCGGGCGAACAGGTCATTCTCGATGGCAACGTCGAAGCCGAAAAGGTGCCCTTCTTCTCGCTGGGTGGTATGACGGTCTCCCCCGACGGCAACCTGCTGGCCTATCTCGTTGATGAGACCGGTGACGAGCGTTTCACCCTACGCATCCGCGATCTGCGCACCGGTGAGCAGCTGCCCGATGAGATCCCCGGGCTGGCCTATGGCATCGCGTTCGATCCATCCGGAACCCGACTGTTCTATATGGAACCCGATGAGGCCTGGCGTCCGTACCGGCTGAAGTCGCACCGGATCGGCACCGATGTTGGCGTCGATACGCTACTCTACCAGGAAGACGACCCGCAAATGTGGGGCGGATTTGGTCTCAGCCCGGATAAGACCAAGCTCATTTTTGAATTGGGCAACTCTGAGGTAACCGAAACCCACATCCTTGATTTAGAGATTCTGGCGGCTCCGCTGGAGTTAGTTATCAGCCGAGACCAGCGCTCACTGCACGACGTGTTGCCGGTCGACGACCAGTACATTATCACCCACAACCGTGGCGCCGATGGCACGCACTTGCCCAATAACCAGGTATCGATTGTCGAGGCCGACAAGGTCGCCGACCGCAGCGCATGGCGCACCGTATTCGAACATTCCAACACGATCAAACTCGACGGTGTGGGCGTAACTCGCGAATACCTCTTCGCTGCAGTTCGAGCCGAAACGACTCCTCGAGTCTGGGTCATGCCACTGGCGGGGCTCGGCACCGAGGCCCAAGCCGAGGTTGTCGAGCCCGCCTTCCCGGAAGAGCTCTATACGGCGGCGCCGGTCGGCCAGCACATTGACTCACCGTATATCCGGTTGGCTTACACTTCGTGGATCACCCCGGCGCAGGTGCTGGATTACGATCCAAAAACCAATGCATCACATCTGCGCCGCCAAACCGAAGTACCTGGCTATGATCCCGAGCAGTACCTCGTGGAGCGCTGGTGGGCCCCGGCCGAATCCACCGATCGACGAGTGACGATCCCGCTGACCGTCATCCGGCACAAGGACATCGAATGGGACGGCAGTAACCCAGCGCTCATCTACGGGTATGGCTCATATGAGATGTCGATAGACCCCGGGTTCGGGCCGTCCCGATTGTCGCTGCTGGATCGTGGGGTTATTTATGTCGTCGCCCACGTGCGCGGTGGGGGTGAACTGGGCCGCGCTTGGTACGAAGACGGCAAAAAGCTGGCCAAAAAGAACTCGTTTACCGATTTCATTGATGCCACCCGATTCGTCGCGGCATCGGGTTGGGTAGATCCCAACCGCATTGCGGCAATGGGCGGTTCCGCCGGTGGTCTCCTCATGGGTGGCGTGTTGAATATGGCGCCCGAACTCTACCGGGTCTGCGTTGCGCAGGTACCCTTCGTCGACGCCCTGACGTCGATTTTGGATCCGGATCTTCCACTCACGGCACTGGAGTGGGAAGAATGGGGCAACCCCATCGAAGATAAAGAAGTCTTCGATTACATGCTCAGCTACACCCCGTATCACAATGTGCGAGAAACCAACTACCCGGCCATCGCTGCGGTCACCTCTTTGCATGACACGCGCGTGTTGTATGTCGAACCGGCCAAGTGGGTGCAAAAACTGCGCGCCACCGCAACCAACGACCAGGACACTGCCCTGGCTGACGGCGGCTCACCGATCGTGTTGAAGACCGAAATGGAAGGCGGCCACGGCGGTGCCTCAGGCCGCTATCGCGCCTGGGAAGACCGGGCCTGGGATTTCGCCTTCATGCTGACCGCCCTCAATGCTCAAGACCTCAAATTCACACAGGAGAATGCATGACCATCACAGCAGGCATCGTAGGCTACGGAAACCTCGGCCAAGGCGTCGAACATATCATCAATCAGTTAGACGACTACGAACTGTTCGGAATCTTCTCACGCCGCGACACCCTCGACACCGACGCCGCAGTCTATCCGGTCGCTGACGCGCACAAATACAAAGACGACATCGACGTCATGTTCCTGTGTATCGGTTCAGCGACCGATATCCCGGAACAAGCTACCGGTTTCGCCGAGCACTTCACCACCGTCGATACCTACGACAATCACTCCAAGGTGGCCGAACACTACGCTGCCATGGACAAGGTCGCCAAAGCCAATGACAACGTCTCGATCGTGTCCACCGGCTGGGATCCCGGCCTGTTCTCAATGAACCGAGTACTCGGCCTGTCGTTATTCCCAGAGCCCGTCCAAAACACGTTCTGGGGCAAGGGATTATCGCAGGGCCACTCAGATGCGGTTCGCCAGGTTGACGGAGTTAAACGCGGCGTCCAATACACCATCCCCGCCCAAGACGCGATCGATCAGGCTCGTGCCGGCAACGGTCAGGGGCTTTCGAAGACCACCTCACACGAGCGGATCGTCTACGTCGTCGCCGATGAGTCAGACCATGACCGGATTCGACAAGAGATCACGACGATGCCGGATTACTTCGAACCCTATGACACCACCGTGCACTTCGTGTCGGAAGAAGAGTTTGAACGTGATCACCAAGGTGCCCCACACGGCGGCTACGTGATCACCACCGGTGACTTGCAGGGCCACAACGCCAGCGTCGAATTCAGCCTGGCTCTGGAATCGAATCCAAACTTCACTGCCGCAGCGATGGTTGCTTTCGGTCGTGCCGCGGCCCGCCTTAAAGCACAGGGGAAAGCCGGAGCCCACACGGTTCTTGAAGTGCCGCTGTATCTGCTCAGTCAGCAACCGCTGCAAGAGATTATGGAGACTGGACTCGTCTAGTCACCCGGTACTGTCACGTTCGCCCTGTTCTGGAGTTCGCCTCCAGGACAGGGCGGTCTCGTATTTCACTGTCTCGCGACAGAGTTGCGGTGTCGCTCAAGCAGTGCTTGGACCCGCTCGCCGGGCCAATCACGTAAAAACTTCCGATAGCTATATAACCGGTCTTTGAGCTCTTGTTGGAACGCGTCAGGTTCCAAATACGACTCATATGGGTGCGGTATCGGGTGAACACGATGATGTTCATTGATCCCATGGGCGCCTGAAGCGTACACCCGGGCGTGTTCTTCCCAATCGGCAGCTCCCCCGGGGATATCAGGCAGCTGTAATATCAATCCCAACACCAGGCTGGTGCGGTCACGCCCGGCAGTACAGTGCAACACGGTCCCACCGGCTTGCCACGAATCCAGCACGGTCCAGATGGCCTCGGCGACACGATCCCCAAAGGTCTCCATCGTGTCCTGATATGCATCCGGGTGCATCGGATACGGCGCATTGCGTTCCCAGAAGGTCTCGTGGTTGATGTCTTCAACCGGCACATGGATGCGTTCAATTTCTTGCGGCACGGCTGGTTCAGGGTCCAACTCCCGACGTTTGACTTCGGGCGGGGTGCGGACATCAATAACCGTGCTCACGCCGTCATCCAACATTTGTTGCCAGCCGGTCGCGTCAACCCACTCAGCACGACCCATGCGCCATAACCCATTTCTGACCTGCCACGCATTACGCGCTCCGGACCAGTTTGCTGGGTGTAGATACTGCACTTCTGAACCGTTCATGTTGTATAGACTAAGCCATGTGAGTACTTATCCTGTTCCTGAAAAAGTGTCCGATATCTTCGAGCCGAATTTGTGGCGCGAGGTCCAAGGGTTTGATTTCCAAGACATCACCTATCACCGCCACGTCGAACGCGATGCGGACGGCAACTGGGTCCGCGATCTGGGCACCGTGCGTATTGCTTTTGACCGCCCAGAGGTTCGTAACGCGTTTCGCCCCGGCACCGTGGACGAGCTCTACCGGGCCATCGATCATGCGCGCATGACATCGGATGTTGGGACAGTACTGCTCACCGGTAATGGCCCCTCCCCCAAAGACGGCGGACATTCGTTTTGCTCCGGGGGCGACCAACGCATTCGCGGTCGCGACGGCTACCGCTACGCAGACGGCGAGACCGCAGAATCCGTGGACCCAGCCCGGGCCGGCCGCCTGCACATCCTTGAGGTGCAGCGCCTGATGCGCACCAGCCCCAAAGTCGTCATCGCCGTGGTCAATGGGTGGGCGGCAGGTGGCGGCCACTCGCTGCACGTCGTCTCGGACCTGACGCTGGCATCGAAACAGCACGGTAAATTCAAACAAACCGATGCGACCGTCGGCTCCTTTGATGCCGGGTACGGGTCTGCGCTATTGGCCCGCCACGTCGGTCAGAAGCGCGCTCGGGAGATCTTCTTTACCGCCCGGGAATACTCCGCAGACCAAATGTTGGAGATGGGTGCGATCAACGAATCGGTCAATCACGAGGACTTGGAAACCGTCGCCCTCGAATACGCCGCCGATATTAATGCCCAATCACCACAGGCTATCAGAATGCTCAAATATGCGTTCAACCTGGCCGATGACGGCATGGCCGGTCAACAGGTGTTCGCAGGCGAGGCCACGCGGATGGGATACATGACCGACGAGGCGGTTGAGGGCCGCGATGCCTTCCTTGAAAAGCGCGATCCTGACTGGTCAAAATTTCCGTACTACTTCTAAACTACTTCTAAACCGTCTGCCTATGCTGCACCGAAGCGATACCACTACATGTGATGAGCAATGTGGCAACGGCGCCAGACACGCCGGTTCTGGTTTTGGACATTCCGTAAAGAGTTCTAGCAGCAAGCCGCTCACACCGCAGGAGGACTACCACCTTGTCGAAAGTTACTGAAGTCGTTGCTGACTATGTCGCTGAGGTCAGTAAGCATGCGGCGGTGGACAGCAGCCGAGAACACTCATACCGTCCAGCGCAGGCCACACTATTCGAAGGCCTGGCTGAAGTGCATGTGGTCAATGACGGTGCTCAAAGCGGCGGAAACATGCCTGACTTCGTATTTCTGTCCAAGACCAATACAGACATTCCGCTAGCCTACGGTGAAGCGAAAGACTTGGGCACCAAGCTTGACCCCGTCGAGAAATCGGAGCAGCTTACTCGGTATGGTGCTTACGAGAATTTACTCCTAACGAATGCCACCGAATTTCGGTTCTATCGTGCGGGCGAACGCTATCGGACCGTGCACGTTGCCACGCTCGACCACGATGGTTGTGTAGTACCGCTACCGGAAAACTATCAAGCGCTCGCTGATGAGTTTGCCAACCTAGTGAGTAGACCAACCGTGGCCGTCAGATCCGCTCCGCGGCTCGCGGAAATCATGGCTGCCAAGGCGCGTCGTATCCACAACATGGCGTCGCAGATTCTTGACAGCGGGGAAGATAGTGAAGACCTGTTGAAAGTGTATCTATTGGTCCAGAAGATGCTTATCCCCGACCTGTCACATGAAGATTTCGTCGACATGTATGCGCAGACTATTGTCTACGGGCTTTTCACTGCCCGGTTCTACGACGAGACGCCGGAGACATTTAGCCGGTATGAAGCACTGGGTCTCCTTGGCAAAACCACTCCGTTTCTTCGAGAGTTTTTCGGTCACGTGGCCGGTGTGAACTTTGATCGTCGTTTGACGTTCCCCGTCGATGAGCTCTGCGAAGTGCTGCGCATCAGCGACATCCACAACATCATCAATCGATACCTCGACCGAGAAGGCGCAGGAGACCGGGGCAAAGACCCAATCTTGCACTTCTACGAAGATTTCTTGCGTGCCTTCGATAGGGACACCAAGAAAAAGCGTGGAGTATTCTACACACCCGCACCGTTGGCGCAGTATATGGTCAGAGGCGTTGATCGCATCTTGAAAGATGATTTCGGTCTGACGCGAGGTTTAGCCGACGCCACAAAACAGCGAGTGAAACTGAAGGCCCCGCAAAAAGGGCCCAAGACGAAACAAGAAGTCTTGATGCACCGCGTTCAAATTTTCGATCCGGCAGTGGGTACAGGAACGTTCCTGAATGAAGTCATCAAGTTTGTTGAGAAAACTTTCGAGAGCCAGCCAGGACGATGGCCCACCTATGTGGCAAACGATTTAGTCCCAAGGCTTCAGGGTTTCGAGCTCATGATGGCTCCGTACACGATAGCCCACATGAAACTGGGACTGACGTTGCTGCGGAGTAACGCCGAGATTCCTGAGCGGCTGAGGATCTATCTGACCAATACGCTTGAAAAGGCAGCCGAGCTGGATCACGACCTCTTCACCGTTGGACTCGCAGAAGCCCTCAATGAAGAGTCGATCAAAGCTTCTGAGATTAAGTCAGAGCGCCCCATCATGGTGGTACTGGGTAATCCACCGTGGTCCGGTGAATCATCCAATAAGTCCGACCACGCAAACGCGTTCGTGGATCGCTACAAGGTCGAGCCGGGAGCGGATTGGAATCAACCCTTACAAGAACGCAACCCCAAGTGGCTGAACGACGACTACGTGAAGTTTACCTCGTTTGCGCACGAGCTAATCCAACGAAATAAAGAGGGTGTCCTCGCATTCGTGACAAATAATGGCTACCTCGAAAACCCCACTTTTCGGGGGATGCGCGGCCGGCTGGCCCGGGATTTCGATAAACTTTACGTGCTCGATCTGCATGGTAGCTCATTGAAAAAGGAACTCACCCCGGACGGGCGAAAAGACGAAAATGTTTTCAATATCCGAAACGGCGCCGCGGTGATCTTCGCAGTTAAGACTTCTGAGTCAAAGCGGCCGGCAGATGTTTTTGTCGCAGATCTTTATGGAAGTCGGCAAGAAAAATTCGACCAGCTTGAAGGCGAGATTGACTGGACCAAAATCACGCTCGATAAGCGAACGTATCGTTTCAAACCCGCCTACTCGAATGACACCAAAACCTACGATACCGGGGTCAGCCTGCAAGAACTATTCAATGTCACCAGCACGGGGATCGTGACAGCGCGTGACAACTTTACTATCTCGCCGGATCCTGACGAGCTCTGGGACCGCATGCAACGTTTTGTTCAGATGGACGTGGAAGCAGCACGCCAGGAGTTCAACCTCCGACGCGATGTTGTGGACTGGACGGTCCAGGGCGCTAAAGACGACGTCTTCATCAATTACGGGTCGCAGCACATTACCCGGATCGCATACCGGCCCCTAGACTATCGGTGGACCTATTACACAGGACGCGCCCGTGGGCTATTGTGTCGTCCTCGTGACGAAGTCTCGCAACACTTCATCGGCCACGAAAACTGGGCCATCGGCTACGGTCGCACAGCTAAAGATGGTGATTTTTCTGCGGTGGTGGTGGTGAACGCGCCCATGGAGGCCAAATGTGCCGAGTCCAGTACGCAAAGCAAAATGGCACCGCTGTGGCTCTACACTCCAGACGGCCAACGGCACCGAAACTTCAATGAGACCGAGCTGAAAAAACTCCTGCCACCTGCGGTGTTTCAGCAGACACCAGACGATCTTTCGATCTTGGACTATTGCTACGGCGTCCTCTCGGATCCGCAATACCGGACCGAATACGCCGAGCTGCTGGTCGTGGACTTTCCACGAGTGAAAATACCGAGTTCTATCGAAGAATTCGAAGACTATCGCGACTTCGGGCGCCGACTGCGACTACTGCATACGCTCGATGCCAGCGCCAACCTCGACACCTTTCAATTTGGTTTTCCCGTAGGCGGTCATAACCGCATCGCCACACCAAAATGGCAGGATGAACGAGTGTATCTGAACACTGAGCAGTACATTAGCGGCGTGCCTGAAGATGTTTGGAACTATCGTATCGGTGGGTATTTCCCCGCCCACCGCTGGTTGCGGGACCGCAAGGGCCGAGAACTATCCGATCGTGAATTGGATGAATACCTCCAGGTCTTGGCAGCGATCTTGGAAGCAACGAAACTTATCTCGGCCAGAGCTGGTTAACATGAAGCTCGACGCATACCAAGCACTTGTCACCGGGACGCCCTTTGAAGCCACCGCCGAAGGCGTCATTGCTCGCCCGGACATCACTGACCCACAGCGAGGCCACCCCGATGCGGTCGCCGTGGTCCGGACTTCGGGTTCCACCGGCACCCCAAAACAGACCCTGTTAACGGCTTCAGCACTGGCCGCATCGGCACAAGCCACCGCCGACTACATCGGTGGTGAAGGCCAATGGCTGCTGGCGGTGGGCACCCAATACGTTGCCGGGCTGGCTGTCGTGTCACGTTCTGTGCAAGCGGGTACCGCACCGGTCGTTATCGACCCGAGCTTCGGTCCGGAAGAATTTGTCGCAGGCACCAATCGCCTCGATCACGAGTTCACGGCCGTTTCGATGGTGCCGACCCAACTGTTGCGCTTACTCGACGACGATGCGGCCATCGCGGCACTGCAGTCCTATTCGGCCATCCTGGTTGGCGGCTCGGCCATCCCAGACCGGATCACCGATGCCGCCGTCCAGCACGGCCTTAACCTGTATAAAACCTACGGCATGTCGGAAACCTGCGGCGGGTGCATCTACGACGGTACTCCCCTACCCGGGGTCACGGTCGATACCGTTCCACACAACGGGCTGGATCGACTGCGCATCACCGGACCGATGGTGGCCGCCGGCTATTTTGACGACCCTGGACTCACCGCCACACATTTCGATAATGGCTCCTATTTGACCGACGACTACGGCTCGATCACCGACGGGGTGGTCCAGGTTGCCGGCCGCCTGGATGATGTCATCAATACCGGCGGTGTCAAAGTCTCGGCCGCCCAGGTGCAAAAGGTACTGCAGCGCTGGGTGCCACAAGCATTTGTCACCGGCCTGCCGGATCCACACTGGGGGCAACGCGTCAGCGCGGTCATTACCGGAGACGTTGCTCCGGAAGTGTTAGCGGATGCCGTCCGTGCTGCACTGGGCGCGGCTGCCGTGCCCAAGACTTGGCTGCGTGTGGATGCGCTGCCGATGTTAGAAAACGGTAAACCCGACCGCATCACTCTCATCGAATGGTTAGCAAAGGAATAAGCAATTGGCTTCGTTTTCCCAGTGGGTGGCTGCCGCCCGCTTACGCACCCTGCCCATGGCGATCGCTCCGGTGGTGGTCGGCAGTGCCGCGGCAGCAGATCTCGGTGCCTTTCATCTGGGCAAAGCTATACTGGCGCTCATTGTCGGGCTCGCACTCCAAATCGGGGTGAACTATTCCAATGATTATTCCGACGGCATTCGCGGCACCGACGACGACCGAGTCGGCCCGTTTCGCATCACCGGTTCCGGAGCGTCAGAGCCAAAAACCGTGCGCAACATGGCCTTTGCGTTCTACGGGCTCGCCGCGGTCGCCGGGCTGGTCCTAACGATCTGGTCGCAGGCCTGGTGGTTGCTCCTCGTGGGTGTCGCAGCCATCATCGCCGCGTGGTTTTATACCGGCGGGCCGAGGCCTTACGGCTACCGCGGACTAGGCGAGATCTTCGTGTTTATCTTTTTTGGGCTCGTGGCCGTGCTCGGGACCACCTACACCCAAGCCAATGAACTCTCTGGCTTGGCCGTTACCGGGGCTATCGGCACCGGGCTAGTTTCCACCGCACTTCTGATGGCCAACAATGTGCGCGACATTCCCACCGATCGACAGGCCGGTAAGCTCACGCTCGCAGTGCGCCTGGGTGATACCAAAGCGCGTTGGTCCTATCCGATCATGCTGGCCATTGCGGTTGGGGTGCCGCTGTTATTTGCCCAAGAGCATCCGGGCCTGTGGGTCATGCTGGTATTGTTAGTCATTTCGGTTCGTCCGTCGTTGATCATGCTGGAAGCGGAAGAACGCGCTGAGCTGATTCCGGTCCTAAAAATGACGGGATTATTTGGAATCCTGTACGCCGTTGTGTTCACCCTTGGCGTGGTCCTGTAGGTCCTCCGGGTCGGCAAAGCGGCCCTCGGTGTAGGCGTCTTCGGCGTCGGCATCATCTCTGGCGACCTTATTGCGCTTGCGCGAATCCAACGCTCGGACCAGGTCTTCCGAGGCTTCCTGACGCAGTTTTGGTGTAAAGAGGTACGTCAGAGCGAAACCCGTCACCAGTCCGACCGCCAGCGCGTAGAACACGTTGTCGGTGAAAAACACGGTGATGAAAAACCCGACCCCAAATAAGAGGAATCTCAGGGCGGTATAGAGCCAAAATTTCATGAAGTCTCCATTCGGACTAGGTGTGCGTTAAAGCCTACGAGTTCGTAAGATGGTGCCATGCCACGTTTGTTAATTCCACTGATCCTCGTATCTCTCGGCATTATGATCTATGCCCTCATCGAGGCGATTTCGACGCCGTCGGAGCGAGTACGGATCATGCCCAAGGGCGTGTGGATCATCGTCATTGTGCTCATTCCATTAGTTGGCGGTGTGCTGTGGCTGCTATTCGGTAACGAAAACGCATATCTGGCTTCAACGGTGCAGGGTTTCAAAAAGGCCTCCGGTTCGGCTCGTCCCACGAACCCCGATGACGACGAAGAGTTTCTCCGCCAGCTCGACATTCAGCGGGCTCAGGAGCGCAAGGCCCGCGAGCTGCGCGAACGTGAAGCCGAGCTTCGTCGTCGGGAAGAACGCCTCAAGCGCCAAACCGATACGGACTCCGATTCAGACGCCGATGAGGATCAAAACCCGGCGTAAGAGTGCAGTGACGGGAAGTGCATGTTCACAATCGTGTAGTTGAACACCAGGGCGCCAAATCCGATAATGTTCAGCCACGCTGACCGGGTCCCCGTCCATCCGCGGGTGGCACGCGCGTGCAAGTAACCGGCGTAGATCACCCAGATAATGAACGTCCAGACCTCTTTGGCGTCCCAGTTCCAGTAGCGGCCCCACGCCTGTTCGGCCCAGATGGCCCCGGCGATCAGGGTGAAGGTCCACATCACAAACCCGATCGCATTGAGACGGTACGACCAGTTTTCTAAAGCCTGCGACGAGGGCACCAGGCGCATGAAGCCGGTGACCTTGTTATTCTTCTCGGCCCGCTGTTTGATCAGTTGCAGTACCGACATCGCAAAGGTCAGCGCGAAGATTCCGGTCGCAATCACGGCAACTGATACGTGGGTGATCAGCCACCACGATTGCAGCGCGGGCTGCACGTTGCCCACCGGCGTCGGGAAGCCGATGGTCGCAGCAATCATCATCAACAGCACCACGCCGGAGACGAAAGTGCCCACGAAGCGCAGGTCCTTGCGCAGCAAGAACACCAGGTAGACGACCGAGATGACCAGTGCCCCCGAGGTCATGAACTCATAGAGGTTGCCCCAGGGCACCCGAGAAGCCGCGACGGCCCGTGCAATAACCGCAAACGCGTGGGCTAAGGTCGCCACAACCATAATGGCCACGCCAATATTGGCCGCCGGGCGTTTGATGCTGTCGGTGTATTCCATGTCGTCAGACACCAGTTTGGGACTGGCGGGGGCACTCGGGGCCTGATCTGCTGGGGCCCCGGCGCCGACGAGTTCTTTGCTGTGTTGTACTTCGAGTTCGTGCTCGAGCTTGCGAATCGACCGGGAGGCGGTGGCCATGTCCCAGGAGAAGAACAAGAACGCAACCAGATAGATCAGGGCCGCGATGAGCATGAACAGTTCGCTGTACTGGGCCAGCGTTTCATTGACGGGTGTCATGAGTCGTCCTCCGAAGTGGTTGGCGGTATGACCGGCCAAGTGTTGTCAAATGTTTGACGAAGCTTAATATTTTCGTCGCGCAGCCCGAACGTTTCCCCGCGGGCCAATAGACCGTATTCGATCACGGTGTGACCGTCTTCCTCGTGAGCTTTGACCCAGGCGCGACGGCGCCGAACATACAGCGAAAACACCAACGCCACCAGGGCCAGCGTCGCAAAGATCGCCACGCCCCATTTCGAGGGGTCATAGTGTAGGTCGAGTCCGACGTAGCGGTCCCAGGAATCAAAGGTAATGGTGCCCATACCGTCGGGCAACTCGTAGGTATCGCCCACGCCCAGGGTGATGCCCCCATTATCGTTATTGCGCGAGTTCAGTTCGGTCATGCTTTCAGTATCCAGCACATAAACGTTCTGTGGGATACCAGAGTCCAAACCGATGTCGCCGTAGTACGAGTTCAAAATCAGCTCGGGGTTGTAGGCGTCAGGGTCAATCGACACTGCCACGCCGTCATCGCCCGTGTAGGAGGTCGGCAAAAACAGCCCGACGAACCCAAGTTGATGTGGTCGCGCATCGGGGACTTTCAACACGACGAGCGAGCTATTGGTGTTGGGGTCCTGAATCTGGGCGATCACGGGCCCGGAGTAGGCCACATCCCCGTTGCCGTCGGTGACCGTGATGTTGGGTGCGTACCCGTTACCGACCAGAAAGACGCGGACCCCATCGATAGTCAGCGGATCGTTGACCTTAATGGTGTCTTGGTAGGTCTCTTCGCCGGGAGCCGGTGTGACCTGCATGGTCGCGGTGTAATCCAGCGGCTGACCAAAGTTGGCTTCCGAGTCGCGGTCAAAGGTCACATCGAAGTCTTCTAGCTGAATCGAAAACGGGTGCAAGCGGTCTTCGGAAAATGCCGTACCTGGCGTAAACGAGTCGTAAGAGACCAGGTTATTGGCGAAGCCCTCTCCTTCGACAATAATCTTTTGGCCCTCGTATTTATACAGTCCGCCAATCCCCATGAAAACGATGACGCCCAGCAGACCGAAGTGAAACAGAATATTGCCGATTTCACGCGTGTAGCCACGCTCAGCACCAACCGATCCATCACGCAGTTCGGTCCGGTAGCCGGCCTTTTTCAAAATACCTTGAGCATCGACGAGTGCTTCATCGGGGCTCGGACCGGTTGATTTCAGGACCAGACGCCCGTACTCCGGCAGGCGTTTGAGGTTGCGCGGGGTCCGTGCCGGTGGTTGGCGCAGGGTTTTGAGGTGTTGTTTTCCGCGCGGCCACAAACAGCCCACCAGTGACACCATCAGCAGCAGGTAGATCGCCGAGAACCACGCCGAGGAGTACACATCGAACATCCCCAGCGCATCGAGGATCGGGCCAATCGTTGGGTTATCTTCCAGGTAGGTTTCGACGACGTCAGCGCCGGCGCGACGCTGCGGGAACAGCGAACCGGGCACGGCCGCAACGGCCAGTAGCAACAGCAACATGAGCGCGGTGCGCATGCTGGTCAGCTGGTTCCAGATGAACCGCAGCGTCCCGCGGAAGCCTAGCGCGGGCATTTCGGGCTGCTGTTGAGGTGGCTTAGTGCGCTGGTGTTGTTTGGTACTCAAATCGGAAGTGTCACCTCGTTAGCGAACCAGCCTTGCAACTGTGCGACCCAGTCAGACCACAGTCCGGTGGCCATGGCCAGTCCGAGCAGAATCAGCAAGGCACCCCCGGCGCGCATAATCAACAGTCGGTGTTTACGGAAAAAGGCCAGACGTTTCATACCCCGAGAAAACCCCAAGGCAAGTAGAATAAAGGGCAGACCCAGACCCAGCGAGTAGACCACCGCAAGGATGCCACCGCGCCAGACGTTTTCGGAACCGGCGGTGGACATGGCGATGACGGCGGCCATCGTCGGACCGATACATGGGGCCCAGCCGAGCCCAAAAATCATTCCCAATAACGGGGCGCCCCATAGCCCGGCGGCGGGCTGGTATTGAATTTTGCGGTCGCGTTGGAAAAACGACAGCCCACCCATAAACACGATACCCATGACAATCACGACCAGGCCGAGCACTTGGGTGAGCCATTGGCCATCGCCACGCAGCCACAAGAACACGCGATTCAGTAACAGCCCGGCGGTGACGAATACGACGGTGAAGCCCAGGACGAATAGGCTGGTGCCGGTCAGCATTCTGCCGCGTTTCGTGTCTTCCACGCTGGCACCGGATAAGCTTGAAACATACCCGAGGTAGCCGGGGGCTAGCGGGAGAACACACGGGGACAAAAAGGAGACGAGTCCGGCCAGTGCTGCAACCGGCATGGCTAGCCACAGGGACCCGTCGAGTGCGATCTCAGCGAACTGGTTGTTCATTCCTCCACCACGCCGTCCAGCAGGGACGTCAGCGTCGACCGTTCGACGGAGCCCAGTACGCGCGCTGCGACTCGACCTTCGTCGTCAAGAACCAGGGTGGTTGGTACCGCCTGGGGTGGCACGTAGTCGGCAAAATCGAGCAGAATCTTGCCGTCGCGACCTTCGATGGAGGGGTATTCGATGTTAAAGTTACGTTCGAACGCTTCGGCGGTGTCTTCTGCATCGCGGACGTTAACGCCGACAAACTCGACATCGTCAGCATACTCCCGGCTGAGTTCCGCCAGATCAGGGGCCTCGACTCGGCACGGCGCGCAAGCAGCGTACCAGAAGTTCACAAGCGTCGGGCCGTCGAGGTTTTCGGTGGAAATCGTGTCGCCGTCGAAGGTCTCGCCAGAAAATTCGACGGTTTCGTCGCGTTCATCAGGGGCCAGTTCCATGACGGACCCGTCGCCCGCGATGTAATTTTTGCCACCGGAATTGCCAGCTTGTTCAGCGAGTGGATCGTCGCCCGAGCACGCGGTGACAAGTACCGACCCTGCAATGGCGAGGCCGATCAGTGCGCGTGACGTTCTGTTCCTCACGAATTCTCCCTTTCAAATACCGCCGAAGAGTCTAGTTCTGGTTACTGTGTAGTTCCTGAGTGTTTAGGCACCCGGCAGCGCCGCTGCGTGCTGGCTGAGATGCCCCACCGGTTCGGTGTAGGTCACGGTCGGAATCCGTTGTCCCGGAGCGAATTCGAACTCGGTCACTGAGGCGAGTGAGCATTGTCGACGACGCGGATCGTGGGCCAGTCGTTTGCCTTCGGCCGACAGTCGCGTGACCCAGATGGGCAGCTGGTGCGATACGATCACGGCCGATGCCCCAGGTCCGTGGGTCACCATGAGTTCGTCTCGGATTTCTTGGATGGTTTCAGCCATGCGTGCGACCTGTTCAGCATAGGGTTCACCCCATGATGGACGTAGCGGGTTCATCACCATGGGCCAGCGTCTCGGGTTGCGCAGTTGACGCCGCACATCAGACAGGCCTTGGAAACTGTTTTCGGCTTCCACGACCCGTTCATCGGTACGGACCTCGAGGTTAAACTTTTGAGCTAGCGGCTCGATGGTTTCTTGGGCTCGTTGCAACGGTGAGGCCACCAGAATTTGCGGTGCCGTCTTCCAGCCATCGGCGAACTCTTCGGCCATCTGATGCCCGAGTGCTGATAGCCCAAACCCCGGAAGCCGACCGTAGAGAACCTTGTCCGGGTTGAACACTTCGCCGTGGCGAACCAAATGCACGCTAACAGTCATAAGCCTCATTTTCGCATAGAGTTCACGGGCCTTTTGCCCCAACGTCACTGCAGCCGGGTGCTTAAGCTACCGGGTAAGAATTTTGCTGCCGTAAGTACCCTGGCCAACCCGTCGGACTCGTTAGGATGGAAGAAAGGTACTTGGAAAGGTTTGTCATGAATACACAACCGAATAAAGACCCCGATTACGGGGTCCGTCTGACCGGTGAAGAACTGGCCGAACATCAACAGCGCCAGCAGCAACCACAACCTGGCAGCGCTGCGGCCTCCGAATACGGGCCACAGGGTTCCCATGCGGCCTCTGAATATGGGCCACAGGGTGGTCAACCGTATCCGCCACAGCCCGGTCACCAACCCCCTGGCTTTCAGCCGCCAGGTCAGCCGCATCCCGGATATCAACACCCGGGATATCAACAGCCACCGGCCGGCCCCTATGGTCAGCAGCCGTTTGGTGGTCCGCAGTTACACCCCGACATGGCAAAGGAACCTGAACGTCCCAAGACCGTCAATATTGCCTTCTGGTCGATCGTGGCAGCCGGTATCGCGTATTTGATCACGCAGCTCATTATGCTGTCGTTACCGAACCGCGGGGTGGACGAGGCACAGCTTCAAATGCTGGAACGCGAGATGGGCCCCCTGCTCGACCAGACGCCCTTCGACAGCATTACCGCGATGATGAATTCTCCGATGATGACGGCATCGATGGTCATTCAAGCAATCATTGTGACGGTAATATATTTTCTGGTGGCGCTTGGTATCCGGCACGGGTGGCGCTCGATGCGCATCGTCGCAACGATTTTCGCGGTCTTTTCGCTGTTCGTAGTGCTGAACTTGGCTTCCCCTATGACCATTGTCTTGTCACTGATTGCTATTGCTCTTGGCATCATCGGCGTGGTCTACGCGTGGTTACCTGCCACCACCGAGTATTTCCGTCGTAAGGCCTGGCAGAAAGCCGCGAAGCGGGCCTATCCCGACGTACCGTCGCGATGAAACGCCAAAATCTGTAGCTCGGCCGATAGGTCGACGGTTTGCACCGTCACGTGGTCGGGCACGTGGAGTCTACGGGGCGCGAAATTCAGGATCCCGGTGATCCCAGCGCCCACCAGAATATCGGCGACATCTTGGGCTGCTTCGCCCGGTACCGTCACGATGGCTAATTCCATACCGTGATCGATGCCGATGTCGTGGATATCTAAAACTGTGTAGCCGCCGATGCGTTGGCCAATTTTTGTCGGGTCATTATCGGCGACGGCGGTGATGTGCATCCCGCGGTCGCCGAACCCCTCATATGACATCAGCGCGGCACCCAGATTGCCCGCCCCGACCAGTAACACTCTCCGACCGCTTGTGACCCCCAAAATCCGGGCGATGGTATAGCGCAGCGCTTCCACGGAATAGCCCCGACCGGCGCGCCCGCTATGTCCGAGTGCGGCGACATCCTTGCGGGTCAGCGCATCGGAACACCCCAGCGCCTTAGCCAGTTGTGCCGAGGTGACATCCGGGACGCCATCGGCGTGCAGGGCCTCAAGGTAGCGCAGGTACTGCGGCAGGCGCGACAGGGTACGAGATGACAGCCGCTTGACCGCTGGCTGATCGGTCATGAACTCTGGCCTGCTTCAATCATCAGGCGTAGCCGGACCGGATCGATCTTCCAGAAATCGCGCTGTTTGCCGTCGATAAATAACACCGGGATTTCTTCGGCGAACTGCTCAGCGAGTTCCGGATGGTCAGTACTAGAAATTTCCTGCCACGTCATGTCGTATTCCGCGGTGACTTCGTCCATGGTTTGGCGCGCCGCAGCGCACAGATGACATTCCGGCTTGGTGAGTAACTTCAGTTCCATGCGGTGTTCTTTCAGTTATGACAAACACAAAACCGCCTGCAAGAGGCGGTTTTGTGCAAAGTACGTGTTGGTTCTAGTCGTCGTCGGTTCCCGTAGCCGCGTCCGTGTCTGTCACAATAGCCTCTACGGCTTCGAGTGGGACACGGTAGGAGCGTCCAAATCGCACGGCTGGTAAGTCCCCGGAATGGATCATCCGGTATACGGTCATGCGAGAAACGCGCATCATGTCTGCGACTTCTGTGACCGTCATAAACTTAGCGTCTGCGAAATTCTCCGCCACGATTAAAACTCCTTTTAAACTATCCCTCGAGGACGGGGTTCTACGCCTGAGGGGAAGTTCAAGTATAGGCGGCAACCACCATTAGCCATTAATACTAGCTTACGAAATTGCGTGCAGGAACTCACTAGTCGAACCACGGGTCCAATCCATGAAAAGGAAACACCGCTTTGCGGGTGGCCATAATGGATTGATCGGTTGCATCCGCTGGATCGTAGCCGATTTCCCAGGACCGCCACCACACGTCAGCGTTTTCGGTCATTGTCGTGACAATTGTATCCAGATCCAGATTAAGCTCTTCCGCGACCAGCTGACGCCACGATTCGGGGATGTCAGTTTCGGGCGGAATCGGGGTGCCCGCTGCTATACCAATCAGGTGCGCCCACACACGCGGAACGACTTTCATCGGGCTGTACCCTCCTCCGCCCAGGGCTAACCATTTGCCGTTGGCGAAGTCATCGGCCCAGTCGAGCGCATCGAGCATGAGTTGGCGCTGTCCGTCGATCGACAGGTTGAGATCAGCCAGCGGGTCGTGCCGGTGGCCATCGGCTCCGTGCTGGGTGACCAGCACTTGCGGATCGAATGCACGCAGCAGTTGCGGCACGACGGCGTGGGCGGCCCGCAAGAAACCCGCGTCACCGGTCGAGGCTGGTACGGCCACGTTGACGGCGGTGCCCTCGGCCTGCGGTCCGCCGATGTCTTTGGCGAATCCCGTGCCGGGGAACAATAACAGCCCCGTTTCGTGAATGGATATGGTCATGACCCGCGGATCATTCCAAAATAGCTGTTCGACTCCGTCACCGTGGTGCGCGTCGACATCGACGTATGCCACACGCTGGGCACCGTTATCCAGCATCCACTGAATGGCTAATGCCGCGTCGTTGTAGATGCAAAACCCCGAGGCAGCGGACCGCTGGGCATGGTGCATGCCCCCGGCAAAGTTCACGGCCTTATCTACTTCGTCGTTCCACACGGACTGGCCTGCAGCCAAGGTGGCTCCAGCGATACGCGCCGAAGCGTCATGCAGGTCAGCGAACACCGGACAATCTTCAGTCCCCAACCCGACTGCTTCATAGACGCGCGAAATATTGCTAACCGTGGACGGATCAGCCGAGCCGGCATCGCGAGAGGCTGCTTTGACCTGGGCAATGTAGTCCACCGAGTGAACGGTGGCCAGTTGTGCGTCGGTTGCCACGGGCGGTTTTACCTGGGCGAGCTTGGTACGGTCTAGGACTCCGAGGTCTTTTGCCAACCGATGCGTCAATTTCAGGCGCACCGGATTCATCGGGTGGGTGTCAGAGAAGCGGTACCGCAAAAACGCGTCGTCCCACACCAGAGCACTACGGGGTCCAGCTGTGTTTTCCATCACCGACTAGCGTAGGTCGTGATGCTGTCAAACCGCACCAAACCAAGGATTATGACGAGGACCGGTCGTTGCCGCGCTCGACAGTGCTGGTGGTGGGGCCAAGAAACGAGGAAGATATAACCTGTGAATACCCCGCGGTTATCCCCTGGAGCTCGCCTGCACCGCCCGCCCGGTGACGGGATGAAACTGGCGCGCAGAATATCAGACCTGCTCACCGGTCATCCAGGACGTGCTGCGGTCACGCTGTTTGCGCTGGTGATCAGTATCTTCACTGGACTGCTGGCACTGCCGGTCGCTTCGGCTGACGGCACCCCCACACCGCTGGTGGATGCCGCGGTCACGGCGACCTCGGCGGTGACCGTCACCGGGCTCACCTCGTTAGAGTCAGCGCATTTTTCGTTCACGGGCCAAATCATGATCCTGGCAGCCATTCAAATTGGTGGATTGGGTATCGTGACACTTGGTGCCTGGCTGACTTTGATGGTGTCACGGCGTCTGAGCCTACGCACCCGGATGGCGTCAACCCAATCCCTAGGAGTCGCAGCACTTGGTGAGGTGCCGGCCCTGCTGATCACCGTGGTGCTGTTCACGTTTACGATCGAAGCCGTCCTGGCCGCAGTCATGCTGCCGGTATTTGTGGCTGAGCTGGGCGTAGGCGACGGGATATTTCACGCGGTATTTTACGCGCTCTCAGCGTTTTCGAATGCCGGCTTCGGCCTCGGATCCCCCGCGGTGGAGCACCCTGTCATCATGACCACCATCAACGTCGGCGTCTTTGCTGGCGCGCTGGGCTTTCCGGTGGTCTACATGCTCTACCGGATGGTTTTTCATCATGCTCGAATGAATCTGCACACCCGACTCACGTTAGAAGTCACCGCGTTGCTGTTGCTCGGCGGTGCTGTGCTGATCGCGGTTTTTGAATGGTCCAACCCTGCCACACTGGGGCCCTTGAGCGTCCCGGATAAACTGCACGCGGCCATCTTTGCCTCCGGCATGACCCGATCCGGGGGCTTCAGTACTTACGAGGTGATCGCCCAGACCGACCAGACGCTGCTAGTCACCAACCTCCTCATGTTCATTGGTGGCGGGGCCGGTTCGACCGCCGGAGGCATCAAAGTCACCACGTTGGCGGTGCTGCTGCTGGCCATCGTGGCCGAAATCCGCGGCGACGAGCACATCCGAGTGCACCGGCGGGAAATTCCTGCCGGTTTAGTGCGCGTGGCGGTCGCGGTCGTCATGGCCGGTGCGTTGTTAGTGTTTACCGCCATAGTCGGATTGATGGCCGTGACCGGTCAGGGCTTTGCAGCCACCACATTTGAGGCGCTGTCGGCGTTCGGCACGGTGGGCTTGAGCACCGGCTTGACGGCGACCGCGCCCGAATCCGGCCAATGGATTCTCATCGGGCTGATGTTCATCGGCCGAGTCGGAATTATCACATTTGCCGCAGGGCTCACGGCCCGGCACAAACCGACGTTCTACCGCTACCCAACGGAAAGGCCGATCATTGGTTAGACCCACAAATACCCCGATATTAGTCATTGGGTTGGGGCGGTTTGGTTCCGCTCTGGCCGAGGAGCTGGTCGCTTCCGGCCAGGACGTGATGGCGGTGGAACGCGATCGGAACCTCGTTCAACATTTTGCCGAAGACTTCACCACGGTCGTGCAGGCCGACGCGACTGATATGGACGCCCTACAGCAGCTTGGTGTTGAACAGTTTGAAACCGCTGTGGTGGGGATTGGGACTTCGATTGAAAACTCGGTCCTGACCGTAGCCAACCTCGTGGATCTCGGCGTTCGGAATATTTGGGCGAAAGCTATTACCCGATCGCACGGGGAGATCCTTGAACGCATCGGAGCCAATCATGTGATCTACCCCGAGCAGGAGGCCGGCGAGCGCACCGCCCACCTGCTGGGCGGCAGGATGCGCAACTTCACCGAATTTTCGCCAGGATATGCGCTGGCAAACATCACCGTTCCGAAATCGCTGGCCGAGCGTCCGGTGCATGAGTTACGACTCAAAGAACGTTACGGTGTGACCGTGGTGGCTTATGAGGACGAAAACGATTTTCACAATATCGCTCCGGACACGGTGTTACCTGCGGGCAGTAACATGTTAGTGGCCGGCCCAACCGATAGCGTCGATGAGTTCGCTAACCGACTGTAACGAGTATCCGAAAGAGGTGGATGGCGTATGGTCACTGCCAATGTCATAGGTTCCGGCCCAAATGGGTTGGCTGCCGCGGTCACGCTGGCGCAGGCCGGCGTGGACGTCACCGTGTATGAACGCAATGCGGTACCCGGCGGTGGAGTCCGCTCGGGCGAAGCTACGATTCCAGGGCTGCTCCACGATTACTGTGCCGGATTTCATGCGCTGGCGGTCAATAATGCGTTTATGTCCGCAACCGGATTGGCCGACTACGGGTTAGAGTGGGCGCTGCCCGAGGTGCAATACGCTCATCCACTCGACAACGGTGGCGGTGCCGCAGCGTACCGATCGGTCGACCAGACGGCCCACGAGCTGCGAGATTCCTCCTGGAAACACCTCTTCGGGCCACTGGCACGTAATTTCGATGCTATTAGTGCCGAGGTCACGCAGCCTATGTTGCACGTGCCGCAAGCGCCCCTTTCCATGGTGCGTTTCGGACTACGAGCAGGCCTACCGGCCAAAGCGTTGGCCAAACTCCTGCGCACCGAGCACGCTCAAGCACTCTTTGCGGGTGTCGCTGCGCACGCTTTTGGTCCACTGCACACCCTTGGTTCCTCGGCCATCGGCGTCATGCTGCTGACTGCCGCGCATTCGGTCGGTTGGCCGGTGGCCAAAGGCGGTTCGGTGGCGATCGCCGATGCGATGCTCCGGGCCCTGGCAGACCACGGCGGCACGGTGGTTACCGGGGCGCACATTGATTCGCTGGCCGAGCTGCCCACCGCTGACATCACCATGCTCAACACTTCGCCCAGTGGTGCCGTCAAGCTGCTGGGGTCGGCTCTGCCGTCGCGCATCGCTGCCGGATTGCGTCGTTTCCGGCACGGCACGGCCGCCGCGACAGTGAACCTGGCGGTGGAGGGCGGGATCCCGTGGACGTATGAGCCCGCCCGACGCGCCGGGACTGTCCACGTCAGCGGGACACTACCGGAGGTCGCATTCGTGGAAAATCAAGTGGCCCGCGGCAAGATGCCACGCAACCCCTATGTGCTCGTTGGACAACAATCGGTGGCGGATCCAGCTCGAAATACCGACGGCATTCACCCTGTCGATGCGTATGCGCATGTGCCTTTCGGTTACCCGCATGATGCTTCCGAGGCCATCATCAGTCAGATCGAGCGGTTTGCTCCCGGAGTACGCGACCGTATCGTCGCCCAGTCCGCACGAACCACAGCGGATATCGAGGCGGAGAACCCGAATTTCGTCGGCGGGGACATTGTCTCGGGGGCCAACACGATGCAACAGTTACTGTTCCGACCGCGCCCAGCGTTGCACCCCTATACTCTGGGCATTCCGGGGGTGTATTTGTGCTCGGCGTCCACCCCGCCGGGGGCCGGCGCTCATGGGATGGCAGGGTTTAATGCGGCCAGTGCAGCACTAGAAGCATTGCGACGTTAGGCGCCGAGTTCTTCGGAGCGGGCGATATTTGCTCGGAGCGCGTCGACGATCATCTGGTTGAATCCGTTGGCGTCCAGGCTGTTGAGAGCAGCTTCGGTGGTGCCGCCCTCGGTGGCAATCGAGTCTTCGAGTGCGGTTGGGTCGGCGTCAGCATCATCCAGCATGCTTCCGGCACCCACCACGGTCAACCGGGCAAGTTCTGTAGCGACTGTGGCGTCAAGGCCTAGCTCGGTCCCCGCGGCCGCCAAAGCGTTGACGAAACGGAATACATACCCTGGTCCGGAACCGGCGACGGCGGCTAGCGCGTTCAGCTGGTCTTCTGGCACCTGAAAGACCGTACCGGAGGCGGAAAACACGTCGTTGACTTGGTCAATTTGGGACTGTGTGACACCTGCCGCGGGGGTTATACCGACAACACCTTTGCCCACGGTCAAGGCCACATTCGGCATGGTGCGCACGACCGGCTGATCGACCGGTAGGGCGGCGGTCAGCGCCTCCAGAGTGATGCCCGCAGCGACCGAAACCACCGTGGTTGTCGGTGCAAGTGCCGGTGCGATGTCTTGTGCGGTGGTCACAATGTCTTTGGGTTTCGTCCCGAGCACCACAATATCGGCGCCGTCGACCGCGGTCCGGTTAGCTTCGGGATCGTTGTGGGTCGCGGCCACGTCGATACCGAACTCTCGGCTTCGAGCAGCGGCAGACTCCGTCGAATGGGTCGTGGCGTTTAACCGGTCGCGGGGCACCTCGGTAGCCAATAAACCCGCCAGGATCGCTGAGTTGAGGTGTCCCAGACCGATAAAGCTAATGCGCACTACAGTTCTCCTTCAGATCGACGACTATCTTGAGATAGACTACTGCTGTCGTCATTGCGGGCCAGATATTTACGGGCGAAAGCCAGGGCTTCTGCCAGCATTTCTTCGCGGTGGCCCGGATATTTCTGGCCGCGCGTCGAAACTTCCATACACACCACCCCGTCATAGTCGCTTTCGGCGAGGTAACGCAGGGACTCGGTGACCCGTTGGTGTCCGTAACCGGGCAAGAGGTGTTCATCGGCGGCGGTGCCGGACCCGTCGGTTAAATGCACGTGGGCCAGTCGGGAGCCAAGCAATTTCAGCGCCGCCAGCGAATCCATTTGGGCGGTTGCCGAGTGCGAGAAATCCCAGGTGACGTAATCGTAGTCCTGCGGAATGGGGTTGTGATCGGGCAGATACATTTTGATTTCTTGCCCCGAAACCCGCCAGGGGTACATGTTCTCGACAGCAATGATGACGCCGGTGGCTTCCATGATGTCGCGGATGCCGTCGGCGAAATCCAACGCGTATGAGCCTTGCCACCGAAACGGCGGGTGTGCAACAACAATTTCGGCGCCCAGTTCACGGGCCATGTCAGCAGCCCGGGCCACTTTATTCCAGGCAGAGCCCCAGACTTGTTGGGTGAACAGGAAGGTGGGGGCATGCACCGAGTGGATTGGCATCGAGTGCCGCTGGGATAGTTCGTCGAGTTTCGTCGGGTCATGGGTCCACCGGTTTTGGGTGACCATGATCTCCACCCCGTCGTATCCGAGGTCTTCGGCTATGGCGAAGACGTGTTGTGGTGGCAACGAAAAGATCGACGATGACGATAACGTCACCGGGATTTCTGGTCTAGCCACCTGCAACTCCTAGTGAGAATCCGGGCCGTTGATCATCCGAGGTTAAGTCTACCCCTTCGACCCAGTCACCACTGGTTTCATCTACTCGACCCTGCAGCCGCAAAGCATCGAGTCGGCCAAGAATTAATCCTTCGCGCAGCGCCCACGGACAGATGTGCAATTTCTTGACCTTGAACGCTTCCATCGCCGCTTGGGCGACCATCCCGCCGGCCAGAACCTGGCGCGCCCGCATATCCGAAATACCCGGTAGCTGGGCTCGTTGTTTCTCATTCATCAGCGCCATCGTCTGGTTCCACATACTCAGATCTTTAAGGCGAAGTTTTCGCGGAACAAACAGCCCATCGGTCGACGGTGCCGCCCCGGATAATCGTGCCAGCGACCGGAACGTTTTGGAGGTACCGGTGACGACGGTGTTGGAGGGCAGTTTTTTGGGGAACAACTCGCGGTATTCGTTGAGTACCGAATCAATATGTTCACGAAGTTCGATCAGTTGTTCTTGGGTCGGCGGGTCGGGGCGCAATAAAAATTCTCTGGTGAGGCGCTGAGCCCCGAGCGGAACCGAAATTGCGGTGTTGGGCAGCTCGTCGGTGCCGTAGGACATTTCGAATGAGCCCCCGCCGATATCAAAGTTCAACAGGTGTTCGACGTGCCAACCGTGCCACCTGCGCACCGCAAAGAAGGTCATCGCGGCTTCCTGATCACCAGACAGCACGGACAGATGCACCCCGGTTTCTTCGGTGATGCGCTCCAGCACCTGGGCACCGTTGGTCGCATCCCGAATCGCCGAGGTGCAGAAGCTAATCATGTCGGCCGCCCCGTTGGCTTTGGCAAACGCAACCGCACTGTCGACGAACTCAAGAAGATTCTGCTGACCGGATTCGGCGATCGCCCCGTCCTCGTCCAGGTGCTGAATCAGCGACATCGGACGCTTGTGGTCGGCGTAGGCTGTCGGACGCGCTCCGGGGAACGCGTCCACCAGCAACAGGTGGACGGTGTTGGAACCGATATCCAAGACGCCTAGCCGCACAGCTACTTCCGTTTCGCTTTCTTGGCCGGACCTTTAGCCCGCTTTTCGGCTAACAGTTCAAAGGCTTGGCCTTCGGTCACCTGTTCGGGAGCCGTGCCACGCGGCACCGTGACGTTGGTTGTCCCGTCGGTGATATATGGGCCAAACCGGCCATCTTTAATGACGACCTTCTTACCCGACGACGGATCATTGCCGAACTCAGCCAAGGGCGGCTTGGCCTGTCCCCGACCGCGTCGCTGTTTGGGCTTCGAGTAAATCTCTTCGGCTTCTTCCAGCGTGATCGTAAACAGCTGTTCTTCGGATTCCAACGACCGCGAGTCTGACCCCTTGCGCAGATACGGACCAAAACGACCGTTCTGGGCGGTGATTTCTTCCCCGTCGGCGGCCACCCCGAGACTGCGCGGCAACGACAGAATCTTCAAAGCATCGTCAAGTGTCATCGTCGCAATGTCCATGCCCTTGAGCAGCGACCCGGTTTTAGGCTTGGGCTTCTTTGGCGCCTTCTTGGGTTTCTTCCGGCCGTTCTTGTAGTACTCATCAGGCTGGGCATCTTTATAGGCCTGAATCTCTTCTTCGGTAAAGTCCGGAATCACCTGGGTGACGTAGGGTCCGTAGCGGCCCTCTTTGGCTACGATCTCATAACCGGTCTCCGGGTCGGTACCTAACGAGCGCTCCGAAGGTCCGGCCGTTTCCACCATTTCGGTGGCGACTTCGGCGGTCAACTCATCCGGAGCCATCTCTTCGGGCACATTGACCCGCTTGGGGTCTTCGCCCTCCTTGGCATCCTCCGGCAGATCCTGTTCCAGGTACGGACCATAGCGGCCCACACGCAAGGTGATGCCTTCTGCCACCGGAATCGAGTTGATGGCTCGAGCGTCAATATCGCCGAGGTTCTCCACGGTGTCTTTCAAGCCCTCCGCACTGTCAGCGGAACCGAAATAGAACCCGGACAGCCAGTCCTGCCGGTCCATTTGTCCGGCCGCGATCTGGTCCAGGTCATCTTCCATTCGAGCAGTGAAAGTGTAGTCGACATATTGTTCGAAGTGTTCTTCAAGCAACCGAATCACCGAAAACGCGATCCAGGACGGTACGAGCGCAGAACCCCGTTTCCGCACATACCCGCGGTCAATGATCGTTGAAATGGTCGGCGCATAGGTCGAGGGACGCCCGATCTCACGCTTTTCTAACTCGGCAACCAGCGATGCTTCGGTATACCGGGCCGGTGGGGTTGTTTCGTGGCCTTCGGCCTCCAGATCGCGGGCCTCTAAAATTTGACCTTCGGTCATATCCGGTAAGCGTGCGTCGTCGCGGGTTTGTTTTTCACCGGGCACCGACTTCTGGTCCGATTCGTAGGCTTTTAAGAAGCCCGGTACGGTAATGACGGTTCCCGAGGCCGAGAATTCGGCCACCCGCGGGGTCTCTTCGGCGGACGTGCCGGCAATCTTCACGGTCGCGGTATACCCGGTGGCATCGACCATTTGCGAGGCCACGGTCCGTTTCCAAATCAGCTCATAGAGTCGGAACTCATCGGCGGTCAAGGAATTTTTGACCTGCGACGGCGTGCGGAAGTAATCCCCCGATGGCCGAATGGCTTCGTGTGCTTCTTGAGCGGCAGTATTCTTCGACGCATAGTAGCGCGGCTTATCGGGCACCATTTCGCCGCCGTAGAGTTCGGTAGCCTGCTTGCGTGCCGCCGAGATCGCCTGCGACGATAAGATGACCGAGTCGGTACGCATATAGGTAATGTAGCCGTTTTCATACAGCCGCTGGGCAACCTGCATCGTCACCCGTGAAGTGAACCGTAGCCGACGTGAGGCTTCCTGCTGCAGCGTCGAGGTCGTAAAGGGCGCTGCCGGACGACGCCGGTACGGCTTATCTTCCAGCGAGGTGATCTTGAATTCGGTGTCAGCTAGACCCTCGGCCAGCGACCGGGCCGACGGCTCGTCCAAGTGCACAACATCAGCCTTGGGTTTGAGCTCACCTTCGTCGGTGAAGTCACGGCCGGTGGCGACACGCTGCTCGTCGACGGCAGATAATTTGGCTGGGAAGCTCTCTTCGGCGTCGGTGACGAAATCAGCCGTGAGGTCCCAGTATCCTGCGGGCACGAAGGCCATGCGTTCGCGTTCGCGTTCAACGACTAAGCGGGTTGCAACGGATTGGACTCGTCCGGCGGACAGGCCCGGTCCGACTTTGCGCCATAACACCGGGGAGATCTCGTAGCCGTAGAGCCGGTCAAGGATGCGTCGGGTCTCTTGGGCGTCGACTAAATCGGTGTCGAGTTCGCGAATATTTTCTAGCGCGCGCTGAATACCCTCTTCGGTAATTTCGGTAAAGACCATCCGGTAGACCGGGACTTTTGGTTTCAACACCTCGAGTAGGTGCCAGGCGATGGCCTCACCTTCCCGGTCAGCATCTGTTGCCAGGTAGAGTTCGTCAGCGTCTTTGAGTGCTTTGCGAAGTTCGGTGACCTTCTTTTTCTTGTCGTCTGCAACCACATAGTAGGGCTCGAAGCCGTCTTCGGTATCCACCGCGAATTTGCCGTATGGCCCTTTTTTCATGTCGGCGGGCAAATCAGATGGGCGTGGCAGGTCCCGGATGTGGCCCACCGAGGAATCAACAATCCAGCCATCGCCCAAAAACTTGGCGATGGAACGGCTTTTGGCCGGGGACTCCACGATTACCAATTTGGTGGTATCACCATTGGTAGATGCAGAACTTTTGGCGGTCACGTGGCTCCTTTTCTTCACAGCAGCTTCAACACTAATCTAACCGGTCGTCTCGTCGGGCTCGAATACTTCAACAAATCCATCGACGTATAACTCGGTGATGTTGTCCTTGAGTGCATCGGTCTGCTCGGTGTTTAAGTCTAGTAATCCCGCCACGGCCGCTACGATCTGGCCGGCGGTCAATTCGCCATCGGCGGCTCCCAGAACAGCTGCGGTTGCGGTATCTAACCGCACGTGCCGCCCAAATCCGGTACCCGACCGGGCCATGAGCACCTCGGGGTGCTCGGCGCCGAAGCGTTGGTATTGTTCATAGGTCACCCAGGATGGGGCCACTAAGTGTACATCGGTCAGTGCCCACCCGTCAGTTGGCTGGTTGTGAACGGCGTCGTAATTCCTCACCGATGCCGCCCAGGCTTGACCAACCGGTTGGTGAACAGGCTGGGTCAGATATTCGAAACGGTGCAGCGGTGCCGTGTCCTGTCGTTTACGCAGCCAGACCCACCCGAAACCAATCTGCGTGACGCCGCGGGTTTCGAAATCCGTCAGGTAGTTCGCATAGGCGGCATCATAGCCATTGGGGTCGAGGTGTTCGGAAGAATCCTGCAGCCACATTTCGGCGTATTGGGCCGGATCGGAACTGGAACGTTGAATGGCCCAAATATCCATGCCCTTGGCGGGCCAGGTTTCAAGTCGGCTGTGCCAGGACTGGTTCTCGTCACCGTATATTTCCCAGTTAGCCAGCATGACGGCCACTCCCCCGTCGGTGAGCACAGTGTCGATGGTCGAGATGAGCTCTTCGACCAACAGATCACCGGTGCGTCCGGTTTCGCGATACGTATGCTTCACGGACGCGCTGACTGGTGCAATGACGAACGGCGGGTTCGTAACCACCAGTTCAAAGCGTTGCCCGGCCACTGGCTCGAGCATATTGCCCTGGGCGACGGTCACCCGCTCGGCCAAGTGGTGCGGGTCCACCTCCAGCGCCGGGGCGTTGAGCAGAATATTGAACACGGCAAAATCAAGCGCTCGGGCCGAGATATCGGTGATGGTGACGTGGTCGGCATGGGTGAGTAAATGCATGGCTTGCACCCCGCAACCGGTGCCAATGTCCAGGCCAGCTTTGACCCGATCCCGTGGAGTGAGCGACGCCAGGGTCAGTGAGGCTTCGCCAATCCCGAGAATATGCTCGGCCGGGATTGGGGCGCCCAATTGCAGTGCGGTTTGATCCGAGGCGACCCACAGGTTGCCGGGTCGATCAGTGGCATAGGCTGACAGATCAACGGTGGCGAGCACCTCGTCGTGGCTCTTCATGGTGACGATGTTCAGCTCGAGCGCCCCGTCCAGCCCCAGCGTCGGGAACATGGTTTCGACCATGTTGCGACTGATCGGATCGGCCAGCATGAAACAACTAACGATCCCGGCCAGTGGGTTGCCGTCGGCTAGTGGCTTGGCCAGAGCGCGTCGCGCCGGGACGCGTTGGTCGCGATGCAGTGCGGCCGTGGCGGTAGGGCCGACGAGTTCAGCGACGTTGTGCAGCGTATAGTCAGTGAGATCATGACGTAACGCAGCGATCGCCTCGACGTCGGCCACGGGTGCAGGGTGCATTACTGAGCTGCCGCCTTCGTTGCTGCATTGGTCGTGCAAGTCTCACAGACACGTTGCGAGTCGGCGTCGTGGCACTCCTGACAGATCACCGCAAGCGTTTTGCAACCGGGATCGGTGCAGTTTCGCAGCTCAGCGGTGGGGGTGTTACACAACTGGCATGAACCGATGACTTTCGCGTCGTCGGAGAAGTTGATGGCCATCCGCTCATCGAACACGTATAGCGAGCCTTCCCAAAGGCCCTCGTCGCCGTAGGTTTCGCCGTATCGAACGATCCCGCCGTCAATCTGGTAGACCTCTTCAAACCCGCGGTTGGCCATTAGCACGGTGAGCACCTCGCAGCGGATCCCGCCGGTGCAATACGTAATGACGGGCTGGTTTTTCAGATGGTCGTACTTGCCCGATTCTAACTCGGTAATGAAGTCTCGGGTGGTCGTGGTATCCGGGACCACGGCATCCTTGAATTTGCCGATCTGGGCTTCGAACGCGTTGCGCCCATCAAAAAACGTGACGGGCCGTCCCTCGGCTTCACGCTGGGCGACCAGTTCGTTGACTTCTTCCGGGCTCAGGTGTGGTGCGGTGCCCAGCACTTGGTTGCCCGGGGCCACCTTGATCTCTTCGGGACGGTCAAAGGCCACCAACTCGGGCCGAACTTTGACGCTGAGCCGTGGGAAGTCTGCCGCCGAGCCTTCCGACCATTTGACCTCAAGATCCTTAAAACTCTCGTAGCCGCGAGTGTTCTTGACGTATTCTTTAACGGCACGAATCGGCCCGCCCACGGTGCCGTTAATGCCGTGCTCAGAGATGATGATTCGGCCGGTCAGCTCGAGGCGCTTGCACAGTTCTTTTTGCCACAGCGCGATGGCATCTGGGTCGTCAAGGGGCGCGAAGTGGTAGTACAGCGCGATCTTACTTTGAGTACTCATACAAGGCGTTCTTTTCACAAAAGTTTCAGTGGATAAGCTTCGATACAGGCTTTCTTAAGGGTTACAAGTTCGTGACGCTTGCGCAATCTCGTGACCCGCCGCTGGGCTTAGGGCGAGACTAAAGCTATTCTAGGGGCATGGCTATCACTACTTCACTGACAGACGAACTTGCCACCGCGTGGTTGACCGGACGTGCGCGGATCCGGAATTACCATTTAACCACGCAGGGGAGTATTCACGCTGCCCTGCGCAACCCGGAAGCTAATGAAGATCACGAGGATATCTGGGAATACGTTGTCACCAACGTGTCCGACGACGTGCTCCAGGTGGTTGCCAACGAGATTAAGAAACACCCAAGCCGACAGCTCATCGTAGCAGCGGACCTGTCAAAAGAACCCAAGCCGGCCGGATCCACGGCACAGTACTATGCCGAAAAAACCGGGCTGCGTCCCATCGGGGTCGACGAATTGGTGATGGTCAGCGACATGAGTCAGCATGACGTCGAAGAACCGATCGTGCCCGAGCAGTTTACCGCCGAAGTCACCCGCAATGACGGGTGGTATCTGGTCGCGTTCCGCACCACCGATGCCTCAGATGCCGGCCCGGACAAGCTGGCCGCTCGCGGTCGTGTTGCCGTCGTCGATGACACGTATGCGGTGTTCGACCAGATCTGGACGGCCCCGAATTTCCGTCGTCAAGGTCTTGGGTCGCTGACGATGCGCTACCTGAGCGCGCTCGCGCTGGAAGATGACGTGGAAACGGGCTTGCTGATCGCCGGATTGGAAGGTCAAGCGTTGTACACCTACCTGGGGTGGACCGCCATCGGTGATGTCGTGGTGTTAGGCCATCCGGAGGTTGATCCGAAAGATCAGTGGGCGACTCAAACGTTCGAACCATAACCGTCAATGGCGATGGCCAAGACGCAGCGACCTACCTAGCGGAACTTCTGGGGTATTCCCGGGTGCCAGACCAATTGGTTCACACCCGTGTGTTACCAGAGCGTGCCGCTAGGTTTTCTGTCTGGCCCACGACCCTACCGGCCGCGTTCATTGACGCCGTGGGCTCCACGGGCGTCAACGCACCGTTTGAACATCAGCTTGAGGCGGCCCAAACCGCGCTGGCCGGCCAACATGTTGTGCTGGCTACCGGTACGGCCTCCGGTAAATCGCTGGCCTACCAAATGCCGGTGGCCACCGACCTGGTCGACGGCTACTCAACAGCACTCTATCTGGCGCCGACTAAGGCGCTTGGCGCAGACCAATTTGCCTCCTGGCAATACTTAGCCGCCAACGGGGTGAGCTGGTTGCGTCCGGGCAGCTACGACGGAGACACGGACCCACAGTCTCGTGCGTGGGCGCGAGAACACGCCAATGTGCTGGTCACCAACCCGGATATGCTTCACGTGGGAATTTTGCCCAATCACAACGGTTGGGCCCAGTTTCTGCGCAATCTGAAGTACGTGATTATCGACGAAGCGCACAGTTATCGGGGCGTTTTCGGCTCTCACGTGGCAGTCGTGTTGACCCGGTTACGCCGCATTTGTGAGCATCTGGGTAACACTGACCTGGTTTTTATCGGGGCCTCGGCAACTTCCTCGGCGCCTGCTGAAAGCTTTTCGAGATTGATCGATGCACCGGCGGTCAGTATCGAGGAAGACACCTCCAGTCACGGAGAGGTCGTGGTCGGGTTTTGGGAGTCGGAATTTTCCGGTGCCACCGGAGAACACAACGCGCCCCTGCGTCGTTCCCTGGTTGCCACCGGGGCCGATATGTTGTCCGATCTGGCTGTGAATTCAGTGCGGTCCGTCGCATTTATCCGGTCGCGGCGTGGAGCTGAGGCGATGGCGCAGATGGTCAAACGCAACCTGGCAGAAGTCGACCCATCCCTGCCAGGGCGCACCGCAGCGTATCGTGCCGGTTTGTTACCGGAAGAGCGCCGTGCGGTGGAAGAACAACTCAATAGCGGCAAGCTGTTAGCGGTCTCTACCACCCCGGCCTTGGAGCTGGGCATTGATATCGCCGGGCTTGACGGCGTGGTGGTCGCCGGATGGCCGGGCACGCGCGCATCGTTTTTCCAGCAGTTGGGTCGTGCTGGTCGTTCCGGACAACGGTCGGTGGCGTTGTATGTTGCCGGGGATGATCCGATGGACACCTATTTGGTTCATCATCCCGAAGCGGTTTTTGAATTAGCAGTTGAAGATAATGTCATCGATCCCCAGAATCCTCATATTCTATCGGCGCATTTATGTGCTGCAGCAGCAGAGATCCCCTTGCGCCCCGATGATTTTGCCGCCTTTGGGGAACCAGACCACATTCGACACATCGTTGAAGAGCTCACCGCCACAGGATACTTACGACGTCGTCCGGCCGGTTGGTATTGGACGCATGCCCAGCACGCCGCCGGCATGATGAGTCTGCGTGACGCCGGTGGTGGTCCAATGCAGATTATTGATGGCGAAACCGGTGCCATCTTGGGCTCCATCGGTGCTGAACAGGCGCATTCGCAAACCCATCCGGGAGCGGTCTACGTGCATCAGGGTCGCACTTGGGTGGTGGAAGAACTCGACGAAGAATATGCCACCGTGGTGGTGTTGCGCGACGAACCGGAGTACTACACGCAGGCCAGAGATGTCACCGACGTAGAAATCTTGGCCGAGGATGCTCGCGTCTTCTCGGCCGAGGACCAGTTGGCGTGGGTCCACGGTCCGGTCAAGGTCACAAATCAGGTGGTGTCGTATCAGCGCAAGGAATTGGCCAGCGGTCGAGTCATTGATGAGCAACCATTAGATTTGAGCGCCCGCGAACTATTTACCCAAGCCGTCTGGTTCACTGCCCCTTCCGATGAGTTCATCACCGCCGGTTTGACCACTGATCGGCTCCCCGGCGCGCTGCACGCAGCCGAACACGCCATGATCGGGATGATGCCCCTGGTCGCCTCCAATGATCGCTGGGATATCGGTGGGGTGTCCTTGGTATTGCATCCGGATACGGAAGCGCCAACCGTCTTTGTGTATGACGGGCACCCCGGTGGTGTGGGTTTCGCGACCCGCGGCTTTAGTCATGCCACGACGTGGATCACCGCTACGATGCAGGCCATCATTGACTGCGGTTGTCATGAAGGCTGTCCCTCGTGTGTGCAATCACCCAAATGCGGTAATCGAAACTCCCCACTAGATAAGGCCGGGGCGATAACGGTCTTGGAGTTTGTCGCGCGGTCACTGGCTAGGGCTGTTTCGGTCCCGCCCGAGACTGCGCCGTAGCCGTCCACCCCACAGCGGTTTCGGATTCTACGTGGATAAGTGCCACACCGGGGGCGGCTATTTCACAATCAGTCAGGTGTACTCCGTGAGCATCAGCGGTCTGTGCTGCGAGCGCGCAGGGCTGCTCGAGCATGAGGCCTCGGGCCGCGTCGGCTGCGGCAAGTGCGGCCAAATCGGCGGCTGCCGCTGCTTTTGAAGCTGCGATGTGGACTTGCAGCAGCACTAGTGCTGCGGCCATGAGCAGCATCAACGCGGCGAAGACGGTGAGCATCATGGCCGTTGAGGCTCCGTTATCTGTGGTTAGGGTGTTACGGTCCATTGGTTTGGGGCTTTCGCTTCGGCGGTGAGTTCGATCGTCGGAATGAGCCCGAGCGGTCCGGGCACAGGGCTGGTCAAACTGACAGTGGCCCACTGATCCGTGACATGTGAGGCGATTTGGGTATGTGACGACGTCATGGTCGTTACCGCGGTGTTGATGGTCGCTGACGATTCTCCGCGAGCCAATTGGCGGGCCGCGCTGGATGCGGCTTGGTGCAGGCTAGATTGGTGCATGCCCACGATGATCACGTTGACGAGCATCGCGATCACTAGCACCACGACTGGCAAGATCACAGCAAATTCGGCGGTTACTGATCCCTGAGCAGATTTGTTGGGTCGCACGGCAACTCCGAAAATGGCCGGGGCTGGTGCCCCGGCCATTCATGGTCGAGACGGTTAGAAACTCAGAGCTTGTTCAATAAGGCCTTCGAGGAGACCTTGAACGGTACCTGAGGACAGCACTGCTGCTAAGAGTCCGGCGAAGGCTACCGCAGCCAATGTCACGATTGAATATTCTGCAGTATTCGCGCCGGTGTCGTCGGCTAGGTTGACTTTGAAGGGTTGATTCATTTCCATGGGGGTTCTCCTTGTTGTGTTGTGGGTTGTCGGCGATATTCAGTTATGGGCTTTCATCCGGGCAGTAGCGACAGCACCATGGGGATGATGCCCAGCAGAATGAAGCTGGGCAACAGGCACAGGCCGGTGGGCAGGACGAGTCGGATTGCGAGTTCTTGGGCGAGTTGTTCTGCCATCCGTTTACGGTTTGCTCGCAGAGCCGTCGCTGCTGTGGTGAGCATGTGTGCTGCTGGTACGGCGGAGGCATAGACGAAGCGCAGCTCGTGGGCTAGCTGGTTCAGGTGGGAATGGTCTGTGGTGTGTTGCCAGGCGATTTCCCAGTCCAGTCCGAGGTCGAGTTGGTGGGCCACGTGGATGAGTGGTTGGCAGCCGGGTAGATGTTGGCCCACGGCTGCCAGACCGGTAGCCAGCGAGCTGCCTGAGGCAAACAGCTGCGCCATAATGTCTAGGACCAGTGCTGGATCGGTTGCGGGGTCTGCGTGTGTGGTCATTCGTGGGCCGTTCTGATCATTCGGTGGGTCCACCATCGGCCCACGAGCGCTAGAGCGATTCCTGAGATGAGCAAAAGCCATCCGGTCATCGAGGTCAGTAGGTTAATCAGGGAGGCTCCGAGCATGTGGGCAAGTCCGAGTCCTGCCACGGGAAGCCACGCCAGCAGGTTGGCGGTTGCTTTTGGTCCCGCTGAGGCAGCCTCCCGGGCCTGATGTGCGTCTTCTCCGGCTTCTAGTGCGTCAGCCAGCCGGTAGAGAGTATCGGTCAAAGACATGCCGGTGTGTTGGGCCAAGGTTAGCGTCGCCGAGAGTTGTTGCCACCCTTCAGCGGTGCTTGGGGCAGTAACATGGGCGAAATAGGGCTCCCTCAGCATCCCGGCGGAGTGCTGAGCCGCTAGGACGTGGTGCATGCAACATCTAGGATCAGGTTCATGGGCGGCCGGTGCACTGTCACAGGGTTTGTGCGCGGCTGCGACCTCGGGCCACAGCTGCGTTAATGGCCGGCCGGCAGCAAGCAGTGCTGCAGCTTGTCGGATGACCGTGATGAAGTCGGCGTGTTCTTGTGCGGCACGGCGTTTGGCGGTCAGCACATTGGTTAAAGCTGTTACAGGATTCATGCGGCACGCTCCTGCCGCTTAGACAGCGCATCGAGGTGCGCCAGTCCGGCGCCTTCAACGATTTGTTTCCCGACGGTGGAGAGCACCGGAATAAGGTGTAGGTCTGCGGCTTCGCCGCGATGGTCGAGCAGGGCGAGTTCGGCTGGGTATCGGTTGCCGTGTTCGTCGCGTGTCAGATGCATAACGACATCGACGGCCGAGCGGATCTGTAGAGCTGCGGTGGTCGGGTCTAATCCAGCTAATGCGGCCATGGCGTGCAGTCGTGCCGGCACATCAGTTGCCGAATTGGCGTGGAGGGTGCCGATGGCTCCGCGGTGGCCAGTGTTCATTGCGGTGAGGAAGTCTGCGACTTCTGCTCCACGGCACTCGCCGACAATCAGTCGGTCGGGACGCATGCGAAGCGCTTGACGAATTAATACCGGCAGCCCAATGCCGCCTTGACCTTCGGTATTGGCGTCTCGAGTGGCCAGCCCGACTACATGGGGATGTCGAATGTCGAGTTCCGGGGTGTCTTCAATCGTCAGGATACGTTCGGTGGGATCAGCGGTGGCCAATAATGCTGCCAACAACGTGGTCTTGCCCGAGCCGGTGGCCCCCGAGATCAGCATATTCATCCGGTGGTGCATCAGATGATCGAGGACGCCGAACCATTTGTTGGCTTCGGGCCATTGGGTCGCGAGCGCTTCTATCGTGGGGTGTGATCTGGCCGGTAGCCGGATGGACAGTTGCGGACCGGCCGTAGCGATAGGTGGCAGCACGGCGTGGACTCGGGCCTGGCCGATCTGCACGTCACCAAATGGCATCCCCTCATCGAGTCGCTTCCCGCCTTGTCCGAGGAGCCGGACCGCGAGCGCTTTGGTCGTTGCCTCCGCTAAAGTTGTGGCAGAGCGGACCAGCCCGCTGCCAGTATCGGTCCACACGTGACCGTGGCCATCGACAATAATGTCGGTGGTGTCCGGATCGTCTGCGAATGGAGCTAGCGGGCCCAGGCCGATCAGATCGTTGACGAGCTGGCTCATGGTGTGTTTGGCATCCGGTACGGAGACCACCGGAACGTGCTGAGCCACCGCTTGGGCGACCGTTGCGGTATCGGGTCTCTCAGATGGCGACGTTCCGAAATTGTTGGGACGGATGCGGGCTGCCAGCCATTGTTTTGCAGCAGCCAGCCCGCCGACTTTTTGTGGCCGCTGTGGAACCCAACCGCGATTCATGACGCCTCGCTTCGTTGCATCCAGCGGCGCATGCTGCGGCGCCGTCGGGTGGTGTTGATGATAAATTCGAAATCGCGTCGAATGCCATATTCCGGGATGCGATGTGAAAAATAGTCCAGGCGTTTGTGTGGCTCAAGGTCAACGTACAAAGGGCGCGAGTCATCGTCGATGTGAATAACGTGGGCTCCTTCCGCAGCGAGGCGTTGGGCGAGAAACAGATCAGCGCCGCAATCAATGATCGTGTGCGCGAAGTGATATCTCGCGGCGTGAACGGTTTCGCGTAATAGCACTGAGTGCAGCGGGTTGGACCGTTTGACGTGCAGCATCATGGTGACGTCACGCCAACACGGGGCGTTTACCAAATAAATGTGCGGTGATGGGAGGTGTACGTCGAATTCCAGCACCTCGATGGCGTGGTCGGTGGCTTGCAGGATGGTCTCGGTCAGGGCACCGCTGGCGTCAGCGTCGATAAGGAGCGCGCCATCGTCGGCGTGTGCGTAGGCCATAGCCGGTGCCAGGAGTGGATACGAATCAACGCCTGTTTGAACCACCGCCCAAACGGTGGACTGGTCTACCCGACGAAAGCAGGTTGTGACCAACCATCGTTCAAAAGTCGCCTCGTGATCGGGATAGTGCCACTGATGAGCAGCCGTGAAGAGCATATTGCCCGACACCTGCAGACTGGCCGTTGGAGGCGTCTCGTCGGCGTCGGTGAGTTCTATAAGCCTCAAGCCCAGCGCTGCGACCACCGTGTAGACGAATTCAGCGGCCTCGGGCGTGGCGTCTTGGGTATCGACCAGCACCGTCGGTCGCGAGTCCGCAGGTGTGCGCTTGCGCCATAGAAATTTGCGTTGCGTCGTTGTCATGCATCAAGCATGCGGGTCCTACGCCGAATGATGGTCGCGTCGCATCTGAAGTGTGGATAAGACCGGTGCCTTCGAGTTGCTTGTGGACGACGCGAAGTATTTTATCGGTGGCCGGTAAGGTCGATTTCTGTCATGTTCGGATCGAAGTAGGCCTGCGGTACGGGCTGAGTTGCGTCCCAGCCGGTGATGTCCACCAGATATCTCGGGTCCCAGGGTTCGGCCCAACCCAACAGTTCTAATACTCGATCCAGGATCATCGCGGTAAACCCCCATACCAGGGTGCCGCCGACCGTGAATGCTGGCGTGCCAAATCGTTGTTTCGCGGATCGGTCGGTTGCCACGGCTGTGACTCGTAGTTTTGGGTCGACCAAATCCCCTACGGGGACCCGGAATACCCGGGTAGCTTCGGCTGTGGTTACCATGTCGTGGGGTCGCTGCCACCAGCCAATCACTGGTGTCACGCTGAAATTCGAGACCGATAACGGCAACGCAGGCAGGTGCCCAAGCGGAATGATCCCGGTCGGATCTACGCCGGTTTCTTCATACGTTTCCCGTACGGCGCACTCGACTGCACCGGTATCTTGAGATTCTATGCCGCCGCCAGGAAAGGAGACCTGCCCCGGGTGATTCCGCAACACCATGGACCGCTGGGTCAACAACACGTCGAGTTCTTTGGGCACGATGGTGCGTTGAAACGTAGCAGGTTGATCGTCCAAGGACCCAAACAGTAAGAGCACCGAGGCACTTCGTGGGTTTTCTAACGAGGGCAGCTCATAGGGCCAAATACGATCAAATTCGGGCAGTGCTGCCGCCGGGGAGACACTGACCCGGTTGACAATATCCGGATGCACCGTCCCATAGGTATGGACCAGGGCCAACAGATCCGCAAGCGCGCCGTCAAGTTGCATTAGGCCTCCCACCGGTATCCGGCGTCACGCAATTCAGCGCGTGTAGCTCCATTGAGTAACGCCTGGTGAATATGTTCGCGTCCTGGTGCAAGCTCATACGCCAGCAACCCTTTGGCGGCTTCGGGATTCGTCTCACCGATGCCGGCCGATGGACACCATTTGGCGACCGGGCAGGCTCCACACGCTGGACGTTTAGCGTGACAGATTCGTCGTCCCAGAAAAATCAGCCGGTGTGATACGTCCGTGTAGTCTTTGGGTTCGAAAAGTGCTGCGATATCGCGTTCTACGACGTTAGCGTTGGTGCTTGCGGTCCAGCCCAAGCGGTTGGCTAACCGAATGACGTGGGTGTCCGTCGTGATCCCGGGGACCCCGAAGGCGTTTCCTAACACCACGAATGCGGTCTTGCGTCCCACCCCGGGCAGCTTGACGAGTTCGGCTAAAGTATCGGGCACTTGGCCATCATGATCTTCGACTAACGCCTGCGACAGCCCAAGCAACGCGCGCGTTTTGTTCTTATAGAACCCGGTGGGTCGAATGATCTCTTGTAGGTCTGTCTCGGAGGCTTGCGCCATAGACTCAGCGTCCGGGTAGCGGGAAAATAGTTCTGGCGTGACGGAATTGACGCGAATATCGGTGGTCTGGGCACTCAACACGGTGGCCACCAACAGCTCAAACGGGTCGGTGAAGTCAAGCTCGGCGTGCGCGTAGGGAAACACCTCGCCCAGCACCCGGTAAATTTTCCGGGCCCGACGTTTCTTCGCCAGTGGTGTCTCGTCGCTCACGTTTTTCCTTCCGTTGTCGATCGCGGTAAACCGTCTCTGTCGTCCTAAGCCGAGGGACGCTATAAACGCCCAATGGGTGAGCATCATAGCGTAATCACCGCTCGTCGCTGATGACGTGACCGTTCATCGCACCCCGAATTTGATCGGCGATAAAAAACCCTTACCATGACCCTATATGTGACGACGATCACGCATGACTGAAGGAGTCTGATGGTAACCACACAAGAACACCGCACCGAACGCGCTCATGACCTCTATGCGAGAGCCGATCAGGACCGTCTGGAATACTGGGCCTCCCGTGCCCGCAACGAGGTCTATTGGAAAACCTCGTTTACCGAGGTGCTGGACTGGTCAAACCCACCGTTTGCTCGCTGGTTCGCCGATGGTACGACCAACGCCTGTTATAACGCGGTAGACCGCCATGTGGAGGCCGGCAACGGCGATCGTGTGGCCCTGTATTTCGAGGGAGAGCCCGGCGATGCACGGGCCGTCACCTATGCCGACCTCCAGGCCCGGGTCTCGCAGACCGCCAACGCGCTACTGTCGCTGGGGGTGTCTAAAGGTGATCGCGTCGCAATCTATCTGCCGATGCTGGTCGAAACGGTCGTGGCAATGTTGGCCTGTGCGCGCATTGGTGCGGTGCACTCGGTGATTTTCGGTGGCTTCTCAGCCGAAGCCCTGCGCTCCCGAATCGACGACGCCCAGGCGCGCGTCGTGATCACCGCAGATGGCTCATATCGACGGGGCAAACCCAATATGCTCAAACCCATCGTCGACGATGCCCTGACCGAACCTGGTCACACGGTCGATCATGTACTGGTGGTGCAGCGTAACCGTGAAGAGATCAACTGGATTGAGGGCCGCGATAAGTGGTTCCACGAGGTCGTCGACGCCCAGCCCACCACCCACGAGGTCGAATGGGTTGAGGCCGAACACCCGCTGTTTATTCTTTACACATCTGGCACAACGGGCACCCCGAAGGGTATCTTGCACACGACCGGCGGCTACCTCACCCAAGTCACGGCCACCGCCCGCGATACGTTTGATCTGCAACCCGAATCCGATGTCTACTGGTGCACCGCCGACGTCGGCTGGGTCACCGGCCACTCTTACATCGTCTACGGTCCGATGTCCAATGGTGCCACCCAGGTGCTGTACGAAGGCACCCCCGACACCCCGCACCGGGGCCGCTGGTGGGAAATTGCCGAAAAGTATGACGTCACTATTTTGTACACCGCACCCACCGCGATCCGTAGTGCCATGAAATGGGGCCGCGACGTCGTGGACCGCTATGACCTGTCCTCGATCCGGCTGTTGGGCTCGGTCGGTGAGGCCATCAACCCAGAGGCCTGGGATTGGTACCAAGAAGTCGTCGGACACAACGCTGGTGCCGGCACGGTCCACGACGACGGGTCAGTCACGCCTGGGCCACGAAAGACCGAGCTTGTGCCCATCGCTGACACCTGGTGGCAGACCGAAACCGGCGCCCACATCCTCACGCCGTTGCCTGCCCTGAACACCGAAGAGCTCAAGCCTGGTTCGGCACAGCGTGCCGTGCCGGGTGTGGCGGTCGATGTTGTCGATGATGAGGGCAACACCATGCAGGACACGAAACAAGGTTTCTTGGTAATCCGAGAGCCTTGGCCTGCAATGGCGCGCACCATTTGGGGCGATGACGACCGGTTCGTGGACACCTACTGGTCGCGCTTCGACGGGATGTATTTCGCCGGTGACGGCGCACGATTTGATGAAGACGGCGATATCTGGTTGCTGGGCCGCGTTGATGACGTCATGAACATTTCGGGCCACCGGCTGTCCACCACCGAGATCGAATCGGCCCTGGTGGCCAACCCGCTTGTGGCTGAAGCGGCGGTCGTGGGCGCCGCCGACGAGACCACCGGACAGGCAATCTATGCGTTTGTCATTCTGACCGAGGAGTCCGAGGGCGTGTCGCAGGAGGAGGCCGAGCAGGCCCTGCGCCAGCACGTGGCGGAACATATTGGTCCGATTGCCAAGCCAAAACGCATCCTGGTCACCAGCGACTTGCCGAAAACTCGCTCGGGCAAAATTATGCGTCGTTTACTCAAAGATGCCGCGGAGGGTAAGTCCGAAGCGGACCCCACAGCATTGGCAACACTTGCCGATCCAGCCGTCATGGAAGAAGTTCTTGCGGGTATGCGCCGCTAAATCAGTTCGACATTGCAAAAGCGCTTCGGCCACAACCAAGAGATTGTGGCCGAAGCGCTTGAGTTTTTCTGGCGAACTACGGGGCCCTGCGGAGACGTTCTTCGTCGCCGAATTCGCCCGAGAGTTCATCCGGGTTGCGTTGTACGTGGATAATTGCTGCAATGACCCCACCGAAAACGGTGACGCATGCAATGATCATCATGATAATCGCGGCGAGACTCATGACACGACCTCCTGTCCTGATTCGTCAACGGAAGCATGTTTGCCGTGCGGATCGTCACCGTCGAGCGCATATTCATTTTCGGATTGTTCACGATACAGTGCTGAATCTTTCGGCCATGGAATGGCCATCAGAATCAAGGCAAGGACGATCAGCGCCACGACCATGCCCCAACCGAAGGTATTGACATACCAGTTGGGCAGGCCACCGTATGGTTCCTCTGCGGAGAGCAAATTGATCAGCTCGCTGATCAAGGTATAGCCCAAGACCACAGGGAGCAGAATACCGATCAGGAATTTGTACACTCCGCCCAGTCGGAACGAAGAGACCTTGTTGAGGTGGTTGACCATGCGGTCCAGTCGACGCAAGATCCACGAGACCACGACCACCGCAACAAACGACGCAGCCACAATGCCGAACTGGTTGACGAAGTTGTCGGAAACGTCCAGCAAGTGGATGCCCGATGTCGTGCCAAATCCGAACAGAGAGATAAGTGCCGCCACGACGCCGAATGTTGCCACCACGGTCACGCGTGACCAACCGAGCTTGTCCTTCACAGCGGAGATGACAACTTCCAGGATCGAGATCATCGAGGTGAACCCCGCAAAGAGTAGGGATGCAAAGAAGAGCACCCCGATGATCGGACCCAAGCCAGCTGGAGCCTGGGAAATGATTTCGGGGAAGGCTACGAAGGCCAACCCGATACCCGAGGTCACGACTTCATCGATGGTGACACCTGCTGCTTGTGCCATAAACCCGAGTGCAGAGAACACGCCGATACCGGCGAGAATCTCGAAACCGGAGTTTGAGAAACCTACCACCATGCCTGAACCGGTCAGGTTGGTGCGTCTCTTGAGATATGACGAGTAGGTGATCATAATGCCGAAGCCGACCGACAGCGAGAAGAAGATCTGCCCGTAGGCTGCGATCCAGACTCCCGGGTCGAGTAGAGCTGCCCAGTTTGGTGTGAACAAGCCGTCAAGCCCCATAGCTGCACCGGGTAGGGTCAACGAAATCCCAACCAAGATGAGGAACATCAAGACCAGCACTGGAATCCCGATGGCCGAGGCTAAGCCAATGCCGCGACGGACCCCGAGCGCCAAGATGATCAGCGTGGCGACCCAGATAACCAGCATCGGCCAGAATACAGCAGGCACGATCGTGAAGTCGACCCCTGGTGTTTCAGCCATCTGAAGATAGTCCTCAAAGAAGAATGCGTTGGGATCAGCACCCCAAGATTCGTTGATCGAGAAGAAAATATACATGGCTGACCAACCAAGGATGGCCGCATAGTACACGCCAATCACGACGCAGATGAGCACTTGCCACCAACCAATGCCCTCGGTCCATCTGGCCAAGCGACGGAAGGTCAGCGGTGGGGACCCCTTGAAGCGGTGCCCCAACGAATAATCGAAAAACAGCAGGGGGATACCCGCTGTCAGCAAAGCGATAAGGTACGGGATAATGAAAGCCCCGCCACCGTTTTCATAGGCGATGTATGGGAAACGCCAGATGTTGCCGAGCCCAACTGCTGAGCCCATGGCCGCCAGAATAAAGATCCACCGACCGCCAAAGGCCTCGCGCTGTCTCGACCCGGCTGGCGCCGAAGTTACCGAGGACATATTAACCCCTTTGCGCATGTGATGTGAGCACAAGCCAAGATTGACTTATGTGACTAAGATTACGCGCTTGGGGCCCGTTGGACAATATCTCAAAAGAATCGAACCCTCGGTGACTAGCAAAAACTGCTCAGTTCAAACAACGTCCCGTCGAGACCGGTTCAGATAGGTACGGTGCCCGGTCAAGCACCTCATCGACTTCAGCATTACTTAGCGCATACCCGACCTCAGCCTCAGCAGCTCGAGCAAAGATCACGCCAGCGACAAAACCATCATCGTCTACCAGGGCACCCCCCGAATTCCCCTGTTGTACATCAGCAGCTATCTGGTAGACATCACGCAGCTGGTGGTTTTCGTCGTAAATATTGGCCACGGTCGCTGGCCCATGGGCTTGCACCCGCCCGCTTTCAATCTGATGTGGTCCACCGGAGGGGTAACCGAGCACAAAGGCCGCGTCCCCCGGCTCGATGACATCACCGAATTCCACGGCGGGAAGTTGTGCACCGGGTAGGGCGATGATTGCGACGTCAATGTCTGGATCAAAGGCGACTACCTCGCCGGTAAACAGTTGACCGTCAAAGGATTCGACCTGAGGTGACTGCACCCCGGCGACCACGTGGGCATTGGTCACGACCCGATCCCCAGTGACCGCAAAGCCCGAACCCGTCTGACTTTGACCGCACTCATAAGCGCTTCCGGTAATTCGAACCGACGAAATGCTCGTCTCTTCAACTGCCTGAGTCGGACCAGCGACGGCATCGTCGACGGAAGTCTTGTCGTCGGCGACGTCCAGTTCTGGCAGCTCGGAAGAATTCAAGATATCTGCCCGAACTTGAGCGATCCATGTCCTGGCCGGCTCTGGCGTGAGATCGGTCGTCACCGAGACGATCCGCGAGTTTTTCAATGCGCTCGTGATGCCCGGTACTCCGATAGACGAGATCGAAAAAGCAACCAGTGCAATCAGTGCAGCGGTCACCACGGCGTTGCCGGCAGCACCGAGAAGCTTGTCAAGAAACCGCATCACCGGGTGGCTGATATATAAGCGTAATCTGGCACCGATCTTGCGCCCCAACCACATGCCGAACCAAATTAACAGCCCAGTCACGGCAAGCATGGTGATGATTCTTGGCACGCCAGCCGGCACCAGTTCAACAATCACCGGCATCACGACGAGTCCGCCAAGCACACCCGCCACGGCGCCGAGAACGGTCCCCATGGTAATCCAAAAGCCACGACGAAAACCCATGACGATAACGACGAGGAACACTATAAGCAGTGCCCAATCAAGCCATGAAAGCGCTACGATCCCCACCGTCCCATCCGCCGTTCTTGTCAGGTGGTCATAGACGTTAAAGCGTAGTCGCTTTGACGGACCACATGAACCGCCCTGCCGCTAGCGTAGTCAATCCGCGATCTTTTGGGCTATCCTGGACAAAGATTTCGCTGCTGGTTGTGACGATTTCCACATATCCTTCTACATTGGGTAGAATTAGCGGGAAGCCCACGTCGAAATGCACTAATTAGTGTGCCCGATCGGCATCCATCGGCACGTCACAACCCGTGATCACGTACCGACGAAAGTTAAGATTCGGCCCACGAGGCCAGTAAGGAAACCATCACCACTATGGACTTAGACGTATTGCGCAATGCACCGCTGTTCACGCACCTAGATGATGAGGTGTTTAGCGCGCTCACCGCTGAGCTGACAGAAGTTGAGCTCTCCCGAGGCGCCTCGGTATTTCACGAGGGTGACGACGGAGATCAGTTGTACGTGATCCTGTCAGGCAAGATTAAACTGGGCCGCACCGCTCCAGATGGTCGCGAAAACTTATTGGCCATCCTTGGCCCCGGCGAAGTGTTCGGCGAGATGGCACTGTTTAATCCGGCGCCGCGCTCTGCATCCGCCACCGCCGTCTCCGCAACCAGCCTCGCCGGGCTGCGTCACGAAAACCTTCGCAAGGTGATCTACTCATCGCCTGAGGTTTCCATGCAATTGCTAGGCGCACTGGCTCGTCGCCTCTCACGCACCAACGAATCGCTAGCCGACTTAGTCTTCTCCGACGTACCTGGCCGTGTCGCCAAGGCCCTGTTGGATTTGGCAGATCGCTTCGGTCGCCCAACCGCCGACGGGCTGTTAGTCGCTCACGACCTGACCCAGGAAGAGCTTGCTCAGTTGGTCGGCGCATCGCGCGAGACCGTCAACAAAGCACTGGCCGAGTTCGTCCAGCGAGACTGGTTGCGCCTTGAAAACCGTGCTGTGATCATCCTTGATCTGCAGCGCTTGCGGCAACGCGCACGCTAAACTTTTTCACACAGACAGTAGTGGGGTTGGAGATTCGTTCTCCAACCCCACTACTCTTTTCAAGCCATACGAGACAACAGTGCGGCTAGTCAGTAACCTTGACAATCATCTCGACCTCGACCGGCGCATTCATCGGCAACATTGCGACCCCGACGGCTGAGCGCGCGTGGGTGCCCGCCTCGCCGAGGATCTCAGCCAAAAATTCCGAGGCTCCGTTGATCACGATGTGCTGCTGATCGAAATCCGACGCCGACGACACGAACCCGACGACTTTCGTGACCTGGGTGATCTTGTCCAAATCCCCAATCTCGGCCTTAATCGCTGCCAGGCCGTTCAGCACACAAATGCGCGCATACTTCTGCGCGTCCTCAACGCTGACGGACTCCCCGACCTTCCCGGTGCCTGCAAGTTCACCGTCAACCATCGGTAACTGCCCCGAAGTGTAAACGGTGTTCCCATCGCGCATCGTCGGAACATAGGCGGCTAGTGGTTTACCAACCGCAGGAAGCGCGTAGCCGGCTTGCTTAAGCCGCTGTTCAATAGTGGACATGAAACTCCTCTAAACTTAAGACGCCTTTGGACGTTTGAGATAAGCGACAGGGGCGTTTCCGTCGGGGCCTGGAATGACCGTGACGAGTTCCCATCCGTCGTCACCCCACTGGTCTAAGATCTGTTTGGTCGCATGGATCAGCAAAGGCAGCGTGGCGTATTCCCACTTTTGTGTATCACTCATGTCCTTAACCGTAGCTTGCGCCAAGAGCTTTGCGACAGATTTGAGCTTGCGCTATCCGGTAGACTGCCACCATGGCCAAAACAACGTCCACAGGATCTGGTGTGCTCAAAAACAGCCCCGTACTGTCGAAATTGCTTGCTTTCTTTGGTATCTCAGCACTTCTGGGAGCCCTGGGAGCCGGCATGTTGCTGCCTGCCGGAATGCTGGCGGGTGCTGGTGCTCAGGTGGGCACCGAAATGCTCGACGAGCTGCCCGCCGAACTCAATGAGGAACCGGTGTCGGTCCCGTCGAAGATTCTCGACCAGGACGGCAACGAGATTGCGACTTTCTATGCTGAAGACCGCACCCCGGTACCTCTTGAAGATATCTCGCAGCACATGATCGATGCGATCATCGCCATCGAGGACGAGCGCTTTTACGAACACTCTGGTGTCGACCCCGAAGGTCTAGCTCGCGCGATGGTGCATAACGTCACCTCTGACACGCAGCAGGGCGCTTCGACGCTGACCCAGCAGTACGTCAACAACGTGTTGGTGAACTACCAAAACCTCAACGGCCTGCGCACCACGGTGTCTGGGACGAAAGACATCCCCGATAAGATTCGGGAAATGAAATTGGCCGTCGCCATTGAAAAAGAAATGTCCAAGGATGAAATCCTAGAAGGCTATCTCAACATTGTGCTGTTTTCGGGTCGTACTTACGGTGTCGAATCAGCTGCGCGGTTATTTTTCAATAAATCTGCGGCCGATCTGAACATTCCAGAATCCGCCCTGCTGGCGGGCTTGGTGCAGTCGCCCAATGCGCTGAACCCCGAGACTAACCCCGAAGGCGCCACGAACCGACGGAACCTGGTGCTGGGAAATATGCACAAACAGGGGTTCATTACCGAAGCCGAGTATGAAGAGGCTGTTGCTTCCGAGATCGAACTCGACATGAATCCACTGCCCTCAGGGTGTTACCACGCCAAGGACGGTTTCGAATACTTCTGTGATTACGTCCAGCGTCTCGTATTGGCCGACCCTGCTTTTGGTCCCGATCGCGAATCGCGGCAAAGCATGCTCGATCGCGCAGGCCTTGAAATTACGACGACCTTGGATTCAGAACTGCAGCAAACTGCCGTGGAAACTGCGCGCAGTAATGTACCCGCCGCCGAAAACGAAGGCTTTGGTTCAGCGCTAGTAACGGTCCAGCAGGAAACCGGCAACATCAAGGCCATGGCCCAAAACACCGAATATGCGGTCGGTGATGAAACAGAACGCGGCGAAATATCGTTGAACTTCAACGTTGACAACCAGTGGGGCGGCGGTGGAGGATTCCAGCTCGGTTCGACCCTGAAACCGTTCGTGTTCATGGCGTGGATGGGCGCTGGCAACTCTATGCGTGACACGGTAGATGCCTCGCGCAACAACTATGACGGCGCACGATTCCCGGCCTACTGTCTTGACGGTGGCTACGCCAAAATCGGCACCGATGGTTGGCGGCCGATGAACGCGATCGCCGACATGCACAAGGAAATGCGCGCGGATTATGGTCTCTACTGGTCCATTAACACCGCGACTGTTGCAGCGGCGTACGAGGCTGACCTGTGTGCTATCACGGATATCACGACAGCCGCCGGGATTCACGGAGCCGGCCCCGATAGAGCACCGTTGGATCCGTCCAACCCCTCGTTTGTGCTGGGTGCATACGAAGTATC
>Ga0209487_1000019_pt1 | contig 177746 bp, 162 predicted proteins | sample Poulit2012_FD_187524 | JGI IMG/M metagenome (GOLD analysis project Ga0209487, IMG submission 187524) | Agricultural soil microbial communities from Georgia to study Nitrogen management - Poultry litter 2012 (SPAdes) (version 2) | ecosystem: Environmental > Terrestrial > Soil > Agricultural...
AGTGTACGAAAGGACAACACTATTTGGTATAAATCGAATCGTTATAGTGTTCCGCTTGGAACATATAACAAAATGAAACAAGTCCGTATTCAAGAATTAGATAATCAATTAGTAATTCAGACGATTAATGATAAAAAAGTAATTGCCAAACATAAAGTGGTGATAGGAAAAGGTGAGCTGATACAATATTCAAATCACTTACGTGATCGTACGAAATAAATAGATACATTTATTGAAACTGTAGCTTCATATTTTAGTGATTATGACTAAGCTATGCGTTATTTACAAGTTATAAGAGAAAAATATCCACATTATATTCGTGATCAATTACAAATGCTCGTGAAAACCATCAAAGGTTTAGAACAAGCACAAATAGATTAAGGTTTGGATAAGTGTGTAAAAAGAGACTTCTATAGTGCAACAGAATTTATCGATATCATTGAATACCTGAAACGACAACGACAAAGTAACAGTCACAATAAAAAAATCAAAAATAAAGATATACAACTAATCTATCCATAGAGCGAATCAGCTTTACAAACAAACATTCAGAAACGAGATATACAATAATACCTTTCAGTTATATGGAAGGTGACTCAAGATGAAACAAATACAAAGTTTACAAGATACGTTAAGAAGTCTTAGATTTGGAGAGACAGCAAATCACTTACCTACTCTATTAGAAACAGCTTGAGACAGATAATCTCACTTATGCACAGTTTCTAGAAAAGTGATGGAATATGAACAAAAGAGACGAGAAGAAAAACGAATTGAGCGTCATTTAAAATGGGCAACATTTCCTTATCATAAAACGTTGAATCAGCTTAATCTTAATGAACAACAATCTTTAAGTCAAAAGCAATTTAATAAATTAGCGGAACTCATTTGGATTGAACAATTATATAATTTAATTTTATTAGGTCCACCGGATGTGGGGAAAACACACCTGGCCATCGGCCTAGGAATGAAAGCTATTTACAGCGGATATAAGGTAATTTTTACAACTATGGGAGAGTTAGTATAAACATTAAAGACAGAAGAAATTACCCGAAAATCACAAACAAGAATGAAACGTATAAGAAATGCTGATTTAGTTATTATTGATGATCTAATGTTTATGGCAATGAATCAAAGTGAAGCCAATTTATTATTTCATTTGATTAATGATCTATATAATACTTCAAGCGTTATTTTGACATCGAATAAGGCGCCAAGGAGTGGGGAGAATTATTAGGTGATCCAGCAATAACAACAGCTGTTTTAGATCGTATATCACATCGGGTTGAAATTATTCATCTAAATGGTGACAATTATCGCATTAAACATAGAAAATCAATATTCGAGGAAGAAAGTGTAACAAATTAATTATCGTAAACTGTCCAATTTTACTTGACGGTTACAGTTCATCTTCATATGTATAATTTAATCGTTCAATTAACTTTGGTAATAGTAATTTCTCCGAAAGTCCTTCTGCAAGAATTATTTTATCGGCAAATAACATATCTGAACGTGTAACATCTAAAAATTTTGTAAGATGATTCTTCGATGGCTCATGGTTTTCCAATTGCTTTTCTAAATCAACAGAAACGACATTTTGTTCACTAGACGTGTTTTTATCCGTTAATATTTGATTATTTTCTTTTTGATATTTCAAAACATATATATTGTCTAATCCAGCTACTGCTGTTATATTAGATGAACGTGTGGAAACGAATATTTGCTGGTTAAATTCATCCTTATCACTAATTTCTCTTAAATAAGAGAATAGTTTATATTGCATAGCTGGATGAAGATGAGCCTCAGGTTCTTCAAAACATATAATCCTGGATATTTTTTCTGTATCTAATTCACCTAATTTCATTAACATATAAATATTGATGAGGTTATTATAGCCTACACCATTATGTGTTATAGTTAAAGAATAATTATTTTTCCGATCTTTTACTTTAATTCGATAAGCATCTGCTAGTGAAAAATTTATGTATATGTTTTGTTCAATTGTTATATTCTCTTGTTCTAAGCCAATTTCCCCTTTTTCGGATTCGATGACATCTTCAATATTATTTAATACATCTTTCAAGGCTCTTTTCATTTCTTCATGAATATTTTGACGCATTTTTTGAATTAATTCAGCATTATCTGGATCTTTTACAAACCTCTGAATCTCTTTTCTTGTTTCATCATAAATACTTTCTGTATCACGTTCCGCTTCTATAAAAGTAATCTCAAAAATATCTTGCGCATTCCTAGCATCTGTTTCTAATCCAATTGTACCATTTTTAAATATTGGTTCGTAATATTTTAAATAAATTTCTAAAACATTTAAAAATCCAGTTAAATCAGTTATATTTTTTATCGATTCCATAAAACTCTCGTGTTCTTTTGGATCTAAACTATAAGTCATTTCTATATTGGCTACCAAATTATAAGAACTGTAATTTTCATCAACTTCTATAGAATCATCTGTTTGTTATTTATTTTCTTTTGAGGACTTCTTCTTTTGCTTTTCTATATTATCAAAACCGATAAAACTAATTAAATTTAATATATTTTCGTCCTCTGTATTCTCTTCAAATATCTCGTGTTCTATTTGATAACTTATATTAATTTCTGGTGCTTTCTTTTCCTTAATCCCGTTCTTATTAAATATCTCTAATATATTGTAGAAGATAATTCTTATTAAAATCATCTATTGTAAACTTTCTTGGATTTTTTATGAGATTAATTGCTTTTAACAAATTAGTTTTATCTGAATTGTTAGCACCTATAATGACATTTAATCCCTTTTGAAAATTCATTTCAAAGTCCCAAAAATTGCGGTAGTTTTTAATTTTTGAAATATACAAATTGTCTTTCTCCTCGTTTATTATTAACTCGTTTTTCCACTGCTTTATCGCTTGAACTAGTTTTTAATTATATATTTGATATCTTTTTTCCTGTAATATTTAGTAAATCAAATTCTTTTCTAATTTAGAGGATTTCATAACCTACATAAAATTCAAATAATCCTATATCTGGATAAAACTCTCTTGTTTTTTATTGTTTAAATTTCATGTTCTTTTAGATGAATATCATTATATCTTTCATACTTATCATATGATTTTGAGTTACACCTCTCATTAACAGGTACTATTGATTCAATTGAAACTGCTTTCATTTATTTGATCTCCGAGTTATAATATAATGATTTTCAATATCAGAAAGTATATTAAGACTAACTATAATCTATGATACTTTAACATTTATATGGTAATATCGGCTTATAACACTAAAAATTCAACGTAAAAATTGCACAAAAACAAGCCATATGAAATTGCCTATTACGGATATAAGATTTAAACCGAAAGACAGATCATATGGCTATTTATATACTGTTAGTATCTAATAAAATTCAAGAAGGAAATTTCACTCAAAATAAAATTATAATGAATATTTTGTTTTAGACTCCTTAAAAAAAGTATAGTTAAAATCTATTGATTTTGGCCAATCAATAGACCTTTTGATTCTTTTTCCTTTAAAACAAAACCCATAAAATCCATAATTAATCTTGCTGCTGTTAAGCTAGTAACACCTGTTGGATCATATGGAGGTGAAACTTCAACGAGATCAAAGCCAATAACATTACCTTGTTTAGACACTTGTTCAAGAATATCTTTTACTTCATCATATGAGAATCCTCCTGGAGAGGGTGTACCTGTTCCATGCGAAACCGAAGGATCCAATCCATCGATATCTAACGTCACAAAATAGTTTTCATCTTTAGGTAAATGTCTTTCCAATACTTCTTTTATCCCTAACCGGCGCACTTGATTTGGAGATTTAATAATATTTCCATAAGCTTCGGCATCCTCAAAATCCCCCCTTCGACTACTACCAACACCCCGAATTCCTAAAGAGAGAATTTTATCTACATAACTCAACTCAGACATTCTACGAATCGGACTTCCTTGTCCATATCTCTGACCTGAGCGATGGTCTGCCCAATCAAGGTGCGCATCTATTTGTAGCACATGAAAGGGGCCATAATCTTCTAATCCCCATGCATGGGGAATTGTAATTGAATGATCCCCTCCTAATAAAAAGGGAGTTGCACCGTTAGAAACTATTTTTCTAACGGATTGTTCGATATTTCCAAAACACTGGTGTAAATCACCATGAACCATATCAATATCGCCACAATCCACAATTTTAGCTGGAGGAGCTAAATACATTTCATCTCTTTCATAATCGTAAGATCCATTTAATCCAAAGCTAAAAAGTGTAGACGCTTCTCTTATGCCACGAGGGCCCATCTTTGCCCCTGATCTCCACTGCGTTCCCATATCATATGGTACACCTAAAATTGCTATATCAGTCTCTAGATTATCTAAATTTTCTTCTATTGGGTATTTACCAAATGAACTTATACCTACAAACGGAAGATTAAGAATTTCCTTTTCTTTATTCATAAAATTAATGACCTCCTTATAATAATAAATAAACATTAACTTACACATAAATTTCTCCTCAAAAATATTTGTAGATTCGTTTTCAATTTAAGTTATTAGGATTGTCTGTTATGGTTGCTTTTATATCAGTAATGTTCCATCCACAAAGCGGTGTCTGATCCATAGGACAAGCTGAAATAGCAATTATTGTGTCAACTAGAACCTTAAAAATAACACAATCACCCGCCCTCGATTTAGGTTCTCTTGATTTACCAAATGTTCCATCTGAATTTAACGGGCTATTTTGGAATAAGTTTAATGGATCAGGAACACGAGGATAACTTATTTCATACAGTTGCAAAGCTTCTACAAAATTTTCCCGACAATTTCTATGATCTTCTATTCCAAAATCTAGAGAATACCTTTTGGGATCACAACATGGATACAAGGTGTCGTGAACACCTACCGTATCTTCAACAATGTCAAACATCTTATTTCTATAATTACTGTACAAACGATCATTTTTAGTTACAGTTAATTTTCCTACAATTGTTCTTGTATGTGATGTTGATAAGTATTCATTAAGGTTATAACGATTAAAAGCTATAAAATCAGCAACTTGTTTTCCCTCAACATCAGTTACTACAACATAATCACCACTATCAGCCTCAAAAGCCCTCCCATATCCACCCGGAATTAAAATCTCGCGATTAACCATATTAAATCCTCCTTACTTTACTGATATTTGTTCCAATATAAATATATAGAAATTTCTATTAATTTAAAATATCTTTATAATCCCTTAATTCCGATGCTGTTAATAATTCATTATTTTCTGTGAATAAATTTTTACCATCCCTTTGGTAATAAATTGAATATTTCAAGTATTTTATATAAAAATGCTCCTATAAATATGATTACAACTAGCGATTGAATAATTGGGTGAGCAATCCATCCACAAGTCCAATCCGGTTCATGATCGCCATATTTTCTTGCACGATTTAAAATAAGAACAGGCAAGACACCTAACATACAACCAGCAATTCCACCAGCAACTGATAATACATCTACGAAACCTATTAAACCTGCATAAGCAATAACAATTGGTGGTATCGCAACAATTAAAATACTAATCATACGATATTTAATATCCCATTCAGACGGAAAGTGGAATCTTTCAACAATATTCGTTAACATACTTTCACCATAAACCCAGAATGAAGTCATAAACGCACACAATGTAAATAAATTTGCTATAAAGAATGCCCAGCGCCCTAGTGCATGCGCCCATGAAATAGTAGCAACTTCCGCTATATTTTCTGGACCACTTAACCCTAAAGCAGACATGGGGACTATTATTAACATAACTGCTACTAAAGACATACCTGTAATAATTGCTCGTGGTAAACGCTTGACATCTCCTTGGGCAAAACCCCGTGATAATTGAGGAACCGTATATTGAGCAATGAAACTAAAAATAGCTAAGTGGAAAACAGGAATTGAAAAACGAAAATTGTGAAAAGTTAAATATCCAGATTTGACACCAGGTCCAAGCAAAGTAGTTAAAACAAGAACTAGAATCATTAACGCCATTGCAGCAACAATAGTGTTTTCTGCAATCCCTGTAGCTTTTAAACCAAGCCATACAACAATAAGAGCAGGAATTAGAAATATTAAACTACCAAAAATTTTCGGAATGCCTAATAAAGAGTGAATAACATCCCCGCTACCTATTGTATAGGCCGTTAAAGCTGATAACGCATCCACAAAAAGTGCAACAAACATTATCCAAGACCCGAAATTCCCTAAATACTTAATTGTAAGTCCACTAAGTTGAAGGGAATTCCTTGTTCTTAATGTTGCTTCGGCTACATAAAGCATTGATATAGTTGTAAAAAGTCCCGCAACAATAATCCAAAAAACAAGCACTGGAAAACCTGCATATCTAGAACCATAAGCAAGACTTAATATTCCTGAACCGATACAAACACCTGCTATGATACTAACACCTTGCCAAAAACTGAGGTTTTGAACTTTTAATAATGATTTTTCATATTCATTATTCTTATTTTGGTACATTTGACTATGCAATTATATCACCTTATCAAAAAAGCTAATCCTTTTAGATTTAAAGAAATAATCTATAACGCTTTGTGGGGAAAAGGATTTCAATCTTTTTTTCATTTCATAACACTCCTCTACAACTTATTCATATTACTAAAGGTTAACGTTTTATGAATTAAATTATATTTATAATTAATTCAATTTACAGCTAATTATAATTATAACGTTTTTACGTATTTGTAAATATTTCATACGTTATTAACGTATAAAAAACCCACTTAAATTAAGGATAAAATATTATAATAATATATGAGGGGATACAAATGAATATAGGCAAGCGTATTAAAAATTTACGTGAAGCTCAAGGATTAAGTGGAAAATATGTAGCTAAACAATCTTACATTTCACAAACTTATTTAAGCGATATTGAAACAGGGCGGACATTGCCTTCACTTGATAAATTAAATTTAATTTGTAAAACATTAAATATTTCCCTAAGCAAATTTTTTGGTGATGTCCCTGAGTTATCTGCCGAATTAATGCGTTTGGTTGAACACGCTCAAAAACTAACCGAGGAAGAAATAAAAGTGTTAAATCAATTTTTAGAGCTTGTTACAAAAAGAATTGAGTCTGATAAATAAAGAATAAAACTCTATGCGTTACATTCAATCCTGTTTTTTTATATTTTCCGCCTCAATATTCATTTCCACAAAAAAGGTCTGTCTCATTAATTTTTAATAAGAGACAGACCATAAGTATATACTCATATATATTGTATATGTGATAAGTTCACTTTAATTACTTTAATATAAATACGCAAATGAACAATCCATACTATTTAGTTCACATATTAAAAAGAGCAACTAGCTTCATCATTCGCCTATTATGTAGCTTCTAAAACCTTATGCCTTCCATCCATAATATCCTCACGCCACAATAAACAAACTTCTGCAGTTCTTCTTCTAACGGCGTATCCAATTAATATCAAAACCTAATTTAAAGAAGTCACATCCATTTAATCAATGGAGATATACGAATCATTGATCCTTATTTCAGAAAAGAAAAAGTTCAACGCGTTCAGTATATTGATTATAAATCAACCAATAATCGTTATTTAAATTCATTAAAGCTAAAATACAACTATACAACGTTACGGGAAGCTGAGAACAACTAATTAAATAGTACACATGAACACAATATAATATTAAATACACGATTTTGCAGGTATGATAGCCTCACCCGGTTTGCCAGCACATTTTTAAAGTAATCTGGTTTCCTGGCTTAGGAATCATGGCCGTAGTAACTCCAAGTCAAGCCTTAAAAGTAGATAGATTGTACTAGTTCAAAACACAAGTAAAATTTAGCTTATATGTGTCTCAAATATTGACTTAGACCCATATAGAAGGAACGTATAATAGTATGAGCGTCTATTTGTTTTGTGGGGAATTTAAAAGTAAAGTGCCCCGAATTTAAGCAAGCAAAAATAACTTATTTGATAGGAATAGATCTAGGAATGAACCATTAATATAAATAATTTATTTTAAACTGTGCTGAGCATATCATTAAACTACAGGTCCTTTTTTTATTTATATTCCTATTACTTGTTCAACTTGCTCTATTTTCCGTTGTGATGTTTTAAAAATTAAACTTCCAATTATACAAATAATTGTATTGATAAATAAGCCCCATAGACCTCCTGAAAAACCTAATGGTTCTAAGTCAGCAAATGTCAATATTGCAGAGGTAATTGTGCCAATAACCATACCAGTAAAAACTGAGTCTGAGTTTAACCTTTTCCAGTATAACCCCATAATAAAAGCAGGTGCAATCTGAATCAAGACCTCAAATTTTAATACAAAAATTTCGAATAAAGTTGCGGGAGGATACCAAGCTATAATCAATAGTACACCAACTGCTATAACACCAATTATTTTTCCTATAAGAATTTGCTTTTCTTCACTTGCATTTGGATTAATAAACCTTCCATATAAGTCTTTTGATATAATTGATGAAAAAGATAATAGGACTGAATCTGCTGTGGAAATAATAGCAGCAATAATACCTCCGAAAAGTAATATCATAGCCCAATAGAAGAATGCATTTTGCGAAGCTATTACGTTAGCCATCATACCCACAAGTTGTTCCGATTCCATTCTATCCAATCCTGGGAATGCGTTTATTCCTATGATTCCAATTATAAGTACAAACCCTGTAGTAAAAAAAGGCATCCACGACATTCCAATAAAGGATTTTTTTAGTGTCTTTTCATTTTTAGCTGAAAAGATTCTTTGGATAGCATGAGGATATATTGCTGCACCAATTGTTATTAAAAAAAGCATATTAAACCAACTTATTGAATCACTTAATTCAGGAACACCAAGTTTCTCTGGTGAATAGGTCATCATATAATCAGCAGAAGTCGGTAAACCTCCGAAATAAATAATAGATCCAGCAATTAGTAAAAAAATACCCAATAATAATGCAATTCCTTGCATTGTATCCGTATAAGCAACTGAACGCATACCTCCTAACCAACTATATGTTAGCATAATGGAAACAAAGAATAAGACTATGATTTGATACGGTACGGTACCACCGGTTAAACCTGTCACCCCTTGTCCAACTGCAACTAATTGTTCTAGCAAATAATTCCCAAGTCCGTATAACATAAGAAAAGAACCCAAAATCGTAATACCTTTTGATCTAAATCTTTTATCTAGCCAATCAGTTGGAGTAACAAAATTATGACGCTTCGCTAAGATGTATAATCTAGGTGCAAAAATTAAATAACCAACTATAACAAGAATCATAAATGTTACAGACTGTAACCATATAAACCCCATTCTATATCCTTGGGGTGCATAACCTACTATAGTATTACCACTATACTGTGTAGCATAGAAAGTAAAGAGAAGAACTATTAATCCTAATCCTTTTCCTCCCAAATAATACTCTGTATTGCTTTTCCTAACAGTTTTATTTCTCAAATAAGTAACTATACCTATTATTAACATAAGCAAACCATAAGAAATCATTATCAAAATTCCAGACCAACCACCAAAAGCTAACTCTTGATTCATACTATTCATCCTTTATTTTCCCATCTTCTGCTTCATTCGATCTCCACAGCTTAGTAATTGTATAGCTAATAGTTATAGAAAACCCTACAGATACAAGTAATATTAACCAACCCCAGTAAGGTACTCCAAAAATAATAGGTTTATAAGTCCCTACTGGAAAATACCATGGTACGCTAAGGATAAACAGGACAGAAAAAATAATCCAAATTTTCCGATATTTAATAGGTTCTTTATCCAACATAACAAACAACCCCCTAGATTTTACTCATTCACTTTATAAAGGTCTAAATAACTTAGTCAAATATTCTCAAATAAAGTAAATTTTATCTTTCACTAACTTTGTTAAATTTATCTCATCATATCCGTTGATAAACTTATATTTTACTCGTTTATCAATATTAAAGAGTATAAAGAATGAATTGCTATACTTGATTAATTACTAAGATAAATCAATTTCCAAATTTAACTTGTATTTTCTATTTGTTAATTTAAAAAGAAAATCAATATCATTTTTTCAAGTTCTGTTGTTAAAAGATTATTGTTTGTACAATTGTTTTTAAAAACATCCATAAAAGAAGGAAAATTATGGCTCTAAAATCATACTTATACAGCGCCCAAACAGCGTTTTCGCTGAATGATACGCTCCAAACTTATCCTCGGTTAATAATATAGATGCATTTTTATACTTTGTTGATTTAATGAGAAATCCTCAATAAAACATCCTAGGTTATCAAATCGCCAATAGTACATGAGATATTTTCCAAAACCTGTTCTTTCAATCTTCTTGAGAAATTCTGTTAGCATCATATTATCTGTATCTATATCAGTCCTATCAATTGTCGCAATTTAACTAATATCTCTATAAAAGCGTTCCATATATCTTTATTTAAATTAGCCAATATCTAATATCTGTAAAATGACCTTTTATGGTAGCTGCTGTAGCCATTTTAGGACTTACTAAGTGGATTCTTACACCTTCTCACCCTGCCTATCTTCAAAATTTCTATTTGATGTTTATGATACTCTTTTTCTGGAAAATGCCATATCTGAATTCATCCCTGAGCACATGCTACAACCTGGTTGGTTCTCGCCATCCGAAACCAGCTTGAATAAATATTTTGTCCAAACCCTCTTTTTCTGCTTTTCTTTTAACATGATAAGATCCAGGAACAATTAGTGCTTTAACTTTTTCATGTACCTTATAATTTTTTACTACTCAGGTTGCACTCCGTAAATCTTCAATTCTTGAATTTGTACATGACTCTATAAAAACTTTATCAATATTTACGTTTGCCATTTTCATAAACGGTTTCAGACACATATACTTTATAGATGATTTCAATGTTGCTCTGGTAATTGACTCCGAATATTCCTTAGATGAATGATTTTATTATTCTTTCAAATACACTGCGAGAGATTAGTTTCTCCAATGTTACTTGAGATTCAATATTCTTTGTATTAATGATTACTTCCTTATCATATTACATAGTGTCATTTGTTATTACATTGATATTTTTTAATAGACGAACCTGTAAATTCAACAACATAGCCGATACAATCATTTATTACTATTTGTCGAATAATTTTAAAAATAATATATTTTGTAGTGACATGTTGCGGTATAGAACCCTCTATCTGAATATTCATTGCTTTAGGTTTTTTGTGGAAGGGTTTGGTGGCTAAAACATGTGTAATTTCAATTAAACTAATTCCAAATGCTAGTATTCCGAAAGCACCATGAGTTGATGTGTGGCTATCTCCACGGCCTATAGTTTTGCCAGGCATTGTTAGACCTAGCTCGGATTCTATAATATGCACGATATCATTATCAGGATGATTTAAGTCATAAACGGCAATTCCAAATTTTTTACAATTTTCTATGAGAAATTCTGTTTGTTTATCGGCAAAAATACCTTTAATATTATTTCGCACTTTTATTCCCGTTAGTACACTATGATCCATGGTTACAAATGTCAAGTCAGGTCTTCTAACATTTCTATTTTTCTCTCGTAGTAATAAAAAAGCTTGTGGAGAGGTTGTTTCATGAATTAAATGTAAATCAATAAACAATAATTATCGATCTAAATCTAAAACTGATGTTATTACATAATTATCCCAAATCTTATTTAGGAGTGTTTTACTAGACATTGAGAGAAATACTCATTTTAAAATGAATTATTTTGTTATTAATTACCTGGGATGTAAATCTGTTATTTTTCCGGATTTTATTACTTGACCATCTAATTCCCATGGTATTATTTCTTGTAAATATTTCGCTACATTAACTAATTTATCTAAATTAACAGTCATTTTATACCCCATAAAATATAGCATATGAACAAGGTCTTCAGTACATATATTACCAGTAGCACCTGGAGCAAAAGGGCATCCACCTAGGCCACCTAAAGATGAATCAAATCTATTTATTCCTGCTCGAATTCCTTCTAGGACATTTGCTAATCCCATTCCTCGAGTGTTATGGAAGTGAAGTGTAATATTTATAGTTGGAAATTCATTAATAATTTTAGTACATAAATTATATACTTGATTAGGTATAGCCATCCCTGTGGTATCAGCTAATGTAATATTAAAAACACCAAGTTCAAAATATTTTTCTATTAAATTTAAAATATGTTCAGCAGGTATTTGTCCTTCAAACGGGCATCCAAACGAAGTCCCTAACGATCCATTAATTGATATTTTTTTATTAGACAAATAATCTATAATTTCATTGAATTTTTCAAATGTTTGTTCTGTAGTATAATTAACATTTTTAAGGTTGTGTGTATTACTTGCCGAGACCAGTAAGTTGATTTCATCAACTTCACACTCTACTGCTCGTCTTGCACCTATCAAATTGGGTACTAACGCACTATAAGTAATGTTAGGATTCCTATTAATACCATCCATCACTTCCTCAGCATCCCTTAAGTTTGGAACCGCTTTAGGTGAGACAAAGGAAGTAACTTCAATTTTATTTAACCCAACTTTGCTTAGTTTATTGATAAGTTCAATTTTCTTATTTGTTGGTACAAAATGCCCTTCATTCTGAAAACCATCCCTAGTGACTACTTCTTGAACATAAATCATGTGGCTATATCTCTCCATTCTTTTATTTGTTAATTAGATAATACCTTTCTCTCTTAATTGTGTGATCTGTTTATCATTTAATTTTAAATACTTACTTAAAACTTCTTGTGTGTTCTGGCCTAGATCTGGACCAAGCCATTTAGTTTTACCAGGAGTTTTGCTAAGCTTAGGTATGATTCCGGGCATTTTTACAGTTTTTTCTTCATCTATTTTATATTCTTGAATCATTTCTCTAGCATTATATTGTGGATCTTTGATTATATCAGCGATATTATAAATTGGGCCAGCAGGTACACCAGCCTTATCTAAAGTTTTTATGGCTGTCTTTAAATCAACCGAGTGTGTCCATTCCTCAATAACTCGATCTAAAAAGTCTGCTTCTTTTGCTCGTCCATTATTATGAGAAAATCTTTCATCATTTGCTAAATCATCTCTTCCGATTGCATTCATTAAACGTTTGAATATTTCATCTCCATTTCCGCCAATGACAATATACTTCTTGTCTTTACATTGATAAGTGTTTGATGGTGCTACACCTGGCAAAGAAGTTCCTGAACGTTCTCTGATGGTCCCAAACATATCAAACTCAGGTAACATCCCTTCCATAAGACTAAATACTGATTCATAAAGCGCAACATCTATTAATTGTCCCTCTTCAGTTCCTATTACATCTCTGTAATAAACAGCCATTAATGTACCTATTACAGAATACATAGCAGCAATTTGATCACCTAAACTAATGCCTACCCTTGGCGGTGGCAGTTCTGGATGTCCTGTAATATAGCGAATCCCTCCTATGGATTCACCAATGCTACCAAAGCCAGCTTTGTATTTATAAGGTCCCGTCTGTCCATAACCAGAGATACGAACCATAATGATTTTCGGATTGATTTCTGATAATTCTTCATAACTAAGATTCAATTTTTCTAATGTTCCTGGACGAAAATTTTCAATTATAACATCTGTTTCCCTAGTTAATCTTTTTATTAAATTTTGTCCTTCTTGAGTTTTTAAGTTAATTGCAACTGATTTTTTATTTCTTGATTGTAATAACCACCATAGAGATTTACCGTCATATATATGCCTCCATTCTCGGAGCGGATCTCCTTTATTTGGTTTCTCAATCTTAATTACGTCCGCGCCAAATTCAGCTAAAATTTTAGTAGAAAAAGGACCTGCAATGAAATTACCTAATTCAATTACTTTTAATCCCTTTAAGGCTTCGGACATTATAATTCTCCCTTCTTTATGTAAAATTTTCTCCAAATATCTAAATCTGTTTGTACATGTTTTCCCATAAGAAGTTCTGCCTGTTCTTCATTACCATTGATAATTGCCTCAGAAATTAGTTCGTATTCATCAATAAAAATTTTCTTACGTGAATTTTCATCTAATAATATGTTTCTTATGTAGATGTTTTTAGAGCGGATCATATTCATTAATTGAATTAATTGTTTATTTTGAGAATGTTTCACAATAACATCATGAAAATCTGTATTATAGGAAGTTATTTGACTATTATTCTAATTATTGTTTTTCAAAGCAACCTTTATTTTCTTAACAATATGAACCAGATGCTTTCTTCCTGCATTATTAATATTTCTTGCTGCTAATTTCGCACACAGTGGCTCTAATCTTTCTTTACATAAATATAAATCCATAACATCATCAAATTTAGGGTCAAATACATATGTATAAGATCTTTTTTGTATAAGTAAACCATCGTGAATTAACATTCTAATCGCCTCTCTTATTGGACCACGACTAATACCTAATTTTGTAGCTAATGAATTTTCAGTAACTTGTTGACCCGAATTATATTTTGTGTCCAATAATGTTTTTTGAATTAATTTATACGCTTGAATATGAAAGGGATCTACTTTAACGATATTACTCACTAAGCTCACTCCCTAGCCTAATTGATTATTTACATTGTAATTTCTAAACCACAAATTGTCAACATTACCAATATATAATATTTTGTGTATTATCTAAAAATTATATAATGGGAAATACAAATGAAGATTAATACATATATAAATTTTAAATTATTAAAAGCTTAATACAATAAAATTCATATAATTGTGTAAAAATATGGATCATAATAACCGCTTTTTCGATAAAACATTTTTAATTATAAAAATTTACACAAAAGGCAAATCATATGACCCACCGATGCATTTAAACTTAAAACTGAAGGAATACAAAATCTATTGAAGACGATATATCTAAAAATGTCTCAATTGCGGCTTCGATGAATGATTTTTCCGAATATTTAAATAATAATTTTCCAATTTGGTAATTTTCGAGGTTAATTAAATGGCATCTTTAGGTAAGCGATTGATTCATTTAAGAAAAAAGAAACAACTCAACCAAAAAGAAGCAGCAAAACTTATTGGAATCACAAATACGAGCTTAAATCGTTATGAAAATAAAGTGAGAACACCTAAACAGGAAATACTTTATAAACTAGCTGACTTTTATAACGTATGTCCTGCTTATTTATTGTTCGGAGAAAATAAAAATTACTTAGATTTCTTTTCGGATGTCACTGAGGAGGAGGCTGTCTTACTTAAAGAGTATTTAGAAACGTTAAGGGAAAAGGATAAAACGAATAAAGAATAAATAATTTTAAATGATAGTCAAAAAATACCGGCTCTCAATAATCATCTTCATCATATTAATTCGGAAAATTGGTGTTTAAATTCATTGATGACTAAATACATGGCTAATACTATTGATCGTAAAATCTTACAGTAACTTATGAAATGATGTAAAGTTTTACTTGTTATCGTTCATAAGACTTCTTATCAAAAAACATGCTTATCGAGGCTCTATATAAAACTAAAATGTCATATAGTTAAATGAAGCATATCCTTTTGATTCTAAAGACAATGATAATTTAAATTTTCCACGGACATAAGTGCCCTTATTACAGCTTATATCTCTTAAATTCACTTTCTCTTTATTTGTTTTGTTCCCCTTATCAGTTACATTTGAACGTATTACAGTCAGATAATTTAGTAGATAAAAGTTGCAGTAAACCGATTTTTTGATAAAATAGTCGTAAACTGTTGATGCTACAACATCAATCGAAGTATCAACTTGATTAATTGAAATTACGACTGAAGGTTCACTGCAAACTTGGCCTTTAGAAATTTTATAAATGTTGCCATGAAGCCTTTTATCAACCTCAATTTTCAGAGTTATATCTGAACATAGTGGGATATAAATGAATTTGACGCAAGCAGAGCGTCCAACGAACTACTAGTTATATCTGAACAGAGTGGAACAAAAAATTAATAGAATAGTCTTCACCTGAATACAATAATCTCAACCTTTAAATTCCGAATATTGTGTCTATAATACCCCTATACATTTCTTTACTAACATAGAGATTTTCTAACCTATAAAATATCCATGAATATCAATAGACTACCCAAAATAAAAAGACATCTCGTTCACTTGAGATGTCTTACAACTTTTACTTTATTCTATAGTAATCAACATACCAATCAGCAAACTTCTTTAGTCCCTCTTCTAACGGCGTGCTTGGTTTAAAGCCGACTGCTTCGTTTAAGGCATCTGTTGACGCATACGTTTTTGGGACGTCACCTGGTTTCATAGGTTCATAGATTTTTTCAAACTCAACGTCACGTCCTAATGCATGGCCTAAAGCTTTCTCTAATGTCCAAATAAAATCCATTAACCTTTCCGGATTGTTGTTACCAATGTTATATACCTTATGTGGCGCACCGTCTATCGTTTGCGGTGGTTGATCAAGCAAGCGCTCCATTCCTTCAACAATATCATCAATATATGTAAAATCCCGGTATAAATCGTTTTCAAAGTCACCGTTATTAAAAATTTTAATTGGCTCACCCGCAAAATACTTATCTGTAAAGCCAAAATAAGCCATATCTGGCCGCCCCATTGGCCCATAAACCGTAAAGAAACGAAGACCCGTAGCTGGAATGTTGTACAAGTGGCTATATGTGTAAGCCATTAATTCATCTTCTATGAAAATTCCAATAAACAAAATAATATTTTTAATATAAAGAATGTCTAACCTAAATCAACAAAACAGGATTCTACTGAGGCTTTGGAAAACTTAATATCTGGGTGACCCGCATTTCATTCCATAATTTTGACATCTCCCTCATTTGTAATAGGTATATTCCAACCAATTATTGGGAAATGCAGGGTCTTTTGTATGGAATTTTTCACACTATCCTACAACTTTTCTATAAAGACTAAGAAGAGACTTTTTTAATATACATTCATTCGGAAAAAGACCATTCAAGATTAAATGGCACAAACGTCATCGTACACTTATTTTTAGGATTAACAGATAAGGAAAGTTGCCCCTATCTTTTCCGAACACTAATTCAACCCATACAACCTATTAGAATCCGTTCCCAAAGATGGCCATAAAATATAGATTGCCATCTTAGACCTATATCGAATTTTATTAAAAAATACCTTTAAATAAAACAAACCTTTTAAACTCAAATCATTATACCAGATTTTACACAAGATGAATTGCCTATACTACCTTAAGTTTCAAATTTATTTATAATAGACTTCATTATACTTAAATACTTTATTGTTACATAATCTATACAATGATTCTTTTTTCCGATTTCAAACTTCACTATTCTTTGACATATAAAAAGAATTAAATAATACATTTTTAATTCTTGATTAAATTTTGTATTGTTAAACACAAACAATTTTTTTAAATACTTATCATACCTACCTGCAAAAAAGTTGATAAGCAAGTCCTTGTCTCTATCATATATGTATTCCGTAAATAATAAATTAAAGATGTCATAAAAAAATAAGTATTCATCCGCATCTTCCCAATCAATAAAGAAAAAATCTTCACCTGTAAATAATATATTATTTATCGCAAAATCTCCATGGCTTTTTAACTGAATCCAAGTATCATTATATTTTTTTATAGGAATATATTCGCTTATCAAACTTTGTAACTGTTTACTTTTAATTTTATTATTAAAACTTTCAATAATTTTTTTTGTTGTTTCTATTCGGGGATCAGTCTGACTTGCTACTTGAATGTAATTTAGATATAAAATAAATATATGATCAATTAGCTGAAACATTGTAGAATTTCTCCATGTCCTATAGGATTCAAATTCAATAAGTCTTTCTTTAACAATAAAATTATCAAAATCAAAATCGATATAGGTCATGTTAAAATATTTATGAAATAAAATATAGTTTTCATATAGCTGTTTAAACTGCGTCTTACCTAAAAGATTTAAAACTATCCGATTATATAAATCAAATAACTTTATACCATTTTTTCTGCTAATCATAATAATTTCGTAATTTGAAGAAATATTTAATTTGTTAATAGGAACCTTCATATCTCTTACAAAAATGTAATCTAATAATTCTCTCAATATGCTTTTACTATAGTATTTTATTAAGTTTTCATCCCTAAACGAAGTGTCATCAATTCTACTTAAAAAACTTTTAGTTTGTTTATTATTAAAGTAACCTACTTTTTTGCCTGATATATATCTTAACCGATATCTTCCGGGCTTAAGTTTATTTCTGTTCATCATTATCATTTGATATATTTTTGAGTATAATTCTTTTCTTGACTTAAAATACAGACTAATACGTTTTATGCTCAATTCAATCACATTCTCTCCAAAATAATATAGTTTGTTATTATTTTTTCCTTATCATAGATAACACTCTATTCTTTATCCAAACTACTTCATTTCCCAACAATTGATCTATTTTTAATAAAAATAAAAGAAACACAAAAGTCGCAAATAAGACAAATGAGATAAACATTAGTACAAAATCATTAAGATTATAAATTATATTTATTTTAGAAGTAATAAATACACTTAAAACAACTAATATTCCCGTAAACAACCCGGGGAAATGAATTTTAATAAAATCTACTACAGTTAAATTAATAAATTTCATACTCAGATGTGTCATTAAAATATAATTTATAACAATTGCAAGTAATACTCCTGTTGAAACACCCGTAATCCCCCAATGATGTCCAATCCAAGAACCGAAAAAAACCATAATTGCATAGATTACTTGTCTCCATGCCCTTCTATACACTGCTCCCGTAGCTCTTGCTAAAGAATCACTAATTTTATACCCCGTCCTAAACAATAACCCTAATGAAAGTATTTGCAGAGCAGGCATTAAATCTAGCCATCTTTTACCAAACAAAATAAGTACAATCTCCTTGGAATAAATAAATATAAATAAACTTACAGGAATAGTAAAAAAAGCCACAGATGTAATTCCAACTCTAAATGACTGTGATAATGGTTCTTTTTTATTTTGCACTTTAGCCATAAGAGGGAATAAAACCTTATCTAATACCTGTCCAAATAAATTAGCGGGCATAACCATTAATTGATAAGCTCTATTATATAATCCTAAAAAATTTGCTCCTAACCATTTTCCAACAACCAAATTATCTGCTTGTAAAGCAAAATGATTACTTATCCTAGCTATTGTATACCCACCACCAAAAAACAACAGTTCTTTGGCTGACTCCTTATGAAGGCTAAATTTCATTGAATGATTCTCTGTAACTATTAATAAAATGGATTTTACAATACTTTGAGTAATCTGTGCCATAACTAAGGCCCAGTAATTAAATCCTATTAGTGCAAGAACTATCCCAACTAAGGCATATGTTAAATAAGAAACAATATTAATACCTGCCAATAGTTTAAATTTCAATTTTCTTTGTACTAAGGATTCAGAAATAACCGCAAATCCTTTTGTAACAAACATTATTGATAATACCTTTAAAATCAAGGTTAATTCTGGTATCTCGAAAAAAGTAGCGATTAATGGAGACATTAAAAACATTCCGATCATAAATAAAAAACTCAATAATACAGTAATTAGAAAACCTGTTCTAATATGTAAATCATTAAGTTTAGGATGTTGTATTATGGCAGGACCTACACCTATTAATGAAAAAATGGTTGTAAATGTTATTACAACCATAGCTGCACTTACAACACCAAAATCGTGAGGCGTTAATAGTCTCGCTAGCGTAATAGTTACTGCAAACTGAAGTCCTGCTTGTAATCCCGTTCCAGAAAACATCCATATAAAACCTTTAAAGGCTTTATCAGATAATTTGTTTTTCGTTTTTAGCAATTTTACACACCCTTAATTCCGCAGTTAATATATCATTTTAATCCCTCTATTGTCGATTCCGTGACGTATTTTACACAAGAACTGAATAAGTTTATAGTTTTTCTATACTGCTCTATGTTCTTTATCTTTAAAGTATCTGTTTCAATCAGTTACAGGTCGTAAGTACATCTCCTTCTGTTTTTAACAATTGTAAATAAAGTTACTCTTAATTTATTTTCTGGTTGATTCTGCCTTATCCCAGTAAGGCTTCGACTGTCCAGTCAACATATTATACACTCCTACCCATTGAGCCGAAATTGTCATACAATAATAATGAATAAGATTGATATATTTATGATTAATACCTGTTAATTGTTTTATAAATGCCAATAAATAAAATATCATTTGCAAAACTAATGGGATTTTAAAAATATCTAAATACAGAGCTAGGGGTATATTCGATATAAAAAATATCAAATGCGCTAACCACAATAAGTTTCTAAAACTTCGATGACTGATAAAGAAAACAGTATACCATTTATATTTAAAAATATTCAATATTGATATATTGGGTAAAATGGCTTTTAGTATAGATCTATTCATTCTAACCTTTCTTTTAAATTCATCCTCAATAATTTCACCAGCCTTCTCATAGGCTATGGCATCTGGATTAAATAATGCTCTGTTTCCCTTAAGAGCATAGTATCTAGGCATATTTGAATCATGGCTTTGAATAGGTTTAAAGTTAAAGTACTCACTATTTCTACATGCATATATGGCACCATTTCCCGCTGTAATTGTTTGAATATTACTTTCTATTTCACGTACTCTCATTTCCTTTTCCCAATAAGTATTTTCATTAGCCGCTACTTTATTATCAGAATAATTTATATACACGAGTCTTCCGCATACATAACTAATGTCTTTATCTACAAAAGATGAAACCAGTTCTCTTATTGCATCTTTTTTGAACATTGCATTTGCATCCGTCATAACAAGTATCTCACTGTCAACTAGTTTTTGAGCCTCATTTTGAGCATTAGTTTTACCTCTTCTTTCTTTTACTTCATACAAGATTATATTTTCTCCTGGATTATTTCGCTTAAATAATCGAACTAATTCATTTGTATTATCAGTACTATTATCAGAAGAAACAATAATTTTTAGTAACTTTTTTGGATAATCAACTTGTATTAAATTAGTTAATTTCTTATAAATTACTTCCTCCTCGTTGTGAGCTACGACTAAAACTGTGACTGTAGGAGTATATTGATAATTTTTATTTAATTTTCTATTTTTATATAAATTTTCTAAGAGTTTTAAAAATATTGGATAACCTATCATTGTCCAAAATATTATAAAACCGCTTATAAAAAATAATAGAATAGAAAACATCAACATAAAATCATCCTTATACAAGTTCCACGTATCTTTAAATCATGTGTATGCAATTTTATTTTTACGGTTTTCTCTTAAATATAGAACTATAGATATCCAGATTTCTTTCAGCTATAAAATTTCAATTAAATTTTTTTACAATTCCTATGCAATTTTAGATAAACTTTCAGAGTTACTTTTTATTCTAATTATGTTATTTGTAATGTCTGTAGGGCTATCAGGTAAAACTGGGTAACCAACTGAGCCAGTGGGGAATTACTTATCAAAGCCTTGACCTTTACTGTATATTATTGGAAGTCCTTGACTTATAGTCTCTGGATATACAAGGCCGAACGCTTCTCTATTTGAAGTAATACGAATATATCGTTCTCCCTGTATGCTTTTAAAATTTCCTTTTTGGATAAAGTTCCTAAATAATTAACATAATCAACTTTTTAACTTTCCTGTAAACTTTTCCAGATGATCTTTCTCCAGCAATGTTTAATCTAATATTATATCCGCGTTCAATTAAAAGGTCACAAGCATAGATAAGTTTTAATGTATTTTTGCGATTATTTATCTTTCCTACAAACAATAAGTTCATTGTTTTACCGCCTATCTTTTTAGGTTTAAACCGAAGGAATCAATACCACTAGGAATAACGACATGCTTATCTCTTAATATTTTCTTGTATATACCTGGGAATATACCTATCTATAACGGATTCTCTATATGGTTGTGATAAAAAAATTACCTTAGATGCATTTTGTAAAATTTTAACAACTAGTTTCCTTAAATGAATCATGTAACGGAAGAATACATTTAAATATGTATTTCTAACCGCTACTATATACGGTGTTCTTTTTTACATAATTTTAGTACACAATGTAACCATTTGTAAAAAGTGAATGAGCATATAAGATCGTTTTGTCATTAATTTTGTAATTCCTTTCCAAAAACCTATATATTTTCTTTCGTTTTTTGAAAAAGAAAAGTCTATCAAAATCATTAAATAACTTATGTAAATTTACATGAGTAGATTTTTTTCATAACTTATCTATTTTCGACTTTTGATTTATCGAAACTAATATATTTAAATTTATATTTTTTCTTAAACTATTTTCAAAATGCATGTATAAGTTTGGGCTTGTATAATAAGAATTTACATGTATAATATTCACATTTAAAGTGTTCCCTTTCAACACTCAATGTCGCCTATTAAATAATCGAACTATAATATACCTTACTATCTCCATATTAAAATAGATCGGAAATTTTATAACTGTTTCTATGTAATGTTTAAATGCTTCCTTAAATTCTCTACGTTTTAGATATGCAAACAATATTTCCCTATATCTTTTAGTATATATAATCTTCCTTGCGTTTTTCCTTTCTCTTTCTAGTTTATCTATTATTTTGTCATGATAACTAAGATGAAATTCAAATTGATTTTTATTTGATTTTGGATCTAATGCATTAGAACGATCAGATAAATCATAATAAACTAATGGCTCAGTAATAACCCCTATCTTATAATTCATATCAAAAAACTTAAGGAGCAAGGCTGCTTCTTGATTTCTTTTAAATTCCTCATTCCACCCACCAATTTCAAGAATTATGTTTTTCCACATCATAATAGTATTTGTTCTTATTGTGATTTGACCAGATAATATTTCAAAGGATAAATCCCCTTTAAGACCTGGATTATAGACTTCCTTATTTCTATAAGATCCACAGTAAACTGCCTTATAATTCTTATGTTTTAATAAGAAATCAACTTGTAGTTCTATTTTTTTCTCATCATACCAATCATCATCATCTAAAAAGGTTATCAATTCACCAGTACTATAAAATATTCCAGTATTTCGTGCTACAGCTCCGTTCATATTTCGTTCGTGTTTTATATATCTTACACGATTATAATTTTTATATTTTTTCATTACTTTTGAAGTCTCTTTTCTATAAACAGTATTTGGATTATTATCGTCCACTACAATAAGCTCTACATCATTATAAGTTTGGTTCAAAACTGAGTTTATCGCTCTTTCTAACATATCAGCCCTCTTATATGTTGGCATTATTACGCTAACTTTTAACATAAATATTTCCCCTAAATAAATAACTGAGATCTATCTCTTTTAGTTTTTTTAACACCTTTAGATAAAAATAACCCAAGGATCATCCATACTACTGGTGCACTCCAAAATGTACCGCTGAAATTTAGGATTGTGAATTGATATATAGATAATATAGCTATAATTTCCCTAAAGTTTCTATCATTAATTTTACAATAACTTAAAATAAATAACGGGATAAGAATTAGCAGGAAAATTATTCCAACAAAACCAAAGGTTAAGATAATATCTAAAAATATATTATGAGGATAGACTTCACCTGTACTATATTGGTAATATCCAATTCCTTTTGGCATAAGATTATTTTCATAAATCATACTTATTGAATTACTATATATGGAATCTCTTCCTGATACAAAACCTTGTACATTATTATCCAATAGAGCTCCCAATTTTTTAAATGTGTATGAAGCTATATTTTTATTCTCTAATATATCAATAATTCTATAAATAATCTTTTTAAGATTAAATATTAGAAAAGCGATAATTACAATATAAAAATGTATTTTAAAACATTTCTTTAATGTTGGCTTTACTACAACATTTCTTAACGCAAAATAAATTAATATTAAAAATAATACAAGAATAGAACTTCTGTTACCAAATATGATAATCATAGTCCCGCTAAGGATCATTAATGGTAACATTAATTTTGCAAATTTCTTTCGGTAATAATAAATTGAAAATATTATAAAACTTAGAGTACTATATCTACCGAAAGTCATATAATTAAATTCTCTTTGATTTATATCATTTATATAAAAAAGTAAAATAATTAGATTCAAAATGCCTAATATGAGCCAATATTTAAGAAGCGACTCCTCCCTTTTAATATTAGAAGCTAAAAATAAAGGGATTACTCCAAACTTTACAAATTCAACAAGAAAATATAATGCTTCCTCTTTATACGGCATAAGTAAATAATTAAATAACATAATAGCTATAATTATGATAATAACCATCAAAGCTCTTAAATTTAGTTTATTATAATTTAAATGGAATGATACAGCTAATATTATAGTAGTAAAAATCCACACAGCTAAACCACTATTGAATGAATCATTTAACGGTAGAGTTAGTGTTGGCGTAAAAATGTAAAACATTAAAAGAAATGAATTTAAATCTTCTTTTTTCCCTGTTTCCGAATTTAAAGTTATCATTGTGAACTACCCACCATCAAATATCGACTATAATTTTTATTATATTCTTAAATTTCCTTATCTCTTCATCTTTGTCTTTTAAATAGATCATTTATTATAGAAATAACTTCATACTGTTCTTCAGTAGTCATTATTGATCCACTCGGTAAGCACATACCATTCTCAAATAAACATTTAGAAATATCTTCATTTTCATTATGAGAATAATATACCTTATTTTTATATAATGGCTGTAAATGCATTGGTTTCCAAACGGGTCTAGCTTCAATATTATGTTCTGCTAATTTTTTTATAACTTCAGTTCGTGTAACACCGGCTATTTTAGGATCAATGGTTAAAGCCGTTAACCAACGATTGGACATAGTTCCTTCTAATTCCGGTTGAAATACTACTCCCGGGAGATCACTTAATGCCTCTTCATAACGGTTAAAGATTGCACGTCTTTGTTTAATTCGCTTATCAAGGACTTCAAGCTGACCACGGCCAATACCAGCAACAATGTTACTCATCCGGTAATTATAACCAACTTCTGCATGCTGATAGTGTAATACTTGTTCTCGAGCTTGTGTAGCAAGAAACCGTGAGCGATTAATCGCTTCTTCATCATTCGAAACGAGTGCTCCACCACCAGAAGTGGTAATAATTTTATTACCATTGAATGAATAAATACCAAATTTACCAAAAGTCCCACTCATTTGACCTTTATATGTACTACCAAGCGATTCAGCTGCATCTTCTACCAAAGGAACGTTATATCTGTTACAAATTTCAAGAATCTCGTCCATTTTAGCACTTTGTCCATACAAGTGGGCAACAATAACAGCTTTCGGCAACCTATCATTTAGCTTTGCTTCTACAAATGCCCGTTCTAAAGCTTGCGGTGACATATTCCACGTATCTTTTTCCGAATCAATAAATACTGGTATTGCACCTTGATAAAGAATAGGATTTGCACTTGCAACAAATGTAAGTGTAGAACAGAACACTACATCTTCTGGTCCAACATCTAATAAACGAAAGGCTAAGTGAATAGCAGCCGTTCCGGACGAAACTACTGATGCGGCTTTTACATTGTTATAAGTAGCTAATTCCTCTTCAAATCTATTCACGTTATCTCCAAGAGGTGCTATCCAATTTTTATCAAATGCCTCTTGGATATATTTTTGTTCCCGTCCACTCATATGTGGAGCAGAGAGATAAATGCGCCCTTTTTCCAATTATTTCACCTCTATTATCCTAGTATTATCTATTCTTTACCTCATCTGAATAAGTCTATTATCGTAATAATATTTAATATTATATTCTTATAATAATTTTCTGCTACAATTTTTTTAATTATAATCAATTTCATTGTTATTTCTATTTTTAAGTTTGATAATTCTACTAGGTACACCTGCTACTATTTGGTTCACTTCAACATTTTCTAAAACAACACTTCCTGCACCTACTATAGAATTATCCTTTACAGATTTACTAGGAATTATCGTAGCATTAGAACCGACCTCTACTCCGTTATGTACATGCACATATCCCGATAAAGAAGTTAAAGGATAAATCGAATTATAATTTTCTATCAAAACATCATGACCAATCGTAGAATTGAAGTGGATAAGATTAAAGTTCCCAATTTTTACATCGGCAGACAAACTTACACCACTGCTGATTATATTCCCTTTCCCAATAGATAGTGTTTGTGGCAGAGAAACACTAGGATGAATTAAATTAGGAAATAACAAATTTTTATTACGTTTCAGTAATTGATATTTTTCATATTTAATCCTCGGATTACCGAAAGCTATTACAATATATGTTCTTTTTTGAAGATTTAATAGGTATTTAATATCACCTAAATAAGGATACTCATATACATTATTATCATTATAATCATCAATAATCCCTTGTATTTTCCACTGTTCATCAGCAGTCATATTGATAGAATGAACTAGTTCTATTATTCCTCTACCTAACCCGCCAGAACCATATATTATAATGTTTCTAGTGCTTTTATTATGCATCTGTACCCGTTCCTTTGAATTTCTCCATTGTTACATTGCTTGATTTATTTACGCCATCGGATTTCAAAACTTTTATTAAAGTGAGAAATAATATCTTCATATCTAACCAAAAAGATTGGTTATCTACATACCAAATATCTAGTTTAAAACGCTCTTCCCAGCTAATTGCATTTCGCCCGTTAACTTGAGCCCAACCTGTTATTCCAGGTTTTACTTCATGTCTACGAGCTTGTTCCTCATTGTATAATGGTAAATATTCCATTAACAGAGGCCGTGGACCAACTAGACTTAAATCCCCTTTTAATACATTAAATAACTGCGGTAATTCATCTAAACTTAATTTTCTCAGTATATTTCCTAGTTTAGTAATCCGTTGATGATTAGGTAACAAATCTCCATCTTGATCTACTTCATTCGTCATTGTTCTAAATTTATAAATGTAAAAAGGCCTTCCATACAATCCAGGACGCTTTTGTTTAAAGATAACTGGTTTTCCCATACGTAATAATATGAGGAATGCTATAGTTATAATAGGAATAAGAAATACGGTTAACAATATGGTTGAAACTATTAAATCAAATAAGCGTTTCACTATCACTTCACCTTTTCAGTACAAATGTGAGAGTAACATCTGGCCAGATGTTACTCTATTAATCAACTATCCCATTACACATGAACTTCTTCAGCTAACAGCTTTTTCAAACCTTTTTTAACTTCATCTCCAATTTCTGGGTCTCTTAATGCAAATTCAACTGTCGTTTGGATGAAGCCGAGTTTTTCACCGACATCGTAACGTTTTCCCTCGAAGTCATAAGCGTACACTTTTTGTTCTTCGTTTAACATTTGAATGGCATCTGTTAATTGGATTTCACCACCAGCACCAATTTCATGTTTATCTAAATGCTTAAAGATTTCTGGCGTTAATACATATCGCCCCATAATTGCCAAGTTTGAAGGGGCTGTGCCTAGTTTCGGTTTTTCAACGAATTTTTTCACTTGATAACGACGACCTTCATTTGAATTTGGATCAACAATACCGTAACGGTCTGTTTCATCATCAGCTACCGTTTGGACACCGACGATTGAACTTCCAGTTTCATTATATTGCTCGATTAACTGCTTCAGACCTGGCGTTTCAGCAACAACGATATCATCACCGAGTAATACTGCAAACGGTTCATCGCCGATAAACTTGCGTGCACACCACACCGCATGACCTAATCCCTTTGGATGATGTTGACGAATATAATGAATATCGACCTCGGCTTCTCTAACCTTCTCAAGCAAATGTGTTTTTCCGTTTTTTTCTAAGTTATGCTCAAGTTCGAAGTTTGAATCGAAATGATCTTCAATCGCTCGTTTTGTCTTTCCTGTCACGATAATGATATCTTCAATGCCTGATTCGATCGCTTCTTCAACAATATATTGGATCGTCGGTTTATCAACGATCGGAAGCATCTCTTTCGGCATCGCTTTTGTTGCGGGTAAAAATCTCGTGCCTAGTCCTGCTGCTGGAATAATTGCTTTTTTTATAGCTTTCATCAATAAACCTCCTCGTGAACGGATCTATCCCCTTGCGGCAACTAACTCTTTTTCTTGTGACACAATGCTCATAAGCACATCTTTTAACTCACGGTGGTCATAATGAGAAAAGTGCTCGATCACCTCATCAATTTGTCGCTCATCAACATCAACAGTTTTACCTATATATATTTTATCATAGATTTGCCCTGGCAAAATTTCATCTTCGCCGAGCAACTCTTCATACATTTTCTCACCTGGACGTTTACCTGTAAACGTAATCTCTATTTCATCTTCTTTATAGCCTGATAATTTAATTAAGTTTTTCGCGAGATCGACAATTTTTACCGGATCACCCATATCAAGGACGAAGATTTCACCTCCTTTTGCAAGGGTACCTGCTTGAATGACGAGTCGTGATGCTTCGGGAATCGTCATAAAGTAGCGCGTCATCTCCGGATGTGTAACAGTTACCGGACCGCCCTTAGCAATTTGCTCTTTAAATAATGGGATGACACTTCCGCGACTCCCGAGTACATTACCGAAGCGAACGGCGACGAATTTCGTTTGGCTTTTGGAATTTAAGCATTGAATGATCATTTCCGCTACACGCTTCGTTGCGCCCATAATGTTCGTCGGTTTAACAGCTTTATCAGTAGAGACGAGAACGAAGGTGTCAACACCGTATTCATCTGCTGCTTCAGCGATGTTTTTCGTACCAATTACGTTATTTTTAACCGCTTCATGTGGATTGTATTCCATCAGTGGCACATGTTTATGGGCGGCTGTATGGTAAATCGTTTTCGGTTCATACATTTGAACAATTTCAAACATACGGTCTCTATCTTTAACATCTGCAATAACTGGAATAATATCAATTTCTTCACCATTATACGTATGGTTAAGTTCTTTTTCGATCGAATATATACTAAATTCACCGTGACCAAGAAGAATCAGTTTCGCCGGTGAAAACGTCATTAACTGTCGGCATAACTCTGAGCCGATAGACCCACCAGCCCCTGTTACGAGAATTGTTTCACCCTCGATAGTCCCTTGAATCGATTGAATATCAAGTTCAACTGGCTCACGGCCGAGCAAGTCTTCTACCTCAACATTTTTTAAATGATTGACAGATACTTTCCCTGTCATTAAATCTTCAATTTTTGGTATCATTTGTACGCGCACATTCGTCTTCGTGCACTCATCAACGATTTTTTGCAGTTCACCATTTCCTAGTGAAGGAATAGCGATGACGATATGTTCAATATCATGATTTTGAACGACACAAGTAATATCTTTAACTTTCCCCAGGACTGGTAAATTGTAAGCATACATTTTTTGTTTGGCCGGGTCATCATCAACGAAAGCAACAGGGTTTAATTCGGAATCATTATGTTCATTATTTAATTGGCGTGCAATCATTGCTCCTGCGTCTCCTGCACCGACGATCAATGTTCGCTTTTTATAACGTGTTGTTGTTATGTATCTGTCACGATAGATGCGCCAAATAAACCGTGACCCACCAATTAAAATGATGTGAAGCATCCATGTAACGATCAATGCCCGGCGATAAATGGTAAAATCATTAACTAAAAACTGTACAATCCCCGCCGATATAATAGATAAAGTAACCGCCTGGACGATTGCAAGAAGCTCCCCCACACTCGCATAAGCCCAAACTTTATGATAAAGCTTATAAGCTAAAGCAAACACATAATGTGATATTAAAAGGGCGCCGGCTGTGATCAGCATAATTTGACTGTTAAAGCCTGTTGTATACGGATAAACGATCCAAGAAGCGATAAAAATCGCCGTACTTACGATTATTGAATCTAATAAAACTAAAAGAGTTAATCTCATTTTATACGTCACAGTGTCCGTCCTTCCTTCCGTTTTCCTAAGGCTTTAATAACAAAATTTCATATACACGAAGTCCATTCAGTATATAAAATTCGTCGGCAAATAACTAAGTAAATGGTGATAATATTTAGTGTAACTACATATAGATATGCATTTATTTTACGTAAGCTTGTATGAAATTTTAGCGTTTATTGTCAAAACACACACAATTAGGAAAAAGGCGTACATTTTTCATGCTACTAAAGATGCAGTCATTTTTAAAGTGACTTTTTTTCTTTTAAGTCATTTTTATACGTGCTATAATTAGTGGTTAAAGATACTACATGTAGATAGGTTAGGCAAAGACTACATATGTAATTCTGAGGATATATTTATGGATAGATTTCATCTTCTATACAAATACCTGTTAGCTGTTGCAAATAGTGAATCATTTCTTTTCGTCGATTGACATTTAATTTCGTATACAATTCACTAATGTAATTTTTAACAGTACCTTCTGACAAAAACAATTCGTTAGCGATTTCTTCATTAGACTTTCCTTGCGTCAATAAGTAGGCAACTTCGACTTCTCGATCTGTTAAGAAGATGTTGCGGTTCTTTAAGTTTTTATTTAACAGTTCATTTTTTTCATACATCGATGTTGCCACTTTTGTCGCTAAAATTTTCGCAGCTTCGCCTGAAATGACAACATCGCCCTGGCACACTTGACGAAGCGTTTGGATAAACGTATTCGCATGTATATCCGTCTGGAGGAACCCATCAGCGCCAGAAAGAATAGCCTCGACAACCAAGTGATCCTCTGCAAAATCTGTCAAATGAACAACCTTCATGTCAGGATAATGTTTTTTGACATGAACTGTCGCCTTAATAGCGTTGAAATGAGGGATATGCAAATTCATTAAAATAAGATCATATGAGTACGAACGGAGCAAACGATAAAATTTCTCTTCATCACTTACCGTTTGATTAATAGACAAGTCCTCTTCCATCGCTAAAAGTGCATGAATCCCCTCACTCACAAGACGCTGATGCTCAACTAACAAAATGTTCTTCATAATAATCCCCCACTTTAGAACATAATGGCATCAAAACTACTGTCGCCTAAACCAGAACCCTTCTTTTTTCATCGCTACATATACGCTGCTCACGATCGACTTTGCCGTATTCCCGATCGTCATACTGCACCCTCACTCGTTCATGAGCACTTTCCAGTCGCTCATACTATATGCCCGCATTTTCTTCACGTACATATGATTATAACGTAAAGGGTGTACAAAAAGATGTATTCCCTTTTTAAAAATGCATAATTTTTTTAAATGTACAAAATTAGCTTAGCGATAACGCGCTTAAATAAATATGGGCTGCATCGCTTAAAAGGGGATTTTAATTGGAATATATTTCCTCTTTAAATATAACTTAACGCCTACACTTTTAGCAACCTAAATTAAAAAACGCTTTAACATTTCCAACATGGCAATATGGTTAATAGACGTGTGTTTTGTCATAGGAATATTCTACCACACCTAAAGTTTTATTTTAAAGACACAAATTCACTAATAAGGAAAAGGGATGCATCATAATAGATCATCCCTTACAAACTATACAACTACTTTTTTCCACTTTTTTCTCATTACTAATATTATATAAGGTATAAATATAGCGCTAAGAATCATAACCATAACAGACATCGAAGCGCCAGCACCATCCATGATGTGATCTTTTATCGTTACAATCGGTGATGCGCCATATTCAACAGGCATTAAAAGAAAGCGCACGACTTCTAAATAGCCGAGATGAAATCCTACGGCTGCCCACAAACTGTCGGTCCATTCTCGAATAAGTGCTAGAGCAATTGCGAAAAGGAAATGCAGGATTAAATTGGATGGAAGTGCGAGTAAACTGGCAGATGGTGATAATCCGATGAGTACGAGCAATAACGAAATACTTGCAGAAAAAGTCGTGAAGATAATCGCTTGGATGAAAACAGATCGCCACAAACTTAGACGCAGGCGAAGGATATCATAAATGAGCCCACGCATCGCCAACTCCTCAGGTAGTGCTTCGTAAAATAATGCTATCAGGACATTAAATAACATGGCTCTGATCCACAATAATGGTGAATACCACGTTTCTATCGTAATGACTTGAAAGACATGCATCGCAAATAAACTTATAAGCCCTAAAATAAATGCAAACATAAAGCCAGTCACAACATGTGGCAGGTGCCTAAAAGCATATGCCGGCACATCAGGTCTACCGATATAAAAATGCATCCGTCGATATAAGTATGCAATAGGCGGAATCACGACAACACTCATCACAACTGCCTGGGTCATTCTTTGGGCAGAACCGCCAATTCCCCATTTTGCACCTACAAGCGTGCCAGCTACAACAGCAAGCAAAAGCCCAAGCATGAGCACTAGCCAACCCCCAAATAAATATAGTCTCCTTTTTTGCATAAAACTCACCTCCTCTTACACGCGAGTAACATGAAATGAAAAATTCAGCAATTTAGCATTAAATATTACCACCATTTCATATTATTTGGAAGTATTTTTCCAAAATTAGGAAAAAAGTATGTCTTTTATACATAGTATAATGAATTAAATACAGCCATAAAACTTTTGCCCTGCTCTTAATATTCTGCTCTTGATCGATCATGCTCTGCTCCCGATCACTTATGGTTCACTCCCGATCGTTCATGACCCACATACATAATTAAAGAAAAAGCTGATTCTTCAATTGAAGAATCAGCTTAGTCATTTTGATCCTTAATGCTTTGGCCAATAACTGATTGATTAATGCCGTCCCGAACTGCTTTTGTAATGACGATGTATGAAACATATATGGCTACGAGCAAAAACAAAATCTTTAATCCAAGTATCATTATCGCCACTCCTAACACATAGACGTTTGTATATACTTTAGCAATAATGATTTTTTCACTCAACCCATAAAAAAAGTCGCAGCGACATTTAACGTCCCTGCGATTTTTCATTTGAGGGGTGTTTATATATATATATATGATCGCTTGCTTAAAAAAATCCGAGAAATTTCCTTCGACGTATTTTTTCCGGCTCAACGCGATTGACGTTCATATTCTCAATTAATAGTTCACTATTTTCTAGAAACATATAATACGTATCAATCCCATAATTGTCGTCAATATATTGATAGGCTTCTGCCAAACTAAAGGGGCGTGTTTTAACGTTGTGAGCATCAGAGGCAACAAAATGTGTTAAATGCGTTTCAACAATTTGCTCTGTAAACTTTTGAATTTTTTTTCCGTAATGACCGACCAAACTCCCGGCAGTAATTTGCGTAAGCGCACCTCTACGGACAAAACTATATAGACGATCAGGCGACTCCATTAGTTCGCTATTACGCTCGGGATGAACAATAATGGGAATATAGCCTTCCATTTGAAGATCATATAACATCCGCTCAGCATAACGTGGCACACTGCCAAATGGAAACTCAACAAACAAATATTTCGTATCATTTAATGGAAGTAATTCATTATTATTTAAATCAGCAATCATATCACCATTAATTCGAACTTCTTGTCCTGGTAGCAACGTTAATGGAATACCGTGCGTTGTAAACAATTCATTTAAAATATTTGTATGCTTAATAATAGACTCGCGCGCATTTTCATAATGTCTATTCTTATGATGTGGCGTTGCGATCACCGTGTGAATCCCTTGCTCCACCGCCTGCTTCGCCATTTCTATACTATCTTCTTCCGTCTGCGCCCCATCATCAAGCCCGGGTAAAATATGACTATGAATATCTATCATCCAACCACTCCTTTCCATCTATCATAACATGCTTTACGTTTTTTAGTACGGTCTAATCATTTGCTGTCGATCGATCATGCTCTACTCTCGATCGGTTATACTGCTTTCCCGATCGATTATGATCACTTCCCGATCGCTTAAAACTCTTTCTCGATCGATTATGCTGCGCTCCCGATCGCTCATGCGGTGCTCCCGCTCGGTTTTACCGCTTTCTTCGATCGTTTATGCTACACATCAACTTATCTTTTCGTCCATGCTCTATATTTTGGATGATATATAAGGTTTGATTTTTTAAACAATCTTGTAACAACATGACGTGAGGACACTTGTAAAAATTGCATCGCCTGTTTATTTGTAATCCAAGCATCCATTAGCAAAAAATAATCCGAAAAAAGCCTTCATATGGGCAGTTTTTGACGTTTGTTTACAAAATGGACAATACCAACTTCTACGTTGTCTTCTCATACGCAACCTTTCACACTTCGGACAATGCACACCTAATAAAATATCTCGTTTACGAATGCCATACTGGCGTAAGACATTAATATAATACGGCTGGCAAGCCTTTAGTATTGCTTCACTAAGCGCATTTACCGGAAGTGGTGCTCGCCCTGACTGCTTAAGTTGTTGCTCCTTTTCCTGGATCATTTTCGGAATATGCTCAGCATGGGCGACGATATTTGCAATCGCCTGTTCATCACCTTCAACTTTAATAATCGTACTTGGTTCACTAATAGCAATAAAATGGTGCACCGGAACATTATAAAATTTCTTTTCACGCAACCACATACGCATGAACATATTTTGCTGTTCAACTTGACTAATCGGATTTCGAAAGCCCGCTTCCTCCTTTCCATCATCCCGAATAAACTGCCTAAGCACTGTATTAAAAATAATCGTCCCTTCATAATTTTTCACTTCAACACAATAAAGGCCATATTTACCAATAATAACAGTATCAATTTGCACGCGCCGATTATGAATGAATAGGCAAACATCTTGTAAAATCGTTTTCTGCTGCGTGAGTTTTTCCAAATGATAATCCACCTGCTGCTCTCCGATATATCCTTTTTGTCGAATCGCTGCATCCTTTTGCATAACTTTTATTTGTGAGTGATTTGACGGCAAACGTGACATAAGCGCATCTAACATTTGTAAAGGAAGCGGCTTTTGCCGACGCTTTATAACCATCATATCCTCCTTTGTTTGTAAATGAGAAAAATCAAGAGAAAAGATAAAGTAGATTTAAGAAGGTTTAACAATTGAGGGGATTTGTAGGTGTACTTACAGAAAATGTAACATAAGGAGAATAAATTTTCAAAAATATTTTTAAAAAGAGGCTGGGACAAAACCCAGCCTCTTTCTGATCGCTCTGGTGCATTTCTCGCTCGGTTATGTTCTGCTCCCGATCGCTCAGATGATGCGCTCGCTCGGTCATACTGCTTCCCCGATCGGTTATGTTCTACTCTCGATCGCTCTAGACAGTACTCCTCTTGACATGTTCAATATGTGTGTACTTACTATATTTAGGAACATTAACTAATTCATGAAGCGGAATTATATCAGCATATTCAACCTCTACATCAACACCTAATAAATATGCTAATTCAGCCTCTATGTGTGCTAAATCTGGTGATTCCTCCGTATATTGAAAAATAAAAATAACACGATCTTCTAGCACGTTCACTTTCCACATAAACGGTACCGAACTTAATGCATACACTGCTTCTTGAATGTCATAAAACGTCCATGACCTCACACAATCTTCATCTCTTCCATAATGAATCAACACCGGCGTCTTATCACCACACAGACAATTTCCTCCTTCTTTAATAGCAATTAAATCATGATTAAAATAACGAAGCAGCGGCGTCCCTTCCCGGGCAGTTGATATGACACAATGACCGCGCTTGCCATCTGTTACTAGTTCCCCTTGCGCATCAACGACTTCTATATAAACATTTGGATGGTTTAAATGATAATGGCCATATTCACACGTCATAAACAGCCCACCAGTTTCTGTAGTACCGAACAATAAATAAATCGGCACGCCCCACAATTTTTCCAAATATGCCTTCCGCTTAGGTGATACTAATTCACCTGCTAATAAAAGGGCACGCACACCCTTTAACGATACACCCATTTGTGAAGATGCTTTATAAATTTTTTCTGCCTCAGATGGCAACATTGCTAAAATCGTCGGTTCTGTTCGCTTAATAATGTCAACAACACGTTTATCCGGCGTTACAAAACTCGCCTTATCTGCGCCAATATGAGCAGCCCCAACTTTCTGGCATGCCCAATATACGATAAACGACGGAATCGCCATAGCAAAAGGGAAACGGTTTAACACGATATCCGTTTCCTTTAATTGTAAACTCGAATGAATGACGACATCTGCCTCCGTTTGTATATCACGATGACTGTACCAACTTGGCGTCGGTGTGCCAGTTGTGCCACTCGTTTCATGGTATGTTGCAACATTTTCTCTAGAAGTCCCTAACAGATCAAACGCATTCGCCTGACGTAAATGTTCTTTCGTTGTAAATGGAATTTGTGACCAATCTTGTAAATGACTTTTTCGTAAAAATTGTTTGTAAAATGGTGCTTTTAAAGCTGCATCGATAAAACGTTCGTTACTCATGATGTAATATGTCCTTCCTCCTGTAATTTTTGATGTAAATAATTAATCGTTTGAAAAATGTCTCCTACATCTTCTAGCAATGTGTCGAACTCATGATGAAGTTGATTAATTTTTTCTGTGCCACCTTGCTGTACTTTCGTCGTGTAAGCCGTTATCTCTTCAATTTCTTGTGCCCCAGCAGAAAGTTGTTGCACAGATGCGGAAACTTCATTGATTTGATCTGAGACGTCTTTTACTTGACCTTGGATCGTTCTAAAGGCTTGTTTAGCATCATTTACCACTTGACGACCGTCTGTCACGTCATCTTTTCCTTTCGTTGTCAATTGAACAGATTTCGTAATAGATTCTTGAATAGATGTAATGAGGGAGGTAACTTGCTGTGATGCCTTGTCAACTTCTTCAGAAAGTTCCTTCACCTCACTAGCTACAACGCTAAATCCTTGACCATACTCTCCCGCTCTTGCGGCTTCAATTGAGGCATTTAAAGCGAGCAAATTCGTCTGCTTCGCAATGTCTGATATCGTCTCAACAATTTCTCCGATTTCTTTTGATTGTGTTGAAAGTTGCTCGATGACCGTTGCTAAATTGTCAACAGACTTATGGATCGTATCCATTTGACTCATAATTTGATCAATAGACTTTGAACCTTCACTAGCAGTATCTGACGTTGACTTTGATTGTGAGGCAACAACTTCAATGGTTGATGCAATATGTTGAATACTACTTGAAATGTCATTCATCGTTTCTGTGCTTTTTTCAACATTGCTTGTTTGTATATTTGCACCTTCCAAAATATCTGCTGATGTATCTTTCGCCTGATAAATACTGCGCTTAAAAGTCGAAAAGCGTTGTGCAACATCTGCTAACTGCTTGATAAGCGGTGTAAGCTGATCAATGTTCTCTCCCTTCTTTTCGGAATCTTCAGGTGAATGTTTAATCGTTTGTTTACGCTCATGTCTTAAAAGAAAAATAGCTCCTAAAATAACAGATCCGACCAGTGCAACATAAAGTAATACATTAACTCTAATGCCTAATAAATAAATCAGTATACATACATTCGGAAATAGTAAATTAAATGTAAACATCATTTTTGTCTGAACATGCATAACATAAATACCTCTCTTCACGCTCTATTTTCAAATACAGTAGCTGTAAATGTATTTATCGGCAAACGTGAAAAATAATTAAGTTTACTGATAAAATAAAATTTTCTAATATTTATGTATAAAAAGGGTTTTGTGAAAAACATCACATAAATGAGTAAAATATACCAACCTACACCTATTTTGAAAAAGATCGTTCGGATGATGCTCTCACTCAATTATACTGCTTCCCTGATCGCTTGCTTATGCACGTTTCTCGATCGTTTGTCCTCTAACCCACTACCATATATTGAGAAATGATGAGTATAAACACATGATAACGAAAATTTGTCGGTATTTAAGAAAATATCATAAAATATCAACTTTGAATCTCGGTTGCTGCAAACATATACTATAAACAAAGGAGGCACAACATGTACAAACAAATAACAAGGTTGTTTTTCGCACTTATGGTTATCATCAGCTTAGCTGCATGTAGTGAGAGTAAAAAAGAAGCTGCTGGGCAAAATCAATCCATTGGAGAAGAGGTAGATTATGAGATTATCGGTATTGATCCAGGCGCTGGTATTATGAATCAGGCAGATGAAGCATTAGATATTTATGATCTTGATGATTGGAAGATAACAGAAAGCTCTGATTCTGCTATGGTTGCAGAGTTAAAAAGTGCTATTGACAATAAAGAGCCGGTGATCGTAACAGGTTGGGTGCCACACTGGAAATTTTTCGAATTTGATTTGAAATTTTTAGAAGACCCTGAAGAAGCCTTTGGTGGTGAACAAGAAGTACACACTGCCGTTCGCCACGGGTTAAAAGAAGATATGCCGGGTGCATTTACATTTTTTGAGCAATTCCACTGGGAAATGGAAGATATGCAAGAAGTTATGTTAAGTCTTGAAGAAGGAGTAGAAGAACAAGAAGCTGCTAAAGCTTGGGTAGACGATAATGAAGATTTAGTGAACGAATGGATCGACGGTGCAGCATCTGGAAATGGAACGGAAATAAAAATTCCATATGTTGCGTGGGCTGACATGATCGCTAGCTCCAATGTCGTTAAATACGTTTTAGAAAATAAACTCGATTATGATGTTGAGCTCGTACAAGTAGAAGCTGGCCCTATGTTTGCAAGTATTGCAGATGGTAGCACAGACGCCATGGTTAGCCTATCACTTCCAGCAACACATGCAGCTTACTATGAAGAATATAAAGATGACTTTGAAGATTTAGGTATAAACTTAGAAGGCGCAGAGAACGGCTTCGTCGTCCCTGATTATGTAGAAATTGATTCTATTGAAGACTTAAAATAATCCATCATATGTTTAATCGATCGGGCCGACATAGCGCCCGATCGATTTTTCCTTTTTACATGATGCGACGCTCTTGCTTAGTTATACTGCTTCCCTAATCGCTCATGAGGTACCCTCGATCGATTATGTGACGCTCTCGCTCATTCAGGCACGTGGCTCATATGCACTTCCCGATCGGTTATAAGCCACTTCCGCCAAATAATCCTAAAAATTTCCGTTTGCGGATGCGCCGTGGTTCCATTTTATGGATATTCATATTTTCCACTAACAACTGACTATTTTCTAAAAAGAAATAAAGCCACTCAAGTCCAAACCTTCCTCTTATATAATCAAACGCTTTCTTTAAATGATATCTCTTATCATAAGCATTTGACGCGATAAAGTGAACTAAATGCGCCTCAATTAACTGCTCACTGAAGCGACATGTTTTTTTACTGTCCTTTCCTATTAAGCTACTCGCTGTTAGTTGCGTTAATGCACCTTTTCGCACTAAATGATATAGAACACTCGGATTCTTCCTGATTTCATTATTTTTTTCCGGATGAGCAATAACCGGAACATAACCTTCTATTTGAATATCAAAAAATAATCTCTCCGTATACTGTGGGACATGATTAGTCGGTAATTCTATAAGCAAATACCTTGATTCATAAAGCGGTATGACTTCACCATTTTTTAAATCTTTAATGATATCTCCATTAATTCTAGTTTCTTGACCAGGTAAAATTTTTATATTTAAATGATTGTTTTTAAATAACTCATTTAAAATTGAGACATGTTTTAAAATATTTTTGCCTATATTTTGATACGTGCTCGTTTGATGATGTGGTGTAGCGATGATCGTATAAACACCTTGATTAATAGCTTCCTTTGCCATACGAAGACTATCTTTTTCCGACTGTGCGCCATCATCAAGACCCGGTAAAATGTGACAATTTATATCAATCATCCCAAACATCCCCTCAACATTTTCACATTTTGATATCGCTATCATTTCTGGTGAAAATAAGATCTTTATACCTATTAATAGGCCTTTTAGCATGTGTCATTAATTATAACAGCTATTTCTTAATATTTAAAATAAATAAAAATAACCTCTCGCTTCGTACGAGAGGTTTTAAAAAGCTTAATTTGTGCCATAATAATAGTAATAACCATTTTTTTGATCTTTCGCTTGATTGTTTAATATAGCACCAAGCAATCTCCCGCGAGCGGGTTCAAGCGCTTCTTTCGCTTTTAAAGCCGTTTCATATTCCGTTTCACCACTTTTGATGACGAGAAGCACACCATTGACGATATCTGCTAAAATTTGTGCATCTGTCACTGCTAAAACAGGGGGGGCGTCAAAAATAATGATATCGTAATAAGCACTCGCTTCCTCAATAAGTTTCTTCATCACACGTGAGCCGAGCAGTTCTGACGGGTTGGGAGGGATCGGGCCACACGTCATGATATCAAGACTGTCAATATCACTTGTGACTGTAGCATCCTCTAAATGTAATTCCCCAATTAAAACATTGCTTAAACCACGTAAATTATCGAGATGAAAAGTATAATGAACAGTCGGTTTTCTTAAATCAGCATCGATGAGCAACACCTTTTTTCCTTGCTGGGCGTAAACGACAGCTAAATTGGCCGCTGTCATCGACTTTCCTTCCCCAGGTTCACTAGATGTAATTAAAAGGGATTTAAGTTCTTGATCGATTGATGCAAATTGCAAGTTCGTTCGAATCGTTCTATACTGTTCGGAAATTGGTGAACGTGGATTTAATTTCGCAATCAAATGGCGCGTCTGTCGCCTAAATTGTTTTTTTCTTCGTACCAACGACAGCACCTCGCTTCCTTTGACCTTTATCTTTTTGGGACATTAATTGTCCCCCACGGACATCTTTATCTTCAATGTGTGATACACTGCCGAACACTGGTAAATCCAAATATTTCTCTACATCTTCTTCAGATGTAATCGTATCGTCTAAATATTCTAGTAAAAACGCCACACCTACACCAACCATCCCCCCGAGTACGAGAGCAACTGCCATATTAAGTATTGGTTTTGGGGAAACGGGTGTTGGATCAGCTGACATTTCTGCCGGTGTTAAAATATGTACGTTATCAACATTCATTAAATCCGGTAGCTTTTCTTGAAATATAGAAACTGTTGTATTAGCAATGTCTATTGCGCGTTGTGGGTCGGAATCAGTAATGCTAACTGTAACAACTTGAGAGTCTTCTTCATTTGAAACATCAATTTGTTCTATTAATTTTTCCGCATCATACGTTAAATTTAATTCTTTAATGACATCTTCAGAAATAGCTGTACTTTTAATAATATCGTTGTATGTATTAATCAATTCCACATTCGTTCGTATATCATCAACATTGTAGTGGCCATTTGAGTCTTGTTCGCCCTCATTAACGATAAATTTTGTACTTGCTTCGTATTTTGGTGTTAAAATGAAATAACTAACAATCGCAACAATAAGTGTAGCCCCAAATACAAATGCTAAAATGAGCAAAAATCGCTTCTTAACCACTGCAAATATTTCCTGCAGGGAGATCGTCTCTTCCATAAAGATACCTCCATTGCCTAACAACTATCAAATAGATTTGTAGTTTACTAGATCAACACAAAATAAATGAGGCTGCCTCTAGCCTCTTGACACACATGTCATGAATTATATCATATTTCTAAAAAATATAACTTATTGTAAAGAAAAGGTAATTTTTTATGTTTTCAGTATAACATACGTCGACAATTTTCAATACTAAAATTTTCTACACTTTTCCCATATGCATAAATCCGACATCTGAGCGAATAGTGCCAGCTATTTTTTTAATGGGAATGTTTTGACCATTTAACCACGTCTGGAAAGAAAATATCTCCGGCTCTTTTTTGCCACCTAAAGCGACCCACGCTTCTAATTGTTCTGGAATATAAGCTGTCGTATGAATCGTTCCCGCCCAACTTTTATAATCTTCAACAAACACACCTTTTTGTGGATCATTCATAAACGAAAATACGTCTTTCACTGTATGATCACGTCGCCAGTAATTTTTTATGGTTTGAAGTCTTTCAATCGATTCATCCAACACACGCCGATTTTCCGCTTTGAGCTTGTGAAAATGGTTTGTACAAAACGGTGATGTGTGTGTCGTAACCGTTCGCGGTGTTGCCTCAACTGTCATTTTCTGGCCACTTTTATCTACGAGCATATAACTAAATGAATGTCGATGCGGTAAAGCCTTTAATAAAGCCACAGCTTCTTGAACATCTTTCGCCTGTTCTAAAATGATGCGACCGATCGCATGACAGATGAAACCTTTTCCAGGATGTTTTCGATGCATAAAATTATAAGCAATACTTAAGCCGTGTTCATTCATCCCATCCATGCGACCGACGATCCGCTGACTTGGACCTATTGTCGCATACCCGTTATCTGTCGGGGCAAATAAGACGTATCTCCCTTCATACGTTTTCGGATGGTAGTCATAATTTCGCACCAAATATGTATCTGTAACAACTGTCGTGCATCCGCTTCTCTCAATAGGTACTCGGTAACCCCCGAAATCACGTAAAACGTCTTTTAACGGCAACTGCAATCCGTCGCTTAAACCGACGAGCTCCGCCCATAGACCTGGTGCATACATTTCATAGGCAACTTTTGCCTCTTTTAGATCAATATGAAATTTCGGTCGACGCAAACGCCACTGCCGATGTCGATTCATGACAGTGAAAGACTTACGCAACTGTTTTCCTTGCCAAAAACCAAACTCATAATGTGAACCTCTATATTGAATCATATCACTGTAAAATTGCTTCATTATAAACCCCTTTGTGAAAAGTGCTCCTCTTAGAATAACATGCAAGATCCTCCTTGTCATGTTCTCTTTTGATTCTTTTCTATTAGTCTTTCTTTACTAATTCTATAGTAATATTACAAATAGATTACATTTTCACCAAAACCTAGCAATTTTTTTATTTATATTGGTATAATAGACTTAATCTATTTCATAAAAATTATCATAAGACCGATAAAAGACTTAGGATAAAGAGATTATTAAAACACCTTGAGAGGAGAGTAATGATGTGAGTAAGAAAAAACTTATGATGTCTGTCACAACAGGAGCTGCTTTAGCATCAACTTTTATAGTAGCGGATAATGTTGAAGCTTCTTCCTTGTACAAAGTGAAAAGTGGGGATTCACTTTGGAAGATCGCCCAAAAATTTGACACAACGGTTGATCAATTAAAATCATTAAACGATTTAGACAGCGATATCATCCATCCAGACCAAGTGTTAAAAACAGAGAAAAAGGAATCATCCACAGCATCTAATTCATCGGATGAAACAAAATCCTCTTCATCATCGGATACATATACAGTAAAAAGTGGTGACACATTAAGCGGTATTGCCTTTGAACACGGCGTGACACCAAAAGATTTAATGGAATGGAATGACCTTGATTCAACACTTATTTTTCCTGGTAATGAATTAGTCCTAAAGAAACCAAACAGTGATGGGTCTTCTAATAACAACTCTTCTTCCAGCAAATCAAGCTATGTCGTAAAATCTGGAGATACGCTATCTAAAATAGCTTCTAGGCACAACGTAAGCGTTGCGAGCTTGAAAAAGTGGAACAATTTATCTTCAGATTTCATTTCAATCGGGCAAAAGTTATCGTTAAATGGTGATGGTCGTAAAGACTCACCTGCTGATGAAGACACATCAGGCTCAACGCCGGATGATACAAGCTATGATGTTGATAAACTCATAGAAACTGCTAAAAGCATGATCGGTGTTGATTACGTATGGGGTGGACAATCCCCGTCAGGATTTGACTGCAGTGGCTTTATTCATTTTGCCTATAATGAAGCAGGTATGAATTCACCACGGGTCTCAACTGATGGGTACTTTGATCGATCTTATTATGTAGATGAGCCACAATTAGGTGATCTCGTCTTCTTCAAAGGAACATATCGATCAGGTATTTCACATATGGGTATTTATATCGGCAATAACCAATTTATCCATGCCGGTACATCGACAGGGGTAACGATTACTAATTTAGACAACCCTTACTGGCAAAAACATTTCGATAGCTTTAAACGTTTTTATTAAATATTTTATATAAAGAAGAGGCTGGGTTTTATCCCAGCCTCTTTTCATGACGCACTCTCGTTCGATTATGAGCACTTCCTGATCAATCATGAGACATTCTCGCTCGGTTATGCGCTGCTTTCTTTTCTTCTTTATAAGTTTTCCTCCTGAATAAAGGCAACTTCTTGATAGCCACAATTGGTACAATGCATCAAATGTGGACAAATATTCTTTTCTATTGTATCAAGATAGCCATCTCCCATTTTCACCGTTTCTATATCATTGTAATGACCATAAGGATCTAAAAAGTCAGCTACTTTACCGGCATCTTGCAATTGACCATGACATGTTGCACAATATTTTTCTAATGTTTTAAATGAATTACATAAAGGACACATCGCCATTTGCATCACTCCTAGCGACTTTTCTTTAGTATTTATAAATGTAGCACATCTTATGTAAAAAAGTGATGCAAATTTAAATGGCGATTTTAGGCGGCACTTTCATCCGTACGCTTTCCCATTATTTTATCAACAATTAAAGCAATTGAACCATCACCTGTGACATTGGCTGCTGTACCAAAACTATCTTGTGCCATGTATAAACCAATCATTAAACCGAGAGATGTTTCATCAAAACCTAGCATCGTACTTAAAAGTCCTAAAGCAGCCATAACGGCACCGCCCGGCACACCAGGTGCAGCTATCATAATGACGCCAAGCAGTAAAATAAACGGAAGCATCGTGCCAAACGTCGGTAAAGATAAATCATTTGATAAGACCATTACAGCTACCGAACAAAGCACAAGGGTAATCGTACTACCTGATAAATGAATTGTTGCACATAGCGGTACGGCAGAATCTGCTACACTATCGCTGACATCATTATTTTTAGACGACTGGACAGTCACTGGAATGGTTGCAGCACTTGACATCGTCCCTAAACCCGTAAAGTAAGCAGGGAGCATATTTTTTAAAGCGCTAAACGGATTTCGTCCTGTATAACTGCCAGCAACTAAATATAAAACAACGAGCCACACCCAGTGGACGGCCACTGCTGTAATAAGGACGAGTCCAAACGCCTTTAACGTTTCAAAAACAGTACCATCCGCAGAAAGTTCAGCAAAAATACTCGCGATATAAAAAGGTAAAAACGGAATGATAATTTTCCAAATCATCCGCTCAATAATTTCTTTACCTTCATCAAATACACCACGTAATGTCGGGCTATTAATACGTGTAATACCAATTCCAAAAACGAACGCCACTACTAAAGCCGTCATCACACCTGTTACTGGTTCAATTTCTAAATCAACTAACGGTTCAAACCCGGAAGCTTCCTCCGCCGTTCCACCCGCACTACCGATAAGCAACGGTATAACGATAAGAGAGACGATGAACGCTAAAATACCAGCAAGAACAGAGGAAGAATAAGCAATAGCAGACGTTAATCCGAGCATTTTTCCCGAATGTTTGCCAAAACTTGCAATCCCACTTGTAATAAAGAAAATGATAATAAACGGAATCGTAAACTCTAAAAACTGCCCAAAAATATCTTTAAACGTCACAATCACCCGCGTCAAATACTCAGGCGACACTAAACCAATCAAAATACCAACCACAATACCGAGCGCTAATTTACCAATAAGACGCATCCTCTCACCTCCATTTTTAAAATTTTTAGATATATCCCAATTATACCAGCTTTACAATACCCGCTCAAGATGATCAGTCATGTGCACTTTCTGATCGTTCATGGGACGCCCTCGCTCGGTTGTACTACATTCCCATGAAGCTCTCCCGATCGATCATACTCCTTTCCCGACCGTTCATGAGCACTAAAAAAAGAGGTGGGGTAAGCCACCTCTTTTCCTTTATATTAATCTTACTTTATGGACGACTTCCTTCACGTGTTCAATAGCGCTGGGATCTTCTAAGCCGGTGATATCTCCTGTGACAGTGCCTGTTATGACAATTTCCCGTAGTAAGCGACGCATAATTTTTCCACTAACCGTTTTTGGTAATTCAGCTGTGAAAATAATTTCATCTGGCAAGGCGATCCGGCCGATTTGTTGTTCAATAGCTGTCATAATTTTTTCCTGCAACGCCTCGGTCGCCTCATATCCTTCATCCATTCTCACAAAAACATAAGGAACTTCACCTTTAATGTCATCTGGCACACCGATGACAGCTGCTTCAGCAATACCTTCAACTTCTAAAACAGCGCTTTCCATCTCCATTGTACTTAACCGGTGTCCAGAAACGTTAAATGCATCATCTGAACGTCCGACGACCCAAAAATGTCCGTCTTCATCAACGAGCGCTAAGTCGCTTGAGAAATAACTTCCTTCAACTTGACTGTAATACGATTCATAATACCGTTTGTGATCATTCCACAACGTCCGGCAAAGCATCGGAAAAGGTTTTTTAATAATTAAATTTCCTAAAACACCCGGTTCAACATCATTTCCCTCATCATCAACGACCGTCATATCTGCCCCTAAAAACTGAATACCTGATGAACCTGGCTTCATAGGTGACAGCCACGCTGCATTTGCTAGCGGTGTGCCAGCCGTCTCCGTTTGTCCCCACGTATTGTTTAAATAAATATTTTCTTTTCCTAACACGCGATATGTCCAGTACCACGTCTCTGGGTCAAGCGGTTCTCCGACGAGAGAGACGACATCAAGACATGTTAAATCGTAAGCTTCAAGCGGCTCAGCGCCGAGGCTTTTTAACATGCGCAACATCGTCGGTGCTGTAAACCATTTATTCACCCGATATTTCTCTAAAATTTGATATACGCGATCATTCGTCGGATAATTAGGCGCTCCTTCATAAACAATCGTCGTAACGCCATTTGCAAGTGCGCCTGCCACTCCCCAAATATGCATCGTTAGCCAACCGATGTCTGCAGAACACCAGAAAACATCATCATCTTTATGATCCATATGGTATTTTGCATAAATGTAATTTTGCAACACAAACGCCATGCCCGAATGAACAACACCTTTTGGATTACCCGTCGTCCCGCTCGTGTAAAAAACGATGCCCGGTTCATTCGCCTCAAGGACTTCCGGCTCACAAGAAAGGCTAGCTTGTTTCATTTGTTCATGCCACCAATAGTCACGACCTTCTGCCATAAATGGTTTCGTTCCTAAACGATCGATAACGATCACCGCTTCTGTTGAAGGAACATCTTTAATCACACGGTCTACGTTTTCTTTTAATGTAATCACTCGCCCACGACGCGTCGTTGCATCTGCTGTAATGACAACTTTCGGATTGAAATTAATTAAACGATCCTTTAAAGCGCCTTCAGAAAAACCAGAAAAAATGGCATTATAGATCGCGCCGATCCGAAAGCACGCGAGAATAGCGATAAACGCTTCAGCTAAATTTGGTAAATAAATCGCAACACAATCACCTTTTGTCACGCCGAAAGATTTTAACACGTTCGCAAAACGATTCACTTCAGATAGAAGCATGTTGTACGTGTAAAAGGTCGACTCTCCTGATTCACTTTCCCAAATAAGTGCCACTCTATTACCTGAACCATTTTCAATATGGCGATCTAATAAATTGACACAGGGGTTGCTTTTGCCTCCAACAAAATATTGAAAATCTGGCAAGTCCCCTGCTTTTACTTCTTCCCACGATTCATACCAAACGAGTTCCTTAGCGACACTTTCCCAAAATGATGACGGATCTTCTTGGGAGTCTTTCAACAATTGTTCAAACGCCTCCATACTCCCAAGGGCTGTTTGACGCACCTTTTCTTCTCTCGGGTAAATAAGTTTACTACTATTTATAACTTGTAAAATACCTTTTTCATCCATTGGTCACCCTCCTTAAAATATATAGTTTACTGCAACATTTACTTTTTTAATTTTCAGTTTAATAAAGTTAAGTAAATCTAATTAACGTAAAGATCATTTATATTCAGACGTTTACATTTATAAATATTTATCAGTCTCGTTTGAATTATAAACAATTTTCCTAAAAATGTAAACGTTTTAATTTTAGATATTTAGCCATTTATTGCATTGAACAAATGATTTATTGATACTGGCTTAAAATGGGAGGAAGAATCATGAAAATTGTTCGTTCAGTTAAAAATATGCAACAAATCACTAAAAAATACATGCAAAATAAGAAAACAGTTGAGATGAATGATTGCCAAGTCATCCTCGCTTGTGCCACTTACCTCGGCGACGCCCGGATTATTGACAATATCATCATGGACGCGCAAGGCAAGCAAATTTCTATGTTGCGTTTTCCTTAAAATAGCTATATTTTAAGAAAATACATATACGTCTTATCCTTTAGACCGATCCATTATGTGCACTTTCTGATCGTTCATGAGACACTTTCGATCGGTTATGAGGCTTTCTCGATCGATTATGCTCCGCCTCCGATCGGTTATGAGCACTTTCCGATCGATTAGGTGCTGCTCTCGATCGCTCATAAGGTTTTCTCGATCGATCATGCTCTCATACATTAAAAAAGTGGTGGCACATCCACCACTTTTTACGTTTCGACGGTGTCTGCTGTTTGTGCTCTTGCAATGAGTCCAGTCACAATCATAACGACGACAGCTGGAATAAGCCAGCCAAGCCCTTCTTCGTAAAACGGTAGCACTTGATCATAAAAACTAACGATCGAAGCGAGCCATGAAAACATCTCAATGCCAAGCGTGTCACATAACGTTACGAGACCATCGACAATACTTATAAGAAACGTAACAGCAATCGTCGCGCGATAGACGAGCTGTGCATGATCAAAAAGTGGCGCTGCAAAGGTGAGCAACATTAATACAATCGCCAGCGGATAAAGGAACATTAACACCGGCTCAGAAAATTTAATAATATTCGTTAAACCGAAATTAGCGACAAAAAATGTTAGAAAGGAGAAAAAGATTACGAACGCTTTATAGCTAATGTTTGGTACTAATGTATGAAAGTATTCAGCATTCGCTGTCACTAGACCAATAGCCGTCGTTAAACAAGCTAAAATAATAACGGCAGATAATATAACTGTTCCAAACGTACCAAAATAATATCCAGCTGCACCACTTAAAACAGGACCCCCATTATCAAATACGCCTAATAACGTTGTGCTTGTTGCCCCTATATAAGCAATACCGACATAAATAACACCTAGTAAAATCGTCGCTAAAATACCAGATTTCGCTGCCTCTGTAAATGTTCGCTCCTTCGTCTGGATACCAAATGACCGGATAGCAGAAATAATGATAATGCCGAAAACTAATGATGCGAGCGCGTCCATCGTATTATAACCTTCTAAAAATCCAACAGAAAACGGACTACTTTCATACACATCAAGCGGCTCTTCAATTGGACCCATCGGATTAAAAATAGCAACAGCTAACATAACGATTAATAAAACAACAAGTATTGGTGAGAGAATTTTCCCAATATTATCGACGAGTTTTGTCGGATATAAGGAAAATAACAATACAGCGATAAAAAAGATGAAAGAAAAAATAAATAAAGCTATTTGGTGTGAGTCTTCATTCACAAATGAAGAAATTCCAATTTCATAAGCGACCGTTCCTGTACGTGGTGCTGCAAAAAATGGGCCGATTGTTAAATAGAGTAAAGCCGTAAAAAATATGCCGTAAGCTGGATGCACACGATTTGCTAAATCTTGTAAACTATTCGACCCGGAGAAGCCGATCGCTAAAATGCCTGCTAATGGTAAACCAACACCCGTTATGAAAAAGCCTAATGCTGCTAACCAAATATTCGTTCCAGCATACTGCCCGAGCTGTGCCGGAAAAATTAAATTACCCGCGCCAAAAAATAATGCAAATAACATAAAACCGATCGCCATATAAGAAGAAAAATTAAGTTTTTGATTCATATGACCAGCCCTTTCTAATGCGTTATAATTATTTCAGTTTTCTGAATTATTTGTCGTAAAAAGTCAAAAATTGACGGTTTTATGGCATATATATATTCAAACATATATGACAGAAACAAATCAAGCATTTGCAATTTTCCTTGACGAAGGAATTTTCCCACTCTTATTTCGTTAAAGATTTTGTTTTAAGCTGGAAATATAAAAATTCCTTTATTTCGTGAAAAAAATGACATATAATGACGTAGAATGTCATCATAATTTCCTTGCAGGGGGAGAGTTTTATGTTAATAACAACATGGAAGCGACTATGGATGAGGCATCAAGAAGCAAAAGACTTGATACGTTTTTTCGTCAAACCGAACGATACTTCATTAAACATAAAAAAGAAAGCGAATACAAAGAGTGAGCCAAATCCTAATGGAAATGGCGATGAGCCTTCTAGTTTTAAACCCTCGCAACTTATCGGTCTTATACTCGGGCCACTACTATTTATCATGATGTTATTATTTTTCAAACCAGCCGATTTATCAACAGAAGGTGTAGCAGTTGCCGCCAGTACTATTTGGATCGCTATTTGGTGGATCACTGAGGCAGTGCCGATTCCTGTAACGTCTTTACTGCCACTCGTTTTATTTCCACTCACACAAGGTCTTGATATCGAGGAAACAGCATCAGCTTATGGTGATGAAACAATTTTTCTATTTATGGGTGGGTTTATGATTGCCTTAGCGATGGAAAAATGGAATCTTCACCGGCGGATTGCATTAAACATTATTTCCATCATTGGAACGAATATGGACCGAATCGTTTTAGGTTTCATGGTCGCAACTGGCTTTTTATCCATGTGGATCTCTAATACAGCGACTGCTATGATGATGGTTCCCATCGGACTTGCCATTATTTATCAAATGTCAGATGCCCTGACAAATAAAAATGATGCAGCAGAAGAGAAATTTGGAAAAGCGCTCATGCTCGGCATCGCGTATGCTGCCTCACTTGGAGGTATTGCAACTTTAATCGGAACACCGCCGAATACGTTGCTCGCTGGTGCTGTGCAAAAAATGTATGGAATTGAATTATCCTTTGCTAAATGGATGCTTTTTGGCGTTCCCTTAGCGTGGATTTTCATCATGATCGTATGGTTTTATTTAGTGAAAATTGCATATCCAACAACTGTGAAACAATTACCAGGTGGACGGGCAGTGATCGATGACGAACAACAAAAGTTAGGCAAAGCGTCAACAGAAGAAATTCTCGTTTTAATCGTCTTTAGTTTGGCAGCGTTTTCATGGATTACACGTTCATTTTTATTATCGACGTTTATTGACGGATTAAGCGACGGTCTTATTGCGATTACTTTTGCTATCATTTTATTTATCATACCGTCTGTTAACGTTAAAGGTGATCATTTGCTCGATTGGCACACAGCTGTGAAATTGCCCTGGGGCATTTTACTTTTATTCGGCGGCGGTTTAGCAATTGCTGCTGGATTTGTAGAATCAGGATTATCCGAATGGATTGGATCGCAATTAAATCGACTAGAAGGTGTAAGCTTACTCTTATTATTGATAATCGTTGTTGCGCTCGTTATTTTCCTAACAGAAGTAACATCAAATACGGCGACTGCATCAATGATGTTTCCGATTATGGCTAGTTTAGCTGTCGCACTCGGATTTCATCCATACGCTTTAATGGTCGCAGCAGCTGTTGCAGCATCATGTGCATTTATGCTCCCTGTAGCAACACCGCCAAATGCTGTTGTCTTTGGTTCTGGTTATTTACGCATTCCTGATATGGCAAAAGCCGGATTTGCTCTTAATATCATCGGTATTTTACTCGTTTCATTAACGATTTACTTCCTTTTACCAGTCATATGGGGAATTGATTTAACAGTTGTACCAGATAAATTTACAATATAATATAAAAAGTCACTTTACTGTCAATTACAGTAAAGTGACTTTTTTAAACATTATTCATTACGGATGATATAATTGAAGGCGTTTAAGGATGCATTGGCGCCGTCACCCATGGAGATAATAATTTGTTTATTTGTAACGTCTGTGCAGTCACCAGCTGCAAAAACACCTGGAACATTCGTTTCTCCATGTTCATTCACGACGATTTCACCGAATTTATTACGTTCAACAGAATCGCCCAACCAATCAGTGTTCGGAATGAGACCGATTTGGACGAAAACCCCTGCAAGTTCAATGTGACGTTCTTCTTCTGTTTCACGGTCGATATATGTGAGTCCTGTTACTTTATCTTCACCATTAATTTCTTTCGTTTGGGCATTTGTAATGATTGTCACATTGTCTAAGCTACGTACACGATCTTGTAATACCGAGTCTGCATTAAGCTCGGCACCAAATTCAAGAACCGTTACGTGCTTAACAATTCCCGCAAGGTCAATCGCCGCTTCAATGCCGGAGTTTCCACCACCGACAACGGCTACATGCTTACCTTCAAATACTGGGCCATCACAATGCGGACAGTAGGCGACACCTTTATTGCTTAATTCTTCTTCACCAGGAACGCCGAGTTTACGCCAACGTGCACCAGTAGATAAGATGACAGACTTACCTTTAACAGTTGCGCCGTTTTCGAGCTCAACTTCTATGAGGTCTTTTTTCTTGATTCCTTTAGCACGCTGTAAATTCATCACATCAATGTCATAATCATTGATATGATCTTGCAAGTTTGAAACGAATTCTTGTCCATCTGTTCGTTTGACACTAATAAAGTTTTCAATACCTGCTGTATCGTTCACTTGACCACCGATACGGTCTGCAACAATACCTGTTCTAAGACCTTTACGTGCGGCGTAAATCGCTGCACTTGCACCTGCTGGACCGCCACCGACGATGAGCACATCAAACGGATCTTTATCTTCAAATTCTGAAGGATCTGGTGCACTGCCTAACTTCGCAAGAATTTCTTCGACCGACATCCGGCCACTTGCAAAGTTCTCACCGTTTAAAAAGACTGTTGGCACAGCCATAATGTCTTTGCTTTCGACTTCTTCTTTAAAGGCTGAACCGTCGATCATCGTATGGGAAATATTCGGGTTAAGCACACTCATAATATTAAGTGCTTGAACGACGACAGGGCAGTTTTGACAGCTTAAGCTAACATATGTTTCAAAGTGGTATTCACCTTCTAAATTTTTAATTTGTTCGATCACTTTTTCATCAACTTTCGGTGTACGACCACTTACTTGAAGCAATGCTAATACTAAAGAGGTAAATTCTTCCCCGAGCGGCACACCAGCAAACGTAATACCAGTATCTTCATCTGGGCGATTGACACTAAAGCTCGGTGTACGCTCAAGTTTTGTCTCTTCAACCTTAATATTGGAGGACATGGAAGCTAGTTCATGAACTAGCTTCTCCATGTTTTGGGATTCTTTATCAGATCCCACACTCATTTTTAATACGACGTCGCCCTCCATCATTTGTAAATATTGTTGAAGCTGTGCTTTTAGTTTTTCGTCTATCATGGTGTCCTGAATCCTCCTTAAATTTTTCCGACAAGATCTAAGCTTGGCTCAAGTGTTTCAGAACCTTCCTCCCACTTAGCTGGGCAAACTTCACCTGGATTGTTGCGGACATATTGAGCAGCTTTAACTTTGCCGACGAGTGTACTTGCATCACGGCCGATACCGTCTGCGTTAATTTCTGCTGCTTGTACAACACCGTCTGGATCGATGATGAATGTACCGCGCTGTGCAAGGCCTTTTTCTTCATCAAGAACGTCGAAATTACGTGTAATTGTTTGTGATGGGTCACCAATCATAATATACTCTAAACTGCTAATTGCATCAGAGTGATCATGCCAAGCCTTGTGTACAAAGTGTGTGTCTGTTGATACAGAGTATACCTCAACACCTAGCTCCTTTAATGCTTCATATTGATCTTGAAGGTCTTCAAGCTCAGTTGGGCAGACGAAAGAGAAATCTGCTGGGTAGAAGCAAAAGATACTCCACTGTCCTTTGAGATCCTCATCTGATACTTCGATAAACTCACCTTTTCCTGCATGATATGCTTCTGCTGTAAATGGTTCTACTTGCTTTCCAATGAGAGACATTGTTGAATTCCTCCTATTATTTTTAGTTTATTGTTAAATAGCCATGGCTATTTATTACAACAATTATTATCTGATACTGATTATTTCATACGTTTTAATATTCGTCAACAGTAATGCACTAATTTCTTTAAATATTGATTTGAAGCGAATTTTCTAACATAGTTTTTGTGTTTAACTGATAAAATATTTATTAATTTTAGTGGTAAACATTCTCAACTGGTGTCTGATTTTTTCAATTATACACTATATTCGCACAATTTTATGATAACAGATCTTGTCGATAGTTGTGAAGTCATTTGCCGTTATGCGTAAGTTTTTCCATATATTTATAAATAATTATCTTGCAATTGTGAAAAATTTGACCTATACTAAATATTAAATTTTTAAAATAAATGTCTGGAAAGAACAAAAAATTATATGAGGAGGGGTTTTCTGTTTGGGACAGCCATCTGTTGAAAAATTTGGCTACAAGCAGGAGTTAAGAAGAGGGTTATCTTTTGCCGATTTAGTTATTTACGGTTTAATTTTTATGGTTCCTATTGCGCCATTTGGTGTATATGGAGAAGTTATGGTCGGCTCTAAGGGTATGGTCGCCCTTGCCTATTTAATCGGTATGATCGGGATGATTTTTACCGCTTTAAGTTATGCCCGCATGTCTGAAGAATTTCCACTCTCTGGATCTGTCTACAATTTCGTCGGGCGCGGGATTAATCAACATCTTGGATTTATTGCTGGTTGGCTCATTTTACTCGATTACATTTTAGTGCCGACATTAATGTACGTCGTAAGCGCCGCTGCCCTTGGTGGTGTTATGCCAGGTGTTCCGGCAGGTGTATGGATCGTTCTTTTCGTTATCGTCAACACAATCATCAATTATTTAGGAATTGAAATGACTGCTCGTACGAATCGGATATTTTTAATTTTCGAGCTTATTGTTTTAGTTATTTTTCTCGTTATCGGTATTACAGCGATCGCTAAGGGTGTTAACAGTGCAACCTTTTCCTTTGATCCGCTATATAATCCAGATAACTTTAGCATGAATTTAGTATTAGGTGCTGTTTCGATTGCTGTACTTAGCTTTCTCGGTTTCGATGCAATTTCTACATTATCCGAAGAATCAAAAGGTGGCCCAAAAGCGATTGGTCGTTCAATGATCGTTTCATTATTATTAGTCGGTGTTTTATTTATCGTGCAAACGTGGGTCGCTGCACTTATTTTCCCTGATTTTGAGGCGTTCTCTGATATCGATACAGCTTTTTATGAAACAGCTGAAGTTGCTGGTGGAAAATGGCTCGGTGTCCTAACCGCAGTCGCAACGGCACTCGCTTGGGGAATTGCTGATGCTCTCGTTGCTCAAGCAGCTATATCTAGAGTACTCTTCAGCATGGCACGCGACCGAAAACTACCGAAATTTTTAGCGAAAGTACATCCAAAATATCAAACACCTCATATGAGCACATTGCTCGTCGCTATTGTTTCCGTCATTCTCGGATTTGTCTTTATAGGTGGGATTGATACGTTAGCAACGCTCGTTAACTTTGGTGCACTCTCAGCCTTTTTACTACTTAATGTTAGCGTATTTTATCACTTTATCATTAAGAAAAAGAGAGGCGACTATTGGAATTATCTCATTTTGCCATTCATCGGATTTATCATTATCGGATTCGTCTGGATTAACTTCGCTTCTTTAACAAAAATATTAGGCATGAGCTGGCTTGTTATCGGTATCATCATTGCCATTATTCTTGCAACAAGAGGAAAAGATACAACGATGAATATCGATTAAATCCGATTTGTATTAATTGTAAAAATTATGTATAATTATGCATATATTTAAAAATAAATACATTCGGTGCGTATCATCACATTTTCAAAAGGGAGTGGTTTGTTAATGTCTGTTCATACACATAGCCATCCGTATATGACGATTCACGATTTTAACCGACATAGCCATATCGGTTGGGACAATTCGCTAGAGCCGATTGCTGAGGTCGATTCTGGACAAATCGTCACATATGAAATAACCGAAGCTTCCGGTGGACAATTTCATAAACATTCGACGGTAGAAGATGTAAAAAACCTTGATTTTTCGAAAATCAATCCAACAGCTGGTCCTGTTTACATTAAAGGTGCTGAGCCTGGAGATACATTAGAAGTTGAAATGCTCGATTTCCGCCAACTCGATTGGGGATGGACAGCACTTATACCAGGCTTTGGTCTTTTATCTGAGGATTTTCCAGAGCCTGCTATTAAAACGTTTGACTTAACGAAACCAAATACGACGGAATTTTTAGATGGTATTGATATTTTCTTAAACCCTTTTCCTGGGACAGCCGGAGTCGCCTTACCTGAACCTGGCCACTTCAATATTGTGCCTCCAAGGAAAAACGGTGGAAATATGGACGTTCGGTACTTAACACGTGGAACGAAGCTTTATTTACCTGTCTGGGTCGAAGGTGCTTTATTTTCCATCGGTGATACGCACGCTGCCCAAGGGGACGGGGAAGTTTGTGGAACAGCCATCGAAGCATCGATGGAAGCGACGATTCGTTTTACGTTGCATAAAGGTAAAACTATTCAAGAGCCACGATTCGAAATTCCCGGACCACCGACACCTGAAGCCGATAGCCGTGGATATTACGTCACGACAGGACATGGTGAAAATCTTTATGAGGCTGCTCAAAATGCGATTCGTTATATGATCGAACATCTCGTTAAAACGTATAAAATGACCGAACAAGAAGCATATATGTTATGTAGCTTAACAGTCGATTTAAAAATAAGCGAAATCGTCAATATGCCAAATTACCTCGTATCGGCATTTTTACCAAATGCCATCTTCCGTTAACAGCATATAAAAAAAGGTGGTTCCGACAACTCGGAACCACCTTTTTATGCGTTAAGAATATTTATTTATGCACACCTACCCCGGCAAATGTCGGTTGTTTTCCTTCTAACGGGTTTGTTTGTTCAAAAGCATAACCAACATTCATCATGAGACCTTCTCCAAAAGCTGGACCGATAAACTGCATGCCAACAGGCAGTCCATCATTTAATCCGCATGGCACCGTTAATCCTGGAAGTCCTGTTAAATTGAGTGGACCCATAAAGCGGATAATATTTTCAATTAAATCTACCTTTTCACCATTTAAATCTGCTAAATCATCCCCGATATTAGGTGGCATGATCGGTAGTGTCGGAGATACGAGTACATCCACTTCTTGAAATGCCTTTTGGAAATCATGTTTCAACTGCCGACGGACTTGTTGCGCTTGTAAATAATCAACAGCCGAAGGAAGCTCCCCTAATTCAAACAATAAACGAATATCATTTCCAAAATCATCTGGACGCTCTAATAAATCACTATGGTGAATCGCTGCTGCCTCTGATAATGATGTGATGAACTCAGCCCACTCAGCATATTTGAGCGCTGGAATTGATACTTCCTGAATCCTTGCTCCTTGATCTTCTAAAGTTTCAATACCTTTACGAACGAGTTTTTCAATGTTTGAATCGACATCTTTAAAGAAATATTCTTCATTAACACCGATCACAATATTTTTAACATCGCCCGTTAACATATTAACGTAATTGTCAACCGGTACATCTACCGTCGTCGGATCATTTTTATCAAAACCGGCAATGATCTCAAGCATCGCTGCAGCATCTTTAACTGATTTCGTCATCGGCCCGACATGATCAAGTGTCCAAGCGAGCGGATAGACGCCGTGTTTGCTTACACGTCCGTATGTTTGTTTTAAGCCGACGATCCCACATGCTGAGGAAGGAATACGAATCGAACCTGCTGTATCTGTTCCTAAAGATGCAATACTTGAGCCAGCTGCAACAGCTACTCCCGAACCACCACTTGATCCACCAGGGATTTTATCTAAATGCCACGGATTGCGAACCGCTCCGTAATGCGGATTGTTGTTCGTAATTCCCCATGCATACTCATGCATGCTCACTTTTCCAGTGAAAATAACACCTGCATCTCTTAATTTTTTTATAACTGTTGCATCATAATCTGAGACAAAATCTTGATGAATTTTCGAAGACATCGTCGTTACTTTATCTTTAAAATAAATGTTATCTTTAATCCCCATTGGAATGCCGTGATACACGCCTTTATAATGGCCGTCCATAATTTCTTTTTCCGCTTCTTTAGCATCTTTTAAAGCTTCTTCCCGGTAAATATCCATATATGCATTAACGTGTTCTTCCGTCTCATCTGCTTGTTGCAAAACAGCATCTGTTAACTCGACGGGAGATAATTCTTGATCGCGAATAAGCAAAGCTAACTCATCAACCGATTTCATCACTAATTCTTTACTCAACATGATCACCTCCTGGTATATTACGAAGGCTTATGTCAGCATCGTCGATGTTTACCCCTGATAAATCACCGCGTAACTGCTTCATTCCTTTCCAACGCTCGTCCAACGTCTTTAAATGTTCCTCCCGTACTTGAATACCTTTGTTTGTTAACAACTCTTTAATTGTTAACGTCAACATCATCACTCCTATCATATTTTTAATGAAAGAATACATGGAGTAGTACACGATGAGGGATCACGCAAATTGTTGTTAGCGCTTACATGTTTCATATATAATAAACGATAAGTTTGTTTTTGTCAATTCCGTATATTTTTAATTTTTAGACATTATGTATGTGAAGGGTGAGTTTGTTGGATATTGTCGCTGCACTCATGATTTTTATTGTTACACTCATTTTAATTATCACTCAGCCTCGTAGGCTATCGATTGGTACATCAGCATCAATAGGCGCAGTCATTGCTCTTTTATTAGGCATCGTATCATGGACAGATGTTATCATCGTTACGAACATTGTTTGGAATGCAACGTTAACATTTATTGCACTAGTCATGATTTCTCTCATTCTTGATGAGATCGGTTATTTCGAATGGGCTTCCTTACATATGACCCGTTTAGCAAAAGGTAGCGGTGTTAAAATGTTTTCCTTCCTTATTTTATTAGGTGCTCTCGTCTCTGCGCTATTTGCTAATGACGGAGCTGTTTTAATCATGACACCGATCGTTCTTGCCATGATGCGTACACTTATGTTTCCTAATCACGCGATCCTTCCCTTCGCCATGGCATCGGGATTTATTGCGGATACGGCGTCTCTTCCCTTTGTCATTAGTAATTTAACGAACATCATCTCAGCAGATTTTTTTCAACTAGGCTTTCTACAATATGCCTTAGTAATGCTTATGCCTAACATTATAAGCATTTTCGCTAGCCTCGTCGTTTTATATGTCTATTTTAACCGCTCTATTCCGAAAACATATGATGAAACGATGGTGCAAACACCGATGAGTGCCATTCAACATAAAACATTGTTTACAATCACGTGGTATTGTATCGCTTTTTTAATCGTCGGCTATATATGCAGTGAAATGTTTTCAATACCTATATCATTGATAACGAGTTTAGCAGCCCTCTTTTTATTAATATGTGGCAGTTATTTTCGCGTCATTCATGTACCAACAGTCATTAAAAATGCACCATGGGCGATCATCTTTTTTTCCATTGGTATGTATGTCATTGTCTATGGCCTTAAAAACGTCGGTTTAACAACCATCATCACATCAGTCATCACGTTATTTATTAAAAAAGGTAGCTTTCTAGCAACCATTGGCACAGGTTTCTTAGCTGCTTTTTTATCTTCAATAATGAATAACTTACCAACGATTATGATAAACTCAATTGCCCTTAAAGATATATACGCAACTGAAATTGCTCAACAACTGACGATTTATGCAAACATTATTGGAACGAACTTAGGCCCAAAAATTACCCCAATCGGATCACTAGCCACATTAATATGGCTACATGTATTAAGACGAGACGGTATTTATATTTCTTGGGCTTATTATTTCAAAATCGGACTCATACTAACCATTCCTACACTTACTGTAACATTAATATCATTGATTATATGGGGACATATTATTTTATAAACCATTCATTGAGCAGCTTTCGATCGGTTATGTGGCACTCTTGATCGATTATGTGCTAATCTCGATCGTTCATGTGTCACTCTCGCTCGATTATGAGCTACTCTCGACCGGTTTTTCGCCAATTTAAAATACATTTAATTTATTGATTCCTTTGACTTTTATTAAACATATGATATGCTTAAAATAATCGAAGAAATATCCGCTAGGGGAGCCTCATTTATGGCTGAGACTTAGACCCTCAGAACCTGAACTGGTTAATACCTGCGGAGGGAAGTGGATCTCGCTTAATACATTTTTGACTATGCCACCTACCCTTACCTTGTACACAAAAGAATCATTCATAAGCGACGTCCCTTTCCTCCTCAATCAGTGGATTAGAGGAGGATTTTTTATACAATTTACTGATCGATTAAAAGGATTAATGTAAAAATAATGGTCAATGAAAATGAAGCGGAAAAGGAAAAAGCCACCGAACCATTCATCATCGCAAAAACATACGAACTTCATTTCTTAGAAATGGCATACACAAAACAACAAACTGATCTTACAATTTTAAAAAAAGCCCACGAGAAAGCGATCTCATGAGCTTTTTATGAATCGGGATGACAGGACTTGAACCTGCGACCTCTGGCACCCCATGCCAGCGCTCTACCAAACTAAGCTACATCCCGATGTTACATTTTATAAAACAACCACCAAATGAGTTTTTATCAGAAGGTAAACTCTTATACTTATTTTTTATCCTAATATATTATATCAAATAAACAATTTATTTTGTCAATAAGCATCGCAGAAAATTGTATAGTAAAAAAATTCTGTCTACACTTATGATATTTATAGAACATTGTATAATTTTTATAAAAAAAAGATTTTCTGCCTTACTATATTCGACAGAAAATCTTGTAACATTTATTTACTTATCTTTTCTGGTAGTACATAAATCGCATCAATTAATGTGTCAAGCTTCGTTTCAATACGGTATAACAAATAAAATGTTACAGCGATCGGAAAGCCGACTTCCGTTAAAATAGATACCCATGATGAGTCCAAATGTCATAACCTCCTTACATAAGTGTGAAAAGGTGCCGTCCACTGTTAAATGTGGACGCACCTTTAACTTCATATCTATTCTAAGTCAATTTCTTCTACCGTCGTTTCAACGATGCGTGCACCTTTTTTAGCAATGATATCTCCACCAGACGAGTAAAAAGCATTTTGCTCAATAACTTCGTCCATCGCAGCATTTACATCGTCTACATCTACTGGGTCCACTGGATTTTCTAATGAATATTTAACGGCTTTACCGTCTTCATTTTCAAATATGAGTTCAATTTTTTTCATAACATCCTCCCCTTTCCTTTAAATACTTAAATAATCTTGTTACGTTTCTTCTCCAGAGCGAAGTTCAGACTGATCGTGGCGCTCAATTGTATAAAGATTATAATCTTGCAACTTCTCAAGCGCCTCGGCAATCGCAAACAACTGATCTTCATCAGCATCTGTTTTTACATTGCTAAAGCTTTTATATTTGTAAATTGGCTCACCCGTTTCAACATCCTCCCCTTCATAAAAGACGAGGCGTAAACGAGAAGACTTCATATCTGCTACTGCCATTTTTATCTCACCTCCCTTTCACCACCTACGATCGTTAAAATGTTATAGAAAGTGATAACAAAACATAAATTTTTTTCAAAAGACAAATGCCACATCCCATAAACGAATACCGATATTAGTCGTAACGACAAATTAAAGTAAAATGTGACAACCAATCATATATAATGTATTGGAAAAAACTTTATGAAGAAAACTAAATATAAATGGAGAAAACTATTTATATGACTTGTATTTAATGATAAAATGTACCTAGTTGCCAAATGTCTATCATAAATTCACATATAAGGCATTTGGCCTTATAAAAATGTTTAATTGATCTGTGTATTTAAATGATGATTGCAGCAAAAATTTCGACAATATCTATTAAAAATAGTGTAAAAAGCCTTTTCGTAACTCACATTTTTATGTAACAAATGTCAAAAGCTGTTTAAAATAATTGTAATCGTTTTGTAATATGCGACGTGAAACATTTATAGTAAAATAGGCATTGATCATTATTAAAAATAATACGATTTTATAAATAAACATACGCCTTACGTAATATAGATCACATAAAGGAGAACATACGAAATGTCTAAAAAAGGTAATACGCAAACGCGTGTGGCAATTAGAAAAAAAAGAAAATTAAGAAAATGGGTGTATTTTGTTTTTATCCCGATACTCATTGCGTTTTTAGGTGTTGTTGGTTACGGTGGATATCTTTATTTCAAAGCAGAATCGATCGCAAAAGATTCACACAAAGATGACGGACGTGAAAAATCAGATCTACGGGTTGAAAAAGTTGACCCGGACGTTGATAATGTTTCCGTTTTAATTATGGGTGTTGATGAAAGTGACCACCGCGACAATGCAGAAGATGCACGAACGGATGCTCTTATTTTAGCAACGTTTAATAAGGACGATAAAAGTGTCAAACTGCATAGCATTCCACGTGATTCGTATGTGTATATTCCTGAAGTCGGTTATGAAGACAAAATTAATCATGCCCATGCTTATGGAGATCACTCAACAATTGAAACAGTGGAAAACTTACTAAATATTCCTGTTGATTATTGGGTAAAATTAAATTTCCAAGCTTTTGTTGATGTGATTGATGCCATCGACGGTGTTGAAGTAGATGTACCTTATGAATTCCGCGAATCTGATTCAAATGACAAACGTAATTCAATCCACCTACTTCCAGGTAAGCAAACGCTTAACGGTGAAGAAGCTCTCGCCTTTGCTCGAACACGTAAACATGATAATGACATCGAACGTGGTAAGCGTCAATTGGAAATTATTGAATCCGTTGTCGATAAAGCAACAGATTTTAGCTCCATTTTAAAACTCGATAATATCTTTCAAGCCGTCGGGGATAATATCGAGACGAACATGTTATTTTCTGAAATGAAAAGCTTTGCTGCCTACGGTATGGACCGTGATGATTTATCAATTGAAACATACACGTTGGAAGGAACAGATTATCAACCTGGTAGCACGTATTATTGGCATTTAGATGACCTTGCCCTTGAAGAAACGAAAGAATTGCTAAAAGATCATCTCGATTTATCGGATAGTTCATTAGTTGAAAAAGAATACGAACAGGAAAGAGCAACACCCAATCCTGAGCATCATTATTAATAAAAAAGCTACTAATCTTTATGGATTAGTAGCTTTTTTATAAACCTACACAAACGGAGTATTTGCTTTATGGATCTTTTTTAATTCCTGTAACTTGACGGAGCCGATTTAAAAGCGGTTGATGTTGATACACGGTAATACCTGCAATTTCAGCAATAAGTTGAAAGCCTAGCATTATAAAAATCAAAATAATAAGCGATGCAAACATCGTTGCACTGTTGAAGAAAACCGCCATCATTCCAAAAAATAAACTAAATGCGTAAAGAATAAGCACGGATGTGCGATGAGAATACCCCATCTTCATCAATTGATAATGAAGATGTTTTTTATCCGCTGTTGCAATACCTTGTCTATTTACTAAACGACGTATAATCGCATAAACCGTATCAAAGATTGGAATAGCAATAACGATAATTGGAATAATAAAGCTAAAAAACGCGACATTTTTGAATAAACCGAGCATCGATAAAATAGCAATCGAATAACCTAAAAATAAAGCTCCTGTGTCACCCATGAAGACTTTTGCAGGGTGAAAATTGTAAAAGAGAAAACCAATACTACTAGCAATTAAAATAGTTGCTAAATAAACGACAACGATTTGATAATCTAATAGAGCCATCACAAAAATACTTGCAAGGCCAATCGCTGACACACCAGCTGCTAAACCATCTAAGCCATCAATTAAATTAATCGCATTTGATACAGCTACAATCCAAATAACTGTAATCAATGCCCCCAGGCTATCTAAATATATAAGTCCAATCAAAGGAATTGTCACTTTTTCAATAACTAACCCCGATGAAACGACAACGAGCGCAGCACTAATTTGGCCGATTAATTTATAAATAGCTTTTAAAGCGAAAATATCATCTAACACGCCTGTTAAAACCATAATACATGCCCCAATAATAATTGCATTCATATGAGCATGATCAGGCATTAAATAAAGGTAACCGACAAAGACACCAATAACAATGGCTAAACCACCCATACTTGGCTTAATACCATTATGTATCTTTCTTTGATCCGGCTTATCAATCGCCCCGAGTTTAATCGCTAGTTTTATAATGAATGGAGTTACAAGCAGAGTCGTTACACTAGATAGAAGAAATGCAATAACTAACTCACTTATATTCCACATATGTGCACCTACTTATTTTTTAATAGAAAATCCCTTTTTATATTATCATATTTTCATAGAGAATGTATACTATTTTTGTGTAACGGCGGAAGAAAATATAAACTTATTTTTATTTAAGAAAGAATACGAAATCATTTTATCTTCATCATCGATTTGTACAAATAAAAAGTCTAACTCTTTTAAAAAGAGCTAGACTTATAGAATACTAGATTATTTATAAACAGGAACGTCTAGTTGTAATTTAAAGTCTTCTATACTTTGGTATAAGTCATACATCGTTGTAATTTGTTTAGAAGCCCAACCAACGTCTGTAGCATATTGATGAGAGGTTTTGCCAGTGTTAGCCATTGCATCAGGATTCCAGCGCATTTTATAAAGTGTATTTTGGCCTGCTTTAATGTAACTATTTCCAATAAATGTTGCGCCTCCTATAATTGCTTTTTCTGGCGAGGTCCAACCTTCTTCATATGCTTTTTTAGCTCCACAATCAACTGCACAATCATCATAAGCTCCAATGCCATACATGTTGTATACAGTTTTCCCTTTATGTTTGACACCTTTAGCAAGCTTTGATGTTCCATTTCCTGTTTCAAGTAGTGCATGGGAAATTAAATATATATCATTAATATCATGTTCTTCCGCCGCATCTATAAAAGCTTGTCCTTTACCTTCAAGAATACCCCTTCCTTTTAAAAACTTGTTTAAATCCTTTGCCGAAGCGCCACTTGGTTTTGCTAAATCTAAAAATTGGAACTGCTGCTTTTCGTCATTAATGAAGTTTTCTGGGTTTAAATAATAGCGTACATCAGACGGACTAGAATGAACCCATTCATTATGGCTATATTCAATGACATACCAATCATTGTATTCATCGAGAATTTTTACTTTCTTTCCTTTAGATAATGTGCCTAATGTACCATAATTAGTTCCTGGACCTTTTCTGACATTTAATTCTGAAGCTGTTACTTTATCATTTTTGATATAAGATTTCGAAACCCAAGCATAACTGGAATCTGTTTGCGGATCGGCTTCCATTTGAATGTTAACAGCATCTCCTAGTGTAATATCGTATTTAGTTTTATCGAGAGCTGACAACATTTCTTCAATTTTAGCCAAAGTAACCTCATCAGCGATGCCATTTACAACTAATCCATATGTTTTTTGAAAATCTTTCACAACACCTTTAGTTACTGGACCATATTTCTTGGATGGGTCAGAGGGAAAGTTTCCAAACCCTAAAGCTGTTAAATCTTTTTTCAATTCTACAATATGATTTCCCTTTCGACCATCTTGGTAAGGTGAAGATAATATTTCATCAATTTTTGTTAATGTTATCTCGTCTGCTATACCGTTTACCCTAAGGTTATAGTATTCTTGAAAATCACGTACTACAACTTCAGTTACAGACCCATAGCTCTTCGAAGGGTTAGATGGAAAATTACCAAAACCTAATTTGGTTAAATTTCCCTTAAGTTCAACAACATGCTCACCACTGTTGCCATTACTATATTTTGAATTAAGGATTTCCTTAATCTTATTTAACGTCACTTGATTAGCTATGCCATTTACAGTCAAGCCATAATATGCTTGAAAATCTTCTACCGTACTGGCAGTAATAGGTCCATAGACGGGTGTCGGATCTGACCAGCTCGCAAAACCTAAACGGACTAAATCCTCTTTTAATGCTTTAACGTGGTCTCCTTTATCACCATCTTGATATTTACCCTCAGCTAAAACATCATCTAGCCTCGCTAATGTTTCTTCATCAGCTACACCATCGGCTGTTAAATCATATGCTTCCTGAAAGTCTTTCACTACGCCTTCAGTAACTGAACCGTAAAATTGACTTGGACTGTCCCAACTTGCAAAACCTAGCTTGACTAGTTTTTCCTTTAACTCTACTACCGGCTCACCACGATCACCGCCTCGATATGGTGGATTCAACACTTCTTCTATTTTCTCCCGTGTCCTCGTATCGGCTACCCCAGTCACTGGTAAATCATAATATGCTTGAAAATCTTCTACCGCACTGGCAGTAATAGCTCCATAGACGGGTGTCGGATCTGACCAGCTCGCAAAACCTAAACGGACTAAATCCTCTTTTAATGCTTTAACGTGGTCTCCTTTATCACCATCTTGATATTTACCCTCAGCTAAAACATCATCTAGCCTCGCTAATGTTTCTTCATCAGCTACACCATCGGCTGTTAAATCATATGCTTCCTGAAAGTCTTTCACTACGCCTTCAGTAACTGAACCGTAAAATTGACTTGGACTGTCCCAACTTGCAAAACCTAGCTTGACTAGTTTTTCCTTTAACTCTACTACCGGCTCACCACGATCACCGCCTCGATATGGTGGATTCAACACTTCTTCTATTTTCTCCCGTGTCCTCGTATCGGCTACCCCAGTCACTGGTAAATCATAATATGCTTGAAAATCTTCTACCGCACTGGCAGTAATAGCTCCATAGACGGGTGTCGGATCTGACCAGCTCGCAAAACCTAAACGGACTAAATCCTCTTTTAATGCTTTAACGTGGTCTCCTTTGTCACCGTCTTGGTATTTACCTTTCTTTTCCGTTTCTTTAACCTCTATTTTGTCTTTTGTTATTTTTTCCTTATCCGAATTAGATTGGCCTATTGTTTCATCTTTATTCTCTTTCGGTTTATCGATCTGTTCAGTTTCACTTTCCTCTTCCTCATCTAGCTCTTCTATGTCTTCATTCATATCCTCTGATCCGTCATGTTTAAAATTTTCTTCTTCTCCCAGAGCATATGTAAGTGGTTGCGGGAATATAAGTAATAAAATAGTAATGATCGTAAAGGCTTCTATGATTCTTTTATTTCTCATTAATTTCCCCCTCCTTTCAAGAGTTTCTTAAAATCTTTGCTATATTATATCGGACTATTCAGTTACTGGTCCATATTTCTTGGATGGGGTCAGAGGGAAAGTTTTCAACACCTAATTTGGTTAAATTTCTCTTAAGTTCAACAACATGCTCACCACTGTTGCCATTACTATATTTTGAATTACGGACTTCCTTAATCTTATTTAACGTCACTTTATTAACTATGCCATTTACAGTCAAACCATAATATGCCTGAAAATCTTCTACCGCACTGGCAGTAATAGCTCCATAGACGGGTGTCGGATCTGACCAGCTTGCAAAACCTAAACGGACTAAATCCTCTTTTAATGCTATACGTGGTCACCTTTATCACCGTCTTGATATTTGACTTTCCTTTCTGTTGCTTTAACCTCTATTTTGTCTTTTGTTATTTTTCCCTTATCCAAGTTAGACTGGTTTATTATTTCATCTTTATTCTCTTTTCGTTCATCGATTTGCTCAGTTTCACTTTTCTCTTTCTCATCTAGCTCTTCTACGTCTTCATTCATTTCCTCTGGTTCGTCCCGATTAAAATTTTATTATTCCCAAGCATATGTAAGTGGTTGCGAGAATATAAATAGTAAAGCAGTAATAATCATAAAATTTTATGTATACCTTTACTTTTTACATTTTCACCTCCTCCTTGCAACTACTATTATCGGTTTAATTTTTTCATTCTTTAATATTTTTAAGTATTTATAACTTCTGGTTAGCTTAAAAACGCATAAATGGATAACAAACTTTATTCCAATAAATGAAACGAACAAGGACTCTTTAACTCCTAAGGAAGTAGCTAAAATAAAAAAAGAAAACCTTAAGCTTAAAGAATAGTTCGAGATCCTAAAAAAGGCTCTTGAGCAATTCTCCAAAAAATAAATGACTTTATAAGAAAATTATCCTATTCAAACAATGTGTGATATACTAAGTATACAAAGAAGTACCTATTATCAGTCGCTATATCAAACGACTTCTAATCGAGAACAAGAGAATAACAGGCTTATCGAAAAAATTATAGAGATCTATAAAGATAGTAATAAACGCTACGAAGCGCCTAAAATTCACCGTTGTTTGCTAAAGCAAGAATATCAGATTAGTATTAAACGTGTTCGGCGTTTAATGAAACAGGCTGGTATAACCGTAAGAGAATACATAGCTCGATCAACTTATAAAATCCCGCAGGAAGCTGAAAAACAACTTATTAAATAGTGTAGCATAAGCACAGTATAATATTATATACGGCCTTACTTGCAGTAGTGGACATGATAGCCACATTCGGTTTGCTAATAGGTTTTTTTAAATGAGCTAACTTCCTGACTTAAGAATCATTCCCGCAGTGGCTTCAAGTCAAGCCTAAAGAATAGATAAATTGTACCAGTTCAAGGCACAGTAAAGCTTAACCTATATGTGTCGAAAATATTGACGTAGTTCCATTAGAAAATGAGATCACTTAGAATTTTTTAAAATTAGTTTAAAAAATTTTCTACTAGTAATTCTAGCTTACAGATTTTACTTCCATATCTTTTTAGTTGTTCATTAAGTTTTTTATTTTTATTTCACAGTTTTTTAGCCTTATTTTTTTCTACTCTTTTTACGTCTTTGTGATCGTGTAATGTCTCTAGAATATATTTTACTTAATTTCTGGCTAACATATTTTAAAACTTATTCTGTTAGTTCTCCAAATAAAGACTTTTGTGTGGTAAGTTGATAAAAATATGTAGCTCCTGCAAAATTTGCCTCTATGAAAACAGTCTTGCCATTAACATCGATAGTAATGTTCCAAGGGATGTCACTATATTTGTCTGTACATCCCTATTTTTTTAACTTGCTGAGTAAAGTTCTAAAAAATTTCGTATATCTCCATGAACGACTTTGTAAAATTTTATCATATGATCGTTTAATTTGATCTCTCTCATGTTCAATCATTGTCATTTGATTATTTAATTCCTGATTAGCTTTTACATATCTCTCTATTTTTTGCTTAGATTTTCGTAATTGCTTCTTTAATTTAGAATTATTCTCTTTAGTAGTATTTTTTTCCTTTGTTAATTTTCTATTCTTTTGTATTAGTTTTTTATACTTACTTTGTACATTTTTTATTTCTCTTTTTAATTTTTTATTCGCTTCCTCTAAAGATTGTTTTTGAATTTCGAAGCCGATTTTTACAGGCTTATACCAGTCTGAAATTGTCACATCATCAATGACCGCATTCTTAGGTCCTGTCAAACATATGTTTTTGAAATGATTAACATCATACTCATCAGAGCCTACTATAACTATTTCAACTTTTTCATCCGCAATTTTTTTTACATACCCATGAAATCCTTTTTCAAGCGCCTTAAACCGGACCCAACTCCTATAATTGACTTCTGATTCGTTTTTAATAGAAACTATGAATTTTTTACCAACTAATTTTGTCCTAGGTGAAGGTGGAGACACTTCTATATGATTTGTAATATGATTTCTAATCGGTGCTAAGGCAGCATTAAAATCGAAATATAATAATGAACGCTCTTTTTCTTTAGTTTCTGGAAAATAATAATCCACTATTGGCTTTACAACGTCACGCGCTTTCCCCTTAACCGGAAACATATGCAATCCAATCATCGGTTTTGTGTTTATCTCAATAATCGAACCTGTTTTTTTCTTTTCATCAACAATCATATCTAAACCACAAACACCTAAATTTGGAATAGCTCGAACTGCTTTTAGTGCTATCTCCTTTAACTCATCAGTCAACTGATCTGTAACATCAATGGGGTCTCCCCCCATCGATACGTTACTTTTTTTTCTTAACAATATTCTCTCGCCGTCTTTTGGTACGCTATCTAAATTATAATTTAAAGCATGTATAGAATCTAAAACCTCGTTATCTAATTTTATCGTTTTGCTTGCAATATTAGGATTGTTTTTTCGGCTTTTATTTTTTATGTTTATCAGTTCTTTAATGGAATGTTCCCCATCTCCTACAACATTTGCTGGCATACGATTAACTGCACCAACTATTTCTTCATTTACCATGAGAATACGATATTCAATTCCTGGAATATACTGTTCCACTATGACGTCACCATAACCAAGATCATATTTAACATGGAATAGAGCATTTTTTAAGGCATCTTCATTTTGTATATTCGCTACGACACCTTTCCCTGCATTTTCCGATCTTGGTTTGATAACGAGTGGATAACCTAATGATTGAGCATACTTTAAAATATCTTCATTCTTTGCATTTGCTCGAAACATCTTGCCTTTTGGAACTGGGATCCCAGCATTTTCAAGATATTTTTTCGTTTCATCTTTGTTCTCACATATTCTAAAAGCTTCATCCGATAACTTATCTCCCATAGAAGATTCAAAATAATGCTCTTTCCCTTTATAACTAAGAATATATCTAATAAGCATTTTATTTTCGGGGTTTTTTAGCCAAAAGAATTTAACACTAATACCTCTTCTCCATGCTTCTAATGCAATAAGATACATGCTCAATCTATTCCCATAACCGCTTGGTGGAACAGCATTCTCTAAATGTGGTAACCATGAAAGATCTTTAGAGGTCATATAAACATCCTCCGATGTTTTAAAAATTTTCGAGCGATCTGTCAACATTTTAGCAAATCCTATATTTTACCCCGTTAACGTTTGTTATGTTTAAATGATCTAATGAATTGTTTTATATTATATAAAATGAATCTAATTGGAAATGTCATACGCCATGCCCTACTACTTCTAATGTTATTATAATTTTTTCGTAAAATATCACGCTCTCGCTCGATTTGATCTTTTTCCTGAATTAGTTCTTGAATTTCTTTTCGGGACAAATTGTAATCTCGTTTCGTTTCAAATCCAATTAATAAAGGCTCATTCCACTCTTCTTCATCAACATGAGATACTTTTTCACCTTCGGGTCCAGCGAAACAAATATTCTTAAAATTATCGACTATCTTTTGATCTGTTCCGGCAACAACGATAACGACATCATTATTTTCCAATAAATCTGTAAAGCCATGTAAATAATTTTTATGTGCTTGTCTTCTTATCCATCTTCTGAATCTAGGGCGGTGATAATCTCCCGAAACGACTAGTTTTTTTCCATATAATTTTCCCTCTGGTGGTGGTAATACTTCCACGTAACTTGCGGACCTTCTTACAATTGGTTCTATAACACTATCAAAGTCAAAATAGAGCAATGATCTATTTTTATGAGCAGTTTCTGGAAAGTAATAGTCTATAATTTTTTTAGCAAAATCTCTTGGTTGTCCTTGGATAGGAAAAAGATGTCCACCAAGTCCGGGTCTTGCGTTTACTTCCAAAATTACACCTGTATTGTTTTCTTTATCTACAATCATATCTACACCATAATGAGCTAAACCAGGAATAGCTTTACCAGCATTTATAGCTATTTGTTTCAATTCTGGTGTTAATTGTTCAGTTACGTCAATAGCTTCTCCACCTGTTGAGAGATTACTTTTCTCTCTTAAATAGACAAATTCTCCTTGATCAAGAACAGTATCTAAAGTGTATCCAACTCGCGCTAATAAATCTTCAATTTCTTTATCGATTTTAATGAGTCTGCTTGTTAGATGTGGATTCATTTTTCTTATATTATTTTTACGTTCGATCAATTGTCTAATCGTATGTTTTCCGTCACCCACTACGTTAGCTGGTCTTCTATTCATCGCACCTAATACTTGATTTTCGATAACATATATTCTAAATTCTTCACCAGGGTAATACTTCTCAACAATAATATTGGGAAACTCCAACTTTTCTCTGACATGAAAGACTATTTCTTTGAAGCTTTTCATGTCTTGAATATTAGCAAAGACGCCACGCCCAGCGTTACCATCAGTTGGCTTAACAACTAAGGGAAAACCTAATTCTTTCGCATATGCAATAATTTCTTTAACACTAGCATCTTCCTCAAACATTTTTCCTACCGGAACAGGAACATTTTCTTTGGCAAGATATTGTTTAGTTAAGTCTTTATCATCACATATTTTAAATGCCTTATCAGAAACCTTATCCCCCATAGATAAAGAGAAATGATGAACCCTATGTTTATTTTCTAAAGAGTACCTTACTTTTAATTTATTACCATCCTCAAAGACAGAGTAAAATTTTAATTTTAAACCTCTTCGCCATCCCTCTAAAGCAACGGTATACGTACTGATTCGTTTGCCTTGTCCTGCTGGTGGAACGGCATCTTTAAGATGTGGAAGCCATCTATATTCAACATTTTCATTTGTATCATTATTATTATGAGCTTTATTAGTCGTAAATTCCCATGTCGCCTTTTTAGGCTTAGTAGCTTGCATCCGTAAGACCTCCATTATTAATTTAAACTTACTAAGCTTTAAGACCATTTATATTATATCATTTATTAATAAAGTAATATATACCCAAAAACGCACTGATCGTAAGTGTAATATGTGAGACCTAATAAAAGTTAAGCATTTATAGACTCATTTTTATAAAAAAATCTATTAAATAGCTCTTTATCAATCAAACCTATTGTAAAGCTTTCGCATATAAAATCAACTTCTATCAGCACAAGGAAAAAGGTTCATTTATTTTGTCTATCAAACATAAAAGCATCTGTAATAGCTTGTTTATTTTTTAATCAAATCCTTTATCTTTCTGATCGGCGCTGTTAGACGCCATGCTCTACTTTGCTTCATTTGCTCAATTCTTTTATTTAAGCGATTTGTCTCAATTTCAAGTGTTCTTTCATTTTTACGCAATTGCCTATTTGCATTCTCTAATTCATTTAAACTTAATTGTTTAAAGCCATCGATTAATTCGAAACCTCTTCTAATCGGTTCGTCCCAATTTTTTTCCACAATATCACGTATTTGGAAACTTCTACGTTTATCATGTAAAAATGTTTTAAAGCTTTCAATCTCATCTACACTTTCGTGCCCTAAGACGATTTCCACTGTCTCTTGCTCTGTTTTTTTCATATATCCATTGAAATTATGTTGAGTGATACGTTTTTTAAATCTTTCATAATACCCTAAAAGGTCTAAATCCCCACTGATTAAAAACTTTTTTGTATGCAATCTATCTTTTGGATGATTTTTTATCGTAAGTTCGGATAAATATTTATCTTCGGTAGCATCAAAAACTGTTTGTAAATCAAAGTATAAATTCGAATGAGCTACACTTGTTCCTTTAGTTTCAGGAAAATAGTAGTCAATAATGGCTTTTGGTATATCTCTGGCTTTTCCCTCTACAGGGAATAAGTGTGAGCCAATGCCAGGCCTTGTATTTAGTTCAAGAATAATACCTGATTGACCATTTATGATCATATCAACACCGCAATGTGTAAGACCCGGAATTGCTTTTGTAGCATTAATAGCAATTTGCTTTTGTTCGGATGTTAATTGGTCGGTAACATCTATCGGGTCACCCCCAGTTGAAACGTTACTAACCTTTCGAAGATAAAGCCGTTCACCTTTCTTTAAAACACTTTCTAAAGTATACCCAGCATCGGCAATCATTTTTCTCACTTCTGCATCAGGTCGAATAGGCCGATAATGGAGGTGTGGTATTTGTTTTCTAAACTCATTTTTTTGTTCGATTAAATTTATAATTGTTGATTTCCCATCGCCAACAATATTTGCTGGCCGCCTATTAGTCGCTGCTAAGACTTTATCGCCTAACACATATATTCTAACTTCATCACCATCTACATGTTGCTGAACGATAATATGCCTATACTTGAGTTGATTTCTTACACGGTTAATAGCACTTTTTAACTCCTGCTTACTTTTGATATTTACTATAACTCCTTGACCTGAATTTCCATCCGTCGGTTTTACAACAAGTGGAAAAGGGAGGTTTTCAGCGTACTTTAAAATATCGTCGATAGAAGTGCTGTCATTAAAGGTTTTCCCTTGCGGTACAGGAACATTTGCTTTTTGTAAATATTTATTTGTCAAAGCCTTATCATGACAAATTTTAAATGCTTCTATTGTATTTTTATCACCACTTGACTCATTAAAGTAATGAATTCGACGTTCATTTCGCAAGGAATAAAAAAGTTGCTTATTGTTTAGATAATCTCTATTCATATGAAATGTTAAAGTTAAACCTCTTCTCCACCCTTCAAGAGCTATTGTATAAAGACTTATTCTATTTCTTCGAGCTTCAGGTGGTATTGACCTTTGTAAATGGGGTAACCATTCATCTCTATAAAAAGACACTTTAAGGCCTCCTATTGACCATGTCATTCGTATAATTTACTAGTTATTTGAGTATCTTCTTAAATATACCAGATACTTTTCGAATCGGATAAGTTATTTTCCAGCTTGTACTATTTAACATTTGCTGGTACGAGCTCCTTAATTTAGCACGTTCAAATTTAAGGTTTGCAATTCTTTTTTGCTTTTCTTTAATTTCATGGCGTATATTTCTTTCAGCACCTTCAATTTCAAAACCTACTTTAACGGGGGTAGTGTTACTTTCCTCTTTAATAGTCGTCAATCGTTCATTTGCCTCTAATACATCCGTTTTATATTCATCTAAACAAGTCAAAGGTCCGGCTAAAGTTATTGATAAGCAGTTTTTATCAATTAACTTAATCGCACCTATTAAATCTCGCTTGAAGGCTTCTTTTTTTAATGTTTGATGAAAGGTTAATTCATCAACATCTCCATAGGCGAAGAATTTCTTACTTTGAAAGTCATTTATTGGTAAAGATATCATTTGAGTAACAGTTGCTGCGTTGTCCATTAAAGGTCTTAGAGCTGCACTAAAATCAAAATAAGCATTATCCTTTCTTTCATAACCTTTTGTCTCAGGGAAATAGTAATCGATAATTAGGCTTGGCACATCCCGTGATTGTCCTTTTAAAGGGAATAAGATCCCACCAATTTGGGCAGTTGGATTCAGTTCAATTACATATCCATCATTTTTATTTTCTCGATCAACAATAATGTCTACAGCCCCATGTGGAAAATTTGGAATAGCTTTAAGTGCATTTATAGCTGTTATTTTAATATCAGCAGATAAATCATCTAGAACATCAATAGGATCTCCTCCTATTGAGACATTTGCTTTATCATTTAAATATATGACTTCTCCTTGTTTTGGTATTGATTGAAGTGTATACCCATAACGTTTCAGATAGTCAATGGTTTCCTGGTTTAATAAAATCGGGCAGCTAATGAGTCTTGGATTTAAACGTCTTTTTTTATTTTTCTTTTCAATTAAAGTGTAAATTGAGTTTACGCCGTCACCTATAACATTTGGAGGTACTCTTAATATCGCACCTGCTACTTTATCTCCGACAACATAAATTCGATAATCAAGCCCCGAAATGTGTTTTTCAACGATGACTTTATTCTCATTTAAGCTATTTTGCACATAATCTAAAGCACGATATACTTCCGCTTCACTTCTTATATCTGAAAAAACACCCCGCCCAAAGCTACCATCAACCGGTTTAATAACGACTGGATAGCCGAGCCTTGATATATATTGAAGTATTTCGTCTGCTTCACTTGTTATGGTAAATTGCCTTCCTTCAGGCACAGGGACGCCTGAGCTCTTTAACATTTTTTTGGTTACTTCTTTGTCCATTCCTTGCTCAACAGCAGTAGTTGAAACTTTATCTCCACGCGTTCTAAAAAAATAATGGGATTTCTCGTTTGTATGCAAAGAAAAAAGTTGGCCAGGAGTATTAACAGACCACTTTTTTATATGCTTAAATGGTTCCGAATCTTTATGATGCCACTTAAGTACTAAACCCCTGCGCCAACCTTCTAAAGCAATCACATAAGCATCTAAATAATTTCCTTCAATGCCTGAAATGACATTTAGAGGTAAATGTGATAACCAATGATTATTAAATTTGATTTCCAAATTTAACACCTACATTCCGTTTCAATTAATTATACTGTAACTGCTTGGAATCCTTTAATAACGCTCGATATTCACTAAATTGTTTCCCGTTTAACAAATCATTTATTAGCCTTCCTTGGGCATCTAAAAAGTAGTCACCTAACCATTTGTCAGTTTGTTCATCAAACTCGTCATAATAACCAGGTTTAGGTGTAAACTCCCCGAAAACTAAACCTTGATCTCCTCTTAAAAAGTCTATTCGAATGAAAGGAGCGGGAATCTTTCCACTTATATTTTCGACCATTTGTATTTCTTCTTCAGTTGCTCCGCTTCCTTTAAATAAATTTTCATCATACTTTCCCGTTGAAATCCGTTTTCCTTCTGGCGTCCACCAACATTGTCGTAATTCCGGATAGCGTATAATTTCTAAAATAATGCCTACTTTCCCATAAAAACAATAAAATTTCACATCACGAGCCTGCGTCTTTGCATGTTTATTTTCATAAATTAATTCTTCTACCATCCACCGGTCTTGACTAACAGCATCTGATAGCAAATCTTGCTGCATATTTTGCTTTAATGTATCCCAGTCTGTTATTTGCCTTGCATCTTTTACATCAAATATTTCGTTCACCCTATGCACTAAATATACACCACGAGACCCTGCTCCATCTACAGGTTTAATGACAGTACCTTCTCGTTTAGGAATAGTATTTATCGTATAAAATTGTTCATCAATATGAGGAACCTTAACACCTAATTTCTCTACGAATTTATAAGCTATACTTTTATCATCTAAATACCATTCAGGTAATGTATTATTTAACTGTTTTTGACGCATTCGCATATTTAAACTAGCACGAAATGAGGAGGCTTCATGTAATGGAATTGGTTTTTCAGTCAAGCCCGCTCGGATTATAAATTCAGGAATTTCCTCTATAGCTAAACCAGACAATACTTTTGAATACATTAAATTTTTATAAGTATCGTCTTGACGCATATACAGTTTAGCTGCATGTGTAAGTGCTTCGCGATAATTAGATTGCAGATGATTCTTCGTATCTATGAAAGTATCTAAATGAGATATAAGCTCACTACGGGATCTCATATCTTTAACATATTCGTTAATTTGATGATGGTTTAAATTTAAATCTTTTAATCTTAATTCATGTAATTTCTCTCTAGTTTGATAGAGTTCATCCTCAGCATGAGATAATCTTAATTTTAACTGCTCTATATACTGTTTTTGACGAATACTTCTATTACTATTAAATAAACGACGGAAGAATTTTTTAATCCTACGAAAATACTTAGATAGTTTCCAAGTTTTACTTTGTTTAATATGATTTATATTTTTATTATTTTCCTGTATTTGCCGATTTAAATAAGCTATTTTCTCTTCTTTATACAATATTTCTTCATTTAATGAATCGGTTTCCGCTTGTTGATGGACATTTTCTTGGGCTTGACTTTTGATTTTCTCTTCCATTGTCTTCACCTCCTTTATCTAAATAAGCCAATCTTTAAGTCGCATAACATATTTCTCTTCATTTATTTCATGTTCATTTAGCCAATCTTCAAAAGCGAGTTTAACGCCTTTCATCTCGCCTTTATAGTCATTGATATTTTTTCTTATTTGTTGATTTAATGGATACCAGCGACCCCGCATACCGAAATAACCATTCATATGATGTAAACATTTGCGAAATTGATAGTTTTGTACTCTTCTGCCATTATACGATATTTCCGGTGTTTCATCTATGATGATTAATGATGTTAATGGTTTAACTTGAGGCATATGCTGTTGCCAATCATTTAAGATTTTTGGACTTCGTATAATTAACACTTTACAAGAAGCCTTTTCACCATTTACAAGTACTTGAACATCATGGCCATTAATCATTTGGCGGATGTTTTTATTAAACGTTCGTTTTTTATTGAGATTATAATGTCCCATTTGAATTAATCCAGTCGTTAAACCTAGCTGTTGATTTTTTTGAATTTCATTAATGATTAACGTAGTCATATAGTCCTGTAAATGATAGTAGTCTGCTGCCATAATAACATCGAAATAACGTTTTTTATTTTTTCGTTGAGGTAACATTAATTCTGGTACAGGAAACAAACGTTCTTTTTGTGCGATTGGAAAGTGTAAATTTCTAGCATTTTTATGATAATGTGAAAAACTTTCTATATACTCTCTGCGCGCGTCCATTAAATAAATATACGCTTCAAATGGCGAAGTTCTATTCCAAGAGGGTAATGTTTCTCTTTGAAAGGATAATGGCCCAGTCGGCAAATCTACAATTGCTTCATTTCCAAAAGCATTTTTTAAACGGCTTTTAAACTCATCATCAGCCCCAAATCTTACACAATCCCAAAATCCAATTTTATCTACGACCGGTTGTCGTCTAAACATGAGGGACAAGGTATTTGTAAATGTATATTTTCCAGAAGTCTTGTGCCGGTAACATTGGAGGTCCTTTGACAATTGAACCTGTTCTGAAGTGTTCGCTAATAATTGTGGGTTTTCTAACAAATGTTTAGCTTGTATTTCTAATTTTTGAGCATGTGCCCAATCATCTACATCCTGTACTATAACAAGTTCACCGGTTGCTTCTTGTAGAGCAAGATTTCGAGCAACATATAAACCGCTGTTTTGTTCAGTTGATAAAACTTTTATTCGTGAATCCTTTGTGGCATATGTTTTTATAACATTTAATGTTTGGTCTGTACTACAATCATCAACGATTAAAAGCTCTATATTTTTCCATGTTTGCGAAAGAATAGATCTAATGGCTACTTCAATCTTATGTTTTGCATTATAAGCAGACAAAATAACCGATATTTTTGGTCCGTGGCTAACTACTTCAAGTGTTTGCTTCATGAATAATTCGCCATTGCAATATTTATCATAACTGGAACTAAATTTAATCGGTTCTAGTTGATATTTATTTAAAGTTTTATTGATCCAATAAGCTTTAGTATCTATATCTGGTGTGATGTTTGCTAAAGCTAAATAAAGGTCTGGGTGATCTTCCTTTTGTAATCTTTCATGAATGACTTGCATCGCTTTTGACGACTTATCTATTCTTTTAAAGCACTCTGCTTCCACTATCGCTATTTGTCTTAATTGATCCTCTATTTTCTCCCCTTTTTTTGCTTGATGCAAATATGGTAGAGCACGGGTAGCTCCGTCAGTTGTACATTTATTTGCATACCACAGAGCAATTTCCCATGCTGCCATTCTTTTTAAATAGCGATTGCTTGTTTCATTATATATATTCTTTAGATCCGTCAGAGCCCTTTTTATAAATCCTTCCGTGTAAAGCAAATGTTTGTACTTTTTTATTTCGTTTATCGCTTTTTCTCTTTTGTATGTCCGACTATATATTTGTTTTCGACCTTGTTGACTTAAAACAAGACTGCTTATGTGACGAACATTTTGTTTAATTTTTTTAGGATTGAGTATGTTAAGGATTTTACTGTTTTTTATTTGATTGAATTCTACTTGCAACTCTGCCAATTTTTCTCGAGAACTTTTCTCCGTACTCAGTAGGCGATTGTATTCTTCATCTAATTGCTCTCGTTTACGCTTTAATTGTGTAAGCTTTTTCTCATCTTTATTTGTAAATCTTTTATTATCATACTTCATGATTAAACCACCCAGTTTATATGTCGAGATTGGTTATAAAAAGATGTAATCATACTTTTCATCCACACTCTATTATTATCTATAATAAATTATTTTTCTCCAAACTTTTTCACCAATAACTGATATTTAGTATTTTAAAAATCACCTTTTAACCGTGAGATATGTTTTGAATAACCAAAGTGTTTCTCGACGAAGTTAATAGCGGTTTTTACTTGTTGTTCATATTGTTCATCATCATTCATCAACTCTTCAATCGTTGTTCTTACTTCATGTGGCTCTGCATAAATAGCCGCTTCACCGAAGAGTGATTTAAAATGTGGAGGGATAATAACCGGAACACCTACAGCCATCGCTTCAAATATAACTCTTCCAAAAGCTTCTACCCAATTTGGTGCATTATAGTAAACGAACAAGTCAAGTTTGGATAAAAATTCTTTAGGTGATTCATCCCCGAATTCAATGACATGCCAATTAGTCGGAATATTTCCTAACAATTTTTTCGGCCATTCTGCCCCACCTAAAATGTGAACATTGATATCATTTGAATTCGGATAAACTTTTAATAGTTCTTCCTTCGTCTGTGGCCATTTCACATATTGATCCCTGGAGTGACGGCCAATGGTAATTTTTTTATTATTTGGCCGTTCTTTACGTTGCCATTCTTTCGTATTAATAATATTTACCCAGTCATGATCCGATAAATTGATATACTTGAGTTCATCTTCATGATAATCATATAATGACTGTCGTATTAACGGACCGATAGGATGCCAAATACCAGTTTGCCCGAAATATTCTTTTAAATGCGTTACACATTGTTCTAGTGTATAAATGGTCTCACCATCTTCATTATAATCTCTTTTAGGGGTTTGATTAACAATAACTCGAACTTGTTTAGCATTGACTTTTGGTAAATACTTTTGCCAATCTTGTAAGATCGGAGGATGTCTTACAATTAACGTGTCACAACTAACCTCTTCACCATAAACAAGCATTTGCACGGTTTCTCCGTCGATTTGCTCCCTTACCTTGGGGTTAATAGTATTTACTGAATTTAAATCATAACGATACATTTGGATAAGGCCGGTCTTTAAACCATGCTCTTTATGTGCTTTTATTTCTTCTATATTTGACATATTTGTACCGCCTAATAAGCGAAATTCCGAAGCAATAATAACATCAAAATGTCTTGGTTTTTCTTGTGACCTATCAGGCAACATAGGTTCTGGTACCGCAAACGGTCGATTCTTTTGAGGAAAGTTATATTTTAAATTTCCCCTCTCATGATAGTAATCATTTACTTCTGCATATTCTTTTCTTACCCCCATAAAGTAACCAGGGTATCCAAATGCTGAGCTACCTGTTAAAGATTTACTTGACTGACGTGTAAAAGACAGGGGAGGGGTTTGTAATTTAGCAATAGCATCTTCCCCAAACGCTTTCGTTAAACGTTTCAAAAACTCCGAGTCCCCTGCAAAACGAACTGAATCCCAATAGCCGATCGTATTCATTACTTCCTGTCGACGAAACATTAATGAAGACATGTTCGGAAATAAAAAATTACCAGGTCTATTCCGGCGATGAAAAGTTAAGTCATTGGTTAATCTCGCTTGTTGTGAAGTATTTGCTATAATGTGTGGGTGATCAATCAAATGCTCTGCTTGTGTTTTTATTTTATCGCAATGTGACCAGTCATCTGCATCATTTACTGTTACAAAATCACCAGTCGCATGTTTTAATCCTATATTTCGGGCAACATAAGCGCCGCTATTGTTTTCTGTTTGCAATAAAATCACACGATCATCTTTAGCTTGATACGCTTTAACAACCTCTACAGTATGATCATTACTACAATCATCAACAACGATAACTTCTAAGTTTGTCCACGATTGGGTTAATAAAGATTCAATAGCTGTGCCAATATAATCCGCTGCATTAAAAGTAGGGACGATAATCGAAACTTTTACACCTTCATTAACAGCTTTCGTTTTTGGAAAGCTTCTCAAACGGTCGTAAGAATGTTTATCACTATCTTCTGATAGTTGTAAAGGTGATTTATTAAATTTTTTCATGATCGAATTTATCCATGATAGACGCTTATCTACTGTTGTTTGGACATTAACCATCATAAAATAAAGGTCGATATGTTCTGTTTTATTGAGTGACTCAGTGATTATTTGTTTTGCTTCATTAATTTTATTTTGTAAAATTAAACAATCCGCTTTTATAATGGATAATTTTCGTTGAAATACTTTATTAAGCTTCGATTTCTCCAATTGGTTAACATAATCTAAGGCAATTGTTGCTTCCTCAGGGCAATGTTTGTTCGCATGCCATAATGCAAGCTCCCACATCGCTAAATTTCTAATAAAACGGTCTTCATAAGGATTGTTTGCAATTTGTTTTAACTCCTGTAGTGCTCTTTTTGTAAAACCAAGCGTGTATAACTTATAGGTGATCCTCTTTATTTTTTCTTTAGAAGATTGTCTTTTGCCTATATGCATAATACTTTTAATCGCTTCTTTTTGAGTGCTAGACAATCTATTTTTAAGAAAATTCCTCTGTCTTTCAGTTAGCACTGTGAACAATACCCAATCAATGATATGAATGATTAGTTTTTTAATAAATTTAAGCAATGTTATCATCACCTATACATGTTTTTATTTTACTTTTGCCCTTGAATGATTGTTAGTCCCTTTGTTATTACTTTTCTTTGTTCGTCTTTTTTTACGTCCTCTTTTTTTATTAGTTCCCATCTCTTTACGATATTTTGCAACAATTTTTTCAGCATCTCCATCTGCTCGGATTTTTCCTTGATCAATCCAGATCGCTCGTGTACACACTTGTTCGACAAAGCGCATACTATGTGTGACAATAACGACAGCTTTTGCCTGATCCATCATTTCTTGTATCCGTTCGGTTGCTTTTTGGCGAAAAGCTAAATCACCTGTAGAAAGAGCTTCATCAATAATAAAAATATCAGGCTTTAATACTGCAGCAATACTAAAACCTAGACGTGAACGCATGCCACTTGAATAATCTTTTACTGGTTTATCGATCGCTCGTTTAATACCTGAGAATTCAACAATATCGTCATATTTCTCATCTATAACATATTTGGGAATACCAAGTAGCATACCATTTAAATAAATATTATCTGTGCCTGTTAATTGTCGGTTAAATCCTGTTCCATATCCTAATAATGAGGAAGTTTCACCATAAACATTTACAGATCCAGCGTCTGGAGCCAATATTTTCGTAAGCACTTTACATAAAGTACTTTTTCCTGCACCATTATGACCAATAATACCGACGACTTCTCCTTCATAAACTGTAAAGTTTAAATCTTGTAATGCCCAAAATTCATCTTTATTCAACCGAAAAGATACACCAAGATTTCTAGCTTCAATCACTGGATTATTACGAATCGTCGTCTCTGTTTTTCTTAACTCTAGGCTACGTCGTTTTTTAACTGGTTTTGGAACAGTAGCTCTATAATTTTTCACAACTGTTTTTGGATCACCAGTCTCTCTTACAACACCTTGATCGATCCACATAAGTCGATCACAATTACGTTCAGCATAACGCAGGCTGTGGGTAACGATAATAACCATTTTAGCCTGTCTAACGAGCTGTTTCATTTTCTCTGCCGCTTTCCGACTAAAACGCGCATCTCCTGTATTTAAGGCCTCGTCTAAAATTAAAATCTCTGGTTGCAAATGTGAAGCAACACTGAAACCGAGCCTTGCTCGCATGCCACTTGAATAATGTTTCATCGGTTGATCAATAAACTCACCTAAATCGGAAAACTCATGAATATCATTAAAGTATTCGTGAATAAGATCTTGTTCGATCCCTAACATCATCCCGTTTAAATAGACATTTTCTCGACCAGTTAGTTCTTTATTAAACCCCATTCCGAAAGAAAACAATGCTGTAACTTTCCCGTCAACGTGCATCGTTCCTTTATCATGCTTTAAAATACCAGTAATGATTTTACTTAAAGTCGTTTTTCCAGCTCCATTTGCACCGATAATGCCGAGAATTTCACCTTGATGTCCTGTGAAACTAATACTTTTTAAAGGCCAAATTTTTTTTGGTCGTTTAGCTTTTTCTTGACGATTTTTATTACGTTTAAACAAGTCAAAAAGACGTGATTTATAATCGTCATTTGACATACTTGTATCAAAATAAACGCCAACATCTTCAGCTTTTACGACCTCTTCTGGCATTTGTGTATGATCTTTAGTCATGGATTTATATCCCTCTTTATAATGCTTTAATAATATTATGCTCTTTCTTTCGATAGTGATTAATCATAAATATAATGATAGCAACAGAAATTACGAAAATAACCCCTAACTTTAAAAAGTCTGGTATTTGGTGATACATCAATACGTCACGATATGAATCAACAATAATAGCAATTGGATTGGCTGCAACGACAAATCCGTACTCAGGTGGGAGTCTACCACCTTCCCATATGATGGGCGAAGCATAGAAAAAGATACGAATAACATGTGATAATAAATTATCAATATCTCTAATGAAGACAGTAAAAAACCCAAGTACAGATCCAACAGCGAGTAAAAACGTAATGGTAATAATAATGATAATCGGCAATAACACTATATGCCATGTCGGCACCTCAGCGTAAAATATTAAAAATAAGCCGATAACAATTGTTCCAAATAAAAAGTTAATGAGCTGTGTGATCGTAAATGAAAGTGGAAAAATAAATTTCGGCAAATATACTTGATTTATAATTGAGCTATAACGTAAAACTGAATTTGCCGATGTATTAATAGACGAACTAATCCACCGCCAGACGATCAAACCAATCACTAAGAAAAGAGCGTAATCTTCTCCACCTCTATCAAGTATGATAACGACAAGAAAATAATATACAGCGATATTTAACAATGGATCGAGTAACCACCAAAAATAGCCGAGATAGCTATTTCGATGTTCTGCTTTTAGTCCTGATTTGACTAAATATAATATTAAGTCTTTACGTTTCTTAATTTCTTTAATATAAGCATTCATATGTTCTCTCACACCGCCTAATATATGAATTAATTGCTTAAAAATTTATATTTCACTGTATTTTTCACAGACGTTAAGGCGTAATTTATGAAGTACCATAAACTTTTTAACAAACTTTGCTTTTCAATATGTCTGTAAACATACCAATTTTGTTTAGCAGCTTTTATTTTATTACTAGAGATCGAGCCTTCAACGAGACGATATTTTGCAAGTACTTCTGGTAATCCGTAAGCAAGATATCCTTTTTTCATTATGTGTAACCAAAAAACATAGTCTTGACGCGTTCGAATATTGACCATACGCATCGCCCCAATTTTACGACGGTCGATCATCACCGTTAGACAACCGATCACGCAATGTTTCATGAGCTGCTCATAACCAACTGTCTTTGGGGCTTCAGTGACAGCCTTCGTCAACGTCCCATCTTCATGCATACGAATATATTTTGTAAATGAAAAGGCGATATCTTTCGTTTGCATAAATGTAAGTTGTTTAGCTAATTTTTTTGGAAGCCATACATCATCACTATCTAAAAAAGCAATGTAATCACCTTTCGCATAATCCATAGCCGTATTTCGTGCAACTGCTGATCCGCTATTTTTATTAAGCTTAATTAGCTTAATACGATTATCTTTTTTAGTATATGATTGAACAATTTCAACTGTTCGGTCTGTTGAACAATCATCGACGATAATCATTTCCCAATTTTGGTATGTTTGTTTTAGCACAGATTCTATTGTTTCATGAATAAAGCGCTCTGCATTGTAAGCAGGTGTAATTACGGAAATTAATGGATTTGTTTGCATCACTTTCAGCACGATCCTTTTAATAATTCATTATACCAATTAATTAGTTTTCTTTCTTCTACCTGCCAATTCAATTTTTCACTTACAGCCCGCTTGCCATTTTTCCCCATCCGCCTTGCTTCTTCTGGGTGATCTCTTAAATAGTCGATCGCTCGTTTAATATCTGTCTCATCGTATGGATCTACAGCAATCCCGCATTCATAAGTCTCAACGAATGATTTCCATACCGGAAAATTAGAGCAAATAATTGGTAGTCCGGCATTCATATATTCAAAAAACTTCGTCAGTTCCTTTTTCATGTAATGATCTGTTGGCGGAAATATAGCGATGCCCGCTAACCAACGATGATTAATATACGCTTTTTCAATATCTTCTTTTTCCACAAAGCGATCAACACCTTCGATTGTGATACGATCTTTCGCATTTGCAGCTATTTGTTTCATCTGATCTGCAAGTTGACTGTCGCACTTTCCAATAAAATGAACGGAAATGTGTTCATCAATCAATGGTAATCTGGCATGGATGAGTGCGCCACGATCTTCTGTCACATTGCCTGTATAAAGTACTTTTTGTTCAAAGGATCTGTTGTCGTGTCGATTGTTTAATGTTATATCATTCATTAATGGATAATTTAAAACACATACCCCACGTTTGTAAATATCGTAATAATACTTTTCAGCTAAACATAATTCCATACGCCGCGTCAATAGTTTTTCCAATATTTTATATAATTTAGCCAAAAATAATCTTAGCCACCGATTGACATATTGCTTTTGTAAAATGCTAGTTACATAATCTTCATGAATATCGTAAATAACAACATTCGATTTCTTTTTTAACAGCCAACCAACAATCATTAATTCAGGATCATGGAAATGATAAATATCTGCACGCAATCGTTTCGCTTTTTTATAAGCATCTATCGTCCCGAAAATCATACGTTTAAGGCGACTTTTATATGATTTTAACCGCACATGTTTAATAGGCTTTTCATCTGTTTGTTTATCATCCTTAGCTACTAAATAAACGTCAAAGCCTGCCTGTTTAAGTGATAAACATTCTTTATGATAAATTCTTGGATCTGTCGGGTGATGTACCGTTGTTATGTGCACAACCCGTTTAGGTGTGCTCATCTTATCAACTCCGATTTATAAAACTTAACTTTCTAAGGTCTAATATGATAGATTAGTTTTGATCTGTTGCTCGCTCAATATCTAATACGCTTAAAAAAGTTGTTTCATACTGTTTAACGATGTGTCCAACCTCGAAATCTTGCGCGCGCATTTTTCCTTTATTAATTAATTCGTTTCGCTCTTTGTCATTTAAAGTGAGTATATAATGTAATTTATTTGCCATTTGCTTTGCATCACCGACCGGACAAATGGCACCATATACGCCATCAAGTAAAACTTCCTTAGAACCGGGCTTACAATTTGTTGAAACGACAGGTGTTCCTGCTGCTAGTGCCTCAACTAGTACATGGCCAAAACCTTCGTTAATAGAAGAAAGTGCAAACACATCAGCCTTCTTAAAATAAATATATGGATTGCGAACGAAACCTACAAAATGTACATACTCTTCTATCCCTAAGGAGATCGCTTCCTGTATGAGCACATCTTTAAGTTCACCTTCACCTAAAATAATGAGTTTACAATTAATATTTCTTCTCACGATGGCAAAGGCGTTTAATAGCGTTCGTTGATCTTTTTCTTGTACAAGTCTTCCGGCTGTGACAATGATTTTGTCTTTTGTATCAAAAAGAGCTTCATGAGATGGATCGATTCGACCATGTTCAATGTGATACTTTATATTTTCTAAATCGACAGGATTGTAAATCACATCAATTTTATCTGGTTTAACAAAATATCGATTTATAATATTTTCCTTGACACCTTCTGACAGAGCGATTACTTTACTTGATAAACGATAAAGTAATCCGAATAACAACAATTTAACATTTGTAGAAAAACTCCCACCTAAATAAGCTGCTTCTCTTACGATATTTTTTGTTTTTGTAAATGATAACAACTTAGCAATAATTGCGATTGTATTATAAATAGGAATTGTACTAAATACAATGCTCGGCCTTTCTTTTCGAATCACCTTCGCAAACGGTATAATACCAGCACGCAATCGTTTTGTTGGCAATTTTATTAATTTGACATCCGATTTTAAATAAGATTCATAGCTACCGTTATAATTTAATGTAACAAGTATCGGTTCAAAGATTGTCCGATCAATATGGTTTAATATATTTAATAACGTTCTTGCAGCCCCGCCTGCACCCATTTCATAAATAAAGAAGATGATTTTCTTCCTTTGCATTGTATCGTATCCTTTTCCTTAAAAGTAAACAAATATGCTCTAAAGATTATATCATAGCATCAGCTTTTCACAAAATGAGTTTATAGACCTATGAAGCATGAGACGGGCACTTGAATTTAAAACTGAATAATCTATTTAAGAAATGAACGTATTCATTTTTGTCAATTTCATCTATTATACAAGTTATCACACTCATTATTCCCACTTGTCAGAATATACAAACTTATAAAAAGGGTTTTCATGTTAATTTTATCACATTACAAAAGCCATCCCTTCGATGATTGTAATTTACAGTACCTAAAAATGAATAATGTAAAAAATTATGTCACGAACGATGAAAGCGTGTATAATAGGTTATGATTGATTGTAAAATATCGTTTTTTTAAAATAACAATTAAACTCTTTGTAAAGGTAGGAAATAAGATGAGCTTATACGAAAAGTTAATAGCGAAAGAAGAACGAGTCTCAGTCGTCGGATTAGGTTATGTAGGTCTTCCATTAGCTATTGAAATCGCGAAAAAATATGACACTGTCGGTTTTGATATCAATGAAGAAAAACTAAATCAATATTTAAATGGTATTGATGTCACTAATGAAGTTGGCAATGAGGCTATTCAAAACACAACGATGGCATTTTCTAGTAAGGAATCTGATCTTAAGGCGTGCAAATTTCACATAATCGCCGTTCCAACCCCTATTAATGCGGATAAAACACCTAACTTAGCACCGATCATTGAAGCAAGTAAAACGATCGGAAGAAATTTAACACGCGGTTCAATTGTCGTTTATGAATCGACGGTCTACCCTGGAACGACAGAAGAAATATGTATTCCGATTCTCGAAGAACAATCTGGACTTACATTTGGTGAAGATTTTAAAGTTGGATATTCACCAGAGCGCATTAATCCTGGAGATAAAGTCAATACACTCACTAAAATTGTTAAAATTGTTTCAGGTTCTGATAAAGATGCACTACAAAATATTTCTAAAGTATATGATTCCATAATTGATGCTGGTGTACATGAAGCTGAATCAATTAAAGTTGCTGAGGCTGCTAAAGTAATCGAAAACTCTCAGCGCGATATTAATATTGCTTTTATGAATGAGTTATCAATGGTATTTAATAAAATGAACATAAATACAAAAGCAGTTTTAGAAGCCGCTGGAACGAAATGGAATTTCCTGAAGTTTACCCCTGGATTAGTTGGCGGTCATTGTATCGGAGTTGATCCGTATTATTTTACGTATAAAGCTGAACAATTAGGTTATCATTCACAAATCATTTTAGCTGGCAGAAAAATAAATGATGATATGGGAAAACATGTCGCTAACCATATTATAAAGACGATGATCCGGGCGAAACAAGATGTGCATGAAGCAAAAATCGCGATTTTAGGGTTAGCCTTTAAAGAAAATGTCGGTGATGTGAGAAATACAAAAGTCATCGACATTATTGACGAACTGCATGATTACGGTATTGACGTTTTAGTCCATGATCCACTCGCTGAAAAAGAAGAAGTCAGAGAAGAATTTAACATTGAACTCATTGATGAAGATGAATTAACTGATCTTGATTGCATCGTCCTAGCGGTTCCACATAATATATTTAAAGAGACGTATACATTAGACAAACTAGCATCAATGTATAGAAATGAAAAGAAAGTTTTAGTCGATGTTAAAAGTGTGTTCGATCAAAACGAATGTGAGGTGAAAGGCATTCACTATTGGAGTTTATAAAAAATAGATGATTTTTTCGCTATGTTAAAGAGGATAGGTTCAGCACCTATCCTTTTTTTAATCATCACATATTTTGTTTTCAAGAGGCATCTTTAGCATACATCGTTGATAAGTTGATTGAATCATTAAAGTAGTTATCTGTTTCGCGTTTGATGACTTTAAAAAGTAATATAATACCGATTAAATTTGGTATCATCATCATGGCATTAGCCATATCAGCAAAAGCCCAAACAGTCGTTAAATTAGCAACGGTACCGATAAAGGTTGCAAAAATATAAATGACACTATATACCTTTAAATGATTAACGCCGAACAAATATTCAAAACATTTAATGCCGTAAACATACCAGCCAATAATCGTGGAAAAACCGAAGAAAATAACTGAGATTGAAACAATATATTCGCCAATCACACCGAGTGTTGAGGAAAATGCTTCACTCGTTAATGCCCCAGCTTCTAAATTTGGATCGTGAGCAACCCCTGAAAGTAATCCACCTGATGGATCCCAGTAACCCGTAACAAGTAAAACTAAACCTGTCATTGTACAAACGATAATTGTCACGATAAATGTTCCAGTCATTGCTACTAATGCTTGTTTAGCCGGATGACTCGTTTTAGCATTACCAGCTATTAACGCAACTGTCCCTAGCCCAGCCTCATTAGAGAACATACCTTTTGATGCACCATGTTGAATAGCTTGTCCAACAGCGACACCGAGAAAGCCCCCAGCAGCTGATACAGGTGTGAAGGCATGTTGAAAAATAAGGCCGAATGCTGGGATAATTCGATCGTAATGTAATATAAGGATTAGTATCGAAGCACCAATATATAATACCGCCATTACAGGCACAAAGACGCCCGCTACATTACTAATGCGCCTTAAGCCACCGAAAACGATCAAACCAGTCAAAATGACAAGAATGATACCTGTCACCCAGCCATTTATATGAAAGCTATTCCAAACGACATCAGCGATTGTATTCGATTGCACACTATTGCCTATGCCAAGGGCAGCAAATGCACCGAATAACGCAAAAGCAACCGCTAAAAAGCGAAATCGTCTCCCGAGACCGCGCTCAATGTAATACATCGGTCCGCTTGAATATTCACCATTTGCATTTTTTATGCGATATTTTTGCGCAAGAAGTGCCTCAGCATATTTAGTCGCCATTCCAACGAGTCCGACGATCCACATCCAAAAGATCGCACCTGGACCTCCGAGAGAAATAGCTGTCGCTACACCAGCAATATTTCCATTCCCAATCATTCCAGCGAGTGAAGTCATTAAAGCTTTAAAGTTACTAACGTCTCCCTTCCCACTTTCCATATCTTCTTGATCCTTCGTAAAAGCTAATTTAAATGCGTAACTTAATTTACGAAATTGAAGCCCTTTCAAAACGAATGTTAAAAATAAGCCTGTCCCAGCAAGTAATAAAATGCTAGGCGTTCCCCATAAAAAATCATTCACGCGTTCGATGATGTGAAGTAACATTGCCGATCCTCTCCTGCTGTTTTTCTAGTTAGAACATTAGTTTCTTTAACGACACGACAAAGGGATTATTTTACAACTATTTAATACACAATTTTTGATAACGCTTTCAATTATCTAAGTGACAAATATAGTAGCAAACACACGTTTATAGGTCAATAAAATATATATGCAAAGAATTGAAGTTTTTATTTTCAAACATCTTAAGGAGAGAATAAATGATTTTCTACTAATGATAAAAAAAGATTGGATCAAAATATTTCAGTGATCCAATCTTTTTTAAATATGTTATTTATTCAAATGTAATCACTGGCTTTATAACTTTTCCTTGTTCCATATCATTAAGGGCTTTGGATAAGTCCTCAAATGGATACTTTTTTATTAATTTATCAAATGGAAAACGTCCATCTTTATAATATTTTATAAGTTGTGGAATGAACATTTTCGGAATTGCTGCTCCTTGGGTTACACCAACAATTGTTCTATTCGGTATAATAACATCCTCATAAATTTGAATTGAAACTTCTCCACCAACACCAACTACTGCCATTGTGCCTTCAACTGCTAAACAATTGAGCGCTTCATTAATCACTGAAGGTACAGCCGTTGTATCAAAAGAATATTGTACGCCTCCATTTGTCACTGACTGAACAGTTTCACTAATATCATCTATTTCATGACTATTAAATGTGTGAGTCGCACCTAACTCCTTAGCTAAAGCTAAGCGATCCTCATCAATATCGACAGCTATAATATGATCACATCCAACGATATTTGCTGCCATTATACCGCTCAAACCGACCCCGCCACAACCAAATATAGCAATGCTTGAAGCAAATTCCGGTTTTAATTTTTTAAGCACTGTACCAGCTCCAGTTTGTATACCACAAGCTAATGGTCCTAAAATTGAAAGATCAACATCTTTATCTACTTTAACTAAATGCGATTCATGAACGATCGCATGTGTTGCCAAGGATGATTGACCGAATAAAGTGGCCACATTTGTATCATCTTTTTTAATTCTCATCGTCCCATCCATCATTGTTCCATTAAAGTTTAAAGACCCTAAATTTTCACATGCTCCGGGATTTCCTGTAATACAAGTCTTGCATTCATTACAGAAAGCAAAAGATAAAATGACGTGATCACCTTCTTTAAAATCTGTCACACTATCTCCGACTTGCTCAACAACACCGGCGCCTTCATGTCCTAAAACAATCGGTAATGGTGTAGATATATCTTGGTTAGAAACACTAAAGTCTGTATGACAAATGCCTGTTCCAACCACTTTTATGAGAACTTCATTTTCCCTTGGCATATCTAGCGTTAATTCTTCAATCTGAATATTTCCTTTTTCTTTTACTAAAGCACCTTTAATGTTCATGTTTTCACCTCACTGATATAAGTTTCATCTTCAAGATAGCATATAGATTATAATATTTTTGTCTTCATACGACTTATACGAATATCTTCCCATATTTCCAATCAAACATTCATATATTGTTAATAAAGCAGGATTTTTCTTTCAAATAACGAATATCAGTCATAGAACTAAACAATTTTAGGAGGAAAAAGTATGCTTGCGATTAAACATGCAAAACTCTTTAATGGACGAGGAGATGTGTTAGAAAACTACCATATCCTTATTGAAGACGGAAAGTTTAAAGCTATTTCCACTAATGTTGATATTCCAGAAAACTATCACTTCATTGATGCGCAAGGAAAAATCATAACACCTGGACTTATTGATGTTCATACACATTTAGGAGTTTCGGAAGAAGGTGTCGGAAGTGAAGGATCTGATTTTAATGAAACGAGTGATCCTGTAACACCTGAGGTTCGGGCCATTGATGGAATTAATCCACTTGAAATTGGCTTTACTGACGCCGTACAAGCTGGTGTAACGACAGCTCAAGTGATGCCAGGAAGTGCCAATATTATTGGTGGAGAAATGGTTGTGATAAAAACAGCCGGACATATCGTTGATGACATGGTTATTAGAGAACCGTCTGGCATGAAAGCAGCGATGGGCGAAAACCCAAAACGTGTATACGGAGAAAAAAGGAAATTACCGGTCACCCGTATGGGGCTTGTAGCAAGATTGCGCGAAATGCTCATTAAAGCTGATAATTATTTAAATGACAAAACGAACGATGGAAGAAATCTTGGTTTAGAGCAGTTAGCGAAAGTGCTTCGTAAGGAAATTCCCCTTCGCGTGCACGCACACCGAGCAGACGATATTTTAACCGTTCTTCGCATTAAACGTGAATTTGATATTGATATAACAATTGAACATTGTACAGAAGGTCATAAAATTGCCGATTATATTTCAAAACACAGCGATGTTCGCGTATCTGTCGGTCCTACAATGTCAACACGATCGAAAGTAGAACTAAGAGATAAAGGATGGGAGACGATTAAAGTTTTATGGGATGCAGGTGTACCTGTATCGATTACGACAGACCATCCTGTTGTTGGTATTGAATATTTACGAACAAGTGCTATATACGCCATCCATCATGGATTAACAAAACAGCAAGCTTTACAAGCAGTGACATTAAATGCGGCTAAACATTTAGGTGTAAGTGAGCGTGTTGGCTCAATTGACGTTGGAAAAGATGCAGATTTTGTTATTTGGAATGGAGATCCATTCGATATTAAATCTCATATTGAGCAAGTGTTTATTGAAGGAGAAAAAGTTACATAAGAACCCCCCATTTTATTGGGGGGCTTGCGAATGCTCATAACCGAGTGGAAATGTGTTTAAACGAGCGAGAATATCACATAAGCGATCGAGAAATTCACCTAAACGATCGAAAAAGCACACGATCCGATCGGAAGGTACAGCGCCTCTGCATGTCATACTATATTTTAAATCGTTCAATAACATAATCTAAACCGAGGTTATCGTCAGGATAACTGTACATCTCACCCGAGGCAAGGCCTGTGTAAATATATTTTGTTGCCTCTTCGGCTTCTTGAAACATTTGCATCATTTCATCTTTGTTATTTTCCAGCTCATTGAGTAGATCATGAGAGACGAAGCGGTCTAAAATGCTTTCAATATTAGAAAAACATATGTCAAACGTGTCATTCATCGTTTTCATTTGGCCTTCAACATTCTCAGTCAACTCTCCCGTCGTTAAACGAACGTTTGATTGATAACTGACAAAAGCAACAATACCTCCAGTTAAAATGAGTAACAATACAATAGGAACTAAAAATTTCAAAAGGAGTGATTTTCGGAAAACAGAAAATCGTTGATGCTTTTTGCTTTCTGGTTGCCTCATAACGTATACGCTCCTTTATATGTATCTTCACTCTTTATATCGTAAAAATATGTAAATCTTTTTAATTCTCTTGATAAATCAATAAATTAAAATGACTCATATAGGAAAGCCTTTACATCATACCGCATGCTACGATAGACTCGTCAATCAATTGCTTCAAACACTTCCACTTAGAAAAAAGACCACCAAAACGGTGGGCACAAAATCATTGAATATGCACATCTAACTCAAGGCTCGCAACTTGATCAGCATATAAGTCCTCATAATTTTGCTCAAGTAGCATATCGATTTCTTCATATCTATACAAACTTTCTTATGACCACTGTTTTATAAATACATTAATAATAACTCATTGTAAAAACTATTTATTCGTGACGCTTTTTTCTTTTAAAAGATTTTTTTAATATATTTAACAGCGGTTTTTTACCGTTTCTTACGATTCCGGCAACTTCAGCAAGTAAGTGTAGCAACATGAGCACTAAAACGGTAATTAATAGGGAAAGTGTTAATGGTGCATAAGAAAATAAAATCGCTAGACATCCAAACAAAGCACTAAACGTATAAATAATGAGAACAGTCCTTTGATGACTGTAACCTGCATCAAGCAATTGATAGTGAATATGTTTTCGATCAGGCATCATAATACCTTCTTGATGATACAACCGCCTTAAAATCGCAAACAACATATCAAATATAGGTACAGCTAAAACGATGACAGGAATGATGAAACTAAACAATGTGATATTTTTAAACAAGCCGAGCATGGAAACGACAGCGATCATATAACCGAGAAAATTTGATCCTGTATCTCCCATATAAATGCTTGCAGGATAAAAGTTGTGATATAAAAACCCTAGATTCGCACCAATTAAAATCACGCATAAATAAGTAGCTACAATTTGTCCATCAATAAGCGCCATAATAAACATACTTATAAATGCGATTGTCGTAACACCCGTTGCAAGCCCGTCTAAGCCGTCGATCAAATTAATCGCATTTGTAATACCGACGACCCAAAGAACAGTAATAAGGACACTGGCAAATCCTAAATCAACGACCCCAACAATCGGTAAAGTGATCCTTTCAATGATAAGACCTGATGAAATGAGAAAAGAACTAGCGATGAGCTGTCCACTTAGTTTAACAACAGGTCGAAGCGTAAAACGGTCATCAAGCAAACCCGTCACAACAATGACAACTGCACCTAAAATAATTTCCAGCATATGCTCATACACTGGGCGCAAATATAAAAGACTAAGCGTGAAACTGATAAAGATCGCTAAGCCACCTAGCCTTGCTGTTTGGTGTTTATGAATCTTTCGCGCATTCGGTAAATCAACGACATTAAATGTAAAAGCTAACTTTTTTAGCGGATATGTTAACAAAAAGGATGAAAGACCTGCAATTAAAAAGACGATGAGTAAATCGATTGTATGAATCATAATATGCTCCTCATTGAATGAAAGTATATGAATGTTCATCTGTTCATGATTGTACCAAATTTATTGCGAAATGAGCAGAATTTCATTACTAAACGTTATCACTATATGGTAGAATAACACCGTATATCAACGTCAAAAGTCTTGGGGTGTTATGATGATAACAGTTTATATCTTTGTCGCTGCTGCATTTTTATCTGTCATCTCTATGCTCATTATTTTTAATGTCAATATAGCTAAACTTAAAAAAGATTCAGGACAAATCTCAAAGGTGCAAAAGCAATTTTTCATCGGAGCAGCTCTTAGTAAAATTGCTCCAACACTTCTACTTATTTTAGGCATATTAAATATGCCATCAAACATTGTGATCGATGATTTATACGTCCCGTGGCTCCTTATTCTTATCATAGTCATTTACGGATTTTACCATGTATCAAGAAAGAAAAAAGTTAACACTAATCACACAATTGACACGTTAGTTACACTTACCCGGCCACATTTAGTATCCATTCCAGTGATGGCAACTATTTTTTTATTACTGATGATATTTTAACGTATTATACAAAATCCCCTTTTAAGATGAAACCTTAAAAGGGGATTTATTGATTTAAAATTTCTTTTTAATTTTATTTGTTAAATCATCAAATAACGTGTAAACAACAGGAATGAGTAACAATGTAAAGATACTTGAGATACCTAGGCCGAATATAATCGTAATCGCAAGTGGCTGTTGAATTTCCGCGCCTTCCCCAAGCGCAAGTCCGAGTGGAACCATCGCTAAAATCGTCGTTAATGTCGTCATTAAAATCGGTCGTAAACGACTTCTTCCCGCTTCAAGAATCGCCTCATAACGCACATAACCTTGATGACGTAAAATATTAATGTAATCAACGAGAACGATTGAATTGTTAACGACGATACCAGCTAACATGATAATGCCGATAAATGCAGGCATACTGAGCGGTAAATTAAATAAAAACAATCCGAGGATGACCCCGATAATCGTCGCTGGCATAGAAAACATAATGACAAACGGATATAAAAAGTTTTCAAATTGAACAGCCATCACTGCATAAACGAGAAAGATGGAAAAGATGAGTGCAAGGGCGAGTTCAGTAAATGACTCAGTCATTTCTTCCGCTTCTCCACCAATTTTATAGGAATAACCTTCTGGGAAATGAAACCGCTCAAGATGAGATTCAACATCTCTTACAATACTGTTTAAATCTCGGTCCATAATTTCACTTGTAACGTTCATTTGTGGCTGCTGATCCTGTCTAAGAAGTGTCTCAGACCCTTGTGTTTCTTTTAAATTCGCCACATCATCTAAAGGAATTTGTGCCCCTGTCGGTGATTGAATGTTCATATCTTGTAAATCACTAATTGTTTTTCGCTCTTCTTCTGGATATAAAAGAGTAACATCAATTTCATGACCAGCTTCACGAAACTCAGTAACTAATTGCCCAGAAAATTGTAACTGTACTTGTTGAGTTATTTGCTGTTCTGTTAAACCGTATGCGGCAGCTTTTTCAGTATCGACATCGATCGTCAATTGTGGAACACCGATCGAAGCGAAAGACTCTGGATTGTGTACGCCCTCTATCGTCTCAATTTCCTTAACGATTGTATCAGCAAGATCACGAAGGACATCGTGTTCTGGACCATTTAACTCAATGCTTACGGGATCACCAAAACTCATACCGCTATCCATAGTGCTCACTGTTATATCAGCACTTGGAATATCCTTTAAATCATGAGACATTTCTTGAACGATTTCTTGATCCGTTTGCTCTCGTTCTGAGGCTGGAATAAGTTGCATCATGAACATCGCTGTATTTGCACTTGCATCAAATTCCCCTGCCCCACCAACAGATAAGTAATTCGTTTCAATAACATCTTTATAATCAGATAATACGTCATTTACCTTCGTAGCGACTGATTCTGTATGTGACAATGAACTTCCCGGTGTTGTTTCAACGTTAATTTCAATTTGCCCTTGGTCTGATGCAGGGATAAATTCCGCCCCTATTAACGGAATAAGCGCTAAACTCGCGATAATGGCGATGATTGTACCGAAAACTGTCGTCTTCCGGTGACTTAACACCCACTTTAAAACCCGGCGGTATCCGTTATTTACCTTTTCTAAAAATGTGTTAAACCAATATCGCCTACCATCGTCTTCCATCGCTTTTGAGAGAAGCTTTGACGATAACATTGGCACTAATGTCACCGCAACGACAAGTGAAGCAATTAAAGAAAAAGACACAGTTAAAGCTAGTGGTGTAAACAAGTCTGATGCCATACCTTCAACAAACACAATTGGCAAAAAGACAACAAGTGTTGTTGTCGTCGATGCAATAACGGCTGGGGCTAGCTCTGAAGCTCCCTTTGTAGCCGCCTCAAATAAACTATAACCATGTTGGCGATAGGAATATATGTGCTCTAAAATGACAATCGAACTATCAACCATCATACCAATACCGAGTGCAAGACCACCGAGCGTTAAAATATTTAACGTCTCACCTGTAAAATACATTAATGTAAACGTTGAAATAATCGCGATCGGAATCGAAAGACCAATAACGATCGTCGCTCGAATACTCTTTAAAAATAAAAGTAAAATAAAAAAGGAAATCGCTCCACCGATAAGCATGTTTTGTACAACAGAGTCAATCGACATTTGAATAAATTCTGACGTATCTATCACCGGTTCCAATGTTACATCAGACGGAAGCATATCTTTATAATTTTGAATACCATCTTTAATATTGTTAGCAACATCGACGGTGTTCGCATCTGTTTTTTTCATCATCGATAAAACAATCGAAGGTTCACCATTTACAAAAGTTATGTCTGATGATTCCTTAAATGAATCCTCTACATCTGCTACATCTTCAACATGGATCGTCTCGTCAGTTTCAGTTGGAATAACTGTTTTTCGAATATCATCAAGTGATTCGTATTCACCGGATACACGCAGATGCAAATCTTTGCTTCCTTTATTAATGGTGCCTACGGAGGTAGACTCATTCGTACCGTTGATCGTTTCAATTAACGTTTCGGTAGAGACTCCGTATTGTTCCAATGTCGCTTCGTCTAAAATAAGTTGAATTTCACGTTCCTTTCCACCTTCGACAGTTACTGAAGCGACTCCCTCTTGACGTTCAAGAAATGGCACGATATCATCCTCGGCCATTTCCGTTAATACTTCCGGATCCTTACCTGTTAAACTTACCCACATGACCGGAAGTTCATCGGGACTAAAGCGCATGACACGCGGATCACCAGATTGTTCTGGCAAAAACTCCTCAACTTGATCAACACGCTCGCGAACATCTAAAAGAGCTTGGTCAAGATCGATATCATTTTTAAACATCATAACGACAAGAGAATTACCTGCTTGTGACTGGGACTGAATCGTATCTATACCTTCAATCGAACTAATCGACGATTCAATCGGACGGCTGATTGAATTTTCCACATCTTCTGGCGCTGCATCTTCGTATGTTGTCGCGACGACCGCTACAGGTAAATCAATTTCCGGTAATAAATCAACGACTAAATTACGAACAGAGACAACCCCTAAGGCGATAATAGCTAACACAATCATAATAACGCCAACGGGACGTTTAACAGATGTATTGATGAGTCTCAAGATGCATTCTCCTCTTCTGTGACTTCAACTTTACTACCATCTGATAACGTAAGCTGTCCATTAATTACAACTTCATCGCCTTTTTCTAAATCACCTTCGAGGGCTGTCTTATCAGATTGCGTATCTTTAACAGTCACATCTGTTTTAATGGCTTTATCATCCTCTAAGACGTAAACAAATATATCATCGCTTTCCTCAATGACTGCTTCCGTTGGTACGATTAGAGTGTCTTCAACGCGTGTTTCTGGCACGTGTATTTCGGCTACCATACCTGGTAAAATGTATTCATCTTCATTTGTTACAACAGCTTTAACGGGATAAAGACCGGAATCATCAGGCATTTTACTAATAGATGTAATCGTCGCTGTAAATGTTTCGTCATCAATCGAGACATCAAGCTCATCATCTTTTTTAAAGAGGGATCGAACATCTTTCGTAACGGATGCTTCAACAAACATCTCTTCAAGATCGATAATCGTAGCAAAAGGTTCATCTTCAGGGGTAAGATCACCTTCACTTACATCTAAATGGGCAACTTCACCATCTTTTGGTGCTCGCACTTCTTCAGTACCCGCTTGTGACTTAATTTTAGCTATCACATCATCTTCTTTGACCGACTCACCATTTACAACATTTATTTCATCTACTTCACCCGGTTGCTGAATCATCACAGGAGAAGTTTTCCTTGGGGTCGTTCGACCGTAAACATTTCTATCAACGACAAAGTCGCCTTCTGTCACTTCCGCTATTTCTACAGGAGTGATTGTATCTTGCGTTTTTGTCTCTTCTTCATCACTTTCACCGCAAGCGAATAAAAAGAATAGTAGCACGCCTGCTAATAAGGATATCCATAGTTTTCTCATTTTTTTAACTCCTTTGTTTATGTAACATTTGACATTAATGCAAGATAAATATATTTACTCATTGTAAACTCTAATATTATTATAATGAGTGTTTGCCGTTTTTTTAACCTTTCTACATCATACATCTTTAGAAGTCGCTTTCGCAAGAGGAAATTGACAAAAATTTATGATTTCATCTAACAAAAAAAGAGCTTCCAATTGTAACTTTGGACAGCTCTTTTTCTTGAAAATAAATCAACCTTGTTATGTTAGCGATCCTCATTGTTTCGTTGATCTTCCATATCTTGATCATCTTGTAGATCATCATTTGGACGATCATCATTTTGATCTTCTTCCAACGGGGCGTTATCATCATCCCGCTGATCCATATCATTTGGATCCGTATTACATGCCGTTACTAATGTTAAAGCGACAAGAACGGCACCAATATTCAATAACCACTTCTTCATGATCGATTGCCTCCTTTTAAAATGTGTCTTCATCGTTTCTTAGCTTATCCAATTTTAAACAAGTCATACTTTTTTTTGATTTAGCGATAAAAACGATCATGAAGAAACTTTATCTATTGAATGGCGAATGTAATTTCCGCTTCACATGCAACTTCACCATCTACTGTTGCGATGCCTTTTCCCTTGCCTACTGAACCTCGCATACGTATGATTTCTACGTCTAATGTTAATTGATCACCCGGTTTTACTTGCCGTTTAAACCGACACTTATCGACACCTGCTAAAAAGCCGAGTTTTCCTTTATTTTCTTCAACACCTAACACAGCTATCGCCCCAGCTTGAGCAAGTGCTTCAATGATTAATACACCAGGCATTACTGGATAATTAGGAAAATGTCCTTGAAAAAATGGTTCATTCATCGTTACATTTTTTACACCGACAACACGTTTACCTTTCTCAACATCTAAAATACGATCCACAAGTAAAAAAGGATAACGGTGTGGAATCGTCGATTTAATTTGTTCAATATCCATCATGTGCATGCTCCTAACTGTGCTTAACGAAATATTTTAAAAAAGCATGTCTAAATTGCAATAGACATGCTCATTTATTCTTCTTTTAACACGATATCGATAATATGTTGCCACGTCTCTTTTTTCAAAGCATCAAGAGGCTGACCATCACCCATGAAACCATAGCCGACCATTGCGCCAGCTAGTAAAGCTATAAAACAAAGCGCAAAAATGATGATTAATCGCAACCAGATCGGAAGTAGGCGTCGCTTTAACTTTTTTTCTTTGCGTGATTGTTGCTCCTCTTCTGATCGGCGACGTTTACGTCGCTCTTTCTTAGAGGCTTGTCTCGAACGTTTCGTTGGCATAGTCGTATCTCCTTACTTATTCATATCAATAGACGCACGACTTTTCATATTTAACGAAGTTGATTAATAAGTTCCATCATTTGATCACCCATAGAAATCGTTCGCGCATTAAATTGATATGATCGTTGCGCCGTTATCATATCTGTCATTTCTTTAGCCATATCAACATTTGAGTGCTCAAGTTCTCCACTTTTTAATAAATTACCTTGCTCAGCCGGCATTTGAATAACATCAGTCGTATTATAACCTAATGCTTCTAAATCTACTAGACGAAAGTTATTTTGCCCTGTCGTCTCAAGCAGGCGAGGCCTAATCGCTTCAACGATTTCTAATACACCTGCAATTTCCGTTTGTCCGTTACGTGTTACAACAATCTGTCCATCTGGCTGAATATCAATATCATCAAAACCTTCTTGTATAACAATTGGACCGCTGTCACCTAAGACTGGATCACCATCTTCTGTCGTCAACATCACTGCATTATTATTATTGACAGGTTGTAAGTAAAATGAACCATCACGTGTATAATGCGTTTCGGTCACTTCACCATCTGTCGCGGCAACTTGAAATAAATGATTATCATGAAGCAAAGCAACATCTAAATCCCGCTTCGTTTCCTTAATAGCTCCCTCTGTTAAATCGATATTTGTGGCACCTAATCGAGCGCCAGATCCAACGCGAAGACCATCAGGTGTCAAACGTCCTTCTAAATTCGCTGGATCGTTTAAATTGTCGATTTGCTGAAATAACAATGAGGAAAATTCACTTTGGCGATTTTTATAACCTGTCGTTTCGCTATTTGCAAGATTATGTCCAATATTATCTAACTGTTGCTGCAACTGTTGCATCGTTACAGCTGCTTGAATCATTGGCCGTGACAATAACATTCACTCCTTTTTTAAGCGAGCCGTGCGATATCATTGACAGCTTTATTCATACTTTCATCATATGCTCTTAATACACGCTGATTCGTCTCAAACATCCGATAAGACTCCATCATTTCTGTCATCGTTTGTAAAGAGTCAACGTTTGATTGCTCTAAAAAACCTTGCTTTACCGAATATGATGCATCTTGTGGAATATTTACTTCCGCGTCACCATTTAATAAATCATTTCCTTCTTTCTCTAACTCAGTGACATCAGCTACGTAACTTATGCCGAGCGGAATATTAGCGCCATCTATTTCTAATGTTGCATCAGAATGAACAGTAAATTCTAAACCATTAGTTTCAATCGGATTTCCTTCGTTATCAAGAACGTAATAACCGTTATTTGTCACAAGCATACCTTCACCATCGACAGTGAAGTTACCATTACGTGTATAGCGAATATCTCCATCTTCGTTTTGGACAGTAAAAAAGAACCCGCCTGTCTCATCTGGTACATCTTCGTCAACAAGTGCTAAATCTGTCGATACACCTGTTTCACGTGCATCTCCTTGCGTAAAATTTGGAACCATCTCATGCACGTAAACACCTGTATGTAAAGGACCAATCGATTGTTTAACAGGCACATTCGCCTCATTTATTGTTGGAAGATTTTCTTTATCTAATTTGTTCATTAACATTTCCGGAAATGCTCTTTTGACAGGTTGATCAGCTTTATATCCAGGTGTATGAGCGTTCGTCATATTGTTTGACAATGCTTCTTGTTGCCGTTGTTGTGTAACCATACCACTCGCTGCGGTATAAAACCCCCTAAGCATCATTGATCCCCCCCTACAACATTTATGTAACCATTACATCATTTGTTTGCGATCGATATTTTCAATGTTCTCTAGCATAACGCCGGTTCCTGTTGCGACACAGTTCATCGGTTCTTCAGCTAAAAAGACCGGTACTTTTAGTTCTTCAGCTAACAGTTGATCGATCCCGTGAATCATTGATCCACCACCTGTAAGAATGACGCCACGATCGATAATGTCTGCTGATAATTCTGGAGGGGTTTTCTCTAACACATATCGAGAAGCTTGTACGATATCTGTCACTGGCTCACGCAATGCTTCTTCCAGTTCCTCTGAAGAAACAGTGATCGTCCGTGGTAAACCACTTACTAAATCACGTCCACGTATACCCATTTCTTCTTGACGACTTCCCTTAAACACCGTTGCTACATTCACTTTAATATCTTCTGCTGTGCGTTCACCAATAAGAAGTTTATATTTATCTTTAATGTATTGTAAGATAGCGGAATCAAACTTATCGCCAGCCATTTTAATCGATTCAGCTGTTACAATATCTCCCATTGATAATACAGCGACATCAGTCGTTCCACCACCGACATCGATAATCATATTCCCGCTTGGTTGGAAAATTTCCATCCCGGCCCCAACAGCTGCTACTTTTGGTTCCTCTTCCAAAAACACTTTCTTCCCGCCGGATTTTTGGGCAGCTTCTTTAATCGCTTTTTGTTCAACCTTCGTAATATTTGTCGGGCAACATATAAGCATTTTCGGCTTTGATAAAAATCCCTTCACTTTAATTTTATCAATAAAGTGTTTTAACATCGCTTCAGTCACATCAAAGTCTGCGATGACACCATCCTTTAATGGACGAATCGCTTCAATGTTTCCTGGTGTACGGCCGACCATTCGATGAGCTGCCTCTCCGACCTCAAGTACTTTACCTGTCGTGCGGTCCATAGCAACGACGGCCGGCTCATTTAAAACAATTCCTTTACTTTTAACGTGGATTAATACATTGGCCGTGCCAAGGTCAATCCCAATATCCCGCGAAAACATGAATCTAAATCCTCCTAGCTTATTCTATCTTGCATTTGTTCGAGAACAACATGCTACTAGTAGTTCATTCTACCACATTATACGCCAATTAACTGCAAAAATTAAGAAAAATTTACATTCCTTTACCATAATTTTTATCTCTTACAAACGTGAAAAACTCAGCACTTAGGCTGAGTCAGTTTGTACGAATCTTAAACAAAATATTACGGTATTATTGTACATTTAAAATGGCTTTATGTCACATCTGACGAAAGAACTGATTCGTCTGTTTCCTTGCTTTTTGACTCGTATTTTTTTCGCGTCGCCTCACCTCCACGAATATGCCTGATCGATTTGTGGTATTCCAAAATATCTTTCACTTGATTAGCTAATGTTGGATTTATTTCTGGTAAACGTTCTGTTAAGTCTTTATGCACAGTACTTTTAGATACACCAAATTCTTTCGCTATCATACGGACAGTTTTCCTCGTCTCCACGACATGATTACCTATCCTGATAGTTCTTTCTTTGATGTAATCGTGCACACCGTTCGCCTCCCTAAGTTGGATATTTCCGAGGTGTGGGTTGAGACAAGGTGTAACATTTAATCGTAAACTCTTGTTGCGAAAATAATCATTAATCTCTTTCAAATTGTTCATTTTTTATATAAAATAAACTGAATGTTTAGAAAAAAGTCTACACAAATTTTAGAAACATTATGTATGAATCAGTAGATCAATATTTACGTAGTTTGCCTATTTCTATAACTGTAAAAGCGCTCACCTCAGACATCGTTGAATGTTCGGTTTGTAACAGTTTATTACGGTTAGCTATATTTTATGAATACAATTCTTGTTTAAATATAAGAACAAGCGGTAAAATAAAAAAGACTTACTGTCGATGTATAGACAATAAGTCTTAATTATTTTAGAAAAACTGGACGTTATTTCTTAGCACATGTAACGGTAATCTAGCAAAAAAATAATCACTTCGTTTTTCTATAAAATGATTGTATGCTTGAAATAATATGTGTTCATCTCGTTTAGCCAATCCTAAATAGTAAAGGGCGAAAGGGTTGCTTAAAGAAACGTTGTTTAAAAATATAAGCGCCTTTCGATGATTACCGCGCGCAATTTCCAAATGTGCTTGTTCTAGTTTATCAACTGTTTTTATGTTACTCGTTTGTTTGAAATGGGCACATAAAAAAGGTATATGTTTATTGATAATCGTTTTGTAAACTGGTAATTGATAACTTTTTGCGATATCACGCGCCTTCTTTAAATGATACATTCCTTGTTCTAACGTATCAAACGTGTAAGAAAGCCCTAAATGAATATGTAAATTTACTTCCTCCATCGTATGTAGTGTCATATTTAACGCGCGAAATGCATACATACGAGCCATAATCAATTCATTTCGTTTCCAATAGTAAATAAATAAATAGTTGTACATTCTTAGACGAAAACTATTGACTAAATATCGATCGTCAATTAAGTGATATAAATATTGCTGCTTTTCTAGAAAGTCACCGATCTTATCAAATTCCCTTAAGTCATAGTAAATAGAAAGCTTGATAAATTCTAACAAATATTTTAAAGCTGGATCATCTGTTTGAAATTGTTGCACACGCTTTAACATCCGTGATGGTGAATAGTTTTTTAAACGGCGATCAATCATCATTTGGTAACAATAGGCCCACTCCCGAGTTGTCGGGTGACTTGCTTGCATATTTTTATATATAAGCGCTTGTAAATCGTGAAAGAGTCCGTTCATATATAAAAATTCCATACCGGCTCGTTTAATATGTTCTGATGTCGTTTGAAAGCAATAATTGCGTGTTAATTCGACGACCGTTTTCTGTTCACATTGTTGCGCTAATAATTTAATGACGACATCAAGTGATAATTCATCTTGATCAATAATTGACGTCACCATGCTCACATCCCCCCTTCTGACATTAAATGTCTATCTATTTTTCTCTTTTAAATCGCCCTAAAAGTTTCACAACTACAAGTTTAACACAAATAATTAAGAAATATCAGACATTCGTTCGACAAAATTTTTACAGGTACATTTTAAAATATTTCTCATAAAAAAGCGCAGCGAAAACTTATCGCTGCGACTTATCACTTATTCATCTTCTGCTTCTATATCATCTTCGTCTACATCTGCCTCATCGTCTTCTTCTTTTTCTCCGGTATCTTCTTTTTCATCTGCATTTTCTTCATCTTCTTCAGTATCAGCTTCTTCATCATTAGCTTCATCTTCTGTTACTTCTTTTTGTTCCTTAAGTGCTTCGTCTAGTTTACTAATAGGTTGATTGAAAAATTCCTCCGGATTCATTTCTTGATCATCTTTTCTAAGTTCGAAATGAACGTGAGTTCCGTGGTCTTTACCGAATAGGTTTTCTCCTGCCGTCCCTAAAACATCACCTTGTTCGACTTCATCATCAACTTTAACGTCGATGTCATTTAAACTCGCGTAGTATGTCATCACGTCATTTTCATGCGTTAACGCAACGACATTACCTAAAAGCGGATCATCCTTCACCTCTGTTACCGTTCCACTTAAAGATGCGACAACATCAAATGCCTCGTCATCTTCTGACGCAATATCAATGCCTGTACTTTGATAATAACGGTTGTTATACTCGACCAATGCTTGTTCCTGGTCTTCTTGTTCAGCGCTGTAATCATAAAATTTAGTGACAATTTCTGTTTTCTCATTATCAACAACAGGCATTTGGATAACTTCTTGTTGATCCATCACTGCTTCAGCATCCTCATCAAATTGATCATCAGCAAGTTCGTTTGCAGATTCAGGACGGTCTTCATCAAGTGCATCTGGCTGTTTATTGACATTTTGATACCAGAGAACACCTGATAAAAGAAGAGCCGCGAGCATTAAATATAATGCAGGAAAAAACCACTTCTTCTGAATGATACGACGCCATATATTTTTTGTAGTATCTTTGTTCTCTTCTTTCATTGTTATCACCTCAACAACCATTGTGAGCACATCTTGGAAAATCTATACATTTTATTTTAAAAAAGTTCATATTTTCTCTAAATTCATTGGATAAGAAAGATTTGATTTAAGTAGTTATTGAGGTGAATGAAATTACCTCGCAACAAGTGTCGGGGCTGCATCATTTAATGTACTTACTTCGACATCCTTATAATAATATTTCACGATATCTTCATAACTTTTTCCTTCTTTCGCCATACCGTTTGCCCCATATTGACTCATACCGACACCGTGCCCAAAACCTTTCGTCGTAAAAATGAGATGATTATTTTTTTGTTCGACTGTAAAATCAGTCGATTGTAAATCTAGTTTTTCACGAACATCGCGCCCACTAAGTTCATGTTCATTAATGATGAGCTGCTCCACACGCTCACTATCCGTTCGTGTAACATCTAAGCTAATGTTTGTTTCATCTTGTAGTTGAATATTTAATGCGTTTTCTACATCTTCTAGTGTAAACACTTGTTGATCGACAAATTGTGGCGATTGTTCATCCCACGGGCTCTTAACACTGCGTAAATAAGGAATTTCTTGCTCCCAGTAATCTTCTGAGTTCTCTGTATATCCATTGCTCGTTGAAAAATAAGCAGGCGTAATCGGATCATCTTCATACGTTAAAATTTCTCCCTCAGTTGCTTCAACCGCCTCTACTAATTTCTCCATTTTCCAATGATAATCACTCCCCCATTCACGGCGCAATTCTTCGTCATCCTTATACACTTGATGCTCTGTTCCATCGGTCACTTCCGGATTATCGGCTGTTTCATCATGAAGTAAGTAATTAATAATATACGTTCTAGCCGCAAGACTTTGAGCCTTTAAAGCTTCCATTTCGAATTCTGCAGGCATTTCCGAAGCAACAACTCTTCTAACATATGTTTCTAAAGGAATATCTTCCACTTGATCAGATTCAGTTCGCATAATTGAAACAGATAATGAATCATCATCATCTTCCTTCTCTGTGGGAACATCGTCACGTTTATCTACGTCTTCTTGTGAGTGTGTTTCCTCATTTTTAAACAAAATGACGATAAGTGAAGGAATCATTAAAATGATTAACATTAAACTGGCAATAAGCAGGATACTTGGATTTTTCAACCCTAAAAGTAGACGTTTCATACGTTTTTTTCCTAATGGTGTTTTATTCCTTACAATTTGATGTGGATATGAACGCTTTTTACGTCGTTTTTTCTTCAATATCTTCAATATGTCATGTCTATTTTTTTTCATCGTCTCCCCCTTCGCCATTGATAAATATTTTTACGTTATAGCAGATCTCTCCTCCTTTCCTAATTGACTCTAATAAAACTACTACTATTAAACATATATACTAAAAGGTTAAAAAATAGAACCTTTTTTTAATCGAGATATTTAAAAAGTAGAGGTTTATCCTCTACTTATCACCAACATACATTTAATTTTGTAAATGACAGGCGACGTAATGATCCTGTTCAATTTGTCGCCATTGCGGTTTTTTTATTGCACAAATGTCCATTGCCATCGGACAACGCGTCTGAAACACACAACCACTTGGGGGATTAATCGGACTTGGTAAATCTCCTTCTAAAATAATACGTTCTCGTTTCTCTTCAATATCGGGATCAGGAATTGGAATAGCAGATAAAAGCGCTTGTGTATATGGATGTTTCGGATGTTCATACAAACGATCACTATATGTTAATTCAACTAAATGACCTAAATACATGACACCAACACGATCACTTATTTGCTTAATCATAGATAAGTCGTGTGCAATAAATAAATAAGTTAAATGTTTTTCCACTTGTAAGCGTCTTAATAAATTAATCACTTGTGCTTGCACAGATACATCTAACGCAGAAATCGGCTCATCAGCAATAATAAAACTAGGATTAAGAGCTAACGCCCGAGCAATACCGATACGTTGACGTTGCCCACCGCTAAATTCGTGCGGGTAACGATTCGCATGATCTCGGTTTAAACCAACTTCCTCTAACAATTTGTAAATACGTTCATTTTGTTCATCCTTATGATGGTACAATTTATGTATATCCATCGGCTCAGCGATAATCTCTCGAACAGTCGAACGTGGATTTAAGGAAGCATAAGGGTCTTGAAAAATCATTTGCATTTCTCTAAGGAATTTAAAACGGTCTGTATCATTTAATATGTGAACGTTTTTACCTTTGTAAAATACATGACCAGATGTCTTTTGATATAAACCGATAATCGTTCGACCAATCGTTGATTTACCACAACCTGACTCACCAACGAGCCCAAATGTTTCACCACGCTTCATATTAAAACTAACGTCATTGACCGCTTGCAGTTTTTGTCCACGCCCAACATTGAAATGTTTTGTCAAATGCTTCACTTGTAAAATATGTTCTTGCATCGGCCATACTCCTTTTAAATGTTTTCAAACAAACGTTTGATTAATGTAGAAAAGGCTCATTCACATACATGTCAATGAGCCTACATCCTTTTAGATCACTCGTCTTTATCAGCATATTTAAAGTCTGTATAGCCAACAGGATGCCGTAAAACGCCTTCAACACCTTCTGCTTCAAGGACGACGATATTATAGTAACGAATGGGCATAATGATCATTTCATCTGCGAGCATTTTTTCAGCCTCATACATATACTCCCAACGTTTTTCTTCGTCTGCTTCAGATTTACCTTTTTCAATGAGCTCATCATATTCATCGCTGGAAAATCCAGTTCGGTTCATATAAGAATCTGTTATGAAACTTTCTAGGAAATTAATTGGATCGTTGTAATCATTGAGAAACGAGCTTCGAGAAAATTGCAGTTCTAAGTTTTCCTGAGCATCTGCAAAAACAGACCATTCTTGATTCTCTAATTCAACGTCAACATCTAAATGATCTTTTAACATATCTTGCATCGTCTCGGCGACAGCTTTATGCGTGTCACTTGTATTGTAAGATATAACAATTTCTGGCAGCTCATCATATCCTTCTTCTTCCATACCTTCTTCAAGCAATTTTTTCGCTTTATCTGGATCATGCGTGACTAAATCACCGTTTATGTCTCTAAAATCCTCTCCAGTCGGTGTCGTATATCCGGGTGAAATAAATCCGTAAGCTGGCTCAACGCGGTTTTTAACGACAAATTCGGCAATATTTTGGCGGTCAATCGCGTAAGCAAAAGCTTGTCGTATCTTTTTGTTTTGAAATGGCTCCATCGTCACATTAAAACGGAAAAACTCAAGACCACCTTCTTCACCAATAAATACGTTATCACCATCGATCAATTCATCTGATAGCTCTGATGGGATATCAGAAATATCAAGATCACCGCTTTCAAACATTTGATATTCGGTATTTTCTTCTTCAATCATTTCCCAATGAAGTTCATCGAGATTGACCGCTTCAGCATCCCAATACTCTTCATTTTTCACAAATACCATCTCTTGATCATGATCCCACGACTCGAGCATAAAAGGGCCATTAGAAACGAATGTATCAGCTTCTGCATGCCAATCAGCGTCTTCTTCTGCCACTTTATGATTAATCGGGAAAAATGCTGGGTTTGTAAGTAAATCTAAGAAAAATCCTGTCGGCTGTTTTAAAACGACTTCTAGCGTTTTATCATCGATAGCAGTTACGTTTACATCATCCTCCGAACCTTCACCTTCATTAAACGCCTCACCACCTTCTATAAAGTAAGCTAAGAAGGCTGCCGGTGAACCTGTATCGGGATCAAGCATATATTTCCAAGCGTAAACGAAGTCTTCAGCAACGAGCGGATCACCATTCGACCAATAAGCATCTTCACGAATATAAAATGTATACGTAAGCTCATCATCAGAAATATCCCAATCTTCTGCTGCCGCCGGTTGTGGTGTTGAATCCTCATCTAACCGTGTTAAACCTTCCATTAAATTATTTAGCGGTGTCCATGATACAGAGTCAAAGCCAATCGATGGATCAAGAGATGATGGTTCTTCTCCATTATTTACCCGAAGTACTTTATCACTACCTTCCTCCGTATCACCTTCTTGATCTTCTTCTGCTTCTGGCTCTTCTCCTGCTGTATCCCCTGTTGTACATGCAGCTAATCCAAACGCTAACAAAGCTGTGAATAATAAAAATAGAAATCTCTTCACTTTTATCCCCCTTTTTATTCACTCCTTCATGATGAAGGATATATGAAGACTTCACCTGAAGCCTTAATCACTAGCTAAAAGCTTTTGTGCCCGTTCATCTTGCAACCAACAATGAACATGGTGAACTTGAGATAACGTTGTTTGCTCAGGATAAACTTTTTCACAAACGAGCATTGCATATGGACACCTTGCGGCAAATGGGCATCCTTGCGGTGGAGAAAATAAATCCGGTGGTGTTCCATCGATAGCTGTTAATGACGTTTGCTGTTGATCAAGGCGTGGTACAGCATTTAAAAGTCCTTTTGTATACGGGTGTTGTGGTTGATAAAAAATCTCCCGTTTTGATCCAGTTTCAATAATTTTTCCAGCATACATAACAGCGATTCGGTCAGCAATCTTTGCAACAACACCTAAATCATGTGTAATTAATATAATTGACACACCCGTTGATCGTTGTATATGTTCGAATAGTTCAAGAATTTGTGCTTGAATTGTTACATCTAAAGCTGTCGTCGGCTCATCAGCGATCAGTAGCTCTGGTTGACAAATTAAAGCAATAGCAATGACAATTCGCTGACGCATACCTCCACTAAATTGATGCGGATATTGTTTAAGGCGTTCCTTAGGGTTAGGAATACCGACAAGCGTCATCATATCAAGTGCTTTTTGCTTCGCTTCACACTTTGACACGTTACGGTGCTGTCTTAACCCCTCAATTAATTGTGTGCCAATCGTTAATGTTGGATTTAAAGCTGTCATCGGATCTTGAAACACCATCGATATGTTCGCCCCGCGAATAGTGCGCATCTCCTTTTCAGAAACCTTCGTCAAATTTGTTCCTTTATATGTAATGGTACCGTTCGTTATGTCACCTGGTGGACTTGGAATGAGCCCCATAATTGCTTGGGCTGTAACGCTTTTGCCACAACCTGATTCACCGACGATCGCTAAAGTTTCACCTTTATATAAATCAATATTAACACCGCGAACTGCCTTTACTGTTCCACCATAAGTTGAAAAAGCAACGTGCAAGTCATTTATATCTAATATTTTTTCCATTCCCTCACCTACTTCCTTAATTTCGGATCTAAAGCGTCTTGTAAGCCGTCCCCTAACACATTAAAAGCAAACATCGTAAAGGAAATGAAAAATGCTGGAAAAAAAAGTGTCCACCAATGACCGGATAAAATCGCCCCAAGAGAATCATTCGCCATGACACCCCAACTCGCAAAAGGAGCCTGTATGCCAAGTCCGATAAAACTTAAAAATGCCTCAGCAAAAATTGCTGTCGGAACTGTTAACGTCATTTGTACAATGATTGGCCCCATCGTATTTGGGAGTAAATTTTTGCGAATAATGCGTAATGTTTTAGCACCAAACGATTGTGAAGCGAGAACGAATTCGTAATTTTTTATTTGCAACACTTGCCCGCGAACGATACGTGCCATCCCGACCCAACCGGTAGCCGATAAAGCAATAATAATCGTCATTAAACTTGGTTTAAAAACAACAAGTAGTAAAATGACGACGAGTAAATATGGAAGACCGTACAATATTTCAATGATTCGCATCATTATACTGTCCGTACGACCGCCTTTATAACCACTAATACCGCCATAAATAATACCTACGGTTACATCAATTAAAGCAGCCATTAAACCGACGAACAAAGATATTCGCGCCCCATACCATGTTCTCGTAAACACATCACGACCTGCAGAATCAGTGCCAAACCAATGTTCCTTGGACGGTGGTTGGTATTGATTAGGTAAGTCTTGTTTATTGACATCATAAGGCGACAATATCGGCCCAAAAATCGCCATGACTGTTAATAAAATGAGAAAAATTAATCCAAGCATCGCTAATTTATTTTTAACGAGACGTCGCCACGCATCGCCCCAGTAAGATAAGGAAGGACGAGAAACGACTTCTGCTGCTTCTTTCTCTCGTCTAGTCCACGTAAACCATTCATCTGGTATATGTTTAGAAGATTTTTGATGTTTCATTGTTTTATTCATATTATTCGCCTTCCTTCTTATGAACCTTGATGCGTGGGTCTAACAAGCCGTATGTAACATCGACGAGAAATAGCATAATAATTAAAAATGAACTGTAAAAAACAGTCGTTCCCATAATGACCGGATAATCTCGTTGATTAATACTTTCAACGAAATATTTTCCCATGCCAGGAATACCAAAGATTTTTTCGATGACGAAAGTACCCGTTAAAATGCTCGCAAGCAAAGTTCCCATAATTGTAACAACAGGCATAAGCGCGTTTCTTAACGCATGTTTAACAATAACTTTCCACGGTGATAATCCTTTGGCTCGAGCCATTTGTATGTAATCTTCTGTTAATACTTCAAGCATTGTTGACCGTGTTAGTCGTGCAATAATCGCCATAGGACCTGTCGCAAGTGCTATAACAGGTAACACTATATGCATTGGACTTGACCATGTCGCAACGGGGAAAATTTCTATATTCACCGCTAGCTGTTGTATTAGTAACGTAGCTAAAATAAAGTTCGGAATTGAAATGCCTAATACAGCAAAACCCATCGCTAAGTAATCAATGATACCATTATGTTTTAGAGCTGCTAAAACACCTAAGGCAACACCTGAAATAAGTGCAAAAATAATCGTTATAATACCGAGTTCAAAAGAGATCGGAAAGCCGCGACCGAGCATATCATTAACCGTTTGGTCTGGTTGTTTAATCGATGGTCCAAAGTCTAATGTAATAATAGACTTAATATATAAAAAATATTGTATATAATACGGTTGATCTAAATTGTAATGGCGTTCTAAATTTTCTCGGATCGTTTCATTTGATGTACTTTCATCACTAAATGGAGACCCGGGAATATTGATCATAAGTATGAACGTTAACGTAATAATGATCCAAAGTGTTGTAATCATCACAAAAAATCGTTTAAATATATACGCTAACATACATCCGCCCCCTAAATATGCAGAGCCTTAAATTTCTGTAACCGGTTTCAATTTACTTATCATTGATTTCTATTAATAAGCATATGTATAGATCATACAAATATACTAACTGTCTACACCTATGCACTGAGTTTTCTTATAATTTATTATATTCTAACACAAATGTTGTAAAGTTCAAGATTGATTTGTTAGAATAAATATAAAAAACAGATGGCTCATATACTGTTCCATCTGTTTTAATCACAATTATATTTTTATGGTAGTTCGGCCGCCAATGGATCTGTTGGGTAATCAAATGGGACAACGTTTTCTGATTCACTTTTTTCTTCAGAGATGCGTTCTATATTCGCCCCTAAATTAGCTAGTTTCCCGGCAAAATCAACATAGCCACGATCTAAATGCTGCAACTCAACAACCCGTGTATATCCTTTTGCACGAAGACCAGCGATAATAAGCGCTGCAGCTGCTCGTAAATCAGTTGCCGAAACTTCTGCTCCTTGAAGATCTGAAGGTCCTTCAATGATTACACTACGCCCTTCAATTTTCATTTTTGCGTTCATGCGGCGAAATTCTTCTACATGCATAAAACGATTTTCAAAAACTGTTTCAGTAATGACACTCGTGCCCTCAGCACATAACATAAGCGCCATCATTTGTGATTGCATATCTGTTGGGAAACCTGGATGTGGCAATGTTTTTATATCAGTTGCGTGTAGTTTTTTGGGGCCGATGATACGTAAACCACCTTTTTCCTGTTTAATCGATACATTCATTTCTTCAAGTTTTGCAATAAGGGGACGTAAATGTTCACTTATGGCATTTTCAATTAAAACATTTCCACCGGTTATCGCAGTAGCTACCATAAATGTTCCGGCTTCAATACGATCAGGAATCGTTGAATGGTCTGTGCCACTTAAACGATCGACACCTTCAATACGAATTGTTTCTGTTCCAGCACCGATAATATGTGCGCCCATTTTATTTAAATAATTAGCTAAATCGACAATTTCTGGTTCTTTAGCACAATTTTCGAGTACTGTAGTTCCTTCTGCAAGCGTCGCTGCCATCATAATATTTTCTGTCGCTCCGACACTCGGCATATCTAAATAAATTTTCGCGCCTTGAAGACGTCCATTAACATTTACTTCAACATAGCCGTTGCCAACATCGACACTCGCACCCATTGCCTCAAACCCTTTTAAATGTAAATCAATCGGACGTGAGCCAATGGCACATCCACCCGGCATCGCTACTTTAGCATGCCCGAAGCGTGCAATTAAAGGGCCTAAAACCAACACAGATGCCCGCATTTTTCGAACGTATTCGAAAGGAGCTTTCGTTGTTAATGGTCCAGTTGCATCTATCGTAACCATATTATCTTCAAATGTTACTTGTGCATGAATGCTTCGTAATACTTCATTAATCGTATATACATCTGCTAGAGGAGGAACATCCGAAATTGTGCTTTTTCCTTCACTCGCTAAAATGCTTGCAGCAATTACAGGAAGTACAGCATTTTTTGCACCAGCGACTTTCACAGTACCTTTCAGTCGTTGCCCACCTTTTACGATGATCTTCTCCATATGACAGATCTCCTTCAAATCGAATTTCATTATATTCATATTCATTGATTAGGATAGGTGTTCCTATAAAGATACAATATTTCCTTTACTTTTATTTCAAATGACGCATGTGACAATACCTACGTATTTAACGTTCCATTTATTTATGTTTAATCGACGCCATTATTATTAACGATTTTTATAGTATTTATTTCGATCATTTATTAAGATTATTTTCGCATAATAAATAAATGAACCTCTGCGATTATATCATCATTTCAATGTTTAGACAAGTAATCTTATACTAATGCTTTAAAACAAATAGCAGACTATCATATTTAAATTCATTCTTGTCTTCGATGAAGATTCACTTGGACACATAGCCCTATGCTATATATTCTACCTAACATTCACCTTCATGAAAAGTGTCTTATGGACTATTTTTCAAATACTAACACTTTGCGTGATTCATATTAAAAAAACGTATTTAAGCTCATACTTACTATGATCGACCTTCGCTTCATTATTCTTTTTGTTAAAACATTCTGTCATATGTCGAATGGCTTAAAATAAATAAATAAGATCTTGGGACCATTGTAAAATGTCTAAGAAAAAACGACTAACACCAGAACCTATAACGATAGTTATAAAGAGTAATAAAACTCGCGCCTCTGTCACGCGACCCTTACGAATGAGCGGATCAACATTAATCGTTAAAACGACTCGCCACGTTAAGTAAATAAATATAATGTGAGATAAAATGCTAATTAAAGCGACTTGGCCGATTGAAATCATAAAATACCACCTTATTTACTTCATTATATTATGTGTTACTTTGACATGTCTGGCATCACTTGTCAATAAGATTATTCGATAGCGTGTACCCATCATCTACAAAATCAATGGTTACATGAGTTAATAGGAGAAATTTTCTCATTACCTGGGAAATACCGACAACATTCAGGAACATACTGTATGTAAACTGGGGAAATATGACAAAACATAGAAAAATCTCTCATAACAATTGACGTTATAAGAGATTTCTTATACTTATTGGGCAATATTTATACGATTGATTGCACGTTTAAGAGCTAATTCCGCCCGGTATAAATCAATATCATCTTGTTTTGATTGTAAACGTTGCTCAGCTCGCTTACGAGCTTCCTCAGCTCGTTTGACATCTATATCTTCGGGTCTTTCGGCAGATTGAGCAAGAATTGTTATTTCATCTGGCCGCGCCTCAAGGAATCCGCCGTTAACAGCTAATTTTTCTTCATCGTTTCCGCGCTTTAAGCGTACAGCACTAATAGAAAGTGGCGTGACTAAGGGGATATGACCTGGCAAAATTCCAAGTTCGCCTTCCTCTGATTTACAACTAACCATTTCAAAGGAATCTTCTAGAACAGGACCATCAGGCGTCACAACACTGACGTGTAGTGTCTTCATGAAACCCCTCCTTACATTCATAAAACAGATTTATGGCAAGATGGACTTAGCATCTTGCCATATGATTTATTTCATTTGCTCTGCTTTTTCTACAACTTCTTCGATCCGACCAACTAAACGAAATGCATCCTCTGGGATATCGTCGTATTTTCCTTCTAAGATTTCTCTAAATCCTTTCACAGTCTCTTCTACTGGAACATATGATCCTGGCTGGCCGGTAAATTGCTCAGCAACGTGGAAGTTTTGTGATAGGAAAAATTGAATACGACGTGCACGAGCAACAACTAATTTATCTTCATCGGATAACTCATCCATTCCGAGAATTGCAATAATATCTTGCAATTCACGGTAACGTTGAAGGGTACGTTGCACTTCGCTAGCAACTCGATAATGTTCTTCACCGACTATTTTTGGATCAAGCGCCCGTGAAGTCGACTCAAGTGGATCAACAGCTGGGTAAATTCCTTGCTCAGACAACCCACGATCTAAGTTAGTTGTCGCATCTAAGTGAGCGAACGTTGTCGCCGGTGCCGGGTCTGTATAGTCGTCTGCAGGCACGTAAATTGCTTGGATTGATGTGACAGAACCTTTATCTGTTGATGTAATCCGCTCTTGTAATTGACCCATTTCTGTTGCTAATGTCGGCTGATAACCGACTGCTGAAGGCATTCGTCCAAGTAGGGCGGAAATTTCCATACCTGCTTGAGTAAAGCGGAAGATATTATCAATAAAGAGTAAAACGTCTTGTCCTTCTTCATCACGGAAATATTCTGCCATCGTTAAGCCTGTTAACGCGACACGCATCCGTGCACCTGGTGGTTCGTTCATTTGGCCAAATACCATTGCTGTTCGATCAATAACACCTGAATCTTTCATTTCAAAGTATAAGTCATTTCCTTCACGTGTACGTTCGCCAACACCAGCGAACACTGAAATACCACCGTGTTCTTGTGCAATGTTGTTAATGAGCTCTTGAATAAGAACGGTTTTTCCAACACCCGCCCCTCCAAAGAGTCCAATTTTTCCACCTTTAATATAAGGTGCTAATAAATCAACGACTTTTATTCCAGTCTCTAAAATTTCAGTTTCCGTCGATAATTCTTCAAACTCAGGTGTTTCCCGATGGATTGGATGGCGTTCAACGTCCTCCCCAATTTCTTCACCTTCATCAATCGTTTCTCCGAGAACGTTAAAAATCCGACCTAATGTTTCATCACCAACAGGGGTTGAAATCGGTTCACCCGTATCTTCAACATCCATACCACGTCTCAAACCGTCTGTCGAATCCATGGCAATTGTACGGACCGTGTTGTCGCCTAAATGTAAGGCTACTTCTAACGTTAAGTCTCGACTTTCTTGTCCCTCCCCAGTAGCTTCAATCTGGACAACTAATGCATTATAAATATCAGGAAGGTTGTCATCATCAAACTTAACATCAACAACTGGTCCCATCACTTGTGTAACATGTCCCTTGCTCATGATTTCCCTCCTAACATACTTTCAAGTTCATTCAAGTGCAGCTACTCCACCGATAATTTCTGTAATTTCTTGTGTAATCGCTGCTTGACGTGCACGATTATATGACAGAGTAAGTTCATCAATGAGTTCTTCAGCATTATCTGTCGCATTACGCATCGCTGTCATTCGTGCTGCATGTTCACTTGCTTTACCATCAAGTAAGGCGCCAAATATTAAGCTTTCCGCATATTGAGGTAAAAGCACCTCTAAAATATTTGCTTCGTTCGGCTCATACTCATACTCACTTGTTGAACTTTGTGCTTGATGATCATGTAAATCTGTAATCGGTAGTAATTGTTTCGCTGTTACTTCTTGTGAGATGGCACTTACATAATGATTGTAAAATATGTGTAATTCATCAATCTTCTCATCAGTATACATTTGTACTGTTTCAGACGTTAAACGTTTCACATCGTTAAATGTCGGCTGGTCAGATAACCCGATAATATGTTTGGCAACGGGCATTTCACGTTTAGTGAAAAATTCATATCCAATGCGTCCAACGGCAATAATTGTATACTCATCTGTTGATTGATGACGCTTTTGAATCGTATCATATAAATACCGTAAAACGTTGCTATTATAGGCACCTGCCAGCCCACGATCAGATGTAATGACTAAATATCCGGTCTTTTTTACATCTCGTTTGCTTAACATCGGATGACTAATATCGACATTATTGCGAGTAATGTTAGCAACAACCTCTTGTATTTTTTCACTATAAGGGATAAATGCTTTCGTTTTTTGCTCTGCCCGCCCCATTTTAGAGGCCGAAACCATTTCCATCGCTTTTGTAATTTGCTTTGTTTTTTGTGTCGAATCAATCCGATTTTTAATATCTCTTAGTGAACCCAAGCTTTTTCACCACCCTTTCTCTCGATGGTTTCCAAATTTATACACACGTTATTTGAGACAGATAGAAAAGTGTTAAACACTTTTCTATCTGTCTAAACGGAACAATTATGATTCGCTTGGTACAAATACCTTTTTAAATGTCTCGATCGCTTCATTCATATCTTCTTCCTCTGGTAATTGACCCGTTTCATAAATGTGATTTAGCAGTTCCTTACGGTTATCATCTAACCATGAATTAAATTCTGCCTCAAAGCGTAAAATGTCATCAACAGCGATGTCATCTAAATAGCCGTTTGTTAAGGCATAAATAATCATAACTTGCTTATCAACAGATAATGGTTGATGTAAATCTTGTTTGAGTACTTCAACTGTTCGCTCTCCACGATTGAGACGCGCTTGTGTAGCTTCATCTAAATCGGAACCGAACTGAGCAAAAGCTTCAAGCTCACGGAAAGCTGCTAAATCAAGTCTAAGGGTACCGGCTACCTTTTTCATCGCTTTAATTTGCGCATCTCCACCGACACGAGAAACAGATAGCCCCGCATTAATTGCAGGTCTAACACCTGAGAAGAATAAGTCTGACTGTAAGAAAATTTGTCCGTCAGTAATTGAAATAACGTTCGTCGGAATGTATGCAGAAATATCTCCTGCTTGTGTTTCGACGAAAGGTAATGCCGTTAATGAACCGCCACCACGTTCATCACTTAATTTTGCTGCCCGTTCTAAAAGACGTGAGTGTAAATAGAATACATCACCTGGAAACGCTTCACGACCTGGTGGACGGCGAAGTAATAATGACAGTTCACGGTAAGCAACCGCTTGTTTAGATAAATCATCATAAACGACGAGGACATGCTTTCCGTTATACATGAACTCTTCGCCCATGGAAACACCAGCATACGGTGCTAAATAAAGCAGTGGCGCCGGGTCTGATGCACCAGCAGAGACGACGATCGTATAATCGAGCGCTCCGTGTTCTCTTAATGTTTCAACTGTTCCGCGAACGGTTGATTCTTTCTGACCAATTGCGACGTAAATACAGATCATATCTTCATCTTTTTGGTTAATGATCGTATCCACCGCAACTGTCGTCTTTCCGGTTTGTCTATCACCTATGATTAATTCACGCTGACCACGCCCAATCGGAACAAGCGCGTCAATCGCCTTAATCCCTGTTTGCAAAGGTTCATGTACAGATTTACGGTCCATAACGCCTGGTGCTTCTGACTCTATCGGACGAGTTTTTGTAGCACCGACAGGCCCACGACCGTCGATCGGTTGTCCAAGTGGATTAACGACGCGACCGAGTAACTCCTCACCTACAGGTACTTGCATAATGCGACCTGTCCGACGAACTTCATCACCCTCAGTAATGTCACGGTATGGTCCTAAAATGACGATTCCGACATTACTTTCTTCTAAGTTTTGTGCCATACCCATGACACCGTTGGAAAACTCAACAAGCTCACCGGCCATAACGTCATCGAGGCCATGGACACGTGCAATACCATCACCGACTTCAATGACTGTGCCGACGTCGCTTACTTCTATATCCGAATCGAATGTTTCGATTTGTTGTTTAATCAATGCACTAATTTCTTCAGCCTTAATGCTCATACCATTTCACCCCTATCATCATTTGTTCGTAGCGGAAATATTTCGTTTGAGACGATTTAGTTTACCGCTAATCGTGCCATCGATAATCGTATTTCCGATATGAATTTTTAAGCCACCGATAATCGATGGATCAACGACATTATGAAAGGTAACAGATTGTTTATGAAATCGTTTAGCCATTTTTCCTGCCAACGCTTCTCTTTCTTCATCCGACAGCTTGCGTACAGAATAAACGGTCGCCTCAGCAACACCTTTAGCATCGTTTACAAGTTGAATGAAATGATCAATCATGCTTGATGCAATATTGAGTCGTTTGCGTTCAACGAGTAATTGAATTGTATGAACAATGTCTCTGTGTAACGCTTTAAATATATTTTGAATGAATTGCTTCTTTTGCTGTTTATTCATTTGCGGATGTTGTAAATATGTTAATAACTCGTCATGAGTTTGCAGAACTTCTTGAACAGTGCGAAATTCTTCAGCATATTGATCTAGTAAATTTTTTTCCTCTCCGAGTTGAAAAAGAGCTTCAGCATACCGCTTAGCAACTACAGCTTCACTCATTGCTCTTCTCCTATCTCTTTAATGTATTCTTGAATTAAATCTTCATGATCCTGTGCATTCAACTCTTTTTCAATGACTTTACTTGCAATGAGTACAGATAAAGAGGAAACCTTATCTTGAAGTGCTTGCAAAGCTTTCTCTTTTTCATTCTCAATATCCGCTCGAGCAGCTTCTTTGAGACGTTCTGCTTCTTCATGAGCAGAGGCGATGATATTTTCTTCTTGACGTGTTGCTGCTTGCTTAGCTTCTTCGATAATATTTTGGGCTTCTTGTCTCGTTTGCGCTAACTGTTCGGCTGCTTCTTTAGCTGCTTCCTCTGCCTCTTTACGGCTTTTTTCTGCAGCTTCGATTTCACTAGCGACATATTGTTCCCGTTCCTCCATCATATTCATCAATGGACCCCAGGCGAATTTCTTAAGTAACCAAAGTAATATAACGAAAAATAATAAGGTAACAATCATGTCACCGATATGAAGACCGCCAACATTAGCCCCAAGGGTTAATGTACCTAACAATGACTGCACAGTTGTCACTCCTTTCTGAATCACTAATTGACGTTAAAGACATCTGCAATAAAGGAATGGCGTAAGTTCATCAACATATATAAACGAACCCCGCCATGTCAATTTACAAATCAAACATTCATTACATTACGATAAAGGCGATGACGACTGCGAAAATAGGAATAGCCTCAACAAGAGCAATCCCCATTAACATTGTCATTGTTAGGGGACCACGTAATTCTGGTTGACGTGCAATCCCTTCAACTGTTCTACTTCCAATTAATCCAATACCAATTCCGGCACCTAGTGCCGCTAAACCTACTGCAATGGCTGCTGCTAATGCGCTCATTGAAAACTCCTCCTTTTTAGTAATTAAACTTGGTATTTATCATATCATCTTAAGAAAATATTCTATTTCTTAAATGGTACATGTAAATGAACAATGAAGCTTGTCATAACATTTATAAGCTTTCATTTACTTTATTTGATAAATAAAGCATCGTTAATAATGTAAAAATAAAAGCTTGGATACCAGCAACGAATAAGCTGAAAATTGACCATAATAACATCGGAATCGCTGATAATATAAAGCCACCGACCCCTGTTGTCGCTAAACTTATGATGAGTCCTGTTAAAATGGCACCTGCAAACATATTTCCAAACAAACGTAACCCAAGTGTTAACGTATTTGTAAATTCTTCAATAATTTTAAATGGAAACATAATAGCAAGTGGGCGTAGATAGTCTTTTCCGTATTCCTTAGCCCCTTTTACTTTAATGCCATAATAGTGTGACAATACAACTACCATCGTTGCTAATGTTAAGGCGACACCTGCATCGGCTGTCGGGGACTTCCACCAAGATATGTCTCCAATGACGACAGAAGTTACCATGCCCATCACATTACCGACAAGTATAAATGAAATTAAGGTAAGGCCTAATGGTAGAAATACTTTTCCAGTTTTCCAATCCATCGTATCGGTAATTAATCCTTTAACGAAATCAACAACCCATTCCATCGCATTTTGTGCGCCTTTCGGTTTCATTTGTAAATTTCTACTTGCAAGGACACAAACGATGAAAACGATTAACGCTGTTAAAATAATCATCAAAACATTTGCTAAGTTAAAGGAGAGCCATGAAATCCCGAAAACATTTTCAACGATCGGTTCTTTATGATCCAAAGTATCACCCCTTTTTTAGCAGATCGAGTGAGCCATCGAACGGTTAAAATAAAAAAAGAGAAAGGCTGATTATTGTAATTGTTTGACTTCCTTTCCCTTCGCTATGTATTCGAAGGTCCTCATCGTCATAAATACTAGTTTGCTACATTTAGCATAAACTTTTTAGCTAATATTGTCACTATTTTTTACTGTCTAATGTGTCCATAAACATTTGCCGTGTAAAATTAATCATGAAAACAAGATAAGCTATAGCTAAGCCTAAAACGACATATATGACGTGAATGTCTTCTGGAAACTGAAGAGAAATGACGATGACAACAGCAATGCCTGAAAAGCGGATAAATGTCCCAAGATTTGTGCCTGTACCTTTTTCTACAACCGCCTCACCAAATGCTTTCACACGCGATTGTAAAAATCGCAAACCATAATAACCAACGACATATCCTAAGAGGAAACTTAAGAGGATGCGTTGATATGGTGTTACACTTGCTCCAATTAAAAAAAAGACGAGGAAAAAGAGCATCCATTTGCGTTGGCTTATCGCCAAACGTTCGTGTTCATCCATCATTGACCCTTCTCCCTTATCACATAAGTGGCACACGGGTGTTTACTGTTATCATTCGACAACATTCACTTAGTATATCATGATTAATTTTGACATCCCACTAAACAAGTCTACAATAGCCCCTAAAGGTTGTCAATGAGTTTATGCAGTGGCACATACATCATGACAAGTGCCAAAAACTAGAATCAAAAATTCCTTCATATATCCAATTTTCAAAGGTCTAAACAACTTAAAACTATTTACATCATCTATATAGTATAAAGGAAAGTGTGACAAAATTGGATGACATTTTTGTGAACAATATTTTAAAATTGACGTGATTCGACGATATCTATGTTTCTTCTGCAATAAACACTTCTGTTTCATAGCTTTCATAGCCTCCGGATTTTAACTGAACGGTTACAAGTGCTTTATAGTAACCTGGAGAACCTGCATCTTCTTTTTTAACATTCCCTTCATGTGTTCCAGTATCAACATCTGTTAATGTTAACAATGTACGATCAAAGAGCAACGTATCAGGATTATAAAGGTCAACTTGAACGCGTTCAGCTTTTTCCGCAACGTATAATTGATACATATATTCATCATGCGTGTGCGGCTTTAATGTAAAGGTAAAGCCCATCGTTTTTGGAAAGTCTGCCGTTTGGTTCATAAATAAATAAGGTAAATGAAATTTTTCGTTCTTTTCTTCAAGCATTAGCCACCCTTGATGAATACCTTGATCAAGCAATGTCGTTGAAACATTTAACTCAATAGATATTGTTTTTTTCTCTTTTTTTCCTAAAGTAAAGGTTTGCGGTAGCTTCCACCGAAGACCTTTTTGTTTCTTCGGCATAGAAAACGTATATGTTTTCTCTTCATCTGTCATATTTTCAATCGTTACATCAACCGTTTTCGTTTCTTGATTTTCATCCACTTTTCCGAATGATAACAATGGATCATCAATAATCGTCTCAGCCTTAAGAGCTTCATCGAGCTGTATATAACCCATTCCTTGAGCGATTGGGTCTAACGATTTATTTGCTTCCGTTTCTAAACGTTTGGCTGTCGTTTTTAAGGCACCTATAATTTGTTCATTCGTCCATGTTGGATGTGCTTCTTTAAGGACCGCCATGCTACCAGCAACATGTGGGGATGCCATGCTTGTACCTTGTAATGATTCATACCCATCTGGCACTGTGCTTAATATATTTGCCCCCGGAGCAATGATATCCGGCTTAATACGCCAATTAACAGTCACTGGGCCGCGCGAACTAAATGGTGTAATATTTCGTCCAACTTCTTCAAATACAGTATCAGCATAAAAAGGTTTCTTCTCGATTCGATTAAGAAGCCAAGCACCATCTTTTGCTGTAAGTGCCATAACGGGAATATCGATTGGTGATAATTGTTGATTTGTCAATTGTGCAAAATCATTTTCACGATCATCATATATAAGAACACCGATAGCACCTTTTGCCGCCAATGATTTAATACGTTTATAAATCGATTGTTCATTTTGTTTTAAAAGGGCGATATTCCCAGATACTTCAGCATCCTTTTTTTCACCATTCACCACTTGATAGGATCGGTCAATATCCCAAGGTATAGAGCTAGGCATTGGTGTTAATGGTATTTTTTTATTTTCAAGTGGGTCAACTAAAAATGGTAATGTTTGCCTTTCGCTCACTGCACCGACAGCTACTGCTTTCGTCGCTGTCGCTGGTGACCCAACTGTCCAATTTTCCGGACCGTCATTGCCATTAGCGATTACAACAAGAACATCGTGTTCTACGGCTTGATTAACTGCTTGGCTCGTCGGATAATCCGGTCCATTAATTGAATTTCCGAGAGATAAATTTATAATATCGACATCATCTTTAACAGCTTGTTCTAATGCTGCGATTACTTGAATCGATGTTCCTTGACCACCTGAGCCGAGCGCCCGATATGCATAAAGATTTGCATTTGGAGCAACACCTTTTAACTCACCGTTCGCTGCAATGATGCCTGAGACGTGTGTGCCATGAGATGTTGGGATCCCTTCTTCTGGTCGCGTTTCAAATGGATCATCATCAAGATCAACGAGATCATACCCACCTTTAACATTTGCGTTAAGATCAGGGTGATTGTAATCAATGCCTGTATCAATAACACCTATATCGACATCTTCACCTGTATAAGACGTTTTATTGATAGTATGTGGTATGACGGTATTGTCCGTTTTTTCTATTTCGAGCGCTTCATATGTATATACAGGGTGAATCGTTTTTATAAAATCAAATGAAGGAATTTTATCTAATTGATCCGCCTTCGCTCGTAATGCAAGCCCATTAAAAAGAATATCGTATGTTTCTACCACTTCAATGAATGGTGCATCCTTTTCAATGTCTTCCTTTCTTTCGTCCGGATCTCCCTCAACTTCAACGATGATTGATTGCTCTTGATTGGCAAAACTTTCTGTCATACCAATAGATAAAAAAATAAAGCAAATGAGACTCAAACTGTAAACGTGACGCATATAGAAAAAAACTCCTTTTCCTTTAGCTTTTGGAAGGAAGTTGGAATTATATACGTAAAAAATCCAGCTAACTATAAGCTGGATGTTTTAGGAATAACGAATGCTATGTACCTTATATTTCTACTTCGTACCGAATAAACGGTCACCAGCATCACCAAGACCTGGTAAGATATAACCATATTCGTTTAAACCATTGTCTAAAGCGCCTAGGTAAATATCAATATCTGGATGATGTTCTTTCACTAAATCGACACCTTCAGGGGCAGCAACGAGGCACATGAGACGAATTTTTGTTGCGCCACGCTTTTTCAATGAGTAAATCGCATCATTCGCAGATCCTCCTGTCGCAAGCATCGGATCCATGACAATAAGTTCACGCTCAGCGATATCTGATGGTAGTTTCATGTAATATTCGACAGGCTGCAATGTTTCTGGATCACGATAAAGCCCAACATGTCCAACACGAGCAGCCGGTAGTAACTTTAACATGCCATCGACCATTCCTAATCCTGCGCGCAAAATCGGTATGAGTCCAATTTTTTTCCCTGCTAATATATGCGCTGTTGCTTCCATAACTGGTGTTTCAACCGTCGTTTCTTGAAGAGGTAAGTTTCGTGTAATTTCAAAAGCCATTAACATCGCAACTTCATCAACGAGCTCGCGAAATTCCTTTGTACCTGTATTTTTATCACGAATATACGTTAATTTATGTTGAATTAACGGATGATCAAGTACATATACATTTGCCATTGCTGCTCACTCCTTCATTTAAATCATCTATCGAATTGTACTGAAAAACTGTTTAAAATTCAAGTAACTATTGCTTAAAACTTTTCATACAAAAAGGGCACCTCATAAAAACGAGGTACCCTTTTAATCATTCATCATATAATGGAAATGCTTGTGTGAGCGCTAAAACACGTTCCTTTGCTTCCTCTAATATTTCTTCTTGATCATGATTTTTCAACGTCAAGGACATGATAGAAGCAATCTCTTTCATTTCCGTTTCACCAAAACCGCGAGTCGTCACCGCAGCTGTGCCGATGCGAACACCGCTCGTAACCATCGGGCTTTCTTGATCAAAAGGTATCGTATTTTTATTCGTTGTAATGCCAATTTGGTCTAATACTTCCTCTGCCTGTTTACCTGTTAGATGAAGAGGTGTAACATCTAATAACAATAAATGGTTATCTGTGCCACCTGAGACGATGCGAATGCCTTCTTTTTTTAAAGCTTCACCTAATATTTGCGCATTGTTCACGACATTTTCCATATATGTTTTAAAGTGTGGCGATAATGCCTCTTTAAATGAAACAGCCTTAGCTGCAATAACATGCATAAGAGGGCCACCTTGCACACCGGGAAAAATCGATTTATCGATCGCTTTTTTAAACTTTTCTTTACATAAAATCATTCCACCTCGTGGCCCGCGCAATGTTTTATGAGTCGTCGTCGTCACGAAATCAGCATATGGCACCGGGTTCGGATGAAGACCTGTTGCAACAAGTCCTGCAATATGAGCCATATCAACCATTAAATAAGCATCAACAGTATCAGCTATTTCGCGGAATTTTTTAAAATCAATTTCCCTTGAGTAAGCACTTGCACCTACAACGATCAATTTTGGTTGAGCTTCTTTCGCTTTATGCAAAACATGGTCATAATCTAATTGTTCTGTTTCTTCATCGACACCATAATCAACGAAATTGTACAATGAACCGCTAAAATTAACCGGGCTTCCATGAGTTAAATGTCCGCCGTGATTTAAATTCATACCTAAGACAGTATCTTTTGGCTCTAAAATTGTGAAATAAACAGCCATATTCGCCTGGGCGCCTGAATGGGGTTGGACGTTTACATGCTCTGCACCAAAGAGAGCCTTTGCACGCTCACGGGCTAAATTTTCAACCGCATCAACATGTTCACACCCACCATAATATCTCTTTCCTGGATAACCTTCTGCATATTTATTCGTTAACACAGTTCCCATAGCTTCCATAACTGCTTCAGATACGAAATTTTCTGAAGCAATAAGTTCAATTTTTTCTTGTTGTCTTTTCTTTTCAGCATCGATCGCTGAAAATATTTCCTCATCCATTCGTTTCACATTTTCCATTCTTAGCCCTCCTCATCATATACTCATTAAAGGATATTTTGCACGGTGACCACCTATTAACTTCGGCCTCGTTCGTGCGACAGTTAATTGTGCCCGTCCTACTGTTCGTTGTTTAAAACGCAAAGGTACAGCAACATGCTTAAGGTGCATACCGATCATCGTTTGACCGATATCCATACCAGCATCAGCTAATATAGCTTCAACGACGACGGGCTCTTCCATTTGCTCATAAGCGTAAGAGGCAAGTGAGCCACCAGCGGACGGATACGGTATAACGGTTACCTCTTTAAGATTTAAATCGTACATCGTCTTTCGCTCAACGACGAGTGCTCGATTTAAATGTTCACAACATTGAAAGGCAAGTTGAATACTTGCTTTCGCCTTTAATGTCTGAATAGCTTTATAAATAACTTGAGCTAACATCTTACTCCCAGATGTACCTATCCTTTTTCCTGCAACTTCACTCGTCGAACAACCGATAACTAATACATCATTGTATTTTAAAAGCGATCGTTCGAGCCATTCATGAACGATTAGTTGTAAATGATTAGCAACTTCTTCATTGAGTGATAACTGCACCTTTTCACCCTCTTTCAACATCTCCAGCATTCAATCATTTTAAGCATTGTTTCCAAGGTGAAAAGTCTTCATTAATCATTCTTTTTCATATGTCTTAATTTTTTGGACACGTCGTTCATGTCGCCCCCCGTCAAAGTCAGTTTCCAACCATACTTTGGCAATCTCACGGGCTAAACCTGGTCCTACGACGCGTTCACCCATCGCTAAGACATTTGAATCATTATGTTGACGCGTTAACTTAGCACTATAAACATCATGTGCTAAAGCACAACGAATACCTTTTACTTTATTTGCAGAAATCGTCATACCAATACCTGTACCACAAATAAAAATACCTCGGTCAAATTCACCATTTGCAACACGCTCGGCAGCTGGTAAGGAATAGTCTGGATAATCAACGGATCCATTACTAGAACAACCGGCATCCTCATACTCAATATTCATTTCCTCTAATAAGCTTTTCACTTCGTTTCGGATTGTCATTCCGGCATGATCTGCTGTTAAAATAACTTTCATTTTTATATACCTTCCTTTTAATAATATCATTTATAGTTACACATTGAATTGATTAATTTGTTCATTTAAAGTTTGTGCCTGCTCTTCTAATTCATGTGCTAATTGATCTACTTGTTCGATCGTGCTCGTCTGCTCTTGAACAGATGCATTTACTTGTTCTGTAGCTGCAGATGTTTCTTCAGCGATCGCTGCGACCTCTTGAGATTCTCTAACCGTTAGTTGAATAGATTCTAATTGCTTATTGACAAGACTAGAAATATCTTCTACTTCCTTAGCAACATCTTGGACAGATTGTGACATTTGCTCAATGGCAATGTTCGTGTCATGACCGCTTTCTGCTTCTTGTTTTGCATAAGTAACATTGTCATTCATCTTGTCAACGACTAAATTAACATCTTCCTGAATGGCCGTAATTAAACTTGAAATGCGCTCGACAGCTTGAGAACTTTCATCAGCAAGCTTTCGAATCTCTTCTGCAACGACAGCAAAACCTTGTCCATGTTCACCAGCTCTTGCAGCTTCAATTGAAGCATTTAAAGCAAGCAAATTCGTTTGTTCTGCAATTTCCCCGACCATAGAAATAATCGATTCAACTTGGAGGGCATTTTGTTTTAAGTGATCAACATCTTTAAGAGATTTTTCTTGATCAGTGGCAAGCGATTGAATACCATCAACGAGTTGATTGACAACTTTTTTACTATGATCAAGTGTTTGTAACATATATTCTGACTTTTCTGTTGATTGATTCGCTTTCGTTTGTACTTCTTCAGCTAAACGTGTTGCTTCTTCTACAGCTTCTGCCGTTTGTTGAATAGCTTCTGCTGAGCTTTCAGCACCTTTAGATATGTCATCGGTCGATGCACTAATTTGGGCGGAATGTTGTGCAGCCGTTTCAGAAACTTCTTTCATATATACGACAGAGTCATTCGTATTTTTAAAATGTTTATCTATGTTATGAACCATACCCATTAAATTTTTTAACATCGTATCTACTGCAATGCTAAGCGAACGAATTTCATCATCTGACTGCGGAATATCGATTTCTTGTTTCAAGTGGCCTTTTGCAGCTTGTGAGGCAATATCTTCTAAACGTTCCAACGGTCTCGTCAGCAATCGTCCAGCAACATAGGCTAAAATACCTGACCAAAAAACACCTCCTAGAAGTACTAAAAATATAAATGCATGTTCAGACATCGATAAAAATTGTTTGATGTAATCATAAATAACATAAATAAATAAACCGGAAAAAAAATATGTAATAATCGCTAAAATTGTTGTAAATAGTACCAACTTTAAACGTAAACTAAAACGATATCTCTTTTTCATTTATTCGGCCCCCAACATTTATCGATCTTCGTTTTTAATAATGAAACGTAGGTGTCCAACTCTTCGAGCGTCTCTTCATATACGGATAAATCACCCCCAAACGGATCAGCAATATCATAATGTATCAGTTGACTTTCTAATTGTTGTATCCGCTTCATTTCACGAACTAAATAACTTTTTAATTGTTTCTTTAGTGCTTCCTGATCAAGCTCATCTTTATATGCTTGGATAAACAGTGAGCGTTTCGTTTCATATTCAGTATAAGCCTTTCGTAATTTATCCCACACCTCATCATTAGATATCGTCGTGTACTCTTTTAACGTAAAATATTTCGTTTGAAAATCTGGATATTCGATGATTAAAGATTGTTTATGTTGCGCTGTCATCGTTAAAACAAGATCTGCCCACTGTAGCAAATGTTCTGTAACGGGTTGAGACGTATGGTCTAGGGTGATGCCGTACGTTTTTAATACATCAACAGCGTATTTATTGGCAGAATTTTTCGAATGTGCAAATAAACCGGCCGATTGAACATTAATGTATGGTGCTTTTTGCTTTAATAATGCTTCTGCCATTGGGCTGCGACATGTGTTACCTGTACAAATAAACAAAATGTTCATGACCTTAACCTCCGTTACATCACGCTAATATTATATTACCACATAATAGGAAGCATTGTCTTGACAAAAAGATTTATTAAATGCGAAATTAAAACAATGAATTATAAGGGGCCAAATAAAATATATAATCCGAAGGCACAAAGAACACTGCCACCAAATATTTCACTATAAACACCGAGAAAACCGCGTACTTTTCGCCCGAGCAACATACCGATCCACGTTAAACCAGTGCTAACAACGCCAAACAACATAAGCGCTATAATCGTTTTAACACCAGAGAGACCAAGGCTTAAGCCGACAGAAAAGCTATCGATACTAACGCTAAGCGCTAACATAAATAAGCCGATACCTACAGGCTCTATAATTTTACGCGATTGTTGGTCCATTGCTGAAAAAATCATTTGTAAACCAATGCCAATCAACAGCAAGCCACCTAATAACATTGTATAATGGCCAATTTTCTCAGAAAGTTTTTTACCAATGAAAATACCGCCAAAAGGCATCACCATGTGAAAAAAACCGAATAAAATTCCAATATATGCAATTCTTTTTAAACGAAAGTATTGCATGCCCAGTACAAGACTAATCGAAAAAGCATCCATTCCTATCGCAAAAGCGACAAATAATAACGAGACGATCGTACTTGCACCGTTTATTTCCATAAAAAAACCCCCTTGGACATGCTAATTCACTATATGCACGTCTAAGTGGGTTTATGTAAATACAATTCTATTTATAAACACTAGCTGCTTTTTTAAGCCGATTCATAATGGCATGACCGAGGTCATCTTCAGGAAATGATTCACAAACAATAATATCAATGTCATCTTCATGAAAAGACCTTAAGGCACTGTATAAGTTTAAGGCGACTTCTTTAATCGTCTGCCCGAGAGACACTTTTTGATCAGCTATTAAATGAAAAAGCAAGCCTTCTCGTGCCATCACACCTACGCGTTTTCCTTTTTTTCTTTCCTGATGAATGATCGATTGAATTTTTTCTTTTGTTCCTGCAATTAACCATAACGGTATATTCGGTGCGTAATGTTTATATTTCATGCCCGGCGATGCCGCTTGCTCTGTCTTATCCCTTTGAACCGTTTCAATAGCAAACCCTAATACATCTTCTATCTTTTCTTTCGTTATACCGCCTGGTCTAAGAATAAGCGGTTTTTCCTTCGTGCAATCAATAACCGTTGATTCAACACCGATGCCTGTTGGGCCTCCGTCTAAAACACACGCAATGCTTCCAGCTAAATCATCTAAAACGTGACGGGCAGTCGTTGGACTCGGTCTTCCAGAAACATTAGCACTTGGTGCGGCAATCGGAAGATCACATACCTTAAGAAGTTTTAAAGCGACGGGATGATTTGGTATACGTACAGCAACAGTCGCCAATCCTGCTGTCACGTTACGTGCACATTTGTCGCTACTTTTTAAAACATATGTTAAAGGGCCTGGTGAAAATGCATCTATTAATTGGTGCACAAATGACGGTATATCTTTAACAAGCATCTCCAGTTGCCCCTTCGTTGCTACATGAGCAATGAGCGGATTATCTTCTGGTCTTTTCTTCGCCTGAAAGATTTTACGTACCGCCTGTTCGTTCGTCGCATCTGCCCCTAAACCGTAAACAGTCTCTGTTGGAAATGCAACGACTTCACCAGTCATTAAATATTCAGCAGCTTTTTGAATGGCTTTGTCATTGGATAATTGCTCATCTTGTATGATCAATCGTTTCGTCTTTTCCATTTGCGCTACCTCATTTCTAAAGATATTTTATTAAAAGATAGCGCATAACGCAAAAATATTCCACAAACAATAACTGCCATATTATCAACAGTGAGATTATTGTTGTGATCGTTTCTTTACGAAATACCCTTCTCGTTATACACAAAAATAATCGTTTGCCCACATACTTTAAACAGCTTATACACACCATCTTGTGGATAATGTGTATAATTTTTATGACACGTTATAAGACCACCATTGTCCATGTCGATTAACATAGTCGTTAGCGAATCCACTTTCTCGCTGCGGTGTAAAGCGAAGCGCCTCTAAAATTTTATCAACCATCGGCTGATGGCTATGGACGAAAAGCTTTTTTGCACGTTTCTCTTTTACTAAAGCTAAAATTGCCTCAAATAATAGTGGCAGAAAGTTTACTTTCGATTGAGAAATATACAAAGACTTTAACCAAAAGAAATTGTTCTCAATCGGTTGTATAATAAAACAGCCCTCAATACATCCATTTATTTCTACGACATATCCATCTCTTAATAAATATTTTTTATCTAATTGGTTATTGTTGTTTAAAAACGCATCAAGCTCGTCCTTGGAAACACAATGTGCGCGAAGAAGATTCATATATGGTCACCTCAAATATTTTCCAACATACAAAACTTTTAATCTGTTATAGATTATGCTTGGAAAAATATTTTATGATAGACCTAACCATTCAAATAACATAAATTTAACTGATACATTTTCTTTTTCGTCGTCTTCTGCTCCCTCTTTATCCTCTTCATGATCTACATCATCATCCGTCTTAGAATCATCAAAATCAACGAAGCATAGCGGTGGGAAAAGAACACACCACCAATTAGAGCCATCACCCTCACCAATCGTTATTAAAACCGCTTCATATTCCCCTTCAGGATATACATATGGGCCGTATGTTTTCTCTGGAAACATGACATTCTCATCATATTTAACGTGAATGTCATTATGTTCACCCTCTTCTTGAACGACTTCTTCAGCGATTTGTTCAATACGATGAATGCGATCAGCGATAAAGTGTCGAGCGTCTTCAATATTTGTCATATCTTCAACCCATGAATGAATTTCCGAACTAACTTCATCGCGTATTAAATACTTTAACTGTTGATCTTTTTCCGAATCACTGTTTGCTAAAATTCGCAACCGAATGGCTTCATCGGGCATCATTTGATACGTCTTTTCATCAGGTTGGCTATCTGTCTTTGCTGGATTTATAAAGAAAAACATAACACATATAAAAACAAAAAATACTCGTTTTCGCAACTTTCTCTGCCCCCTTTTTCTCTCTAGTTGATTAGTATGGGCAGAAAAAAATTGTTTTAAACGAGTATGGGAAAAATTTTTAAAATTGCTAGAATAAAAAGGAGTGGGAAACGTCTATTTTATATAGGCGATAACGATTCGGTCTTTACCATTGATATCTTTCAAGACATAAACGTCGCTTGTTGGATAAACTTTTTTAATAATTGAACGAACGATTTTAGCTTGCTTATACCCGATTTCAAACGCAATAATACCAGAAGGCTTCAGGACATATTTGGATTGTTCAACAATGATTCGGTAAGCTGCCGTTCCCTTTTCTGTAGCAAATAACGCAATATCCGGATCATGTTTTACCGTTTTAGATAATGTTTGTGCCTCACTCGGGGCAACATACGGAGGATTTGAAACGATGATATGAACAGATTGTTGCTTCATTATAAGCGGTTGTAAGTAATCACCGTGTAAAAAGTGTACAGGTGCTTGGAGGCGATTAGCATTTTCCTTCGCCACACTTAAAGCCTTCGTTGAAATATCTGTCGCATAAAGTGTTGCTTGTGGCAAGTGAAGGGCAAGAGTGATACCGATAACACCGCTACCTGTACCGATATCAGCGATCGTTATAGGTTTATCAAAGTACGTTTGTGCAATGATATGAAGTACATGATTAACGAGTTCTTCTGTTTCTGGTCGCGGAATAAGCACGTGTTTATTCACTAGAAATGGCCTGTCAAAAAAGTACTCCATACCTGTTAAATGTTGCAAAGGGATGCCTGTTGTCACATGTGCTTTTAAATCTTTTTTTAAACGTTGAACTATTTCCGGGGGGATTACTTCATGCATATTTGCATAAAATGCACTACGCGATAAGCCTAAATAATGTTGGAGTAAATATTCACCGATTCTTTCTTCACATTGATGTTTTTTTAAAAAAGAAGAAGCCCACGAAAGGACTTCATATTGCTTCAATCGTCTTGTCATATTAGTCACCAATATTTTGTAATTTTTCAGCTTGCTCATGTGCCATTAACGCTTCAATAAATTCATCTAAATGTCCATCTAATACTTGCTCAAGTTTTTGCAATGTTAAAGATATGCGATGGTCTGTGACACGATTTTGGGGAAAGTTATACGTACGAATACGCTCAGAACGGTCCCCCGTACCTACAGCAGACTTTCTCGTTTCATCATATGCCTCTTGCGCTTCTTGTTGATATTTATCGTATATGCGTGCGCGGAGTACTTTCATCGCCTTTTCGCGGTTTTTTATTTGTGATTTTTCATCTTGACATGTCACAATAATGCCCGTAGGTTCATGAATTAATCTTACCGCTGACATCGTCGTATTAACACTTTGTCCACCAGGTCCACTTGAAGCAAACGTATCCATGCGTATATCATTTTCGTTAATATCTACTTCAACCTCTTCTGCTTCTGGCAGAACAGCGACAGTTGCTGTAGATGTATGCACACGTCCACCTGATTCTGTCTCTGGAACACGTTGCACACGATGAGCACCATTTTCATATTTAAGTTTTGAATAAGCTCCTTTTCCATAAATCATAAAAATAATTTCTTTAAAACCACCGACCCCTGTCGTATGTGCTTCAATAACTTCCGTTTTCCAGCGATTTTTTTCTGCATAACGTGTAAACATTCGATACAAATCTGCAGCGAATAACCCCGCTTCATCGCCGCCAGCTGCTGCACGAATTTCAACGATCACATTTTTCTCATCATTTGGGTCTTCCGGTATGAGAAGAATTTTTAACTGTTCTTCAAGATTTTCCTTTTTCTCTGTAAGTTCGGCAATCTCTAACTCCGCTAGCTCGCGCATCTCATCGTCAAGCTCTTCCTCGATCATTGCTTTTGCATCATTTAACTGTGATGTGATGTCTTTATACGTCCGGTAAGTTGAAATAACTTCCTCTAAATCCGCTTGTTCTTTTGAATATTCTCGTAATTTATCCACATCATTAATGACCTCTGGATCACTTAAAAGTTCATTTAATGTTTCATAACGCTCTTCCATTAAGTCTAACCGATCTAACATCACGTTCACCCCTTTTACATTAACAGTATTATTATAGTATACACATATGATTGACGTAAAATTTCATCAAATCTCTTAACTGTTGATATCGTTAATGATCAGTTGAGGTTTATCAGGAACTTCATGATGATGACGGCACCGTGGTTCATACGATTCTGCTTCTCCAATCATAACGGTCGGGTCATGATAAGATGCAGGATTTCCGTTGATTAAACGTTGTGTTCGATTTGCCGGTGAATTACAAATCGGGCAAATCGCTGTTAATTTCGTAATCGATTCACATAGCGCCATTAAATGTGGCATCGGACCAAAGGGGTCACCGCGAAAGTCTGTATCAAGTCCGGCTAAAATAACGCGCCTTCCGGATTTAGCGAGTTCGTTTGCGATTGAAATGATCGTATCATCTAAAAATTGCACCTCATCGATCGCTACAACTTCGACATCTTCCGTTATTAGATATAAAAGATCTTTCACCTCTTTAATTGGGTGTGCGACGATAGATGTTCCATTATGGGAAACGATAGACCTTTTTGCATATCGATCGTCAATAGCTGGTTTAAATACTTGAGTAACTAAATGTCCGTATTGAGCGCGACGTATACGACGGATCAATTCTTCAGTTTTACCAGAAAACATACTGCCACATATAACTTCAAGCCAACCGCGATCATTCATCTGTTCAACCACTTATGTCACCTTCTATTAATACAATGATTTCTTCATTGACGACATAAAAAAACAGGCGATCGCAAAGAGTGCCTGTTTTTCATCCGTCATTTTAAATGACACGCTAAAATGACCGTTTATTTTAAATTGTATTTTTTCTTGAAACGGTCAATACGTCCACCTGCACGGTCTTCACGTTGTTTGCCTGTGTAAAATGGATGTGTATCTGAACTAATTTCTACACGGATTAATGGATAAGTGTTACCATCTTCCCATTCAATGGTCTCATCAGATGTACGCGTTGAACCGCTTAAAAATTTATATTCTGAACTTGTATCCATGAATACAACTTTTCTATACTCTGGATGAATTCCTTTTTTCATCGTTTAACACCCCTTCTTAATAAAGATAAAAGAGAACATTTTAGTCTAATCACATACAAGAAATTATAACAGTGTATATGACAGATTGCAACAAGATTAAAGCTTTTTATGACGTGCCACGCCTTTGCATTTCCTCCTCCATCAGTTGGAAAAACTCCGAATTATCAACAGAACTTTTCATCCTTCTTAGGAAACGTTCAATAAAGTCTTGTGAGTCTTGCATCGTTTTACGGATCGCCCACGTTTTATCTAAATGATCTTGTGAAACGAGCAATTCTTCTTTTCTTGTTCCCGAACGTAATAAATCGATCGCTGGAAAAATTCGTCGCTCCGCAAGTTGACGGTCGAGATGTAGTTCCATATTTCCCGTCCCTTTAAATTCCTCATAAATCACATCGTCCATCCTAGAACCAGTATCAATGAGGGCAGTTGCTAAAACTGTAAAACTACCACCTTCTTCAATGTTACGAGCAGCGCCGAAAAAACGTTTAGGCCGATGAAAAGCAGCTGGGTCAATCCCACCTGAAAGTGTTCGCCCGCTCGGAGGAATAACGAGATTGTAGGCACGTGTGAGCCGTGTAATACTATCCATCAAAACGACGACGTCTCGCTTATGTTCGACAAGACGCATCGCACGTTCCAAAACGAGCTCGGAAACTTTAATATGACTTTCAGGGACTTCATCAAAGGTAGAGCTTACAACATCGACATCGTCATGAACAGACCGTTCAATATCTGTTACTTCTTCCGGTCGCTCATCGATGAGTAAAATAATTAATTTTACATCTGGATGATTTTCCGAAATGCTGTTGGCTATTTCCTTTAAAATCATCGTCTTCCCAGCTTTCGGTGGCGAAACAATTAATCCACGCTGACCGTAACCAACAGGTGTCATTAAATCTATTATTCGTGTAGCTAATTTATTTCTGTCTCGTTCTAAACGCATAAACGTATCTGGATAAAGCGCCGTGAGTGCAGGAAAATGTACACGCTCCTTTGCTGTTTCTGGATCTTCATCATTTACAGCATCAACATGAAGTAGCCCGTAATAACGCTCGTTTTCCTTTGGTGGTCTAACTTTTCCTGATACTTTATCGCCATTACGTAAATCAAATCGACGGATTTGGGAGGCGGAAATATAAATGTCTTCTGCACTTGGCGAATAATTGATCGGCCTTAAAAAACCAAATCCCTCTGAAGGGATAATTTCTAGCACACCGTCCATAAATAAATAACCATCTTTTTCGGCTTGTGCCTTTAAAATCGCAAAAATAAGTTCTTTTTTTGTTAGTTTTGCATAATAGGAAATTTTATACTCTTTTGCTAACTTGTACATATCTTTTAAAGTTAACTCCTCTAAATGAGAAATCGTTAACGTCGTCATAAAAAAATCACCATACCTATTCATTTTTAACATTATCAAATAAACAATTGACAATCAGATCATGTCTAAAATATTGAGAATATAACAAACAAGATGGATGAATACCCTAAAAGAATGAAGAACAGTTCAGAAGGTAGGCTAAAGTCATTACGCTAATCGTTATACTAGCCAATATGAGCGACCAATAAACATTTTCCTTTCAATGTTTCATAGATGATAAACTTTGCTGAAAAGTTACGCTTTTTCATATGTGATTGTATACTTTTCACGGTAAACTAAGGGTGTAGGTTGTTGCAAATAAGCTCATAAATATGAGAAAAGATGCAACAACACTACGAGACATCGATATCGATATGGGTAGAAAATGTAGGAGTTACTTTGAAGTCATAAGACAGGCTCTTACGGCTCAGGATCTATAATTAAATTCGGCTTTGTTTTTAAACGATGTTCTCCATCGATAAAACGAACAGTTCCACTTTTTGATCGCATAACGACAGACTGGGTCGTCGCCTCAGCACCTTTAAATTGGACACCTTTTAAAAGTTCACCATCAGTGACACCTGTCGCCGCAAATATTGTATCATCTCCAGCGCAAAAGTCATCCATATCATACACTTGATTTAAATCTTCTATTCCCATCTTCTGACATCTCTTAATTTCTTCATCGTTTTCTGGTGCAAGTTTTCCTTGAATTTCACCTCCTAAACATTTTAAAGCAGCCGCTGCTAAAACCCCTTCAGGTGCCCCACCGATTCCGAACAATATATCAACGCCTGTATCATCAAAAGCTGTATTCATTGCCGCTGCTACATCTCCATCAGTGATTAATTTAATACGCGCACCTGCTTTGCGAATCTCTTGAATCATCTGCTGATGACGTGGCCGATCAAGAATAATGGCAACGACGTCTTCTACACTTTTATTTTTTGCCTGGGCAACTGCTTTTAAGTTATCGACGATCGGCGCATTAATATCTACTTTACCAACCGCCTCCGGGCCTACAGCAATTTTCTCCATATATATATCTGGAGCATGAAGTAAATGGTTATGATCAGCAATGGCAATGACTGAAAGAGCATTCCACGTACCTTGAGCAACGATTTTCGTCCCTTCAAGGGGGTCGACGGCAACGTCTACACACGGTCCATTGCCTGTACCTAATTTTTCACCAATATATAACATCGGTGCTTCATCTTTCTCTCCTTCACCGATAACGACTGTACCTTGCATCGGAATTGTATCAAAGACTGTCCGCATTGCTGTTGTTGCAGCTTGATCGGCTTCATGTTGCCTACCTTTACCCATCCAACGAGCAGAAGCCAAAGCAGCCGCTTCTGTCACACGAACTAACTCCATCGTTAAACTTCTTTCCATCGAATCTCTCCTTTATCATTGATCGCTTTATCGCATCTTTAATCGTTCAGTTAAGAATTTTGCAATTGTTCGACTTCACTTTGAGTCATTCTTTCCCGCCAAACGTTTGCGCCTAATTGCGAAAGCTTTTGTGTAATATGTTCATACCCTCGGTCTATATGTTCGACACCAGTTATTTCTGTAATTCCATCGGCCATTAATCCTGCAATAATTAAAGACGCGCCGGCGCGTAAGTCTGTTGCTTTTACTTTAGCACCTTTCAGTTGAATGGGTCCTGTCACGATAGCAGATCCACCTTCTACTTTTATAAGCGCATTCATTCGCCTTAATTCATCAATATGCTTAAGGCGTGCAGAATAAATTGTATCCGTCACAACTCCTGTGCCTTTTGCTTTAGTTAATAATGATGTAAACGGTTGTTGGAGGTCTGTTGGAAAACCAGGATAGACGAGTGTTTTAATATCAACACTTTTAAGATAATCTTTTGGAACGATTAATAGTTGTTCATCGCCCTCTTCAACGGAAACACCCATCTCTCGTAGTTTAGCTAGGAGAGATTCCATATGTTCGGAAATAACATTGTCAATAATGACTTCTTTTCCTTGAGCTGCCGCTAAAATCGCATACGTTCCTGCCTCAATTCGATCGGGAATAATTGTATGACGACATCCGTGTAAATTTTCCACACCTTCTATACGAATAACATCTGTTCCTACACCTTTAATTTTAGCTCCCATATTCGTAAGCAACGTTGCAACATCAATGATTTCCGGCTCTTTTGCTGCATTTTCAATAATCGTTTGCCCCTTTGCTTTAACAGCAGCTAACATAATATTAATCGTTGCCCCGACACTTACAACATCTAAATAAATACGCGCCCCGTGAAGTTCTTTCGCTTTTAAATAAATAGCCCCTTGCTCATTCGTCACTTCAGCACCAAGCGCTTCAAAACCTTTTATATGTTGATCAATCGGCCTTGGGCCAAGGTGACAACCACCAGGCAGGCCGATCACTGCCTTTTTAAATTTACCTAACATTGCTCCCATAAAATAATAAGAAGCGCGACATTTCTTAACTTTCCCATTAGGAAGGGGCATTGAAATCATATGATAAGGATCGATATGTACCGTTTGACTTTCTTTTAATGTTGATTCCCAGGATACTCTGCCACCGATCTGCCTTGCTAACTCACCTAATGTGTAAACATCAGATATGTGTGGTAATCCCTCAATCGTCACTTTTGAATCAGCCAAAATGGCTGCGGGCACTAAAGCGACGGCACTGTTTTTAGCACCGCTTATTCGCACTTTACCGCTTAATGGTCGACCACCTTCAATAAACATCTTTTCCATTACAAAACCTCCAACGCACAGGTTGCCTGTAAAATTTAGCTTTATATTGTTAATAGGAATGGGTTTCCATTCCTTAAAGTATATGGCACTAAATGGAAACCCACTCTCACTCGTGCGTTATTTTTTATCATGCCAGTCAGCTAAAAACTTCTGAATGCCTTTGTCTGTTAATGGGTGTTCAACAAGTTGCTTTAAAACGTGATAAGGGATTGTTGCGATATGGGCACCATGTGAGGCTGCTTGCATCACGTGTAGCGGATGTCTAATCGATGCAGCAATAATTTCCGTTTGAATATTGTGATATTGAAATATATGTGCAATTGTCTTAATTAATGCCATACCGTCATGACCAATGTCATCCAAACGTCCTAAAAACGGCGACACATACGTTGCTCCGGCACGTGCAGCAAGCAAAGCTTGGTTCGCGTTAAAAATGAGCGTTACATTCGTTTGAATGTTAAATTCGGTAAACCTTTTAACAGCTTTCAAACCCTCTAACGTCATCGGTACCTTAACTGTGATATTAGGGGCGATCGCCGCTAATTCTGTACCTTCTTTCACCATACCTTCAGCATCTTCAGCAATGACTTCAGCACTTACTGAGCCTGATATTTCCTGCGTTATTTCCCTTAATCGATCATGAAAGGAGATACCTTCTTTCGCAACTAAGCTTGGGTTCGTTGTAACACCATCTAAAATACCAAGAGCATTTGCTGCCTGAACTTCTTCAATACTAGCCGTGTCAACAAAAAATTTCATAATGAAACGTCACGCCCTAAACATATTTTTATTTTAACATACTTGTTGTAGCCTCAAAAGATACTTTAAGCTTTTCCGGACGAACCGAACTCGCGCATTTTTTCAATAACTGTTTCTTTAATGACTTCACGACTCGGCCCTAAATATTTCCGTGGGTCATACAATTCAGGTTGCTCCTTGAGAACTTCGCGCACTTTTTTCGCTTGAGCAATTTGATTTTCTGTATTGACATTAATTTTCGCTGTTCCTAAAGAAATAGCCCGCTGAATATCCTCCGTTGGTATACCTGTTCCACCATGCAAAACGAGCGGTACATTTGTTAAATTCATAATTTCTTCCATACGGTCAAAGCCTAAATTCGGCTCTCCCTTGTAAGGACCATGAACAGATCCTAAAGCTGGTGCAAAGCAATCGACATTTGTTTCTTGGACGAGTTGCTCACATTCAGATGGAATAGCATACATTGCTTCAGCATCTGTCACATCTATATCATCTTCTTGCCCGCCGATACGTCCGAGTTCTGCTTCAACAGATACACCATGTAGATGAGCAAGCTCAACGACCTTCTTCGTCAACGCAATGTTTTCCTCGAGCGGTAAAGCAGACCCATCAATCATCACTGAAGGAAATCCGGCATGAATGGCTTGTGCGCAAGCTTCAAAGCTTGACCCATGGTCTAAATGCATTGCAACAGGAACGCTTGTACCGTATTCTTCCATGAGCGCCTCGGCCATTTTTACCGCAACTTTATATCCACCTACATAACGTGCGGCACCTTCTGATACACCTAAAATAACTGGTGATTGTTCCTCTTCCGCCGCCTGTAAAATAGCCTGAGCATATTCTAAATTATTCACATTAAATTGACCAACAGCATAACCGTTATCTTTTGCTTTGTTTAACATGTCTTTCATCGATACTAAGCTCATTCGTTATATCTCCTCTCTTATAAACTTGTTATAGTATTAAGGTTCCAACTACAGTATACTTAGATCGCGCGAATCATTCAAACTGTATAAAAGGCGTTTTTAAAAATTACCTATTATGTAAGAATTGATTGAACGAGTGCGGACATTTTTTGCACATCAAAAGGTTTTGGTACAACTTTTTTAATAAAACTATATTTGTGCCGTTTGTTAGATAAATATTCTGTTAAACCACTCATGACAATAAAAGGAATCGTGAAATTATGTTGCTCCAAATGTTTTATCACTTCAATACCATCTAAAATTGGCAATTTATAATCAATAATGACTAAATCAAATGAATGTGCATAAATTTTATCTAAAGCTTCCCGGCCTGTTTTAGCCGTCAAAACGTCATAACCGCTTTGAATAAACATTTCTTCCAATAACAAGCGAATACCAGGTTGGTCATCAACGACGAGTATTGTATACCTTTCTACCATGTACCGTACCCCTCCCCATAATATAGTGGTTCGACATAAACAAAATATTATCCTTCTCATTTAACGAACTAGTATGAATGTCGTAGGCAAATTTTGAAAGGAGGGGTAAACTGATTATTTATGGTTATGATACGTTAATGCTGCCTCAATAAATCCTTTAAATAACGGCTGTGGCCTTGTCGGACGTGACTTGAATTCCGGATGAAATTGACAAGCGATAAACCAAGGGTGATCTTTGAGTTCGATCATTTCAGCAAGCTTTCCATCAGGACTTGTTGCGGAAACAATTAATCCCTTTTCTTCCAACTGCTCTTTATAATCATTATTAAATTCGTATCTATTTCGGTGTCTTTCATGAATGATATCTGTATGATTGTAGATAGTTTTCGCTTTCGTTTGATCGACTAACTTACACGGAAAAGAACCAAGTCTTAATGTACCTCCTAAGTTGGAGATATGTCGTTGCTCGGGCAGTAAATCAACGACGGGATAAGGTGTGTTTTTATTTATTTCCGTTGAATGGGCCTCTTCTAAACCGAGCACATGGCGGGCGAATTCAACAATTGCTAATTGCATCCCTAAACTAATTCCGAAAAAAGGAATATGATGGGTACGTGCATAATGAATTGCCTCTATTTTTCCTTCAATCCCACGATCGCCAAATCCACTTGGAACGATCATCCCATCAACATCGGATACTTGTTCCTGTATCGTCTGCTTATCTAGTAGTTCTGAATTAACCCAGCGAATAGAGACGTCTGTATCATAGGAAAAACCAGCATGTTTTAATGCTTCAACGACAGATAAATAAGCATCTGGCAATTCAACATATTTTCCGACAATCGCTATATTAATTGTTTTCTTTAAGTGACGTACTTTATTAATGAGTGCTTTCCACTCTCGCATATCCGCTTCTTCACACTCAATGCTTAAATGATTACACGCAAGTTCATCTAATTTTTGTTTTTGTAGCTCAATCGGCACTTGGTATAAAGTATCCGCATCTTTCATTTCAATAACAGCCTTTTCGTCGATATCACAAAATAGGGCAATTTTCTCCTTATTATCTGGGCTAATTGGAAATTCTGTTCGTAAAACAATCGCATCTGGTTGAATGCCTAAAGACCTTAATTCTTTCACACTATGTTGTGTCGGTTTCGTTTTGATTTCTCCAGCTGCTTTTATATAAGGAACTAGCGTGCAATGTATATACATCACATGTTCCCGCCCGATATCGCTTTTGATTTGCCGAATTGCCTCTAAAAATGGTAAAGATTCGATATCACCAACCGTTCCACCAATTTCTGTAATGACGATATCGGCTTCTGTTGCTTCACCTGCCCGGTACACTTGCTTTTTAATTTCATTCGTAATGTGAGGGATTACTTGGACGGTGGCGCCTAAGTAATCACCACGACGTTCCTTTTTAATGACGCTTGAGTAAACTTTTCCAGTTGTAATATTACTATATTTATTTAAGTTAATATCAATGAAACGTTCATAATGACCTAAATCTAAATCTGTTTCTGCACCATCTTCTGTTACAAACACTTCTCCATGCTGGTAAGGGCTCATCGTTCCCGGATCTACGTTAATATACGGATCGAACTTTTGAATCGTTACTTTCAATCCACGGTTTTTTAATAAACGACCTAATGAAGCGGCAGTGATCCCTTTACCTAATGATGATACAACGCCACCTGTTATGAAAATGTACTTTGTCATCAGTTATCCCTCTTTCCAAACACGGCTTATATTGTCTTTTATTTCATTCGTTTTTTTAACATAATACATCTATCCATCATCTATACAAAAAGAAAAGCGCCTCCCCAAGCGAACAAGGGGAAACGCTAAGTTTATTTTTAAGAGCCCACTGAAAATATTACTCATATATTTTCGAAAAGTCAAGTATGAATAAGTGCAAATAACATCGACATTATTTATTTTAATGAAAACATTTAATATTCGTAATGATTTTAAATCAATTGTAAGCACTTTTAGTTGTTCATCATATGATATACTTTTTTGTGTAGTTTGTACATTAAGGAGGGGCAAAATGTCATTTAAAGACGTATTTAATCATGTTAAGGAAGATTTATTCCACATCAGTCAACAACTTTATGACAATCCGGAACTAGGCGATGAAGAATATGAATCAATGAAACTGCTCACAGACTACCTTAGTTCTCATAACTTTACAGTAGAAACAGGGATTGTTGATCGACCGACTGCTTTTAAGGCAAAATACACAAGCAAAAAAGATGGACCGACGGTTGCATTTCTAGCAGAATACGATGCATTACCAAATATCGGACATGGATGTGGACATAATTTGATTGCAACAATGAGCGTCGGTGCCGGTATCGTTTTGAGTAAATTTATCGATTCAATTGGCGGACGTGTCATTGTTTTTGGCACACCGGCTGAAGAAACAAACGGAGCGAAAGTACCGATGAGTGAGCAAGGTATATTTACCGACGTTGACGTTGCGATGATGGTTCATCCCGCTGGCGTATCAATGGAAAGTGGATCAAGCCTTGCGATGGATGCTATTCAGTTTGCATTTCACGGTAAAGCATCACATGCAGCCGGCGCCCCCGAAGAAGGAATTAATGCACTTGATGGTGTGATTCAACTATTTAACGGTATTAACGCCCTTCGTGAACATCTGCCGACAGATGTACGTATGCACGGTATTATTTCCGAAGGTGGTCAAGCGGCAAATATCGTCCCTGAAAAAGCTGTTGCGCAATTTTACTTTCGAGCTGAAAAGCGAGACGCATTAAATGAAGTCGTAAAAAAGGTTAAAAACATCGCTCACGGTGCAGCACTTACCACAGGAACAACAGTAAATATTTCTAATTATGAATTAAGCTACGATAATATGGTGACTAACGAAACATTGTCTAAAGCGTTTACAAAAAACTTGCAAGCAGTTAGCGAACATCCAGTTTATCCAGCCAAAAAACCGAGCGGATCATTAGATATGGGAAATGTTAGTCATATCGTTCCAGCTATCCATCCTTACGTCGGATTAAACGAACCGAACTTGATTGCTCACACGAAAGAATTTGCTGATCAAACGATCACAGCTGATGGACGTGAAGCGATAAAAAGCGCTGTTCTCGCGCTAGCCAAGACAGGATATGACGTTATTTGCGATCAACAATTACTAAAAGATATTCAAAAAGAGTTTAATGATCAATAAATAAAGGCAGGGAATCATTATGGATTCTCTGCCTTTTTCTACGATTAAGCAACCCAAACGAATAAATGGGCAATCATAATAAAAACAGCACCTAAAATAAATTGTAAGACAAGGACTGGAATGACCCATCTTATCCATTTTACCCAAGGAATTTTCGCCAAAGCTAAAGAGGCCATTAACACACTGCCTGTAGGTGTTAAAATGTTTGTAATACCGTCTCCGATTTGGAAAGCGAATACAGCCGTTTGACGGCTAACACCTGTTAAATCTGCAAGAGGCGTCATAACAGGCATCGTTAAAGCTGCTTGTCCACTTCCTGATGGAACAATGACGTTTATGAAATTTTGTGTAATATACATACCGATTGCCGTTAAACTCGTTGGAAGCTGTCCTAAAAATCCTGAAACAGTATGCAAAATTGTATCGATCGTGTAACTTTCTTCTAAAATGACTAATACACCATAGGCAAAGCCGACAACGAGTGCACCGACGATGATTTCTTCACTACCTTTAACGAAAGATCTAGCAATTTCATTTACTCTCAAATTACCAATGATACCAACAATAATCCCCATTAATAAAAATAAGCCAGCAATTTCTGTAATATACCAATCGTAGACTGTTACACCGACCGCGAGTGCAATAACAGTTAAAATTAAAACGCCGATAATCATCGATTGTCTCATCGTTAATGATTGTTCTTCTTGTTGTATATCTAAATGACGTTTTTGGTCTAGTTCATAGACAATACTCAATTGCGGATTCTTTTTAATTTTTCGTGCATATAGTGTTACATAGCCGACACTAATGATGACGAATCCGATCCAAGCAACAACACGAAAACCTAAACCAGAAAACATCGGTACATCAGCAATTTCTTGAGCAACGCCGACGGTAAATGGGTTTAAAAAGGCACCGATATAACCAGCATAAATTCCGACGAGAACGATTGCTGTTCCGACTAATGAATCAAAACCTAGTTTAATAGCTAATGGCACTAAAATTAAGATCATCGGTATTGCTTCTTCAGCCATACCAAAAGTGGCACCACCGAGTGCGAATATTGTCATAACGACAGGGATAATGAAAAGTTCTTTTCCACCCATTTTCCTTGAAACAGCACTAAGCCCTGATTCGATCGCTTTTGTCGCATTTAAGATACCAAAAGCGCCTCCGACAATTAATATGAAAAATATAATGCCTGCACCATCTTCCATTCCTTTATGGACGGCTTGAAAAATATCGAGAAACCCTGCAGGATTTGAATCGACAACCTCGTATGTGCCATCAATAACAACAGTATTTCCATCTTCCGTCACTTCCCGATCATATTCCCCAGCCGGAATAATATGTGTGAGGACAGCCATGATCACGATTAATCCAAATATAATAACGAACACATGTGGAAATTCAAACTTTTTCTGTGATTTCTTTGATGTCTGATCCATGTTACTATGTCCCTTCTCTATATTTTAAAAGATTTCGCAAATATTTAAAAGCACCCTTTACCCTCGATGAACACCATCTTATCAATTAAAAATAGCGATAAAAGTCTGAAAATTACGTTTATGTAGTTTGCATAAGTTCATACAACATACTCTTCTATTTAGATGGGAAGACGCTTACATTTTATCTTTAGTAAGTGTACCGCCTTTTGATGATATAAAATTTCATCGATGTTCCTCGCTATATCATCTTATGAAGTTAGTATAATAGAATGTGTGGTGAAGCTTATAGATTTATCATATTTTAGTTTGTATGCGTTTGTCAAGCATTTGTCAGAGGATGTATTTTCCAAATATGTAGGCGCGTATACGTGAGGACTCACTAGGTAGAGTCCTCACTTGTTATCATTAAACGTCACCATCACCTACAAAATCACTATCATATTGAGCAATATCATCGTAATTGTCGTTTGCTTGAAGTTCATCTGCCATAAAATCTTCGAGTTCAATGTCTCCGTCATGTTCGGCCGTATCCTCTTCATCCATTTGGGCTGTCGCAAATTCTTTATTCATTTGGTCAACACGGTACCAACGTTTTAATCCCCATGTATTTTCTCCATTCGTAATAAAACGGCCGTCAAGATTAAGATCTGTATAAAACTGAGATATTTTCTCTTGTTTTTGTTCTTCATCCCAATTTTTAAGCGCTGCTACTTTATCAAATGCTTCCTTAAAGGTCATTGGCTTTTTTTCTTCCAACAACATTAAATTGGCAATATCAACCATCGACATTTTCGCAATTTCTTCGTGGCTATACTTGCTCAAGCTCACGGTCATACACTCCCTTTTTGTATAATGATAGCCTTATGTATGCTCGTAAAATAATAATTTAAACGTATTACAGCTAAAAATCAATTTAAATGCAACCAATTTTACAGAAAATCCATAGAATATTTTATTTGCTCATCTTACAAAAAGGACATAAACATTTCCATGCTTAAATTATTATACGGGAACTAATCATTTTTTAAAAATATACAAGCTAAGTGATCCACTATTTCTTACATTATAAGCAAATATGTTTTGAAATATGCCACGTTAAAGTGAGGAGAAAGCGATGACGTTAACATCAACTTTCTCCCATAAGAGCCTCAAAATTACATATTGCGTCGATATTGACCGCCAACTTCATAAAGCGCTTGTGTAATTTGCCCGAGACTAGCAACTTTTACAGTTTCCATTAATTCAGCGAAAATATTTCCACCTGATGTAGCGACTTCTTTGAGACGGTTTAAAGCTTTATCAACGTATGCTTTATTTTTCTCTTTAAATTTGTGTAGCTCTGAAATTTGGTGGTCTTTTTCTTCTTTTGTCGCACGCGCTAATTCCATAGAGTCAATATCTTCTTCAGACGTTGGATTAGGATTTAAATACGTATTAACGCCAATAATTGGAAGCTCACCGGAATGCTTTTTACTTTCATAATAAAGAGATTCTTCCTGAATTTTCCCACGTTGATATTGTCTCTCCATAGCCCCGAGCACACCACCACGATCATTGATACGTTCAAATTCTTGCAAAACAGCTTCTTCAACTAAATCTGTTAACTCCTCAATAATGAATGATCCTTGTAAAGAGTTTTCATTTTTCATTAAACCGAATTCACGGTTAATAATCATTTGAATGGCCATCGCTCGTCTGACAGATTCTTCTGTCGGTGTTGTAATGGCTTCATCATAAGCATTCGTATGCAAGGAATTACAATTATCTTGCAATGCGATTAATGCTTGTAGTGTCGTGCGTATGTCGTTAAATGCGATTTCTTGTGCATGCAGTGACCGCCCTGATGTTTGTACGTGATACTTTAATTTTTGGCTGCGCTCATTCGCGCCATATTTTTCCCGCATAACGATTGCCCATATGCGACGTGCTACTCGGCCAATCACGGTATATTCCGGATCGAGACCATTTGAGAAGAAAAATGATAAGTTCGGCGCAAAATCATCTATATCCATTCCCCGGCTTAAATAATATTCAACATACGTAAATCCATTTGCTAATGTGAAGGCGAGTTGTGTAATTGGGTTTGCCCCAGCTTCTGCAATATGATAACCCGAAATAGATACAGAATAATAATTGCGTATGTTATGGTCGATAAAGTATTGTTGAATATCCCCCATCATACGAAGGGCAAATTCCGTTGAAAAAATACATGTGTTTTGTCCTTGATCTTCTTTTAAAATGTCTGCTTGAACGGTTCCGCGAACGACAGATAACGTTTTATATTTAATTTCTTCATATTCTTCCTTAGTTGGCTCACGGTCATTTTCTTCGATAAATTTCTCAATTTGTTGATCAATTGCGGTGTTAAAGAACATCGCTAAAATGATCGGTGCTGGTCCGTTAATCGTCATTGACACAGATGTTAATGGATCTGTTAAATCAAAGCCGTCATAAAGCTTTTTCATATCTTCTAACGTACAAATACTAACTCCGCTTTCACCAACTTTTCCGTAAATGTCTGGTCTTTCATCAGGATCTTCTCCATAAAGTGTTACAGAATCAAAAGCCGTTGATAGACGTTTAGCTTCCTCATCTTCTGATAAATAATGAAAACGCCGGTTCGTCCGCTCTGGTGTGCCTTCACCAGCAAATTGCCTTGTCGGATCCTCACCTTCACGCTTAAATGGATATACCCCCGCTGTAAACGGAAAAGCACCTGGGACATTTTCTAACATGAGCCACCTTAAACGCTCTCCCCAATCTTTATAATTTGGGAAGATGACTTTTGGAATTTTAAGACCGGCTAACGATTCAGATGTTAAATCAACACTAATTTCTTTATCGCGAACGGAAAACGTCATCGAATCCTGTGCATATTTTTCCTTCATCTCATCCCAAGCGTTTAGCAACTGTTTACTTTCAGGATCGAGTTGTTGTTCAAACTTTTCCTTCGTCTCATCGAGCAATTGTGTCGTTGTTTCATCGTCAATTGTTTCTTTTGTACCTTCAATCTGATACAATTTCGTTGCAATCTTACTTTGCTCTTCAACTTTCTTTTTATAATTACGCACATGTTGACTAATATCGCGCAAATAATAGCGGCGATCATTAGGAATAATCATACTTTGTTTTTCAGCGATCGCATGACGATCGAAGTCGACGTGAACATCCCAACCATAACGGTCATTTAACGTATCAATAATAGATGCAAATAACGCATTCGTTCCTGCATCGTTAAATTGACTAGCAATCGTTCCAAATACCGGAAATGTCTCTTTATCTTCACCAAACAAGTGGCGACTTCGTTCATATTGTTTCCGCACTTGATTTAATGCATCTTCTGAACCGCTTTGTTCAAACTTATTAATGACGATAAAATCGGTATAGTCGATCATATCGATTTTCTCAAGCTGTGTTGGTGCACCAAATTCCGCAGTCATCACATACATCGATAAGTCAGTTATATCTGTAATAGCCGCATCACCTTGACCAATGCCGCTCGTTTCAATAATGATAAAATCAAAACCAGATGCTCGCACAACATCTATCACATCTTCCATCGCATCCGAAAGCTCACTTCTTGAATGACGCGTTGCTAAAGAACGCATATACACGCGGTCATTAAAAAGTGCATTCATTCGGATACGATCACCTAACAGTGACCCGCCGGTTTTTCGTTTGGTTGGGTCAACAGAAATTACCGCTATTTTTTTATCTTCTACTTCATGAATAAACCGACGAATAAGTTCATCAGTTAATGAACTTTTTCCAGCTCCACCTGTTCCGGTAATACCTAACACAGGAACATCTGTATGGCTGTTTTCGCGAATCGTTTGTAACACTGGCTCTTTTTCTTCCGGGTGATCCTTATGTCTTTCCATAAACGTAATAAACTTGCCGATTGCCTGACGGTCTCCGTTAAACAACTTATCTTGATCGCTCTTTAAATCAATCGGTGTCTTAAAATCGCTTAATTCCAATATTTTATTAATCATCCCTTGAAGGCCTAACTGCCGACCATCTTCTGGTGAAAAAATCCATGAGACACCATAATCATGAAGCTCTTTAATCTCACGCGGAATAATCGTTCCACCGCCCCCACCAAACACGCGGATATGTTCAGCATTATACTTTTTTAGTAAATCGATCATATACTTAAAAAATTCAACATGCCCACCTTGGTAAGATGATACAGCAATCCCTTGAACATCTTCTTGGATCGCTGCCATGACAATTTCCTCAACTGATCGATTATGCCCTAAATGAATGACTTCTGCACCTGTTGATTGCATAATGCGACGCATAATATTAATGGATGCATCATGCCCATCAAATAAACTAGAAGCCGTTACAAAACGAATATGGTTTCTTGGCTGATAAATGTGCACATTCCCCATTGTTTAACCTCCCCTTGTTAATATCATGTACACCTTATTATGCATGTTGATCGATAGATAAAGCTTGCATTAAATAATGTATTTGTCGCTCTGTATACTCTTTTAACGTAAATTGTTTATGAAGCGCCCAACGCCGGAAACCCCACATTTGTCCTTGTATAAAAATGTTATGAGCAAGTAGCTCAGCATCTAATTTCGAAATATCATAAGGAATACAAGAGACGATGACACGTTTAAGCATTTGAATCATATCGCACTCTTTTTGTAACACGTATGCTTTCGTTTCATCTTTTAAAGACTTTACTTCTTGATACATCACAACAATTTCATCTTGCATTTCGTCCATTAATTGAAAATACGATTTAATGACAGTAATAAGGTGTGTTACGGATGGATGTTCCAGATCGATTATTGCTTCAAGCCGTTTATTCACCTGTTCATGAATCGAATCACAAACTAAAAATAATACATCCTCTTTCGTTCGGATATACTCATATAACGTGCCGATACTAAAGCCTGATTCTTTGGCAATTTCCCGCGTTGTTGTTTTATGAAAGCCCTTCTCTTTAAAAAGCTTAATAGCGCCCTTAATCATTTGATCGCGACGTTTTCGAATAAGTGCTTCATCTTTTACTGAAGAAAGTACTTGATCGTCATTCATCATTATCAAGCCCCCTTTCCATCTTCCATTGATTATATAAATCTCTTGCAAGCTGGTATGGATCACTCATTTTCTCTATTGATAAAGCATTTGGCTTTGATTCAATAAATGCTTGCACATCACGCCATATTTCTTCCCGGATCAGTTCGTATACTTCAAGTCGTTGTTTCATTTCTCGTTTTCTTTGACCCGTCTTCGTACTATATAAATATTCATAATGCGCTTTCATTTTCTCCCACAAATGGTCGATACCACTATTTTCGGTTGCAATTGCTTTAATGATAGGAATCGTATACTCATGTGACGACGTCATAGCGACAAGTTCTTTTAACAACCCTCGTAATTTGCCAACACCATGTAAATCAGCTTTATTAATGACAAATAAATCTGCAATTTCCATAATGCCAGCTTTAAATACTTGCAGAACATCACCGCTATTAGGTGTCAAAACGACTGCCGTTGTATCAACGACTTTCATAATATCAAGCTCTGACTGACCGACACCGACTGTCTCGACGATGACAACATCAAAGCCGAATGCATTACAAATTCGAAGCACATCTTTCGTTGCCCGTGCAAGGCCACCGAGACTACCTCGGGTAGCCATGCTACGGATAAAAACACCATCATCAGTAAAGTGCTGATGCATGCGCACCCGATCACCTAAAAGGGCACCACCACTAAACGGACTTGTCGGATCAACAGCAATAACAGCTATGGTTAAATTTTCCGAGCGAATTTCATCAATTAAACGGTTAACGAGCGAGCTCTTCCCAGCACCTGGTGAGCCTGTAATACCGACGTGTTGGGCGTGTTTTTTTAAAGCAAAAATATCGCTTAACAATTGCAATTTTTCCGGGTGATCGTTTTCAACCATCGTAATAGCTCTAGCTAAGGCACGTATATCTTTTTCTTTAATCCTTTTTACGAGTGGATGTAGCATTGACTTCCTCTCCTAAATTTTTATATCACTTCGTAAGCATACGTCCGATGACTAGTCGTTGAATTTCATTCGTTCCTTCGTAAATTTGCGTAATTTTTGCATCACGCATATACCTCTCAACTGGATAATCTTTTGTAAATCCATACCCGCCAAATATTTGTACAGCTTCAACTGTTATACGCATCGCTGCATCTCCAGCAAACAATTTAGACATCGCCGATGCTTTTCCGTAAGGTTTGCCGGCGGATTCGAGCCATGCTGCTTGATACGTAAGCAATCGAGCTGCTTCAACTTCTGTCGCCATATCAGCAAGCTTAAAAGATATACCTTGATTACATGCAATCGGTTTTCCAAATTGCTCTCTTTCTTTGGCATATGCAAGTGATACATCCAATGCGCCTTGGGCGATCCCGACAGCTTGAGCAGCGATGCCGTTTCGCCCACCATCAAGCGTTGACATCGCAATTTTAAAACCTTCGCCTTCCTCACCTAATAAATTATCTTTCGGAATACGACAATTTTCGAAAATAAGCTCTGTCGTCGGGGATGAACGAATCCCTAGTTTTTTCTCTTTTTTGCCAAATGTAAAACCTTCTGTTCCTTTTTCAACAATAAATGCACTGATGCCTCGATGTTTTGCATCTTCATCTGTTTTAGCGAATACGACGTAAATATCGGCTACTTCCCCGTTTGTAATCCACACTTTATTACCATTTAAAACGTAATCATCGCCATCTTTTTTAGCTGTCATTCTCATTGAAGCGACATCACTTCCAGCACCAGGTTCAGATAAAGCATAAGCTCCTAAGGATTTGCCCGTTGCTAATCTCTTTAAAAAGTTTTGCTTCTGTTCTTCCGTGCCATAAGTGAAAATTGGCCAACTTGCAAGTGAAATGTGAGCGGAAAGGGTGACACCTGTTGAGGCACAAACCCTCGATAGCTCTTCAACAGCTATTACATAACTGACATAATCAGCACCAATACCGCCATATTCTTCAGGCCAGGGAATCCCAGTTAAACCGAGTTCAGCCATTTTTTCAAAAATGTCCCGATCAAACCGTTCTTCTTCATCCCGCTCAGCAGCTGTAGGTTCGACTTCATTTTCCGCAAAGTCTCTTACCATTTTCCGAAGCATTTCTTGTTCTTCAGTTAGTTGAAAATTCATCGATCATTCCCCCTATTGTTTTAACAAATGTTTAGCGATGACTAAATGTTGGATTTCATTCGTCCCTTCATAAATTTCTGTCACTTTTGCATCTCGAAAGAAACGTTCAACAGGATAATCTTCGGTAAAGCCATAACCACCAAATATTTGCACAGCCTCAACAGCTGTTTCCATAGCTGTTTTAGACGAAAACATTTTAGCCATTGATACTTCTTTTCCATTAGATGTATTTTGCCCAACGAAAGATGCAGCGTGATAGGTTAATAGTTTCGCAGCTTCAATTTGTGTCGCCATATCCGCGAGTTTAAAAGAAAGTCCTTGTTGATGGGCGATAGGTTTTCCAAATTGATAACGTTCCTTCGCATAGTTGATGCTTTCTTCTAAAGCTGCTTCACCGATTCCTAAAGCTTGAGCGGCAATACCGATGCGTCCGACATTTAAATTTGCCATGGCGATTTTGTATCCGTCACCTTCATTACCGAGCATTTGCTTTTTTGAAACACGACATTGATCGAAAGTAATTTCGACTGTTTTTGAGCCACGAAGCCCCATTTTACGCTCTTCTTTGCCAATGATTAGACCTGGTGTATCTTTTTCGACAATAAATGCACTTATACCTTCTGCGCCACTTCCCGCTTTCGTTCGAGCGAAAGTAATGTATGTATCCGCTTCGCCACCATTTGTAATAAATGATTTTGTGCCATTTAAAATATAATCATCGCCATCTTTTATCGCCCGTGTTTTTAAGTTCGCTGCATCTGAACCAGCGCCAGGCTCTGTTAAAGCAAAGGCACCTAAATATTTGCCTGTTGCTAATTTCGGTAAATAATAATTTTTTTGTTCATCATTTCCAAAGTATAAAATTGGATTTGTACCGACAGATGTATGAACGGAAAGGATCACCCCTAACGTTGCGCTCACTTTGGAAAGCTCATGAATAGCTATAATATATGAAGTAAAATCCATATTGCTACCACCGTATGTTTCAGGAATTGGGATGCCCATTAAGCCGAGTTTTCCCATTTCATGAATTAACTCTTTCGGAAAGCGCTCCTCTTTTTCCATACGGGGTACTTCCTTAGCAACTTCATTTTCGGCAAAATCTTGAACCATTTGTCGCATCATTTCTTGCTCTTCGGTGAGATGTAAATCCATGGTGATGCCTCCTTAAAAAGTGAACTGCGAATCTTTATTTCTCTTAACAACTTAATCATAGATATAAAAGCCACGGCCCGCCTTTTTACCCAACCAACCAGCTTGCACGTATTGACGAAGTAATGGACATGGACGATATTTACTATCACCAAATCCTTCATATAAAACTTCCATAATGTAAAGACATGTATCTAAACCGATAAAATCGGCTAATGTTAACGGTCCCATTGGATGATTCATGCCGAGTTTCATCACTGTATCGATATCTTCTTTCGATGCAATCCCTTCATATAACGTATAAACTGCTTCATTAATCATCGGCATTAATATGCGATTTGCAGCAAATCCAGGAAAATCTTTTGCTTCTACCGGTGTCTTTTGCAATTGTTTGACGAGGCGATCAATCGCCATATATGTTTCATCATTCGTCTGAATGCCACGTATAATTTCAACAAGTTGCATCACTGGTACCGGATTCATGAAATGCATACCTATGACTTGTTCGGGACGGTTAGTAGCAGCAGCTATCTCAGTAATCGGAAGTGACGATGTGTTCGATGCTAAAATTGTCTCTTTCGGTGTTGTCTGATCTAATGTTTGAAAAACGTTACGTTTTATATCAATATTTTCAACAACTGCTTCAATGACAAGATCCACGTCTCTTGCATCGTCTAAAGATGTTGATTGTGTTATTTTTCTTAAAACTCCCTCTTTATCTTCGGTTGTCATTCGATTCTTTTCGACATTTTTAGATAAAAATTTATCAATAGTTTTTAAACCTCGATCGAGAGCCTCTTTGTGATGATCATTTAAAACGACATCGATTCCAGCTTGTGCGGCGACTTGAGCAATACCAGACCCCATTTGACCAGCGCCTACAACCATTATGCGTTTGATACCCATATGAATACCTCCACTTTCAATTGTTTATGTTTATACTTCAGTCGGTACTTCAACCATAATAGCATCTCCTTGACCACCGCCACTACAAATCGCAGCAACGCCAAGACCTCCACCGCGACGCTTTAATTCATATATTAATGTTAAAATGATGCGCGCACCACTTGCACCAATTGGGTGTCCAAGCGCTACAGCGCCACCGTTTACATTAATTTTCTTAGAGTCAAGATTTGCTATTTGCGAACTTGCAAGGGACACGACAGCAAATGCTTCATTAATCTCAAATAAATCAATATCAGTGACAGATTTACCCGTTTTTTCTAACAATTTATTAATGACAAGACCCGGTGTTTGTGGAAAATCCTTTGCTTCAACAGCTACTTCAGCATGCCCGATAATCGTCGCTAATGGTTTTTGTTTGAATGCATTTGCACGCTGTTTCGACATCACGACAAGCGCACAAGCCCCATCATTAACACCTGGTGCATTTCCTGCTGTAATCGTACCGTCTTTATCAAACGCTGGACGTAAGTTACTTAACGCTTCCATACTCGTGTCTTTACGCGGCGCCTCATCAGTGTCTACGACAATAGGCTCGCTCTTACGCTGCGGGACTTCAACAGGGATGATTTCCTCTTTAAATTTACCAGATTCAATCGCCTGTATAGCGCGCTCATGACTTCTTAAAGCCCACTCGTCTTGTGCTTTGCGTGGTACGTTAAAAGCTTCAGCTGTTTCATTGCCATATGTACCCATATGAACATTGCCAAATGCACACGTAAGCCCGTCATGAATCATCATATCTTTAGCAAATCTATCCCCCATCCGATGTCCCCATCTTGCATCTGGTAAAAAGTATGGTGCATTGCTCATACTTTCCATACCGCCTGCAACGATGACATCTTCATCACCAAGTCGAATGAGTTGATCAGCTAATGTGACACTTCTTAAGCCTGATGCACACACTTTATTAATCGTCTCTGTTTTAACACTCCACGGAATACCAGCGTTCCGAGCAGCTTGTCGGGAAGGAATTTGCCCTTGCCCACCTTGTAGCACATTTCCCATAATGACCTCTTGAACGTCTGATGCATTTAATTGAGCTCTATCAAGTGCTCCTTCAATGGCTTTTCCACCAAGTTCAGCAGCACTTAATGCTTTTAAAGCGCCTCCAAACTTACCAAAAGGTGTCCGAGCGCCAGATACAATTACTGTTTTTGTCATCAATTGAACATCCTCTCTCAAGATTTATGTATCATTTTAATATGATAACGCTTTCTTTTCAATGAGCGAACACTCGCTCAATAAATATCGTAAAATATAGGGGGAAAATCCCCCCCTTTATATTTAAGCTATTTTTTCTTCATCATCAGCAAGCACAGACAAGGCTAAAATCTCCGCAACATCCATTGTAGAAATGTCATCTTCAACATCTTTAGCCTTTGTCCCGTCGCTTAACATCGTTAAACAAAACGGACAAGCACTGGAGATCATCGATGGATTCACAGCTATCGCTTGTTCTGTACGCGCGACGTTAATGCGGTTTCCTGTTGTCTCTTCTGTCCACATTAAACCACCGCCTGCACCGCAACACATACCGTTTTCTCGTGTTCGGTCCATTTCTACGAGTTCTAAACCAGGTATAGCTTTTAAAATTTCCCGCGGTGGGTCATACACACCGTTATAGCGACCTAAATAACAAGAATCATGATATGTTAAACGTTGATTAATAGGCCGTTTTGGCTTTAGCTTGCCATTCATGACTAAATCGTACAACATTTGCGTATGATGAATTACTTCTCCTTCAAAGCCAAAGTCCGGATATTCATTTTTAAATATATTGTATGCATGAGGATCAATGGTGACAATTTTTGTTACATTATTTTTCTTAAAAGCCTTAATGTTTCGTTCGGCAATTTCTTGGAATAAAAACTCATTACCAATTCGGCGCGCTGTGTCACCAGAGTTCGCCTCCCGGTTTCCTAAAATAGCAAAGCTTATACCCGCTTTATTCATCAATTTCGCAAAAGCAATCGCTATTTTTTGACTGCGACTATCGTAAGCACCCATCGAACTTACCCAAAATAAATATTCGAAGTCTTTGCCTTCCTTTTTCAATTCTTTAATCGTCGGTACATAAATTGTTTCATCTTGTTCACGCCATTTAATACGATCACGTTTCGATAAGCCCCAAGGATTTCCTTGACGTTCAATGTTCGTTACAGCTCGCTGTGCTTCCGGATCCATTTTACCTTCCATCATCACTAAATATCTTCGCATATCAATAATATGACTTACATGCTCATTCATCACTGGACATGCATCTTCGCAATTGCGACAAGTCGTACAAGCATTTAATTCTTCTTCTGTAATAACATCGCCAATCAAACTGACATCTTCTGCTGTCGCTGCTGCTTCCCCACTTCCTGCTGACTGAGCAAAAACGTAAGAAGGGACCCACGGTGATTTCCCTGTAATAGCTTCACCTTTTTCATTTAAATGATCGCGAATCTTTATCATTAAATCCATTGGGGATAACATTTTACCAGTTCCGCTCGCAGGGCACACATCTGTACAACGGCCACACTCAACACACGCATAATAATCGATCATTTGGCGCTGTGTGAAATCTTCAACTTTCCCAACACCAAAGGACATATTTTCTTCATCAGCCATTTCAGCTTCAAAGTCTATCGGTTCAAGCTTTCCAGGCACTTTACTACTAAAAAAGACATTAATTGGTGCAGCAATTAAGTGGGCGTGTTTAGACTGTGGAATATATATTAAAAAGACGAGAATCGTAATTGCATGAATCCACCATGCAATATAATAAATAACCATGGCAGCTGTTGGTGATAACCAAGCAAAAGCCCCACTGATTAAAGATGCAATCGGCTCTGTCCACGTACCACCCGTTTCATGCCAAATTTGCAACATACCATTGCCGATTAAAACAGTAAGCATGATTGTTGCAATGAAAATAAGTACTAAACCTGCTTTCCATCCTCTTTGAAGTCGCGCTAGCTTTTCCATATAACGTCGGTAAAACGCCCACGCTACAGCTACAAGAACAATTATTGTGACAATTTCTTGAAAGAAAGTGAAGCCCGGGTAAAACGGACCAAAAGGTAAATGATTGCCTGGTGCTAAACCTTTAATAAACATATCAATGGCACCAAACTGAACTAAAATAAATCCATAAAACAACATGACGTGAATGCTACCAGACTTTTTATCCTTTAATAACTTCTTTTGTCCAAAGACAATTGTCCCAATTCTTCGCAACCTCTCTTTAAGTGCAACATCATAGTCGGATTTTTTTCCGAGTCTAATATAAGCGACACGTGTTGCGACGGCTCTTGCAAATAAGTATATGCCATATATTGTCACTAACGTAAACGCTATCATATTTATGATGAGAAATGTGTCCATGTCTGTCTCCCCCTTTTGTGATCATAATCGCAAACAACATTGTACTGTCTTATCACTAAAGCTAGTAGTAACTGTAAGTATAAGTAAATTCGAAGTTTTCTTTAAATATGGGTGTATACCTATACTTTAAACATGAATGATCATTCAGTCAACATTTTTCTTTAAATTTTTTTAAAAATATTTATAAAAACGGGATACCTCCTTTGTAATGAGGTATCCCTACCAAGTGTTGTTACATACTTTCAGGCGCAGCAACGCCAATGATATGAAGCGCATTAGCTATCGTTATTCGAACAGCTTTCATTAATGCGATACGTGCACCTGTTTGCTGACGGTTATCTCGATCTAATACTTTATTTGCGTTGTAAAATCGATGAAGCGACGATGCCAAGTCGAACACATATTGTGCAATGAAATGGGGAGCATGTTTTTTTGCCGCACTCGCAATACTTTCAGGAAATGCTGCTAATTTTTTTAGCAAATCTATTTCCATATCATTTGTAAGAAGCGTCGGATCATAATCATCCAACATAAGTCCTTGTTCCTTAGCTTGTTTTAACATCGTACAAATTCTTGCATGTGCATATTGGACGTAGTAAACAGGGTTATCTGTTGACTGTCTTCTTGCTAAATTTGTATCAAAATCTAAATGGGTATCATTTGATCGGGAAATGAAGAAATACCTTACAGCATCAACACCAACATCTTCGATTAATTCACGCAATGTTACTGTATTTCCACTTCGCTTACTCATCCTTAATGTCTGTCCTTGTTCAAGCAAGCTTACCATTTGCGTTATTTTAATCGTAAAGCGATCTTTTGAATATCCTAAGGCTTGAATAGCTGCCTCCATACGTGAAATATAACCGTGATGATCAGCTCCCCATACATTAATGATGTGATCATAACCACGTTCAAATTTATGTTGATGATACGCAATATCCGGCGCTAAATATGTATAACTACCGTCGTTTTTAATAAGAACACGGTCTTTATCATCATTAAATGCCGTCGAACGTAACCAGGTTGCCCCGTCCTTTTCATAAATATATCCAGCTTCTTCCAACGTTTTTAAAGCGTTTGTAACTTGGTCGTTTTTATACAGTGAACGCTCTGAAAACCAATGGTCAAAAATGACGCGAAAATGGGCAAGATCATCTTTAATACGTTTAAGGATCGATTGGAGCCCGTATTCCTTAAAATGTAGATGACGTTCTTTAGCGTCAACGTGCATCCAATGTTCGCCATCTTCAATGGCAATGGCTTTACCTATTTCTGTTATATCTTCACCAAAATAACCATCCTCTGGAAGATCAACATCTTTTCCTAAAGCTTGAAAGTAACGTGCTTCAATCGAAAGGGCTAAATTATCGATTTGCTTGCCAGCATCATTAATATAATATTCTCGCTCAACATTGTAACCAGCTTTTTCTAAAACATTGCAAAGAACATCGCCAAAAGCTGCTCCACGAGCATGACCGAGATGAAGAGGTCCTGTTGGATTAACAGAAACGAATTCAACTTGAACGCGCTTGCCTTGTCCAAAATCGATCTCACCATACGCCTCTTGTTCTGATAATATCGTCGGAATAATATCTCCTAAAAAATCTCTTTTCATAAAAAAGTTAATAAAGCCAGGTCCAGCAATATCGATTTTTTCGACAGAAGCTTTGGCTAAATCTAAATGTTTGACAATATCTTCTGCAATAGCGCGAGGTGCTTTTTTCGCAATGCTTGCAAGCTGCATCGCAATATTCGTTGCAAAATCTCCATGCGCTTTCTCTTTTGGTGTCTCTAAAACAATTGACGGAAGTTCGTCTTTTGTCGCTAAATTTGCCTTTAAAACGGCTGATTGTATTTCTGTTTTCAACATATCTTCTGTTTGTCCTAAAATGCTCATTTAATCATCCTCCTCGTAAAACGTTAGCAACAGTTGATGTTTTCGATTCGCTTGCTGATTTAAGGAAACTGTATAATCAATCAATAATCGACCAAAGTCATTTGATCTTAACGTTTGATACGATATGCTGTTCGTATAAGTTTCCATATACATAAACCCATATGGATGCTTATACATACATTCATGTGTTTCATGAATAATAAATTGTTGATGCATCGATACGGCGCCTGACCGCTTTAAACTCACTTTATAAGGGGATATCGTTAATAAGTTCTTAATTGTCTTCTCTTCATTTGTCGTTTCGGAAAATGTAAGAACATCCATCGACTGTCGATATGAAAATAAACCTGAGGTTATAACGTTATGTGTTTCTATGTCGCCTTTGTCGTCGATAGTCGTTTTTAAATGAAGCTTCACATTTTTCATCCACTGTCCCATCTCAAATACTCCAATCACTACTTACATATGTTGATACACTATTATAGGGTGATTTAAAGATATATTGCAATCAACGTGTGACACCGTTTAATTATTGGATGATTTTCCCATAATAACAATAGTATACTTAGACAATGAGGAGACACACGTATGAGAGATTGCTTCAAACGATTCAAACATTTACCGAAAAGTTTAAAAATCATTATAGCTATGAGCATAACCTTAATTATGTTTATAGCTAGTGTTTATATTGTTAGCTTTTTACTTGGCCCACCACCATTAACGAATGAACAAAACACTATTTACTATAGTGAAGACGATGAAGTAATCGGCGGTGAGCAAGGTTCCGAAAATAGAATATGGGTTTCACTCGATGACATATCGCCATCTCTCATTCAAGCTATTTTAACTGTTGAAGATCAGCATTTTTATAAACATTACGGCATTGATTTAAAACGTATGATCAGTGCCACTATAACTGATTTAAAAAGCTTATCTTTAAAAGAAGGTGCAAGCACGCTCACTCAGCAGTATGCACGAAACTTATATTTATCCCATGAAAAATCGTGGTGGCGTAAAATAAAAGAAATCTTTTATGCCATACGAATGGAAATGTTTTATTCCAAACGAGAAATTTTAGAGGGATATTTAAACACCATTTACTTTGGCCACGGTGCGTACGGTATTGAAACGGCAAGTAAGTATTTTTTTAGAAAGCCTGCTCGCAATTTAACGTTAGCAGAAGCAACGATGCTTGCTGGGATCCCTAAAGGACCGTCATACTATTCACCATTGAAAAATTTACAAAACGCGAAACGTCGGCAAAAACATATATTACAACGATTGCGAAAATCCAATCAAATATCCGATAAAACATTTTTCTTAGCGTCACGTGAACATTTAACATATGCCGAAGACGAAAATGAAAAATCCCTCGGCTCCTATTTTCAAGATACAGTTTTAAAAGAGGCAGCACGCATTTTAAATACTGATCCTGAACTCATTCGCTCCGGAGGTTATTCTATTTATACGACGATGAACGCAAAACAACAAAAACAATTAGAAGAAAAGCGTGATAACATTATAGATACAGATAGTGATATTGAAGTAAGCGCAATGGCTATGGATCCAAAAACCGGGGCAATCAAAGCATTAATCGGCGGACGAGACTATAAAAAAAGTCCCTTTAATCGCGCAATGTCCGCTAAAAGAATGCCAGGTTCTGCTTTTAAACCTTTTTTGTATTACGCAGCTTTAGAACATAATTATACACCGAGCACACGCCTGTTAAGTAAACCGACATCGTTCGTTCTTGAAAATGATGACGTCTATACACCAAGTAACTACAATGACTATTATGCCAATGAACCTATTACGTTAGCGCAAGCCCTTGCCGTTTCCGACAATATTTACGCTGTTAAAACGAACTTATTTCTCGGCCTTGACAAATTGCCAAAAATAGCTAAAAAATTCGGTTTTAAAGATGATTTGCCGAAAGCACCTTCTCTTGCATTAGGCTCTGCTGTAGTTACGATGAATGATATGGTGACAGGATTTAGTAAGATTGCCAACGGTGGACGAGACATAGATAGCCATACGATCCGAAAAATTGTTGATCATCGTGGCAATATCGTTTATGAACAACAAGAAAAAGCAACAGATGAGCAGCTACTTGATCCTAATAAAACATTCGTCTTAACACATTTATTAACAGGTATGTTTGATGAAACGTTAAATGGCTATACAAGCGTCACGGGCGAGTCTATTGCTGAGCAATTATCACAAACGTACGCAGGTAAATCAGGAACGACTGATTCAGATCATTGGATGATTGGCTATAGTCCTAGTCTTGTAACAGGTGTTTGGACAGGTTATGATGATAATCGACCAGTAGAAACTGCACGTGAGACGAGTTATGCCAAAGATATATGGGCTCACTTTATGGAAGCTGCCCATGAAGGCAAAAAGGAACAATCATTTAAAGCTCCATCGGAAGTTGTCGCTGTCCGTGTTGATCCGGAAACCGGGGAACTTGCAACACCGTATTGTTCTTCTAGTCGACTGATGTACTATGAAGCTGGCACCGAACCAACCCAACATTGTTCGATGCATTTGCCAGATCAAGATGAAGATCAGCAGCCAGAAAAGAAACGAAAAGATAAAGGATTATTACGACGATTGTTTGAATTATTTACTTAAAAGAAACCGACTCCAGCATATAAAATGTGGAGTCGGTTTCTCGTTTGTCCTAGTAATATGCTATAAGCCTATGCTTATAGTCTACAAAGTTTTAAGGAAAAGGACAAGATTTTCCTCATCGTTTTAATATTTGTCACGAATCATTTATAATGTTGAAGGAAGTGCTTCTTTTAATACATCGCTCGAATTGTTCCACATATCTTCATTAAATTCGATTAAAAAGTCACGAAGCAGCTTTTTTGAATGCTCATCCATATGTGCAACGACAATTTCACCAGCAAGGGATTTCTCCATATGTTTCACATGCTCAGGCATTGATTTATATCCACGTTTAATCGACCGATCAATACGCAATTCACTACCAGCCACTCCATGATAATACGGACCATTTTCGTTATGTTCAACAGTCACCCAAACGATCCAATAGAGTAAGCCATTAGGAACATCTTCTCGATTCGGCAAATATCTTACTCGGCGTTCAACATCACTTCTTGCATGCATTGCTCGCATATCGACGTATGCTTCATCTTTATTCGGATCAACGATGACAGATGACATATTTTCTAAACTGATCGAACCTGCACCAAAACCACCGTGGCCATCAGTTGCATCATCTTTTATAATCGTAAATGATTGACGACTTTTTCTTTTTGAAGATTTATCTGCGCTCACAGATCAAAACCTCCTTTAACTCAACATGTTTGTTATTTATTATATCATAGGTCAATTCGTACTTTCATATGTTTTAGGCTCAAGATTAGTATTGACACTACTGATGATATGATAACAATGAAAAAATTTTTCGCTTTTCTTTACTGTAAGGCAAAGCATCCAATATCTCTAGTGGAAAGTATAACTTTTGATCTGTGCGCTTTTTACCTGAGATTGCTTCAACGATATGTGAATGCTTTGATAATTCTTTTAGACTTTTATTAGGCATTTGTAAATATATCGGCTTCGTATCTTGCACGTCATCGAACGTAGCGTAGTAATCATATGGTAAATCTGAAGACTTATCGACTGCTAAATAGTAGACAGGATCAATACCAACATCAACGAAAAGTTTCTTTAATTGACATAAATCGCTTGGATGAAATTCAACGTATTTAAACAAACGTCTGTTAACAAAGCGGTCACATAAATCGCTTAAAATCGAATCATCTTCCAACGTCCACTGTTGAAAATAAAAAAGCATAATCGATTCATCGAGCGATAAATACTCAGAAAGCGAAATATTGTCTGTGAAAAAAGTCTTAAAATGTGTAGGAGGGAAACGAAAAGCGTAACCTTGTTCATACAAATCTTTTACACGTTGTAAAATTTTTATTAAAATAACCTCAGCACTTCGTGTTACTGGATGAAAATATACTTGCCAGTACATTTGATATCTGCTCATAATGTAATCTTCAACAGCATGCATACCAGTTGATTTAATGACAACTTGATCTTTAGCTGGACGCATAACACGCAAAATGCGCTCCATATCAAAATGTCCATAACTAACACCTGTATAATAAGCATCCCGTTGTAAATAATCCATCCGATCGGCATCGATTTGGCTTGAAATTAAACTAACGACAAGTTTATCTCCATATGTTTGATCAATAACGGAAGCAACTTTCTTTGGAAATTGTTCATCAACTCGTTTTAAAATACGGTTAACTTCTGTTTGTCCAACGATAATTTTTTTCGTGTACGTCTCATGATCTAAATGAAACACTTTTTCAAAAGAATGGGAAAACGGACCATGTCCTAAATCATGTAATAACGCAGCACATAAACAAAGAAGTCGTTTTTCCTCATCCCAATCCATATAGTGAGTTAATTTGTTAATCATTCGGCGAACAATTTCATAAACACCTAAGGAATGGTTAAAACGACTATGTTCAGCCCCATGAAATGTTAAATATGTCGTGCCTAGTTGCTTAATGCGACGTAAACGTTGAAACTCGGGTGTTGCAATTAAATCCCATATTAATCGATCCTTCACCCGCACATAACGATGGACAGGATCTTTGAATACTTTCACTTCATCTAAGCGATTATTTCTATAAATCATCACTTACTCATCCTATCTCTTTTCGACGCTTTTATTATATTATATAATAGACAAGCTAAGTTAAAAACAATTAAACAATTATTTCCACATAATGAAGGGGAAAACGATGCAAACTTATACAACGTTTCGATATATAGACCATACCGAGGTAGAGGTTTTAAATGACGTTAAAAATACTGCGATGACATCTTTTGCCATTGATGATGCATTAACGACAGCCGTTAGTGAACGCACATCTCCACCAATTTTACGCCTTTGGCTTCATCCGGCAACCGTCGTTCTTGGGATTCCTGACACACGTTTACCGTATATTCATGATGGTGTCAAATGGCTTAAACAAAATGGATATCATGTCATTGTGCGCAATTCCGGCGGGCTAGCTGTTGCTCTTGACCGTGGTGTATTAAATATGTCACTGATCTTGCCAAATATTAAAAAACTATCAATTGAAGATGGTTACAATAAAATGTTTCATTTTATAAAGCGAATGCTACAAGATTTAACGACAAATATTAAAGCTTATGAAATTGCCGGTTCTTACTGTCCAGGCGATTATGATTTAAGTGTCGAAGGTGTAAAATTTGCCGGAATTTCACAGCGACGTATTCGTGATGCTACAGCTATACAAATTTATTTAGATGTTAACGGCCGGAGCAAAGAACGGGCAACTTTAGTTAGAGATTTTTATAAAGTGAGCAAAAAAGGTGAAAAAACGTCATTTACTTACCCAACCGTTAATCCGGATGTACTTAGTTCCTTACAGGAAATTTTAAAGCAGCCGATAACAGTTACACATGTAAAACAAAAAGCACAAAAGACGCTTGCTTCATTGTGCAAACATATCGTTCATCAGCCCTATTTAACAACACAAGAAATGAAAACTTTTTATAAACGTTATGAACAAATGATTAAACGAAATAGAAAATTATCATTGTTAAACACCTCTCACAGGTAAAAAAGACTTCCTATGAATGGAAGTCTTTTTTACTACGTATATTCTCACTTTCATTTACATATATATCAATGAAATCGATTATGAATCGAGGTGCATATGTTGGCAGTCGTCAGATACACTGATGAAGATGTTCAATTATTAGCACGGCTTATGCGTGCAGAAGCCGAAGGTGAAGGAAGACTCGGCATGCTCATGGTCGGTAATGTCGGCATTAATCGCGTGCGAACTGACTGTTCGGATTTTACGGATATTCGAACAATTCGTGATATGATATTCCAACGCCCAGGCGGTTTTGAAGCAACAATGAAAGGTTACTTTTACCAAAGGGCACGTAATGTTGACATCGAATTAGCACAAAAAGTTATTGACGGTCAGCGCTTTCATCCCGCAACAAATTCATTATGGTTTTTTGAACCTGGTGGCGCTTGTCCAGAGCAATGGTTTGGTCAATGGAACATGGGACGGTATAAAGCACACTGCTTTTATGCTCCCTTAGCATCAGAATGTCCGAGTGTCTATTAACATATGAATTTAATGATAAGGAGGAATTGACAATGTATGAACAATATCCTTACTATTACCCGTATCAAACAGCATATCCGTATTATTATCCACCGACGTCGCCAGCATATTATCCAGCATATGCCCATGCACAACGCCAGCAACAAATGAATCAGACAAAACAAAATGAAGATATGTTGCCAATGGAAGAGTCTTACATTGAAAACATTTTACGACTAAACAAAGGAAAAGAAGCAACGGTATATATGACAATCGACAATAACCCGAAAACATTCCGAGGCGTAATTGAAGCTGCGGGGAGGGATCATATTATTTTAAGCGACCCGGAAACAGGTAAGCGTTATTTACTTTTAATGGTTTATTTAGATTACGTCGTGTTTGATGAAAAAATTAATTACCAATATCCATTTGCCAATGAATCCGGTCAATTATCAAATTATCCACCACGATAAACATAGGATTGAATAGTTTTAGATGACACATATAGAAAAAGTAGAAACCATTTTCTGTATCGTGTCATCTTTTTATTCCATCATATATGGGGCGGTTGTATGCGACGTTCATATGAAAAAATCATTTTTTTAGAGCATATATCTCTCACAGTCGCCATCGTCATTGGATTTATCGCTTTAGTCAAATCATTTTACATATTGGTTTACTTAAGCTTTTATATTTTATCCCTTAGCATTGCTTGTAACGCAATATTTTTTTGGAACACATACCGTAAAACTAATGCGATTAAACAACTTTTACGCGCGGCTATATTATTATTACTAACGACATATTTGCTGATTATTTTATAGCATCACCGCTATCGTATAACCAAGCACAACCCATCCGATTAAAAAAGCGACTCCACCAAAAGGTGTAATCATCGCTAAAAATGTAGCACCAATTGTAGAATAAAGATAGAGACTACCGCTAAATAATAAAATACCGATAAAAAATAATGCCCCAGCCCAAACGATACTCATGTTATCAATTTTCGCCATTAACAAACCGGTAATGAATAAAGCCATCGTATGAAACATTTGGTAATTGACAGCTTTCTCCCACGTATTTAATGCATGTTCTGATATTTTTCCTTCTAAGCCGTGAGCGCCGAAAGCTCCTAAAGCTACGGCTAAAAAGCCATTGATCACACCTAATAATAAAAAGAGTTTCAATGATTATCACCCCTGCTAAAAATCAAAAATTGAATCTCCATTAGCATCATCATCAACTAATTTCGTCTTATTTAAAGATGGATAAGCTTGTAATGTTTGCTTATGATCTCTTTGTTTATCATCTTCCTCCAAAATTAACTCGCATAACGTATAAATGCGATTTATATGTTGTCGTAAGGATTTATGATTCATTTGATATTTCTTTGCCAGATGTAATTGTTGATCGATCTTATTTAAAATTGTCTCATATGATACAGACAAAGCAATCACCTTCTAAGTTATTTTAACTTGAAACATAAAAAAACTTAACTACTATTAGTTAAGTATAACAAGCTTTATTTACATTTGCATTGATTTTAGTGAAAGGCAACATAATTTAAAATGTATATATCTGAGGAAAAAAATGTAGTGTTTAAAAGTGAAGAATGTAAGACGATCTCTCTCTTATAAGCTATGTAAATGTATTTTATTAATACTTATTCATAAATTCCTTCGCTTGTTCTTTCTCATATCGTTTATACAACCATTGTAAAAACTGAACTTCCTTATCTTTTAATGGTCTACCGAGCTTTTCTTTCGTATCTTCGCATACTTCATAAAACGTTTTCAAAAGCCTCAGCCTCCTTTACAATCTATTGGAGCCACTATTTTCCACATTATACCATTATTATAATCAGTTATCAATATTAAATTAAAAATTTACTAAATTTACAGAAAAGTGTAATTTTTGACTTTTTACTTTGATATTCGACGAAATATGCCGAACATAAAAAGACTTTCTCCTCTCTTTATTAAGAGGAGAAAGTCTTTTACTGGCGCTCAAGTGCTCGTTTTAAAATAGTCATTCTACCTTCAATTAAAGGTTGCCACACACTAATCATCGGTTTGCTAGATAAAATAACGACGATAAGTGCTGACAAAGCTGCAAGCCCTGTGAAATCAAAAATATTGCTTATTTGAAACATTTCTGCTTCACGAAAATATTGGATGAAAAATCCATGCAGTAAATAAACATACAGTGTACGTTCACCTAGATACGTGATTTTAAGTCTTTTCTTCGGAATCCAAGCTAAGAAACTGATCGCCATCATCGTTGAAGTCGTGTACACGAGGAATCGGGCAAACCCACCATGTCTAGGCAAGCCTAACTCACCATAAGATTTAGAAGCAAGCAACCAACCTGAATTAAATTCTGGGGCAATATAAATAGCAATCGCAACGACAGCCATCACAATGACTGAAGCAATTTTAACGTAATGATGTTTAATATACATAAACTGTTTTTTCGTTAACCAATATCCTGTTAAAAAGAAAGGGAAAAATACAATTGTTCTGGATAAGCTATACGTATGCCCAACTTCGCTAAAATAGCCGATGATTAGTCCAAGTTGAACAGAAATGACGATACTTAAAATCGGTGGTAGCTTCTTAAACAAAATAAGCAATATATGCCAGCTAAATAAACTAAATAAAAACCATAATGACCAATGTGGATAAAAAATGTTCGTTTGCCAATCTGGTTTTCCGATAAAGAAATAATATCCTGTATATATAAGTTGAAATATAAAATATGGGACTAGTAATTTTTTCGCTAAACGTGCAATATAGTTTAAATTTCCTGAGCCTTTAGCAAAGAAACCTGCTAAAAAGATAAATGCTGGCATATGAAACGTATAAACCCATTTATAAAATGTATTGACACTTTGTGAGCCATCTATAAAAGGTTGAATCATATGGCCAAAGACGACTAAGAAAATCAAAACTAACTTTGCATTATCAAAGTAAGCATCTCTTTCCATCTGTGTCTCATCCTTTAATTCACATAATGTCCCCATAACCATTTTAAAGCGTAAACATTCACTTGCAAAGAAATGAATGTTATTTTATAAAGTTGTTATTTCTCTGTAAACAAAATGATAAATTGTATTAAAAATGTAATAAAATGAACGAATAAATGCGTAAACTCCATCAGTTGAAATAAATATGCTAAAAACGCAAGTATTATGAATGATGAGATTGCTCATATTTTATTAACGAATATACGGTTCAAGTTCAATAGTAATATTTCCTTCAACCGCTCTGGAGACCATGCAATGTTTATCTGCTTGGACGATTATTCGTTGTAACTTTTTTCTCTCTTTTTCTGTCGCTTCGTCTGTTAAAATAACCGTTGGGCGATGGATGATTTTTTTATAAGTAATGACACCGTTTATTATATCAACAATACCTTCTGACTTAAGCCCAATCTCTTGTAATGGAAGTTCGGCACGTTCGATCATCGCTGCTAACGTCATTAAATAACAGCCACCAGCAGCGCCTAGCAACATATCACTTGGATTTGTTCCAACTTCAGGACCGTCCATTTTCTTTGGAATAGATACTTTTGTTGTCATTTGTCCAACATTCATTTCTCCAACACTATTTCGTCCGCCTGGCCAATCAATATTTAAATGAATAGAATGCTCTGCCATCGCAGTGCCCCCCCTATGAAAATATTTATCTAAATTTATTTATAGGATATCATGTTGAATGATTTCTTTTAAAATAACCACATGATTGTAAGTCGTCTCTTTAGAGGCAAATATAAACGTAACAACGTCTTCTTCTTGGACGATTCGTTTTAATTGTTCGAAAGCTAATCGTTGTTGGCCATGCTTAAGCTCCTCTAGATAAGCCTGTTTAAATGATGAAAATTTCTTCGGATCATGCTGAAACCATTGGCGTAAATGAGAAGAAGGCCCAACATCTTTTATCCACGCATCTACATTAGCTTTTTCTCTCGAGACACCGCGTGGCCATAACCGATCAACGAGCACCCGAAATCCGTCTTTTTTCGACGGTTGTTCATATACCCGTTTTAAATAAATGCTCATCAGCATCTTTCCTTTCATGATGTTTTAAATTTATTTTGTTTTACATGAGACATGACCCAACTACCAATCACGATACTTATTAAACCGACATAAAATATCGTTTTCCACACCGTTGATTGAATAAAATCAGCTGAAATAAGTTGTATATCTTCATGGCTAAGTGTAAGCATAGCTAACTTTACACCGACCCAACCGACAATGATATAAGCAGCTGTCTCTAAGCTAGGACGCCTTTTTAACAGTGTAACAAATATATTGGCGGCAAAACGCATAATAATTACACCAATCATTCCACCAGCTAAAATAACGATAAATTGACCACCATTAAGGCCACCAATGGTAAAAGAACTAATCGGTGGTAACGAAATCGCAAGAGCGAGGGCTGCTAAAATTGAATCAACAGCAAAAGCTAAATCAGCAAGTTCAACTTTGAGAACCGTTAACCAAAAGCCGCTTCTCTTTCCTTCTGAACGTTTAACTTTTTCCTTTTGAAACCATTTATTATAAAAATGTTTCCCCATAATAAACAATAAATAAGCGGCACCAAATGCCTGAAGTTGCCACACATCAACGAGGAAAGAAATCATAAACAATGAAGCAAAGCGTAAAACAAATGCACCGATTAAACCGTAAAATAGCGCCTTTTGTCGCTGTTTTTCTGGCAAATGTTTTACCATAATGGCAAGTATTAAAGCATTATCAGCAGCGAGCAAACCCTCAAGACCAATGAGAATGACAAGTACCCATGCATATTCAATCAGTAACTGCATATCCATGACAAACACTCCTCGTATGAAGAACAGCTTAAGCTCATGAAAAAAGACCTTTACCCCTACATATTGGTAAAGGTCTCGCTAACAACAGGTGTTGCCAATTTAGCCGGAGAAAATTCTCGTATTGACGACTATAATTGTATAGCTACTCCCCTTTTAAATTAATTATATTTATTCGATTAGATCAACTTCTTTATACTTTGTTCCATTGTTCCCTGTAATTCATTTAATATACGTTCACACTCCTCACGTGTTGAGCCCTTAACACCATAGTAACATTTTAATTTCGGTTCAGTCCCTGATGGTCTTAAGCACACCCAACAGTCGTCTGTCAATATAAATTTAAGTGCGTTTTCCTTTGGTAAATGAAGAACTTCTTTTACTTGCGTATCATTGATGGAGATTCGCTCATGCTTTAAATAATCTTCAATCGCTTGCACACGTAAGTTTGCAATTTGTTGAAAAGGGTGTTTGCGAACATAATCCATGACAGCCTCAATTTTTTGTGTACCTTCAATCCCTTCAAGCGTTAACTGTGTCATCCCTTCTAAATAATACCCGTATGTCTCATATAACTGATCAAGCGCATCTAATAATGACTTTCCGCGTTTTTTCCAAGCATAAGCCATCTCCGCTGTCATCACTGCTGCTTGTATAGCATCTTTATCCCGGGAAAAACTGTCGATTAAATAACCATAACTTTCCTCAAAACCGAATATAAACGTCTCACCTGTTGTATCATACTGTCGAATTTTTTCACTTATAAATTTAAAGCCTGTTAACGTGTTTACAGTCTTAACACCGTAGTCTTCGGCAATTTTGCGACTCAATTCTGTTGTAACAATCGTTTTTAGCATACGCGCATGAGTTAGTGATTGTCCACTATATTGATGCAATATATAATCGAGCAATAATGATCCGAGTTGATTGCCTGTAAGCACTTGATAATCACCAGACTGATCTTTAACAGCAACCCCGAGTCGATCTGTATCAGGATCTGTACCTAACAATATGTCCGCATTTACTTTTTTTCCTAGCTGAATAGCAAGCGTAAATGCCTCCTTCTCTTCCGGGTTTGGCGAATTTACGGTCGAAAACTCTGGGTCTATCGTTGCTTGCTCCTCAACGACGTGCAGATGATTGAATTGTAGCTGCTTGAGACCTTCCGTTACTAAGTGATATGCAGTTCCGTGCAGTGGTGTAAATACGATCGTTAAATCTTTCTCTATTCGTTTCGTTGGCTCGTCCATTCTCGACATCGCGTACAATTGTTCTAAATATGCCCGATCAATTTCAGAACTAATCCAACATAGCAAGCCACTTTTCTCAAGTTCTTTTTCATCTAAAACAGGAATTGTCAATTCATCTGTTATTTGTGCAACACGATTAATCACAGCATCAGACTCTTCAAGAGTCATTTGTCCACCATCTTCATTATATACTTTAAACCCGTTGTATTCTGGTGGATTGTGGCTAGCTGTAATCATAATTCCAGCAACTGTTTGTAAATGACGAACAGCAAAAGAAAGAAGTGGTGTTGGCCGAAGCGATGAAAACACATACGTTTTAATACCATGATAGCCGAGCACCTTCGCACATTCTAAAGCAAATTCTTTTGACATATACCGTGAATCATAAGCGACGACGACACCACGAGCCTTTGACCCAACATCTTTTTCAAGTAAATATTTTGCAAGCCCAGCCACAGCCTTTCTTACAGTATATATGTTCATTCGATTCGTTCCTGGGCCTAATACCCCACGCATACCGCCTGTTCCAAAAGTTAATTTTTTATAAAAAGCTTCTTTTAATTCACTTTCATTCATTTTCATATCATCTAAATGTTTTCTTAACGTTTCATCAAGATTTTCATATGTATCCCAACGAACAAACGCATCTTTCCAAGTGCCCAACGACCATCCCCCTTGCACAACTTTGATATGTCCAAATCTTAACACACTTATAAAAGATGTTCAAAAGGGCTTTTATAACTTTCGATCTATAAACATTTTGAATAGAAAACTTTATTAGGTTATAATATAGAGAACACTTCTTTCTATAAATCTTATAAACTTTAATTGTTGGAAAGTTGGTATTTGAATGTATAAAAAACGTTCGTTTCAAATACTCGTTGTGCTCGTCTTAATCTTTCTATTAATTTTATTAATATCTAAAACCCAATTTATTTTTGAACCCCTTTTAAAATATATTAGCGCTGTTGCCGTACCGGTGATTGGGGCGGGCATTCTTTATTATTTGACGAAACCTGTCATGCACTTTTTTGAAAGCTTTAAAATGAACCGGATTGTTTCTATTATTCTCGTTTTTCTTTTATTAATAGGTTTAATAAGTCTATTTATATTATACATTTTCCCAATTGCCCAAAGACAAGTGACTAACTTGATTAATAATATTCCATTCATTGTGCACCGAACACAAAATCTTATTGCTTTTTTACAAACGTATGAAATTCATATACCAGAACAGGTTGATAAAGCGATTGATCATTTTACATCTAATATTCAAGCATACATCGAAAATGTGATGAGCTACTTATTTGATTTCATCACGAATTTAATTACATTCATTGCTTCATTAGTTTTAATTCCATTTTTCCTATTTTTCATGCTCAAAGACGGTCACAAACTCGTTCCTTTTATTACGCAAATATTTAACGAAAAACAGTCTGAAAACTTACGTCGCTTACTATATAAAATCGATGAAACGTTAACAGCTTTTATCCAGGGACAGCTAATCGTTAGCTTTTTCCTCGGTATCTTATTATTTATTGCTTACTGGTTAATCGGTTTAAATTATGCATTGACACTCGCTTTATTCGGGATGATTATGAACGTTATTCCTTTCGTCGGTCCATTTCTCGCAGTCATTCCCGCTTTAATCGTCGGAGCTATTCAAGATCCGATGATGCTCATTTGGGTGTCGATTGCAACATTAATTGCGCAACAAATTGAAAGCAATCTAATATCGCCAAATGTTATGGGTCGCGTTTTAGCGTTACATCCATTAACAGTTATCACCGTCATTTTAGCGGCTGGAAGTATTGCTGGCTTTCTCGGCATTTTGTTTGCCGTCCCTTTTTATGCCGTCATTAAGACGATTTTTATTCACTTTTATCAAATGTATCGACAGCAAGAAGCGAAAGATTAAACATCTATACATATGATATGTTATGTTTAAATCAATCACGCAACGTAAAAATGAGGTGAACATATGGAATCTAAAGAAGCTTTGGAAGCGAAATTAGATGAACTTAAGTCCGATTATTTTCGCATTCAAGAAGATATGGAAAAACTCGTCTTC